>Ga0100382_1001951_pt1 | contig 12918 bp, 12 predicted proteins | sample CryGeymeta201506_FD_81566 | JGI IMG/M metagenome (GOLD analysis project Ga0100382, IMG submission 81566) | Groundwater microbial communities from Crystal Geyser aquifers in Utah, USA - Crystal Geyser metaG 2015-06 | ecosystem: Environmental > Aquatic > Deep subsurface > Groundwater | place: USA...
CTATTATTATTACCACTAACAGAAACTTTAAAGATTGGGGTAATATATTTGGTGATATAGTTATGGCATCTGCTATTATTGATAGAATTGTGCATCATGCTTTTATTATCAAAATTATTGGTGAGAGTTTTAGAACTAAAGATTTTTCTAAATCTGCTCAATTATTTTTATATTTGCGGGTACCTTTTTCGTGAATATTAACAGTAAGCGTTTAATAGATGTTAGAACAAGGACTAAATTAATTGTAGTTAGTTAAAAAGTAAAAATGTTATTTGTTTTCAAAGTTTTTTAATATAAAAAAGTATGTTATTGTAATTAAAAAATATTTCCAAAATTTAATTGAGAATTGGTATTATTTATTGTAGAAATATGTCAAGTAAAAGACAAAATAAACGCTTTTAACACCTTAATTTAGTATAAATAATTTATATAATTATTGATTTTTTTAATAACAAAAAGGAAAATGAAAATGAAGACAAGCGTCTCAATTAAATCAGCATTAGTTGCCGGAGTGGCAGCAACAGTAGTAATGACAGCATTCACATTTATGGCTCCATTAATGGGCTTTGAAATGAACATACCAAAAATGCTTGCAGGAACAATGGGAGCTCCAATAATAGTTGGATGGATGGCTCACTTTATGGTTGGATTAATTATGGCTGTTCTTTACGCTACAATATTTTTATCAGCAATTAAAAAAGATGCAAACTTCAAAAATGGAGCTTTGTTTGGATTACTCCCTTGGTTACTTGCTCAATTAATGGTAATGCCTATGATGAGTATTATGGGCGGTGGTTCTTATACTTCGGGGTTATTTTCTGGTTCGCTAATGGTTGCAATGGCAAGCATGGTTGGTCACTTAATATATGGAGCAGTTTTAGGTCTACTTTATAAGCCACAATCTAATAAAAAAATAATTTTTAAAGGTGTCATATTTTTCACTAAATATTAAAATGTGAAATTTAAGTATGACACCATCAATATATTTATCAAAAATATCTTCATTTGTAAATATTATTGTTCCAAAAAGTTTTTGTTTTATAATTTGATTTGGTTTTTATAATTGACTGAGGAAGATAATGGGATTATTAAAAAAATATTTTAACTGGCTTCAAAAAGATACTCCAACCGGAGAAGTGGAAAAATATCCTGAAATTGACAGTAATGGAGAGACTTCTGTGAAGGGTGTTTTTATTGTTGGCGATTTAACCGGAATTCCATTACTTAAACTCGCTGCCGAAAGTGGCAAAAAAATTATTGACCAATTTGAAAATAATCAAGAATTTCGAAAACAACGTGCTAATAAAAAAGAAAATGATATTTATGATATAATAATTGTTGGTGCCGGTCCTGCCGGAATTGCTGCTGGAATTGAATCTTCCAAAAGAAATTACAGTTATAAAATTTTAGAATCTGTTAAAAAATTTAACACAATTATTAACTTTCCTAAAGCAAAGCCAATTATTGCAGCTCCAGATGATTATACGCAACAATCTGATTTGAAAATTAATAATGGAATTAAAGAATCATTAATTGATGAGTTAAATGAGCAAATAAAAAACATTCAGCTTCCTATTAGCGAAGGTGTAATGGTTGAAAAAATAGAAAAGGTAAATTCACATTTTAAAATTATTACAAATGAAAATGAATATAAAACTTTACGAGTAATTTTGGCAATCGGAAAATCTGGGAATTCGAGAATGTTAAATGTTCCTGGCGAAGATTTGCCAAAAGTTTATAATAGATTAATAGACCCAAAAGACGCAAAAGATGAGGATGTTTTAGTTGTTGGTGGTGGTGATTCGGCTCTGGAAACGGCAATTGCAGTTTCTGAGTATGCAAAATCAGTTTCTCTTTCTTACCGAAAATCATCATTTGCAAGACCAAAAGTACAAAACTTTTCCAAATTGAATAAAGTGGTTGGGCTTGGCAAAATAAAGCTTTACATGGAATCTGAAGTAAAAGAAGTTAAAGAGAATTCCGTTAAATTAAATGTTAAAAATGGTGGACTTATTGAAATAAATAACTCAATGGTTTTTGCCTTAATTGGAAAAGAACTTCCAACAGCTTTTTTTAAGCGTAGCAATATTAAAATGGAAGGCGAGCTATCGTTTATTACAAAATTACAATTTGTTTTACTCATACTTTTTGCCGGAGTTTTATATTTTGGTAAAAGTAGTGCTGATTTTTATAAACACTTTTTCGGAAAATTAGATTCTTGGGGAGATATTTTCGGAAATATTTTTTCAACTAATTCCATTTCTAAATTTTTTACACTTCCAGTGGCAATTTTTTCATCTCTTTTTTCAGACGAAATAAAAATATGGAATGTTACAAAATATATAAATGCTGGTGTGGCATATTTTGCATTTATTGGCTTTGTTTTGTTAGGTCTTTATATTTTATATAAATTTTTAAAAGAATATGTACCCCAAATTAAACCAAATTGGCAAACGTTTAAGTATTTTTACTTTTTATTTGTAGGTGTTTTCTTTGCAATAGTTTTTTTTGGTGGAAGATATTTTGGACTTCAATTCTTTGGCAAATCACAAGGGTTTTGGTACACGGGGCTTTACTCGTTAACAATTCTTCTTTTTGGCTTGCATCGAATGAAAATCAATCCTACCCGATATATTAAATTGCAAACTTGGACTCTAATACTTATTCAATCATTCCCTCTTTTTCTTTTACCTGAATTTATTTTCCCATATCTTGGAAGCATTGGCGTTTTGGGTGCAAAAGATGGATTTATTTTAACACAAGTTTTTCCAAATGCAAGTTACTGGCGTTCTTATGGCTTTATATTAGCTTGGCCATTAAATTTTTCTAATTTATATAATTCTAATATTACAACTTTTTGGCTAATTTTTAGTCTGGTACAAACATTTATTGTTATTCCATATATTGTTTATCGATGGGGCAAAGGAGCTTATTGTGGCTGGATTTGTTCATGCGGAGCACTTGCAGAAACTTTGGGTGATGACTACCGCACTCTTGCACCACATGGAGCAAAAGCAAAAAAATGGGAGAATTTTGGTCAATGGGCTTTGGTTGTAGCTTTCATTATAACTGCCTTAAAATTAGTATCAGTTCTTTACAATATTAATCTTCCAATAATTAATGAGAAAATTTCTTATACAGCCGATTTTTTTCATAAGTTTTATTACATAGGAATTGATGTAATATTTGCAGGAGTTTTAGGTGTTGGAGTTTATTTCTTTATGAGTGGTAGAGTTTGGTGTCGTTTTGGCTGTCCGCTTGCTGCTTGGATGCATATAGTTAGCCGATTTTCGCGATACAGAATTTTTTCAGAAAAAAAGAAATGTATTTCTTGTAATATATGCACAAAAGTTTGTCACATGGGTATTGATGTTATGAATTATGCTAACAAAGGAATTCCTATGAACGATGTTGAATGTGTAAGATGCTCGGCTTGCGTGGTTAACTGTCCAACTCAAGTTCTTTCTTTTGGAAGTTTACCTAAATCCGATTCAAATAATGAATTATATAAAAATATAAAACTACCACTTATTGAACATACTGATTGGCGGAGTGGCTTATAAATTGTTAAAGAGGTAAATATAAAATATTCGATAATAATACCGACTTATAACGAAGAATATTTCATAAAAAAGAATTTTGTAGCACTAAAAAATTTTAAAGCTGATATAGAACTTATTGTTGCCGATGGTGGAAGTAGCGATAATACTTATGAAATTTGTAAATATGAAAAAGTTATTTTCCAAACTTCTACAAAAGGAAGAGGATATCAATTAAATAATGGTGCAAAATTTGCTAATGGTGAAATATTAGTGTTTCTTCATGCAGATACTTTTTTGCCAGATAATGCGTTTGAAATTTTAAGTGAATTTTTTAACAATAATGAAAACAATATTTGCCGATTTCTGCTGGGCTTTGATATTGACCACTATCTGTTAAATTTTTATTTGTCGTTTTCAAAGTACGATTCCATTTTTACTAATTTTGGAGATTCGGCAATTGTTGTGCGTAAATCATTTTTTAATTCTATTGTGGGATTTAAAAATGCAGAAATCTTTGAAGATGTCGATTTTTTTAGACGAGCAAAAAAGATTCAAAAAATCACTATTTTGCCAGCAAAAGTTATTTCTTCAGCAAGAAGGTTTATTCAACAAGGAATTATAAAACAGCAATTTATTAACATATATTTATTTATGAAATATTTTGTAAAAGTAAAACCGAAAATTCTTTCTAAGATTTATAACAATAGTTCGTTTCACAAAAGAGAGGCTGCAATTATTGTTTTTTTACGCTATCCAACTCTTGGGAATGTGAAAAGGCGCCTTGCAATTACTACAGGCAAAGAGTTTGCTCTCAATTTTTATAAACTATGTGCTACAAAAATGATTTCCGAAATAAAAAAAGTTGGCAAAACAAATAAATATATTTTCTATTCTGAAAAAAGCGAATATGAAAGTGTAAAAAAATGGCTTGGCAAAACTTTATTCTACTCTTTTCAAGATGGAAATACGCTTGGCAAAAGAATGCAAAATGCGTTTCAAAAAATATTTAGCTTGGGTGAAAAAAAAGTAATTATTATTGGTACCGATATTCCAGACTTAAATAAGAAAATTATTAATGAAGCAATTACCTGTTTAGAAAAAAATGATATTGTAATTGGTCCATCAAAAGATGGCGGTTATTATCTGCTTGGTATGAAAAAAATGTATAACCAATTGTTTGAAGATATTAAGTTTAGCACTTCAAATGTGTATTCCCAAACAATTTCCGAAATTGAAAAATTAGGGCTTCAATATTCATCACTTCAACAACTTCAAGATATTGATACCGAAGAGGATATTACCAGTTGGTTAAACGATAAATCTTATAATAAAATTAAGAAAAATATTGAACCAGTTTATAATCAAATAAACGAAAGGGCTAAGCTGCAATGCGACAACTGTTAATAATTATTGCCATTTCACTATCTTTAATAGGGAACATTATTTTTGCCCAAAGTCACCAGCTATTTTCTGATATTCTCAGTCGAAATGTTAAGAGTGGTTTGGTAAATTATGAAGAACTTAAAAACGACGAACGATTTGAAAAATATTTAACTCAACTTTCAAATACAAACCCAGAAAAATTATCTCAAAAAGAAAAACTTGCATTTTGGATTAATGCTTATAATGCTTTTACAATAAAAATTATTGTTGAAAATTATCCAGTTGAAAGCATAACCAATCTTAACACTGGGGGAAAAATAATAGGATTTCTAATTGACAAAACAGTTTGGGATAAAAAATTTATTTCAATTAATGGTAAAAAATATTCGCTTGGTGATATTGAACATAAAATTTTAAGGAAAATGAATGAACCAAGAATCCATTTTGCAATAGTCTGTGCATCTATTAGTTGTCCCAAGTTGCGTAATGAGGCATTTGAAGCTGATAAAATTGAAGTACAATTAAAATCGCAAACGGTTAAATTTATTAATGATAAAGAAAGAAATTATTTTGATATTAAAAACAAAGAAGCTTTTTTATCAAAAATATTTAGTTGGTTCAGCGCGGACTTTGGCGAATCTGATGAAAACATTCTGAAGTTTATCGCTCTATATCTGCCAGAAAATATTTCTTCTGATATTAATAACAATTTGGATAAATGGGTTGTTTCATATAAAGATTACAATTGGAATCTGAATAAACAAAAATAATATTTGCTTTATTTACTTAGCTTGAAGCCATGGGGATTTTCTTCCTTCTTCCCCCAACCTGAAGGCAATGCTGTTAAATTAAGCTTTTGTCATTCAATGATGTACTTACGCGGAATCTTTATAGTGGAAAAGATTCCCAATAAAAACATTCGGGAATTACGCTTTACAAAAATATATTCTTAAGTTGACAGCATTGCTTAAGAGGGAGTTGGGGGTGTGTTGGTAACGCTCAAAATTTACGATATTCTCGGACGTCAAGTTTCTACTCTTGTAAACCAAAAACAATCAGCCGGCAATTACGATGTTACTTTTAATGCTAAAGACTTAGCCACTGGAATATTTTTTTTTGGATAATAAGATTTTATTTATTAATTTTAATAAAATTATTAAGGCAAAAGTGCATTTGGATAATAATAACATAAAGAAAAACAAACCCAATTATTTAACTGAAAACACAAAACACATTTTTGAAAAAGATTTTGGTATTAGAACTATTCAAGAATTACTTGGACATAGTTCTGTAAAAACCACAATGATTTATACTCACGTTGCAAACATGGGAGCTGGAATTAAAAGTCCGTTAGATGAATAAAGAGATGGAATGTTATACTGCATAAAGTTGCATGATAACATTCCTTGTTGAAATTTTGAAATGCTTATAATTTGTTGTTTTTTAACAAGTTACAAAGATTAAATAAATAAACAATGGTTTGTTAGATTACAAAAAGTTGTTATATAACAAACTATAATGCAACATATTGTTGCAGCTCAAACAAGTGTTATGTGGCTAACAAAATTGGAGCTAAAATATGGATGAACAATCAATTCTTTCATTCCCAGAATGGTTATCTGAAATTGATGAAAATATTGAATCAAAAATCCATTCTATTGTAAAAGAAAATTCCATTGGTCAAGAGCAAGCAAAAAAACTTATCGAGGATAAAGTCAAAGGAGGTTTCTTTTCTAAAAAGGATATTGATTTTAGTAAAATGACTTTTAAGGTTGAAAATTCTTTTGCTATTAGCGTAAATCAAAAACGGCATTTTGAAACAAGAAAAGTTGCACGCAGAACAGTTCCTTATGACCCAGAAAAGTTTACAGTAGGTTTTGAAGATAAAATCGAAGATATATGGGAACAATATTTAATAGATAAATTTACCAAGAAGGAACTTCAATGGGTTAGGCGTGGCACGGCTGAAGTTTCTCCTTGCGGTACTTGTGATAGTCGGGGACTAATAAGATGTCCCGAATGTAAAGGCAAAGGTGAATATTATGAGAAATGTTATAAATGTAGTGGTAAAGGTGTTATTCAAAACAAATGCCCAACTTGCAATGGAAAAGGACGCGTCAATGAAGGTCAAATAACAGTTGGTGGTGGGAGAAAGATTGGAACGGGTGCTGGATATTCCTCAAGAGAAGTTCAATGTCTGAGATGTAATGCAAGTGGTTATTTAAGTGAACGATGTTATAAATGTAGCGGTCAAGGACAAATATTAGTTACTTGTAAAAAATGTAAAGGAAGTGGTGAAATAACTTGTACAACTTGTCTCGGCTTTCATCAACTTTATACTTGCGATTTAATTACAGCAAATTGCAAACCCACAGAACAAAGTTTTATCGTTTCACATTTTGAAAAAGTAAAATCAAGTTGGTTTAATTCCGATAAGGTTTCAGAATATTTTGAGATTGCCGAAGAATTAGATTTAGGAGAATATGCAAAGCCAGCCACAGATGATGGTCGTGTTTTGCTTGAAGGATATGATTTAAAGATAATTCCTGTTTCTCGTGTTGTATTAAATGATAACAAAAAAGAAAATTCAATCTTTATAGTTGGTAAGGACAAAAAGATTATTGGTGCAACCTCATCTTATTTGGATTATAAAAAAATATTACTATTTGTTGTTCTTCCTTTGCTTGTTTCGCTTACTTTAATTTATTTCTTTGTTTTAAAATAGGTTAATGCTATGGCGATACACACACTTGAAAAAGTTTTGAATGATTTTATTAAAGAATATCAGTCTAATCCAATTAAATATTTTTATGAGGAAGATTTAAGAGCTGATTTGTTAAATCTGCTGTGGAGAAATAACATTTTTAATCTAAAAATACCAATAACCCAAAATAATGAATGGCTTAAAGATTATTTGACAATAGGTGAAAAAGAAATTGATGCTTCCGGGATAAAGGCAGAATATCCATCAAATAAAAGATTTGATATTGCGTTTATAAATCCGAATAAAATAACTGATGAAAATTCTTTTAATCATTACATCTTTGAATGTCTTTTTGCTATTGAAATAAAATTAAGTCAAAAAGACAATCAGAACTCTGCATTTAAATCGGATTTAGAGAAATTAAAAGATTATAAAAAGTCTCATTCATCATTTACTGGAATAGTTATAAACTTTGAACAAAATCCAAATTATGAATCAAGCAAAATTCAATCGGCTTATAATAATTATGATAATTTAAAATTTAGTAATTTGGAAAAACCATTGTCAATTTCAGAGAATATGATTAATTGTTTGTTCATAAGTAAAAATTATATTTTAGCTTGTGTTGTAGATGCCACATAACCAGCCAATCAACCCGACCGCCTTTTCGCATTCGGGTTTTCTAAAAATTTTTGGGCTGGCTGTTCCGTTTCGGTTTTGTTGTTCTAAGTAGTTCTATTAATTAACATTGTTGCAAACTGCACTTGCGAATAAAGTTAAGTGCAGTTTGCTTAATCTTTGGCGTTGTCTTTTTAATCTGCATTGCTGTTCTGGGCGGCGGGTTATCGGCAACGCCGTTAGCCCTATTGTAAAATTGTAGGTATTATTAATGAAAATATTGAAAATACTTTTACTCATCTTCTTTATTACAAATATCGGTTTTGCACAAAAGCAATATACCAATCAGAGCATTGAAGATATTCTTAGACTTCCAGAGAAAGATATCAATATTAGTATAGCTACTCTTGTGCTTGCTAAAGAGTTGTATCCAAATATGAATGTTCCTTTCTTCTTGCAAGCATTTGATTATTTAGCAGATAGATTTAACTATTATTTTGGCAACTACACTGATCCAAATGACAGAATCGCTGCTCTTAACACTTATCTGTATAAACCCGGTTATTGGAATGATAATATTTCATTTTCTTATGATGACGATGATCTACACGTAACTAAGCTTGATAATAAATTTATCAACGGATACATTTCTTCCAAGAAGGGTTCTTGTATCACTATGCCAATGCTTTATATTATTCTTGGTGAAAAACTGAAAATCCCGTTGAAACCAGTTCGTTCGGCAAAACACTTCTTTGTAAGGTACGAACCTGAAGAGTTTACTATCAATTTCCGAAATAACATTGAAGCCACGAACGGTGGTGGATTCATTTCCAACAAACAGTATCAAGAAGATGTACTAATTCCAGATAAAGCTATTAAAAATGGTGTTTACCTCCGAACTCTTACAAAAAAAGAATATATCGCTTCACTGCTTCTTGTAAACGCAAATGAACATCTACAAAACAAAAACATAGACAAAGCGAAACATTACTATAAACTTGCAATGAAATATGATCCTACCTTCAGTTCCGCTTATATGAATTATGGAATGACAGTTTTCGGTGAAGCTCGACAACTTGAAGAAAAGATGTGGAATGAGAAACAAGAAGCGATTAAGCAAGTCTCATCGGTTTATATTCCTATACAACCCCAGCCTGTTATTCAAAAGCCTAAAACTGAAAATGTTTTTGAAACTGAATCTCAGAAACTAATAGATGGGTTGGGCTACAAACCAAAAGTTCAAACAAATGGTACTGATGCTCAATCAATTGCCAGTTTAGAACAACAATTAGTAATTGAGTCAAGATTAAATACTATTGAAGAAAAGTACAAATCGGAAATTCTTGCAAAGATTGCCGAATACAAAAAGTACACTGGCAAGGCTAAAGAACTTGGAATTGTTCTTGAGTTCCCTTTACAATTCTTCCAGAAGCAAGCAGAAAGTATTAAACAATATAGAGAAAACGGAGGTTATTAATGAAAGCATTCAGATTTTTTGCAGTTGCTTTACTTTTACTATTATCAGCACAATCGATATTTGCCGGGCGTTATTATGATTCAAAAACTGGTAGGTTCTTATCGGTTGATCCAAAAGCTGATAAATATCCGGGTATTAGTCCTTATACCTATTGCTTGAACAATCCATTATTATTCATAGATCCTGATGGTCAAGATGTTGCTTTTTTCGTTGATAAGAATGGGGCTGGTGACAATGGGCATACAACACTTTATTTCCAAGATAAATCCGGTCAATGGTATTCGTTTGATCAAGGTGCAGCCGGTCAACCATCTTCGGGCGGTGATTATGGCTATATTTCTGGGCAAAGTACAGATGCGGGTGTAGTAATTTCAACAGTCAGCGGTGTTCCTAAGGGTTCATTACTATTACATACAACTTCAGATCAAGATGATCTTATATCTCAAAATGCTTTTGCAGTACGCGATGAACATAACAATGGTGACTCGAAATATAATCTTTACTCAAATAATTGTACTGATGCAGCAGTCGATGTTGTGAATAACTCTGGTGCTGGTGTAACAGTTGAAAATTCCCCAACTACTGTAAGACCTAACGAGTGGTTTAAGGAACTTAAGCAAGCCAAAGTTAAAATAGTTGTTTCTTCTGGGGAAGGTGTTGATAATACAAAAGTAGTTATTGAGGTTCCGAAATATGAAGAAGTTAAATAATATTTATCAATTGCTGATTTTTTCTATTCTTTTGTTAGGTTGTAATGAAAAAATCCAAATTACCAAAAAACTAATTCTTGACAATCCTGAATTAAAGATAGAAATATCATTAGGTACAATTGAATATAAAATAATTGACGAGTCAGAACATACTTTTCTTAAAGGTCAGATTAGGTTATTAAATAAGTCGAACGATGTAGTGAAATACAATATAAACAATGTGTACTTAGTATTGAATAACGTTTATGGAAAAATCTACATTGATAGTATTGCTTCTCATTTAATAACCGAAAAAGAATTGTCAAGAAACTCAGAATTTGTTGAAGATGTTTATTGGGCTTTTGATTTTAAGTTAGTCCTGGAGGATTTAGATAATTTACAAATTATTTATAAAGTCAAGGGCTAACAAGCCAATCAAGCGGACGCCGTTTTCGCAATTGGCGTTTGAGAATTATTAGAGTTAGTCGTTCCGTTTCGGCTAACTTGTTAAAGGTAGTTCTATTAAATAACATTGTTGCAAACTGCGCTTACAATGTAAGTTAAGCACAGTTTGCTTAATTATTGGCAGTAGCTTTTTAAGTGGCATTCCAGTTATGGGGCGTCGCTTATTGGCAACGTCGTTGAACGAAACCGCGAAAGCGGTAGCCCAAAGTTCTTTGACATATTGATAGAGTAATTTTTTATATTTTCCCATCACATCCACAATAATTAGGAGTAAAAAATGGGAGAATTAAGAGAAAAAATGCTAAGAAGAATGGAGTTAAAAAACTTCAGCAGAAAAACAGTTGAGATTTATTTATACCATTTGCAAAAGTATGTTCGGTATTATGGAAAATCCCCCGATAAGCTTGGTAAAGAAGAAATAGAGAAATATCTTTATTCTCTACTTCAATCAAAAACAAGTAGTTCTGGAATGGCACAAGCTTATAGTGCAATTAAATTTTTCTATTCAGATTGCTTAGAAAGGGCTTGGGAGTTGGATAAAATACCAAGACCAAAAATAGAAAAACGGCTTCCGGTAGTTCTATCTCAAGAAGAGATAAAAAGTATTTTCCAACATGTAGTTAATACAAAATATAAAATTGCATTGATGTTAATTTACTCAGCTGGTTTAAGACTTTCGGAAGCACTTCATCTAAGGCTAACAGATATTGACAGCAAAAGAATGGAGATACGAGTAGAGCAAGGTAAAGGGAAAAATATACACTTCTTTCCAATTTAATATTAAATAAACTACGTGAATACTACAAAGAAGAAAAGCCAAGCCATTGGTTGTTTACTGGAAAAAACGGAAACCCGATATGCAGTTCAACAATCCAAAGAGTATTTGGCAAAGCAAAAAAAAAGCTAAGATTAGCAAAGAAGCATCAGTACACACACTACGCCATAGCTTTGCAACACATCTTTTAGAAAACGGATGTGATTTATTTACCATCCAAACATTGCTTGGTCATGCGATTATACATTCCACAAAAATCTATCTTCATATTGAGAACACGGCTAAACGAAAGATTCTAAATCCATTAGACAGAATATACGAGGTCTATCATGAGGACTAATGGAATAGAAATTTCAGATATATTTAGAGAATATGGTTCGGAGTTTAGAAAGATATACAGCTTGTCAGAAAGCCAAACAAGTATAATGAACTTGATAGTAAATTGTAGAACAGCATCACTTGGAAGCCATATTGAAAAATGTGACAACTGTGGATATGAAGTTATTGCATACAATTCATGCCGGAATCGTCATTGTCCAAAATGCCAATCAACTCAAAGAGAGCAGTGGATAGCAAGAAGAGAAAGTGAACTGCTTCCAGTGCCGTATTATCATATTGTATTTACTATTCCAGATATATTAAATAACCTTTTCTTGGTAAACAAGCGCATACTTTATGGAATACTGTTCAAGTCAGCTAGCGAAACACTACTTACACTAGGCAAAGATCCAAAACATTTAGGAGCTGAGATAGGCATTATTGCAGTTCTGCATACTTGGGGACAAACTTTAACAGATCATCCTCATTTGCACTGTATTGTACCCGGTGGTGGACTAACAAAAGATGGGAAAAAATGGAAGTATCCAAAGAAAGCAAGGCATAAGAAGTTTTTCATACATGTAAATGTAATTTCTGATTTATTTATGAAGAAGTTTTTGTTTTACTTCAAAAGAGCTTATAAAAACAAAGAACTCAAATTTTTGGGGAAAGTTAAAGACATGGGTTCGAAGAAAGAATTTTACAAACTACTTAATGAACTTTATGAAAAGAAGTGGATCACTTACTGCAAACAACCATTTGGCTCACCCAAACAAGTAATTGAATATTTAGGACGTTACACTCACAGAGTTGCAATATCCAATAGCAGAATAAAAAGGATAGAAAATGGGAATGTGGTTTTTGAGTACAAAGATTATCGTGATAGCAAGAAAAAGGAAATGGCATTATCACCAGTTGAATTTATAAGAAGATTTATGCTTCACATA
>Ga0100382_1001987_pt1 | contig 12738 bp, 6 predicted proteins | sample CryGeymeta201506_FD_81566 | JGI IMG/M metagenome (GOLD analysis project Ga0100382, IMG submission 81566) | Groundwater microbial communities from Crystal Geyser aquifers in Utah, USA - Crystal Geyser metaG 2015-06 | ecosystem: Environmental > Aquatic > Deep subsurface > Groundwater | place: USA...
CGTCGTGTACGTGGATCAGGGTCACGGGCGCCTCGGGCACGGCGAGGGCGCCGAGATCCAGGGTCGCACCGGCCGCGACAGTGCCACCCACACCGCGCGCTGGCGCTCGACCACCGAGCCGCAGCTCCCAGGCGATGTCGCCCGCCGGAACGCGCGCGGAGAAGCTACCGTCCGCCTGCACGCGTGCCTGGGTGATGGGCGCCCAGCGGGTGGGATCCGTCGGCTCGCCGCTGCCCGGCTTGGCCAGCACGACCAGCGGTCGGCGGTAGACGTCCGTCGAGACCGTCTCGTCCGTGGGCATCGTGACCGTGCCCGTGACGGTGGCGAGTTGAACGAGTCCCTCTCGCTCGAGTCCCTCGAGGGCACCGTCGGTCGCGCTCGCCGCATCGGCGTCGTCCCCCACGACGATCACCCGACCGAAGCTGCGCGAATCGCCGGGGCTGAGGTGACCGTCCCCGAGGACGAAGTCACCGAAGGCGGAGACCTGGCTCGAGTGCACGCCGAGGAAGGTCTCGACCTCAGGCTCGTTCACGTAGAGGGCGAAGGTGCCGGGATCGCCGACGAGAGAACCCGTGGAGCCCACGTAGGGGCTGTCGACCAGGCCAGCGATCGGGTTGCTGATGTCGAAGGCGGCGCAGCGGTCGCCCTGACCGGTCACGGGGCAGAAGGGCACGAGGGAACGCTTGCCCCAGAACATGGCGTCGAGGATGCCGAAGGTGGACGTGGCGTAGGTGTCCGTGCCCACGTTGGTGAGCACGGAGTGCACCTGGACCTCGCTCGAGCCGCAATGAAACGTGTAGGTCGTGACGAAGCTGAGGTTCTCGCCGGGACCGGGCGTGATGGGCCCAGGAGTGCCGGCCACGGTGGGCTGGGGCGAGACGAAGCCACTCGTCTGGACGACCAGGTGATCGGTCGTCCGCTCACTGACGTCGAGGCTCGTGTACTCGACCTGCATGCTCTGATCGGGCCCAGCGAGCTGGCTGAACTCGTTCATGTGATCCGAACGTCCCGGACGATGCAGATCGACCAAGGTGCCGCCACTCTTGGCGATCCCGCTGGGCCGATCGAGCGCCGAGAAGACCGCGACCAGCGCGTCCGTGCGAATCTCCAGGTCGCCGTCGCCACCGATCCCGTCGGGACCCGGCGCGCGATCGCCGCCGGCGGCCAGGGTCGCGACATTGAACGTACAGCTCACGCCTCCATCGGACGCATCGGTCGAGCCGTCGGAAGCGTCGACGCCGCCGTCGGTCGGAGCCGAATCGTCGCCACAGCCCACGAGGGTGAGGGCGAGCAAGAGGAGGAGCAGGGATCGGTTCTTCGTGGTGTCCATGGAGACCTCGGTTTCGACCGTGGGCAGCGGGCTGTGGCTTGGACTATGCTCGGGCCGTGCCCAGACGTCACGCCCCCTGCCTCGTCGTCACGCTGCTGCTCGGAACGGGCTGCTCCCTCGATCGTACCGGGCGCTTCGCACCGGGCGCGGAAGCGGGACCGCGGACGGATGCGGCGACGGGTTGCGCGCCGGGCACGGTCGACGTCGACGGGAACGCCGCGAACGGCTGCGAGTGCACGATCACGAGTCCAGCCAACGAGATCTGCGACGGAGTCGACAACGACTGCGACCCGGGCGCGGCCGACGGCGCGGACGACCCACGGCTGCTCGACCCCTGCGACGACGCGGATCCAGATCTGTGCGTGGACGACGTCACCCTGTGCGAGGCGGGCAGTGTCGTCTGCCGCCCCGGCCCGGTCGCAGCGGTGGAAGTCTGCAACGGACTCGACGACGACTGCGACGCGATGGTCGACGAGGACGCCACCGACGCCATCGCGTTCACCGTGGACGCGGACGGAGATGGCCATGGCGACCCCACCGGCACGGTGACCATGGCCTGCGAAGCGCCCACGGGTTTCGCGAACCCGAGCGACGATTGCGACGAGACCAATCCGAACGTCTATCCGGGCGCGCCCGAGCTGTGCGACACCCTCGACAACGACTGCAACAGCATGCGGGACGATCGCGCGTGCCCCTGCGACGTCGTCGAGCACGACGGACACGTCTACCTGTTCTGCGCGGGAGCGAACTGGACCAGTGGACGCGACGCCTGCGCGAGCTTCGGCTACCAGCTCGCGAGCGTGAACACGGCGGCGGAGAACGCCTTCTTGCGCGTCGAAGCGGACGCACGCAGCGCGGGCAACGAGTGGATTGGATTCAACGACCGCAGCTCGGAGGGCAGCTTCGTGTGGCAAGGCGCCGCGTCGTCCTACACGAACTGGCATGACGGCGAGCCGAGCAACGGCGGCTGCCCGCTGGACATCGCCTGCCACGAAGACTGCGTCGAGATGTACAGCGACGGAACCTGGAACGATCAAGCCTGCGACGACACGCGCTCCTACATCTGCGAAGCGCCGTAGAGCGGCGCGCCCAAACGCGCACCCTCCGTCTACCTTCCGAAGCGCCGTAGAGCGACGCGCCCAAACGGGCACCCTCCGTCTACCTTCCGACGCGCCCAAACGGGCACCCTCCGTCTACCTTCCAGCACATTTTCGCGAAGCGCCGTAGAGCGACGCGCACGACGCGCACCATCCGCCTACCTTCCAGCACATTTTCGCCGTCGCCACGCGCCCCAACACACCTTCCAGCACATTTTTGGAAAGGCCGGACGCAACGAGGAAGCTCGCGGACCGATACGTGGTCATGACTCACGCTTCCGTCCCCGTCCCCGCTCCCTCCTCTCGTTGCCGCCCACTCCGTGTCGAGCGCGACGATGTGCTCTGGTTCGTGACCTGCCGGACGGTGGAGGAGCGATTCTGGCTGCATCCGCTCGTCTCCGCGGGCCTCGAGCCACCGACTGGGTCGGCGAAGAAGGAGCTCCTTCGTCTGGAACGTCACGCCGACCGGCGCATCGCGGCGATGGTGCGCAGCGCCAACGCGCGTAAGCGGAAGTTCGCGCCCTTGATGGACGCCGGCAGCGTCAAGCGCATCGCGCGCGGCTTGATCGGCTCCGCGCTCGCCCGCGCTCAAGAACTGTACGACGTCGAGGTGTTCGCCTTTGTGGCGCTCTCCAATCATGTCCATCTCGTCTGCCGGGCAGCCCAGAAGAATCTCGCGGCCTTCATGGGCTACTTCAAGGCGCGCACCGCCGACAGCGTCAATCGCATCACCGGCAGACGCGGCCCTTTGTGGATGCGTCGCTACGACGCGGAGCCCATCCTCGACGACGACGCGGCTGCCGCACTCACGGCCTACACGGTGCGCAACCCCGTGAAGGCGAACCTGGTCGACCACTACGACGAATGGCCCGGACTGAACCTCGTCTACGGCCTCGCGGACTCGGATGCGTTCGACTTCGAGTACCTGAACTGCACGGCCTGGCACCAGGCACGTCGACCCAAAGACCTCGACCCCTTCTTCGAAGCCGCGACCCTCACGCTCTCACCCTTGCCGCACTGCGCGGACCTGAGCCGCGAGGTGTATCGACGCATGCTCGAGTCGTGGATGGAGGAGGCGGAAGCCGAGGAGGACGCGCCCATGCGACGCGCTCTCGGCGTCAAGGCGGTGGTCAAGGCTCCCTTCGACACGCGACCCGAGAACCCGTCGTTTCGACGCCGTCCCTACGCTTTCGGCTCAGCCGCCGCGAAGGCCAAGGAGCGCGTGATGATGCATATGCTCGCACGCGACCACGCCGCCGCCTCGCAGCGCTGGCGAAGTGGCGACCACGACGTCCCATTCCCGCCGGGTACCTATCGCCCGCCCCTCGTTCGCGCAGCCTGAGCGATTCGCCAGGGCGGAGCGCCAACCCGTGGGAGACGTGCGCCCGGCGCGTCGCTGGGGCTCAAGAGGCAAGCCGGAGCCAGTCACACCATGGACACTGGCGGCCGCCCTCCACACCAAGAACGTCCTCCAGAGTGGGGCAAGGAAGGTGGGGCACCAAAACGTGCTGGAAGGTGGGGCGAAAGCCAGGGCAGGCACGCACCCTGCCACAATCTGTGTTGGAAGGTGGGGCGGTGGGAAGGTGGGGCGGGTACATCTTCAAGACGCCGCTGCGGGAGACGCGTGCGCAGCGTCTTGACTTGGAACTCTCAGTACGAGAGGCCGATGGCGCTTGACACGTTCCACTGCCTGGGGAGATCCGCAGGCATGGTGGAGTCCAAGGCGTGCGGCGACTTCAGGTCGAAGTGGAAAGTGCCGGCGATGGTCAGAGCTCGGAAGCGGAACTGGAGGCCGATGGCCAGGCGCATGCGCCGGGCGCGGATCTGGTCGAAGACCGCCGTGTCGTTGAAGTGGTTGCTCGAGGCGCTGCAGCGTAGTTCGCTGCCGCCCACAGGGGCCGGCCCATTCTCGGGCAGGCATTGGTCGAAGGCCGGCGTCGCACCTGGGTTCAGGTCGACGAGCTCGCTGTCAGCGACCATCCACATCAACTGGGCGCCGATCATGGGGGTCAGCGTCGCCTGGCTGGCGAGCACGAGGCCCTTGGAGACGATCAGATCGATGGACGGTACGGTGAGGTTGTACTGGCCGTCACCCGTCATCGTATGGACCGAGCCTCGCATCGCGATGTCGGGCACGATGGCCGGCAGACCATGGTCGAAGCCTTCGAGCAGCGACCACTTGATGGAGAGGCCCCACATCCACAGCGACGAGTGGAAGGGCTGACCAATGGAGGCGCCCAACTCGAAGCCGAAGGGCAGACCCTTGCGCACGTTGAGGCGCATCCAGGTGATGGTCGAATCGACGAAGCGGTTGCCGCCGAAGCCGGTCCCGGCGTCGCCTTCCGTGCCTTGATGCCAGTAGTCCTGGCTGTGGTCGATGCCGCTCGTGCCCGTCTCCAGGCCCAGGTAGAAGCCGCGGAAGCCGAGGGTTCGCGCGGGCGAGAGGATGGGAGGCGCGAGGGCGAAGCCCTGCTGGGAGATGAGTCGGCGCCAGTCGTCGTGGTTCGCGCAGTAGGTCACGATGCCACCGCCGCCGGTCGTCGCCGGACAGACCACGACACCATCGGCGTTGGGCATGTTGCTGGCTTCGATGCGCAAGCGGGACAAGGCCAGGTCCATGGTGTCCGCGCTGGCGAGCCCCGAGGAGCCCAGCACGAGCACGAAGAGCGAGATGATGGCGAATTGGCGCTTCACGGCAGGCATCCTCAAGGGCGTACGCTATCGGTTCCGCTCCCACGGCGTCAAGCCATGGAACGCTGGCGAGCCCACCAGAAGTCCTGACAACTTGCCCGACGACGCCAGCGGTCTCAGGCTGCGACCATGCCCATGGGGCCCAAATTGCGTGCTGAGCCCTTGGCACGGCCATTTCATGTCGTGCTCGTGGAGCCCGAGATCCCGCCCAACACGGGTGCCGTGGCCCGGACCTGCGCCGCCACCGCCTCCGTGCTGCACCTGGTGGGCGAACTGGGCTTCTCCATCGACGAGCGAGCCGTGCGACGCGCCGGTCTCGACTATTGGCATCTGGTCGATCTGCGCACCCACACCGACGTGGACGCCTTCACTCGAGCCGAGCCCGAAGCGAGGTTGCATCTCTTCACTTCCTCGGCCCCTCGAAGCCACCTCGAGGCCGACTTCCGACCCGGAGACGCGCTGGTCTTCGGTCGCGAGTCCGTGGGCCTCGATGCGGTCACCCTGTCACGCGCGGATGCCCAGTGCTGGGCCATCCCGACCCTCGGCGGCGTGCGCAGCCTGAACCTCGCCACCAGCGTCTCCATCGTGGTCTACGAGGCGCTACGACGCGTTGGTGCGCTGGACCACATCTTCCTGGAGCCCGGCGCCGCATGAGTTCGACGCGTAAAATGTGCTGGAAGGTTCTGCGAACGCGTAAAATGTGCTGGAAGGTTGGGAGAATTCTCGGTTTGGGGCTGTGGATCTCGAGCCTCCAGGGTTTGAGCTCGGCCTGCGCCCAGGACGCGGGCGCACCCACACCGACGACTCGCGTGGAGGACGGGCACACGGGCGAGACGGTCGACATCCCGACGGCTTGGCTCGAGCCAACCAACCCGAGCGCGGACGCCGAACCCGAGCCGCCTGAGGTGGATCTGACGAGTCCGGCGTTGACCACGGCGCGACCCACGCATTGGGTCAGTCCGGCGCTCCGCCGCTGCCAGCGCTACCATCGACGCCGCTTCTGCGACGGTCCCTTGCGCGTCCCGGTCCCGAGCGCACAGGAGATGGAGCGCGCCACGCGCCTCGACCTCGGTGGGGTCGGCGTCGCGCGGCATCTGCTGCTCGAGGGACCGCGGCCCGAATGGGTCGCGGCGGTCGCCGGCAGCCCACGCGCGTCTCTGCTCTTCCCCGTCGACGGCGGGCGCATCTGGCGCGGACTCGAGCCCGCCCGACGCCGGCATCCTGGACATCTGGGCACGGACATCGGCGCGCCGGAGCATTCGACGGTGCGCGCCACGAACGACGGCCTGGTCGTTTACGCGGGCAACGAGCTGCGGGGCTACGGCAACCTGCTGATGATCGTACACGCGGACTCGAGCGTGACCTTCTACGCCCACCTCTCCGCCGCCTGGGTCCCGGCCGGGGCGCGCGTGAGCCGCGGCCAGATCGTCGGTGAGGTGGGAGAGACGGGCCTGGCGCGTGGCACACATCTGCACTTCGAGTGGCGTGTGGGCGGCCATCCGCGCGATCCCGCGCACCGCTTCGCCGACGTGGAACGGGACGCCTCGGCGGCCCACTCCCCGACAGGCGGAGCCACCACGCCGGTCACGGCTGCGGCCACAGACCGTGAACCAAGCTTCACGGATCCGACCGACGCGGGGACGAACCTTCACGTCATCGCAGCGCCGAGCGACGATTTGCCCTAATCTCCGGACTGGCACGGTCGTCGCATAGGACAACGAGTGAAACGCGACTGGCACACGAGGCTCCCCATGCGAACGCTTTCTACGCTCTCTCTCTTCATCCCCTTCGTCGTCCTGCTCTCCGGTTGCCCGGTCTGGACGGACAGCACCACTTCTTGCGTCGGCGCAGGTTGCCACCCGCCCGGCGAGTGCATCTTCGACAGCGACTGTAGCTCCGGCTACGTCTGCTCCGATGCTGGCGCCTGCACACCGGCCACGCCCATCCCGGGCTGCACGACCGACGGCGACTGTGCCAGCGGCGAGGCTTGCCTGGCGGGCACGTGCACGACCACCAGCACCTGTAGCATCGACGGCGACTGCGCCAGCGGCGAGGTCTGCGACTTCCGCGGCAGCTGCGTGACGCCCGCCCCTGGGCATTGCCGCACGGACGCGGACTGCTCGGGCACGGATGTCTGTGTCGAGGATCAGTGCACGGCGCCCAGCGACACCTGCCAGTTCAACTACCAGTGCGGCGCCGCCCGAGCCTGCGTGAACAGGGGCTGCACGGACATCTGCGGCTCGGACACGGACTGCGCCTCGGGTGAGACCTGTCAGAGTGGGTTCTGCCGCACGACGGCCACCTGCACCCGCACCAGCCAGTGCACGGCCAGCGAGAGCTGCGTCGACACTCGCTGCCTGCCGGGCTGCACCACCAGCACCGACTGCGCAGCAGGCGAGACCTGCGCCGCCGACGGCTTCTGCCGCCCAGATCGCACGCCCAGCCCCTTCTGCAGCATCGACTCGGATTGTGCCTCGGGCTCGGTCTGCCGCGACGGCGCCTGCCGCATCCCCTGCCCCACCGGGCTCGACTCCCAGTGCATGGGCTTCGACTCACAGCTCCCCATCTGTGGCGCCGACAGCCTCTGCCACTCGCGCAACGAGACCAGTCCCGAGTGCGCGGTGCAGGCTGACTGCACGGCTGGCAACTCCTGCATCGACGGCGTCTGCCGCTGAGGCTTTAGACACAGCTGACTTCAGCGAACATGGGGGTCCGCGGCGGCGTCGAAAGGCTCCGCCGCGGTGCTAATTGTGGCCTGAGCGCGGATCGCGCTCATGGCCGGGGTTCACGCGCCTTGCTACTCTCCGGGCACCCTGGAGGTTCGATGCTTCGTTGTCTCGCTCGCCCATCGGCGCTCGTCGCGCTCGCCCTCTGTCTTTCGCCCGGACAGGCCCGCGCGTACATCAGCCAGGTCGACGGAACGGTCGTCCCCCAGACCGGCAACATGCAGGCTTGCCTCGACCGTCCAGTCACGGGCGAAGCCGTCGCGGGCAGCGTCGACGCGGTGCGCGATGGCCGCATCCTCCCGAACGCCTTCCGTCCGGTGGAGAATCCCCTCGGCTCCGGTCTCTATCCGGTCACCTTCCGCATGATCGGCGAGGGCGCCGGCTTCAGGAACACCTTCGGCTATTTCTGGACCGACGAGGATCCGGCCAACCCCGCCAACCTGCACATGGTCTTCGACTGCCGCGGAGGAGCCTCCTGCGCCTGTCCCTGCAATCCGACCAGCATGCGCAGCTCTGACGGCTCCGCGACCTCGTGGCAGCGCACGTTCAACTTCAACACCCTGCCCGGCTTCGCCCCGGGCCGCGCCATCGCGTTCTGGATCCGCACACCCGAGCACCTCGATGGCACGCGCGCAGACGAGCAATGCGGCGGCCCCAGCGCCGCAAACCAGAATCACCGCACCTACTTCACCAGCCAGGCGCTGAACGACGACGGCGACTTCGTCCACTTCCTGATCTACGAGAGCGCCACCTACACCAACACCTACTACTTCGGCTTCGAGGATCTCTTCCGCGGCGGTGACAACGACTTCGAGGACGTGCTCGCGCGCGTGACCGGGCTCGTGCCGATCTGCACGCCTCAGCCCGAGAGCTGCAATGGACTCGACGACGACTGCGATGGCGCCATCGACGAGGGCGTGACCACGGCCTGCTCCACCGCGTGCGGAACCGGCGTGCGCACGTGCAGCGCGGGTAGTTTCGGCGCGTGCTCGGCTCCGGCGCCCACGACCGAGACGTGCAACGGACGCGACGACGACTGCGATGGATCCACCGACGAGGGCCTCAGCCGCGCCTGCAGCAACAGCTGCGGATCCGGCAGCGAGATCTGCGTCGCCGGCAGCTTCGTCGATTGCACGGCGCCGACGCCGACGATCGAGGTGTGCAACGGACGCGACGACGACTGCGACGGATCCACCGACGAAGGCCTCAGCCGCGCCTGCTTCTCGACTTGTGGTGCGGGCACCGAGACCTGCGTCGCGGCGAACTACACGGGCTGCGACGCGCCCACGCCGTCCGTCGAGATCTGCAACGGTGTCGACGACGACTGCGACGGAACGACGGACGAGGGCCTGAGCCGCCCCTGCTCGACCGCCTGTGGCGCCGGCACCGAGACCTGCGTCTCTGGGACCTACGTCGGCTGCAGCGCCCCGCGCCCCGGCCTCGAGGTGTGCAACGGCGTCGACGACGACTGCGACGGCGCGATCGACGAGGGCCTGACGCGCACGTGCGGCAGCGCCTGTGGCACAGGCACGGAGACCTGCGTCGCCGGCGTGTTCACCGGCTGTGACGCGCCCTCCCCCGGCGCCGAGACGTGCAACAACATCGACGACGACTGCGATGGCGTGATCGACGACGGCAACCCCGGCGGCGGCGCCATGTGCCTGCCGAACGCGGACGGCACCTACCGCGTGCTGCCCGACGGTACGCCTCCGGGCGTCGGCGACCACTGCGTCCCTGGACGCGTGCGCTGCGTCGGCGGTGAGCTCACGTGCGCGGGCGCGTCGAGCCCCACGCGCGAGATCTGCAACTGCATGGACGACGACTGCGACGGCTTGGTCGACGAAGACGGCGGCGGCGGCATCTGCCCCGGCGGCGCCTGCCTCGACTGCACCTGTGCCTCGCCCTGCGTCGACACGGAGTTCCCCTGCCCGCCCGGTAAGGAATGTGATCGCAGCTTCGCGGACGCGACGACCGGCATCATCGGTCTGTGCGTGCCCGGACGTTGCGCCGGCGTGAGCTGCAGCGAACAGGAAGTGTGCGAGCCGACCACGGGCACGTGTCGCAACCTGTGCGAGACCGTCTCCTGCGGCGGAGGCTTCGCCTGCATTCGCGGCGCGTGCGTCGAGGACAACTGCTACGGCCGTGGCTGCGACGCGGGGCAGCGATGCCGCGCCGGCGTGTGCGAGACGGATCCTTGCGTCGACGTCCACTGTGACGCCGACTCCTTCTGCCGGGACGGCGCCTGCGTGCGCGCATGCGCGGCGGGCTGCCCGGCGGGCGAGAGCTGCGTGGACGGAGCCTGCGCGGCCAGTGCTTGCGGCGGCTGCGCGACGGGCGAGAGCTGCGTCGGCGGGTCCTGCCAGACCAACGCTTGTGATCCCCTATGCGGTCGCGGACGCGTGTGCGCGGGCGGCGCTTGCGTCGACGATCCGTGCGGCGGCGTCCACTGCCCACTCGAGACGAGCTGCGTTCGCGGCGAGTGCGTCGGCACGGGCATGCCGGAGGCCACGGAGCCGAGGCTCGGCCTGGCGACCGGCGGTGGTGGCTGCTCGGCCGGCGGCGCGGGAAGCAACACACCCGCTTGGCTCACGCTCTTGGCGTTGGGGCTGCTCTTCTGGCGACGACGCCAGAGCCCAGTCGGCGTGCGACGCGCGGCCTTGGCCCCGCTCGCTCTTCTAGGCTTGATCGGCGTTCTGCCTCTTCTGGGCGGCTGCCAGGTCGATCCCTTCTGCTTCGAGGGCTGCGCCGACGCCGGCGTGAACGTGGGGCGGGACGCGGCGGCCGACGCGAGCGCCGACGCCCACACGCCGGATGGTCACGTTGACGGCTGCGTGCCCAGCGGCAGCGAGAGCTGCAACGGCCTCGACGACGACTGCAACGGCGTGATCGACGACGGCTTCGATCTGATGCGCGATCCGGGCCACTGCGGAAGCTGCGACACGGCCTGCGTGCTGCCGGGCGCCTTCCCCACCTGCGACTCGGGCTCGTGCGCGATCAGCGAATGCGAGATCGGCTTTCACGACCTCGACGGTAACCCGACGAACGGCTGCGAGTACGCCTGCCTCGAGTCGGGCACGGAGATCTGCGACGAGGTCGACAACGACTGCGACGGCGCCATCGACGAGGACTTCGATCGGGCCGCGGATCCCGCTCACTGCGGAGCCTGCTCCACGGTGTGCGCCTACGCGAACGCGGCGCCGATCTGCAGCGCGGGCGTCTGTGGCATGGGCGCGTGCCGCCCGGGCTTCCTGAACGTGGATGGCGACGCGACCAACGGCTGCGAGTACGCCTGCACGGCCGCGGGCGCCGAGACCTGCAACGGCATCGACGACGACTGCGACGGCGCCATCGACGAGGACTTCGACCTCTCGACCGATGCCTCGAACTGTGGCGCCTGTGGCCGGCGCTGCAGCTTCGCGCACGCGGCGGCGAGCTGCGTCGCGGGCGAGTGCAGGCCGGGCACGTGTGCCGCCGGCTTCTACGACGTGGATGGTCTCGCCTCCGACGGCTGCGAGTACGCCTGCACACCGACCGGAAGCGAAGTGTGCAACGGCGTCGACGACGACTGCGACGGCGCCATCGACGAGGACGATCCCAGCCTGGGCACCGCCTGCGGCAGCGCCACCGGCGCATGTCGGCGCGGAACCTTCACCTGCCAACTCGGGAGCCTGGTGTGCGCGGGCGCGCGCGGCGCCACGCCCGAGACCTGCAACGGAATCGACGACGACTGCGATGGCATGGTCGACGAGTCCACCGTGGCGGCACCCATCCCCGGCGTGGGCGTGCGCTGCGGCGCGACCAACGTCGGCGCCTGCGTCTTCGGCAGCGTGGTGTGCACGGGTGGCGCTCTGGTGTGCGGAGGCGCCTACCGCGGGCCGACCATGGAGACCTGCAACGGCATCGACGACGACTGCGATGGCACCGTCGACGACTCACCGACGCCGCCTGTCGGCACGCCCGCGAGCTGCGCCGAGACGCGCGGCGTGTGCGCGGGACGCACGCCCGTCTGCACGGGCGCGTCGGGTTTTCGGTGTAGCCTGCCGGCGACCTATCAGACGACCGAGACCCTCTGCGACGGCATGAACAACGACTGCGACGGCGCGACCGACGAGGGCTGCCTGAGCCTTCGTACGGCGACGGATCTTCGCGTGGACACGGGTGACGCGGCGGGCGCCGAGAACTCCGTGCAGCCCGTGATCGAGGGCAACGGCAGCACGCGCGCCTACGCCGCCTGGATGGACCAACGGGGATCGGGCGGGGCGCACATCTTCTACGCCCGCTACGACGACGCCACGGACGCCTTCGCGGCACCTCTGCAGCTCGACGTCACCAACGGCCCCGCCATCGGGCCTCGCCTGGCCGTGAGCAGCACCTCGATCCTGACCGGCGTGTGGGCCGACTTCCGCGGCGGCACCAACTACCGCGAGGTCTACAGCACGCGCTCGACGAACACGGGTGCCTCCTTCGGCGCCAACACGCGCCTGAACCCCGGTCAGAACATCGACTCCTTCAACATCGAGCTCGCCACCAGCGGCAGCTACGTCTACGTCGTGTACGAGGTCTTCACCTCGGTGCGCAATCGCCACATCTACCTGACGCGCTCCAGCGATTCGGGCGCCACCTTCAGCGCGCCCGTGCGCATCGATCACGGCAACGACGTGACGGTGCCGGGCTACGTGGCGGCGACTCCGGTCGTGGCCGCGAGCGGATCGCGCGTCTACGTCGTCTGGCGCGACAACCGCAACGGCGGACTCGACATCTACCTGTCGCGCTCGGTCAACAACGGCGCCACCTTCGGCGCCACGGACCGGCGCGTGGACGTCGGCGACGCAGCGGGTGCATCGAGCGGCTTCGCGCCCAGCGTGGCCGCGGAGGCGGACAACGTCTACGTCGC
>Ga0100382_1001994_pt1 | contig 12701 bp, 13 predicted proteins | sample CryGeymeta201506_FD_81566 | JGI IMG/M metagenome (GOLD analysis project Ga0100382, IMG submission 81566) | Groundwater microbial communities from Crystal Geyser aquifers in Utah, USA - Crystal Geyser metaG 2015-06 | ecosystem: Environmental > Aquatic > Deep subsurface > Groundwater | place: USA...
CGACTTGGCCACCGCCACTTTTTCCATCATGGCCTTGCTGATGCCCATGGCGTTGATGGGGTAGACAGCCTTGTCGGTGCTCAAACAAATTACCCGTTTCACGCCATGGGTGATCGCTGCCTCCAGCACGTTCTCGGTGCCCAGCACATTGGTCTTGACCGCTTGCAAAGGGTAAAACTCGCACGACGGCACCTGCTTCAGCGCCGCCGCATGAAACACATAGTCCACCCCGCGCATGGCGGTGCGCACACTGTCCACATCGCGCACGTCACCAATGTAAAACTTGAGCTTGGCATGGTGATAGCGCTTACGCATGTCGTCCTGCTTCTTCTCATCTCGGCTGAGTATGCGGATTTCGCGCAAGTCAGAATCCAGAAAGCGGCGGAGGACGGCATTGCCGAAAGAACCGGTGCCACCGGTAATGAGTAAATTTTTATTTAAAAACATATAATGTTTGAACTTCTATCGAATAAATCTAGTCTGTAAATAAATTAAATCCATTTATGTATTGGTACGGATTTTATATGAGACACGCAACATCTACTTTTACGATCCATATACTACTCAATCTTCATGTATAAAAATAGTGCCAAGAAGGTATTTGTCAGGTTGCTCTGGACTCAAATGCAAATTGTCAAGTATTCATAAAATTATGCTCAAGTCACCGGTTGGATAGGCGTCCAGCAAACTTTCAATAGTCAAATTTATGATCTTGACTCCTTTTTTTCGAGCAAGTATTGCAATCGCGTAATGAAATTCTGTAGTTAAATGATAGTATTTTAAGTAGAATGCAAGGTTGTAACTTGGTAACTCATTTATTTCAGTTTCATCGTTGTAACAATGATTGCTTGAGCGTGAGCAAAATGAATTATAGTCGCAGCCAAGAAGATATATTTCTTTGAAACCCATGTAGATTGCCGTCAGGAGGGAGAAACTCACAACATTCATTGTTATTGATAGATTTTCAGACAAGTCATAACGCATTCTATCGACAGGATAGTTCTTGGCGTAAATTAAAATGCTTTTAATTTTGTGTGGAATAAGCTGTGATGCTCGTGTATCAGTTATTAATACAGGTGGATTTTCTTTATAGCGACCGCTTACATCTTTGAAGGTATTTTTTGAAATTCCCCAATAGTTGTTATCCATAAGAGCGTAGTATTTTGGTGTGATTGAATCAACAATCGATACTTTATAAAATGAGTTTACCGCAAAAATGGTCTCCTTGGTTAGTGCAGTGACTTGGTCTGCGGTTAATCTGGTTAACGACGGTCCGGTGCCCAAGATAAAGCACCGCTCTCCTTGGTGCTTGTTTTGATAGATTTTATTATTTGCAAGTAGCTGACGATTTCTTGCACTTAACAGAAGTCCAATATCGCTCGCAAAGTTGAATATTCTGAATATATTTCGATCAATTTTTTGTTTCAATTCAAATAGTGACATTGGTTTGCTTTATAGATTATTCGTCAAAGCCTTGTGGAAGCGCGAAAATGTCATCAAAATTCGGATTGGTTTTTTGAAAAATCAATATGAATTTTTTTATCTCATCTTCTGACGCGTTCCACCATTTTTTGGCGAGCAGGCATTGGACGATGTCCTGTGTGAATCGACTTCCAATCTTGATTGCTGGGACCCCAGCAACGATTGAGTAAGGTGATACATCTTTAGTGACAACTGCACCAGCACCTACCACTGCGCCATCTCCTATTTTTAATCCTTCAATAATGATGGCGTTTGCGCCAATCCAAACATCGTTCCCAATTAGAGATCGCAAGGGTTCGATTTTTTGAGGTTCTGAGGTGATCCAAGAAGTGCCTGTGCCATTATTTATTTCTGTAAAAATTGGAGATGTGGATATGTGAGAAAGTCCGTGCGACGCTAGGCCAATACAGCAGTTCCAGCTTATCGAGCAATATTTTCCAATATTAGTGTTTACAACTCTCGTGCCTGGTCCAATGTAGCTATAATTTTTGATGAAGCTGTTTCTAATCCTGGTAAATCTATTTACCTTCGCCTTGGGTTCAATTTCAGATAGGTCATCCACAAGTGCTAAAAACGATACAAGAGGCATCCTGCGGCGTTTCAGTATATTTGTAAAGTATTGTAGTTTACTCAAGCTGCCCTCTTTCAGGTGTGGTTTGGCGTAATATAATTCGTTTCGATTGAATTGCATGAAAAATGCAATAAAAAATAATGACATCAAGCGGACCATAAAAGGCTGTTGAGTCAAATGCTGATCGAAGAAGTGATGCTGTGAATATTATCAGTAGTAAATAATTTTTCGTGCCAAGTATTTTGAAGACTGTTAACAGGATAGTTATGAAGATTAATGCCATGCCAAATATACCTAAAAGAGAGTGCAATCGGATGTATGAGTTATGTGGGTTTCCATCTACTTCTACTATTGATAAAATTCTGTTCAACGGTGCACCAAATACTAGGGCGTAGTTATCATTTGACACATAAGTCAAATACTCGCTGTTGATATATCTTCTATGACCACCAGTTCCAAGTCTGTCTAATCTCTCAAAGGCTGTATAAAAAATATCGAGTTTATCGACGATTTGCGTTTGACTGGATACTATACCGATCGTGAGAAGTGTTATGGTAGTTAAACCAATAAAAGTGCGTTTATTTACTAATATTAGTGTGCCAGCGAAAATCAAAGCTGAGCTGGCAATGCCTGCGCGACCTATACCCCACACTGCCAATATTAGCCCTGCAAATGATACCATTATATTTGGCATGACTTTACTTTTAATGCATGAAAAATAATAGAAAGATATACTTATAAGTAATATTACGGAAATAAAATTTCTGCTGACATTAAATACATCCTCAGGGTTTATATTATTAAGAATATTGTAAATAAAAAATGTTGAAAGCATTATAAATAATGCCAAATAAATTTTTAGTCTATGTTTCGTGTATAGCACAGACCAAGCAAAACCTAGGTTACCAAGTAGTTGGAGTATGCCAAGCGATGTTTTATTTTCGCTAAAAATCATGTTAATTAGAGCACAGAGTATTATTAGTGCTACAATAGTAGTAGAGAGTGAATTCTTTGGCGCATTTAAGATGGAATAGATTAGTAAAATAATGCCATACACCACTAATATGCTCGTAACAACAGAAAAAACCAATGAACTTACAGAGTGAAATCTAAAAAATGTAGATATTAGAAATATCGGTAAAGCTGCCTCAGTGATTAGCTTCATTGGGCGATGGGTTGTTAAACTGGATTGAGTCATCAGGTTGAATTATGATTTATAGCTAAGTTTGTAACCGGCGTGTATTTTTTGATATCTACTGCCAACACGGCTCCCAAGATGCTTTCTGCATATTTCGGCGCCAGCCCAAACCCCGGCCGCACACTGCGCACGCAATCTGCCGAGATCACGTCCCCGGCTTTCATGTCTTTCACAAAGTAAAGCGAGCGCCGGAATTTCACATTCCCCTGTTCACTTGATTTTCGACTGTAGTCCACTTGGCCCAAGGCTTGCCAGGCTGTTTTGCTGTCTTTACACAGTACAGCAAGTTCTGCGGGTTCAAGCGAGAAGCTGTCATCGGGCCCGCCGCCGCTGCGATCTAACGTGAAATGCTTTTCTATGATGGACGCACCCATGGCCACGCTGGTGATGGCGGTGGTGTTGTCCAAGGTGTGATCTGACAAGCCGGTGACCAGGCCAAAGCGCTGGATCATGTCGGGAATGGTGCGCAAGTTGTAGTCTTCTGCCGGGGCCGGGTAGCCGCTGACGCAGTGCAACACGGCCAGTTCTTTGCAGCCGCCTTCTCGCGCGGCGTCAATGGCTTCCTGGATTTCTTGCGCATCAGCCATGCCGGTAGAGATAATCATGGGCTTGCCGGTACTGGCCACGTATTTGATCAGCGCGGGGTCCACGGCTTCAAAGGACGCAATTTTGTAGGCGGGGGCGTTCAGGTCTTCCAGCAGGTCAACGGCGGTGTTGTCAAAGGGCGAGCTGAAGATGGTGATGCCGTGCTTGCGGGCGTGCGCAAACAGCGGCGCGTGCCATTCCCACGGCATGTGGGCTTCTTCGTACAGGTCGTAAAGCGTGCGGCCGTCCCACAGGCCACCGTGAATGCGAAAGTCTTCAGAGTCGCAGTTCAACGTGATGGTGTCGGGGCGGTAGGTTTGCAGCTTGACGGCATCGGCACCGGCCTGTTTGGCGGCTTCGATGATCTTGAAGGCGGTTTCGATGCTGCCGTTGTGGTTGGCGGACATTTCGGCGATGACGTAGGGGGCATAGTCGCGCCCAATGTCTCGTCCGGCAATTGCTATTTTTTGATTCACTTTTTAAACCTTTGTTGTTGCGCGCAATTTTTCAAGCATGGTCTGACGATGTGCCTGCCATTCTGTGGCAAGGATGCCAAGCCTGTAAATATCAATAAAGTCGTTATTTACTTTGTGCTGCTGCCTAAAAACACCTTCAGTGCTGAAACCAAATTTTTGGTGAAGTTTTATAACGGCTGAATTGAAAGCCAACACCTCGCAATAAAGTTTGTACAACCGCAATTCGTTAAACGCGTGATCCAGCATGAGGAATTCCATCTTGCTGCCCGTTCCTTTTGGGGCTGACGGTGATGCGTAAAAGGCCCAAGCGGAATTTTGGCTATGAATATCAATACCGGTAAAAGCAGCAATGCCGATTGGCGTGCCAGCCATTTCGTACATGAAGTATTTTTGATCTGTACGAGCTTGGGTTCTTGTCCACCAGGTCAAATGTTCTTCGCGGCCGATTTCGTGTTGCGTGTACATATTGGCGCGAACCGCAGGCTCGTTGCGCCATGCACGCATCAATTCAAGTTCATCGTCAGCAATGCTGCGCAATATTCCGAATGAGTCCATATTTTTCTTAAATGCTTTGGTTAAGAGAAATTGCCATGGCGGCAACCATGCGCTCGACACCCAGTCCTTCTGTTATTGCGCTTGCGCAGGCGGACATTTGGCCTAATTGTTCGGGACGATCAATAAAGCATTGAAGCTGATCCTGCAAGTCTTGATGCAGTAAACCACTGGATGCCAAGCAGTTCGCAGCACCGGATTTCTGCAAATGTTCAGCAGCCTCCTTTTGGTTATCAGCCAGCACGACCATCAAAGTCGGCATGGCCAAGCAGCACCGTTCCCACGACGTACTGCCGGCTGCACCTATAGCCAAGTCACTGTCGGCCATGCGCTGAGCCATGTTGCTGACGTTGACTACTACATCGGTGGGCCAGGGCATTTGGGCAGCCAGTTGCTGCACGTTTTGCAGCCAAGGCGCAGTCAGACCCATGACGACGGTGATGCGGCAGTCGGCTGGCAAGGCGCAGGTTTTCAGGGCTTGCAGCACTTGGCCGGTGGCGTTGTCTTGATCGACGCCGCCCATGGTGATAAGCAATCTGCCAATGCTGGTCTGTGCTTGACGGCGCTGCAGGCTGTAGGGGCGCAGGGCGGCAAACTCGGGGCGCAAGAGCGCGTATTGCGGGCCGGTGAACACTTGGCAATCGGCCGGCACCAGCTTGGCATAGTCTTGCGGTTGGCGGCCCAGGTTTTGGTCCAGCAACAGGTCGCAGACGTGGGCGCGGTCGGCTAGGTCGTCAATGACCATGAGTTTTTTGTAATGCGGTTGCAGCGCAGATTCCCAGTGTTGGTCCAGCGCGTAATGGTCTACCACCAGCAAGTCGGGTTGCAGGCTGGCCAGCACAGCGGCGGTGTCAGCTGCATCGGCTTGCCAGGTGTTGCCCAGCCAGGCCGCATGCGCGGGCTCGATCTGCTGGCTTGGTTGCAGCTCTGGCACTTCAATTGCACTGTTTTTGATAGCTGCTTGCGCTTGCTGCACGGGGGCTGCAAGGCTATTTGCCTTATAACCACTTTGACGAATCACTTCCATCAGGTGGCCGGGGTGGGCGCGGCTGATGAAGTGGCACTGCGCACCGCGCGCCCGCAAGGCATCCGCCAGCGTCAGGCAGCGCATGACGTGGCCGCTGCCTATTTGCAGCGATGCATCGGTGCGGAAGGCGATTTTCATGGGGTGGCACCCCGTTGCGATCTTGACTCGCCAGCCAGTTCCAGAACCGTATCAATCAGGCTTTGGCCAATGTAGACCGGGCTGGTTTCAATTTGCGAAAGGAGCGGCGCAATGTGGGTGATCAATCCGGCCCGTTTGGCTTGTAGCAGCACACCTAGCGACCCAATGGTTTTGATGTGGTTGATGGTGGCTACTTTGCGCCCCCGCTTGTCGTCAATCAGTAGGTAGTCGGCAGGCAGTTCTTTGTAGAGCAACATGGCGGCGGTTTCGCCCGCATCGGCAAAGGCATCAAGGTAAACATAGTTTTGCATGTTGACCAGGCGGACTTTGTCGTGCAGATATTCCCGCAAGCGTTCAGCCTGCGGTTTATCAGCCGTTGCAACTTCAAGGTACACGGCTTCTGGCACAAGCACTGTGCCAAAGATGGCATCGAGCAAGGGCAAGCTGTTGCATGCGGCCAGCGCGATCAATGCGGATGCATCTGCAACGAGCATCATGCTGCATTAAACCCGGCAAGTTCTGCCACCAGTTCGTCCCGGCTGATGTCAAGCACGGGGATTTGATTGCTCTTGCACAAACTCATGAAGTCATAAAGCGTCACGCCGGCTATTTCTGCAGCTTTGGCCAGGGTGACGCGCTCACGTTGATAGAGCCACAAAGCATAAGAGGCGCGCACTTCTTGGCGGATATCAGCCGCAGTTTGAAAGGCGACGAAGTCGTTGGGTAAATCTATGGCAACTTGCATGGTTTATCTCCGGCTGGTTAGGCATCAGGGGGTGATTGTCGGTGCTGACATGGCCTTGAACAACCATTCAGCTCTTACCCAGTCGTCCGGAGTGTCAATGTCTTGCACCCGGTGCCGTGGCAGCATGACGGGGGCCGAATCTGGGCCAAATATCACTTTGTTGGCTTGCCATGCCCTGGCTTTGCCCCAATAGAACTGGCCGGCATCGTGGTAAGCCTCTTCAAGGTCTTGGGAACGGGTGCTGAAGTGTTCGGGGTTGAACATTTCAACGCGGTTGGCCTTCGTGATGCGGATGGCGCGCTGGATGGGGAAGGCATAGCTGGTGACGGCAAAGGCGTAGTCGCTGCCTGTGTCGTTTTGATCCAGCAGCAAGTCGCAGCGGCGCGGCTGATCGGCCAGGTCGTCAATGACCATCAGCTTCTTGTACTGCAGCTCATCTGGCACTGTGGTTGCAATGTTTTTGATAGCTTCTTGCGATTGCTGCACTTGGGCTGCAAGGCTATTTGCCTTACAGCCGCGCTGGCGATTCACTTCCATCAGGTGGCCTGGGTGTGAATGGCTGATGAAGTGGCACTGTGCACCACGCGCCCGCAATGCGTCTGCCAGCGTCAGGCAGCGCATGACGTGGCCGCTGCCCGTTTGCAGGGACGCGTCGGTGAGGAAGGCGATTTTCATCAGCGTGTTAGTTCAAGCGTTTGAAGCCAGCATGACATACCGGCCCCTTTAACAGACCCATCACATCGCGACCCTCTTCGCATTCTTTAATCAACCCGAATATCGGGTCGAGCACTTCAAAGAAACCACTAACCACCTCGGGTGTATGTTCGGTGCAAACGTAAACGCTGTTTCCAGCGAGGTAGCCTTTGGCAAGCATCTCTTGCGTGATGAGGGTTTTATATGCCAGCGCGTTGGCACTTTCAAAGGTGAAGCCGGTCAGAGCTGCCAGACCCCAGTGATTGATCTTGAGACCGTGTTTGTCTGCAAGTTGCTGCCAACCTTGGCGTATGCCAAGACCGGTTTGGGTAATGGTTTCCCAGGATTTGACACGCTCCATCACTTCCAGGGTCTTCAGTGCCGCCGTTGGGCCGATACGCTCTGTCCAGAAAGTGCTGCTGATGAAAGTGGTTTGGGCAGCTTCCATGATTTCGCGTTTGCCGATGGTTGCGGTAATACCATAGCCATTTCCCAACGCTTTACCAAACATCGCCATATCGGGTTCAACACCATATATCTTGTGCAACCCGCCAAAGGTTTCTCGAAAACCCGAGGTGCACTCATCAAATATCAACACAATGCCCCGGTCTGTGGCGAGCTTGCGCACCTTGTGCAAAAAGTTGTCTTCAGGCCCCATATTGCGCACAACTTCCATTTTGATCACGCCGATGTCATGTTCTGTGACCAAGGCCTCCAGTGCAGGGTAATTGTTGTAGACGAATGGAAAAGTTGTGCCGCGCAGACTTTGCGGCACACCATTGGGTTCCAAGCCAGGTAGCAAGTGGCCTGCCAGATTTTTGTCATCGCCAAGGTTGGCAGATAAATACCAGTCGTGCCAGCCGTGGTAGCCGCATATCGCCACATTGTCCTTACCGCATGCCGCGCGCGCGATGCGAATAGCTACTGCGTTGGCTTCGCCACCCGAACGCGCGAGTCGAACCATATGCGCCCAGGGATGCAGTTCAATTAATTTTTCAGCCAGATAGACTTCTTCAGGGCAATTGAAAGTGGACATATTGCCAGCGTCGATGGTCTTGCGCACGGCATCATCCACTTCTTGGTTTCCATAACCCAATATGTTGGTACCGATACCCATGATGAACATGTCGGTATATTCATTGCCATCCAAATCCCAAACTTTGCAGCCCTTGGACTTGCTAAAGTAGGCGGGCCACTGCTCGGGTAAGAACATTTCTGCCCGTTTGGACAGCAGCATGTTCCCGCCAGGGATAACTTGCTTGGCGCGTTTCCAGAGTTTTTGACCAGTGCCCATGGAGGCTCCTTCGTTACGGGTTGTATTTTGGTTGGGTGAAAAAATGGCAGGCTGACTGCGTTGTAGTTCCAAAACCTGTTGCCAACTGAAATAAATATCTGGGGCGAAATGCTTGAATACGCCTGCAATAACTTCATAATCTACGGGATCATCAACCGTCCAGCGCAGCACGGAAAAGTCTTCTGTGTGTGATAAGTCCGCGCGTTTGAACTGGGTTGATTCCCGTAGGTACGGGGTTACATGCTCATGATCGTACGGTCTGCTGGTTTCACTCGCGGCTTGTTCGAGTGCTTTCAGAGTGAAGACTTCAATATCCAAGCCATCCGGGTATGTAGGAGGCGCAGTATTGCTGAAATAATCAACTTCAGTAGCTTTGAACTGCCTGATAACTTCATCAACCAAAGCTGGATCAACCAGTGGGCAGTCGCCGGTAATACGCACAATGACATCAGCCTGTACCGACTTGGCGGCTTGCAGATAGCGGTCCAGCACATCATTTTCGCTGCCTCGGTAGCACTGGTAACCAAGGCTACTGACATGATCTGCCAAGGTTTGATTGCGCGGGTCTGAAGAAGTGGCCACTACGATTTCATTGATTTCTTTGGAGCGGGCTAAACGGAATAACAGTACACCAATCATGGGGCTGCCCCCTATTGGCTTCATCACTTTATTGGGCAAGCGGGTGGAGCCCATGCGGGCCTGGACGATAGCGACTACTTTCATACTTGGCTCCATTGGCTTGGATTAATCAATATTAGATCAATTGGCTGAGGCCAATTCGGTAGATTGGGTAGCACTGACCGCGCTGCATCAAGAATCTCGTTGAATTGCTTGAAACTGTCAGCACCCACCACAACTTTATTGACTTCTTCAACGCTCAAGTTGTATGCCAAACATGCTTGCAGCGGTGTGAGCCCGGCTTCTTCAAGCCAACGCTGCCACTCGTTCCATATTGGCTGCCAACATGCAAACTTGGCTGGGCGTTGATCAGCGGGCATGAGCAGCAAGCCTTGCAGAAATGCGGAGCGAACATGCAACTCCACTCCGCGTGCATTTAGCCGCTTGGACCAGCCTGACTCAATGAGGCGACGATCCAGAATATTCAAAGGCGCTTGCACCAAATCAATATCCATTGCCTGCGTTAGACGGTCTAATTCCTCTGGCGCATAGATTGATATGCCAATTTTTTTCGTAAATCCTCGGGCCTTGAGATTTTGAAGTGCTTTGGATAACTGGTAACCGGATTCACCCAATAATTGCTCAGGGCGGTGGAGCAGCACACCATGCAATTGGTGGATGCCAAGCCGACCTAGCGAGCCTTCAACCTGCGATTCGACCCAGCCAGCAATATCATTGCAGTTATCTGGCACAGCAGATAGTTTGGTCACGACTTTCCAGTTGCTCACGCCAGCTTGCCCCAGCGTACTCTCACTGTCACCGTAAGCAATCGCTGTGTCGAGTGTATCGATGGAATGTTCTGTAGCAAGTTTGAGGATGTTTCGCGCCTCTTCAAACCGCACTTTCCCGGCTTGGTTTGCAACGCCGTAATCCAGACCAAACTGAACTGTACCTAACGCTAACCGACTATGCATCAACTTTTCCAGTTTTACGCAAGACTGATGTCGCCACCCACTCCTGGGGAGTATTCGTATAGCCGCTATGGCCATGATGATTCAGTCGATGCGAATAGCAGCTATAAAAAGGATGCAAATCAAATAGCGTACGGTAGTCCATCTTGTATGAAAAAATGCCAAGCTTGTGGTGATATTCACGACGAACCGGAGTTGGTGAAAAAAAGTCATTGATGACTAACCATGCGTCTGGCTTGAGCACTCTGTCCGCTTCTTGTGCTATGCGAAACAAATCCTGGCGATCACACAGGTACAAACAAAATCCGAAAATAGCGATGTCAAAAGTTGAATCTTTGAATGGCAATTGATCAGCGGTACCCCGTTGAGCTGCGATACCGCAGCCACATGCTTGCTCAACTGCCAGCGCGGAAGGCTCAATTCCAAAGACTTCAAACGACAGGTTTTCTGCAAGCCAAGCAAGTCGTTTCCCCTCCCCGCAGCCAACCTCAAGAATTTGTAACTTCGAATTGTCGCCAACGTACTGCGGCATGCCAGCAATTTCAACAATTGCTGCTGCAACAGAATCATCAGTTGCAAAATTTCTCTTCGTTACAGCCTGATGATTACGTTCAAACCATGCATCCGCTTCCGACTCCAAGAAAATATTTTTTTGCTGCATGACAAGCTTTCAGAGATACTGGGGCTGGGTGTTCATAATAATTTTGTCAGTGCGCCACTTAAAGCACTAACGACCTGGTCTTGCTGCGCATCCGTCAGGGTTTGGTACATGGGCAGGCTGATGGCCTCACGGTAATAAGCTTGTGCCTGCGGGAAGTCTTCAGGCTTGAAGCCCATGCGCGTGTAATAGGGCTGGGTGTGCACGGGGATGTAGTGCAGGTTCACGCCAATACCTTCCGCGCGCAGGAACTCAAAAACTTGTACGTGACTTCTATCATTATTATTCAGTTGCAAGCGAATGGGGTACAGATGCAAACCAGAGTAACTGTCTGGGTGCTGCCATGGTATGGTGACAGGCAGCGAGGCCAGTATCTCGTCATAGCGGCGGGCTAATTGGTGGCGGCGGGTAACGTAGCCGTCAAGGCGCATCATCTGACTAACACCCAGTGCGGCTTGAAGCTCGGTCATACGGTAGTTGTAGCCAAGCTCGATTTGCTGGTAGTACCACGGGCCATCAGCTTCGTGGGTCATCTGCACCGGGTCACGGGTGATGCCGTGGCTGCGAAACAGCGCCAATTTGTTGGCCAGTTCAGCGTTGTTGGTCAGACACATGCCCCCTTCTGCGGTGGTGATGATCTTGACGGGATGAAAACTGAAGACGGTGATTTCGCTGTAATGACAGTTGCCAATAGGCTCGCCCTGGTATTTGCCGCCAATAGCGTGTGAGGCGTCTTCGATAACCTTGAAACCATATTTTTGGGCCAGGGCGTGAATGGCTTGCATGTCACAGGGCTGGCCGCACAGGTGGACCGGTACCAGCACTTTGGGCAGCTTACCCAGGCGTTCGGCCTGTTCAAGTTTGCTTGCCAGCGCTTGCGGACACAGGTTGTAGGTACGGGGGTCAATGTCAACAAAGTCAACTTGAGCGCCGCAGTATAGGCCGCAATTGGCAGATGCCACAAAGGTAATGGGGGTTGTCCACAGCCAGTCACCGGGGCCTAAGCCCAAAGCTAGGCAAGCGATGTGCAACGCCGATGTGGCGCTATTGACAGCCAATGCGTGGGCGGTGCCACAGTGCTGCGCTACGGCCTCTTCAAACTTGGGCACCATAGGACCTTGCGTCAGGTAGTCTGACTGCAAGACGGCTACCACGGCATCAATATCGGCTTGATTAATGTCTTGGCGACCATAAGGAATGATTTGCATCAAATGGCCCCGATCTTCTCGCGGTTAACTTCGATCCAGGCCTGCAGGTCAGCATCACTCATCCATTCGGTGTTGTTGTAGCTGGCATAGACAAAATCTTCCGCAACTTTCTTGCCGTCTTTGATGCGGGCGGGGTCGCTGCCCCAGTTGTTGATAACGGGCAAGATTTTGAAATGCTCAGGGTATTCGTAGGTGTAATAGGCGTCCTCAGGACTGATCATTTGCTCGTGCAACTTTTCGCCTGGGCGTATACCCACCACTTCTTGCTTGGCCTCTGGTGCAACTACGCGGGCAAGGTCCGCAACTTTCATAGAAGGTATCTTTTTGACGTAAATTTCACCGCCTTCCATGTCTTCAAAGGCGTGCCAGACCAGTTCCACGCCATCTTCAAGCGAAATCATGAAACGGGTCATACGAGGGTCGGTAATAGGTAAAAAACCTTTGTCTTTGATGGACATAAAGAACGGAATAACCGAACCACGCGA
>Ga0100382_1001995_pt1 | contig 12701 bp, 8 predicted proteins | sample CryGeymeta201506_FD_81566 | JGI IMG/M metagenome (GOLD analysis project Ga0100382, IMG submission 81566) | Groundwater microbial communities from Crystal Geyser aquifers in Utah, USA - Crystal Geyser metaG 2015-06 | ecosystem: Environmental > Aquatic > Deep subsurface > Groundwater | place: USA...
GAGGCGTGGGATCGCGGGCGGCCTGGCCCGTGGCGGTGAGGGGGACGAGCATCAGGGCCCCGGCGTGGGCGTTCACCAGCCCTTGGGGCGCCCAGCCCAGCGCTTCGAAGCCGCCGTTGTCGTCGAGCATGCTCTGGGGCAGCGGGTCACAGCTCAGCCCTTCGGGTGGTGGTGCGGCCTGCAGCAGCACGTCCTGGCCCGGCATCACGGCGGGACCGGGGTGGGCGAGGCTCGCGGCCAGCACGCTCGCCACGTAGCCCCGGCAGCTATGGTGGATGTCGCGCACGGCGAGGCGTCCGTCCGGTGAGCGCACGGGTGGTGCGTCGTCCACGAGCGGCGTGGCCATGGGGGGATCGACCCCGAGGTCGTAGACCCGGGCCATGCCGGCGCGCACGGCGAGGCGTCCGTCCGGCAGGAAGCCCAAAGTCGTCAGCACGCCCGCGGCACCGTCGGCGCCCGCGACCTCGCCCACGACGCGGCGTCTCAGGCTCGCGGGCGCGGCGGGCGCGCGGAAGGCGGAGGCGAGGGTGCGTCGCCCCTTGGGACCGAGGCGATAGCGCGCGTCGCTCACCTCGCGTTCGAGCAGGCTGGCCTCGGCGAGCTTCCCCTGGCGCGCCAACGCGGCGATGCGCACGACCAGGGCCAGGCCCGCGCCGGCGGAGGGGCCGCAGGGCAGCGGTGTTCCACCCACGCGCAGGTGGGGGCCCGGGCCCGCCGTGCACAGAGCGCGCTCGAGGCCGAGCACACCTGCGGCCGCCGTGCCCGCGCCGGCGGGGTCACTCGCGAGCCGGGCCTCCGCCGCCTCGGCCGCCGTGATCAGAGCAGCTTCGGGCTCTTCGGCGTCTCGCGCCAGGCCCGCGGGCCGGTCGAACCAGCGCAGGCTGATGGTGCTCTGGGGCAAGCCTCCACCGCCCAGCGTGAGGGCCACCGTCAGGTCGTCGTGGCCATCCTCGTCGGCGTCGGCGAGCTGTGGCTCGGCTTGCATGGTGAGACCACCGCTGGCCGTCAGGCTGAGGCTGCCGCGCGGGGTGCGGCCGAGATCGACGATGGCCAGCCGGGAGGCCGTGTCCGCTCCACAGCTGAGGCTGAATCGGGCGCTGGCTCGCAGCGGGCCGAGCTCCGCGAACTGGGGCGCTTCGAGCGTGCACAGCTCGGGCACGGGTGGCTCGGCGCTGGGCAAGGCGGCTGGGTCGGCTGCCTTGGGCGCCGGCCCGGGCACGCTCAGCTCGAGCCCGAGCGCGATCGGTGCTTCGAAGGAGTCGCCTTCACGACGCGCGAAGGAGAGCTGGGCGCTGCGGTCGCGCGTCCACAAGAGCAGCGTGTCGAGGTCGCCGTCTCCGTCCACGTCCATGGGCCAGACCGCGCGCAGCGCGCCGCCATTGGCGTTCAGGTTCGCGACGTCGAGCGTGGCGCCTTCGATGGCCACGCGCTGCGTGTTCGCGGGGAGCACCTGGGGTGGCGCGCGTCGTGCCTCGGTCGGGGGCGCGTCCGGGTCGTCGGGATGGGCCGAGGCGTCGAGGCCGAAGGGCACGGGATCGCCGGCGCAGGATCCGCACGCGGACGAACCGAGGAGCAGCGCCGCGAGGAGCAGGTGAAGTGGCTGGGCGTGGGTCGAGCGAACGGGGAGGAACATTGGACCTGGTTTGTACCCCGAGCCCCGCGAAGGGTCATCCCGTCGCTGTGGGGAGGGTGACGCAGTTGTAAGCGGCTAGTGTTGTTCACAGGGTCAGGGGACGGGTATCGTCTGGCCTCCGTGTCTACTTCATCCGTCAAGCTCCTCGCCGCCTCGCTCTTCTTGGGCCTCGTGTCGGCCGTCCCGGGCGCCACGTGGGCTCAGCCGCCCGCGGCCCACGACGCCCCGCAGGCGCCCGCGCCCGCCGCGGCAGCGCAGGAGTCCGCGGCCGCGCCTCAGGCGGCCGGCGACACGGCCGCTGCGCCCGCGCCCACCGCAGACGAAGCCGCGGAAGCCGCCGAGGCCGCGGAGGCCGCCCAGGCCGCGGAAGCCGCGCAAGCCGCGGAAGCCGCCGAGGCTGCGGAAGCCGCGCAAGCTGCCGAAGCGGAACGCGCGGCCGAAGCCGCACGGGCGGAGGAAGCGGCGCCCGAGCCCGCTCCAGCGTTCACGGGTGGATTCCATGGCGAGTATCGCTTCCGCCTGTCCTACATGAGTGATTTGCCGCTGACGCCCTTCGAGTCGAAGGGCTTCGCGCCCCAGCTCGGTCAGAACCTCTGGGGCTCGCAGTGGCTGCGCCTCGGCTTCCACGTCGCCTATCGCGAGCACCTGCAGTTCGTCGGCGAAGTCTCCGCTCTCGACGGCGTCCTCTTCGGCGACGCAACCAACGGCGTGGTCGAGGCCGACCGAGCGCGCGACGGCGTCACGGCCACGCGCACGGACGCCTTCGATCTGCGCAAGGCCTACCTGGAGTGGCGTTCACCCATCGGGGTGTGGCGCGCCGGTCTCCAGCCTTCGGATTGGGGTCTCGGCCTCCTCGCCAACGCAGGCGACACGGCGCCGAGCTTCGGCGACTACGTCGAGGGCGACCGCGATCTACGCCTGCTCTTCGCCACGCGACCTCTGGGCGCCGACGTGCCCTTCGAGGTCATCGCCGCGGGTGACATGGTCTACGACGACGTCACTGCCAGGCTGCGCGACGGCGACCACGCCTTTCAAGGCATCCTCGCGCTGCGCTACCACTCGGAGGAAGAGGGCACGAAGCGCGAAGCCGGTCTCTACGGCGTGCGCCGCCACCAGACGAGCCCGGTGAACGGAGGCGCGCTGCCGGCCAACGTGCCCGACGACACCCTCGACGTCTGGGTCGTCGACCTCTACGCCGACTGGGACTTCGCCGAGCCCAGCGGCGGTCGCCTCTTCGCCGCCTTCGAGGGCGCTGCCGTCTTCGGCGACACCTCCATCACGCGCACCATCGATCGCTCCAAGGAGAACATCCGCCAGTTCCTGGGCGCGCTTCAGCTCGGTCGTCGCAGTGACAGCTTCGACATCACCCTGGAGGGTGGCTTCACCTCGGGCGACTCCAACACCGAGGATGGCGTGCAGCGGCGCGCGACCATGAGCCGAAATCATCGCGTCGGCCTCTTGCTCTTCCCCGAAGTGATGGCCTGGAACACCGCCCGCGCGGCCAGCCTCGCGGCTTCCGCCGAGCTCGGCGCGCGACCCTCTCCCGGCAGCCAGCTCTTGCCCACCAACGGCGGCGTGGCGGGCGCCTACTACCTGAACCCGCACGTGCGTTATCACGCCCTGCCGTGGCTCGACCTGCGCGCGGGCATGGTCTGGGGCCGCGCCTCCTCGGCGGTGGTCGACCCCTATCGCCAGCGCGCCGAGTCGCTCACCGCCAACTACCAGGGCGGCGATCCCCAACAGCGCGATCTCGGCCTCGAGCTCGACGGCGCCGTGCTGCTCAGCCACGAGTTGCCCGAGGGGGTTGTGCTGACGGGTGGAGTCGAGGGAGGCTGGCTCAAGCCGGGTCGCGCCTTCGATGATGCTGCGGGGCACGCCATGGCCAACGTCGGGCTCGTGCGCATGCGCGTCGGACTGTCCTTCTAGGCCGCGCATGGGGGCTTCAATGCAAAATCGATTCTCGCTCGCTCTGGCGCTCTTCGTGCTGCTCGGCGCTGTCGGCTGCGGTGACGACGCAGCGAGCCCGGACACCGGCCCGGCGGATTCTGGTTCGGACACCTCGACTCCGGACGCCGGCGACGCAGGCGATCTGGACGCCGGGCCTCCGCCCTACGTGATCGACGGCTACTGCCCCGGTGGAACGGGCTGCGAGGCCGGTCCCGACGGCACGCTGCGTGTGGGTGTCGCCAAGGTGGACGTCACGCCCGTGATCGACGCCACGACCGACATCCAGACCGTGGACGTGAACGGCGACGGAGAGTTCGATCCCTTCGCGGGCGACGAGTTCGCCGACAACAACCACAACGGCGTCTTCGACGGCGTGTGGATCGCGGGCTACGGCAACCCGCGCGCCGCCTCGGGCGTGAACGATCCGCAGTGGATCCGCGCCGTGGCCATGCAGAATGGTGACGTCACCCTGGTGATCGCTGCCATCGATTGCGTGGGCTACTTCGACGACGAAGTGCGCATGATCCGCCAGGCCGTCTCCGACCTCGGCGTCGACTACCTCTCCGTCAGCGCCACCCACTCGCACGAGTCGCGCGACACCGTCGGCATCTGGGGTCTCGATGAGACCCAGACCGGGCTCGATCCGGCCTACATGGCGCTCCTGCGCGACAAGGCCGAGGAGGTCATCCGCGCTGCCGTGGCGGACATGCGACCCGCCAACATCGAGTACGCGTCTTTCCGTCTGCGCGACAAGCCCGGCGGCATGCTGCGCTACGTCAGCGACTCGCGCGATCCCGTGATCATCGACGACGAGGTGCGCTTGCTGCGCTTCGTCGACGCCGGCGCCGACACCACCATCGGCACGCTGATCAACTGGGCCGCGCACGCCGAGTACAGCGGCAGCGAGAACCAGCTCCTGAGCAGCGATGTGCCCTACTGGCTGCGGCAAGGCGTGGAGGAGGGCGTCGTCGACGCCGACGGCACGACTCTGCCTGGCCTCGGCGGCATCGCCGTGTACGTGAACGGCGCCGTGGGTGGTCAGATCGGCCCCGGTCGCTTGCAGGCGCAGACCTGGGCGGGCGACGACTTGCCGCGCCACTCGCGTCCGACCGCCATGGCCGTGGGCGAGCAGGTCGCCTCCTTCGTGCTCCACGCCTTCGACGATGGTTCTGGCGCGGTGCGCGACGAGACGGCGGCGCTCGGATATCGCGCCCACAGCTTCTTGCTGGACGTGCAGAACCGCGGCTATCACGTGGCGCTGCTCAACCGCCTCTTCGACCGCGGCACCTACGACTGGGATCCCGACCGACCCCTCGTGCCCGGCATGAACGAGCCCTCGATCAAGACCGAGGTCGCGGTGATGGACGTCGGGCGCGCGCAGCTGATCCTGGTGCCTGGCGAGCTGGACCCCGCGCTCTTCCTCGGCGGCTACGACGGATCGAACACGCCCGCGGGTACGGATATCGTGGACCTGTCCCAGACGAATCCGCCCGACCTCTCGGCGGCTCCCGCCGGACCCTACGTGCGCGACGAAGCGCGGGCCGACGCTGACTACGTCTGGCTGATGGGCCTCACCAACGACGAGGTCGGCTACTTCGTGCCGGACTTCGACTACCAGCTCGACGCGCGCAACCCCTACATCGACCAGGCGCCCGGCGATCACTACGAAGAGACGAACTCGGTCGGCGTCGATGCCTGGCCGACGGTGCGGGGGGAACTTTCACGCTTGCTCGGGTGGACACCCGGGGGCGGCACTTGATTGGAGAATGAGCCCATGATGACTCGGAAGATGATGATCCTCCTCGGCCTCGCGGCCGCCTTGGCCGCAGGCTGCGGTGACGACAGCTCGACGCCCGACTCGGGCCCGGCCGACACCGGCGTTCCCACGGACGGCGGCGGCACGGACTCGGGCAGCATGATGGTGGATCTGCCTGCGCTTCAGACCGGCACGGTCGATCCGGACCACAGCAACCTGATCGATCCGAGCACGGCCATGCCGGCGGACTTCTCCTGCGTGGGGACGAACACGGCGCCCGCCGGTGGCGATGCCGTCGACTTCAACCTCGTGATCAAGGAGTTCAACGACGGCAACACCTTCGAGGGCTTGCACGTGAAGTTCTGGTCCGACAACACGCCCGACAACTCGGCTTGGGACGCCGCGACCGACTACTCGACCAACGTCGATGGCAAGATCGCCGTCAGCGCGCCGGCCGGTGCCTGGTACGCCTACCGCGTCTTTCCGCAGGATGGGCCCACGCCCTCGCTGGAGCTCGTCGGCTCCCTGCAGACCAGCGAGCCCGCGCCCACGGCGCCCACCGATCGCGACGGCAACAGCGTCTCGCGCGCCACGCTCAACTTGATCCCGACCGTCTTCGGCTTCCGCCAGAGCGCCGGCACCGCGCTCATCGCAGGCCGCGTCGAGGATTGCGCCGGACACAAGACCTACGGCGCGACCATGCAGGTCGTGCGCGCGGACGGTACCGTCGTGATGGAGGGCGACACCAACCCCGAGCCGCACTACCGCTACTTCGACGGCGGCGACTTCCCGCTGGCGGGCCAGCAGTGGAGCCACGTGGACGGGCTCTTCGCCGCCGCGAACATCCCGGCAGCGACCGATGGTGAGAGCATCTTCGTTCGCATCGTCGGCCGCACGACGGCCGCTGGAGATCTCCAGGTGATCGGTTGCGAGCCCCTGCCGATTCATCCCGACACGGCCTCCATCGTGAACGTCGTGCCGCTGCGTTCGGACGGACCGACCTGCCCCGCGCTTTGACCTGAGGGGTCGTGGCGGCGCGTCTCTTGGGGGGCGCGGCGCGCTTGGGGGCCTCGGGCCCGAGGAGTGGATCGATGATCAAGGCATGGAAATGGGCCCGAACGGCCTCGCCCTGGACACTCGCGTTCATCTGCCTGCTCGTGGGTGCCCACGTCTCGGGGGCGCAGGCGCAGACCACCGATGGAGCCACGGCGACGCCACCGCCGACTCGTGAGGCGAGGCGTATGGCGCCGCGTCCACCACGCCCCGCGCCGCCCGAAGGCGACGAGGGCGCGCCGGCTGCGGCCGTGGCCGTGGCCGAGTCGGACGAAGACGAGGTGGCCTCGGGCGCGGCACCGGTCCCGCCGGTCGAGGCGGATCAACCCGAGGTGCGCGTCATCACCGTGCCCGCCGACCCCGCCGTGCCCGTGGCCGTGCCTCCTCCGGTCGAGCCCACCGTCGTGGTCGCGGCCACCCCAGCGACTCCAGCGCCCGCGCACAGCCCTCGTCCGCGTGCCGCCGCGGACGCCCACGAGTCACCCTTACGCGTCGCACTGCACGGTTACTACCGCGCGCGCTACTCGTGGATCGGTGGGCTGCCCGGTCGCCGTGGCGGCAACTGGGACGCGGGCCAGGCGCGCTTCGGCGTCATGCGCCTGAGGCTCGAGCCCGAGGTCAGCTACGGACCCAGCGAGGAGCATCCCATCGCCGTCCTGCACACGCAGATCGACGGCTTCGACAACGTGGTCTTCGGCGACAACGCGCGCGTCACGCGCACGCCGCTCTTCGCCTCCGATCCGAGCAACACGGACATCAACGGCTTCGACCTCGCCGACTCGCTGCGCCTGAAGCGCGCCTGGATCGAGTTCCTGATCCCAGTCGGTCAGATCCGCATCGGTCGCATGCCCTCGCACTGGGGCCTCGGGCTCCTGGCCAACGACGGCAACGGCCTGGGCGAGTGGGGTGACCCGAGCCAAGGCTCCACCTACGACCGCATCCTCTTCGCCACGCGTCCGCTGACGGTGGTCAACGCGCTCACTCGCGGTGACTCGCGCGAGACGCCACTGATCTACGCCCTCGCCTACGACAAGCTGGTGTCCGATCCGGTGATCGCGAGCACGGATCCACCCGATCTCGGCACCGTCCGAGGCGGCACGAGGCTTCCGGTTCGCACCGGACCTCTCTCGACCAGCTACGAGGACCGCTCCACCTTCCCGCTGGCCTTCGTCAGCGGTCACAACAACGATGTGCAGGAGCTGGTCAACGCCCTGATCTGGCGCGACCTCGACTGGAACCAGACCAGCGCCCACGATCGGCTGCAGCTCGGCTTCTACTACGTGTGGCGTTGGCAGCAGGCGGGCGGGCGACTCTCGAGCTTGCCCTCGGATGCGCAGGCCTCACGCATCCACATCCTGGATTGGTTCTGGGACATGCAGCTCGGCCTGGGCCATGGGCGCCCGGCCTTCTTCACCACCCTTGAGGTGCTGACGATCCAGGGTCGCAGCAACACCGTCTCGCTCGCGGGCGGCTGCGACGACACCACGGGTATCTGTAACCAGACGCGCGCCAACATCTGGGGCGCCGTGGCGCGTGTTGGCGTGAAGCGCGAGGAACGCTACACGGCGCAGCTCGAGTGGGGCCTGGCCTCGGGCGACGGCGAGCTCTTCAACTCCTCCACCTTGAGCGTGCGTCCGCTCCACCCCGACTACCACGTGGGCCTGCTGACCTATCAGGTCGCGCTCGCGGCGATGACCGCATCCGGCCTCGGCGACGCCGTGCGGCCCCTGTGGTCCAGCGGCGGCGTGTGGAACTCGCAGTACTTCAACCCGCAGTTCCGCATCACCCTCTTGCCCGGCATCGAGGTGCACGCAGGCGTGCTCGTCTCGTGGGCCCACAAGCTCCTGCCCACGGTCTACGCGTCCAATCGCAGCCTGGGCGAGAGCAGCTCCTGCCACGGCTTCGACTCCGACTGCTTCGTCGGCGTGGAGGGCGACCTCGCCCTGCGCTTCCGCTGGGGTCCCAACGACCTGATGTGGTGGGACACGGAGCTCGGCATCATGCGCACCGGCAAGGCGCTCTCCGGGCCCGGCGGGCTCTCCCAGGACATCCTGTGGACCATCCAGAGCCGCGCGGCGATGCGCTTCTGAGGCGAGTCTTGGGCCGCGTCCGTCAGCTATCCGTCCGCCTCGATCTGGAAACGCACGACGAGCCTGCCGTAGGACCTCGTGTACAGCTCCCCGTCACCGGGCGCTGCTGCCCGAAGGCGAGGCGTCAGTTCGGCAAGCAGATGGCGTCGCCGACGCCGCCCACGGTGTCCGTGCAGGAGTAGCCGCTCGGGCAGTCGTAGTCGCTGGCGCAACGCTCGTAGCAGATGTACGGGCTGGAGCCGATCGCGTAGCAGGCGCCGGCATAGCCCGAGGCCGTGCTGTAGCAGTCGAGGTCGGAGGAGCAGCTGTTGGTGCAGATGGCGCCGGTGGAGGTGTAGCTGCCGTAGTCGACGGTGAGCGTCGTGCAGGTCAGGCCGACGTCACATTCACTGGTCGACACGCAGGGGTCATAGGCAGGGACGGGGCTGGAGACGACGCAGCCGGCGGCGAGCAGGCTGAACAGCGCGACAGGTAGGATGATTTTCATGGCCGCATGATAGCGCTTCTGAGGAGGTCGCGAACCTGGGTCGGCGAAATCAATTGATCCAGCGAGGCCCGTCGCCGCCGTCGATGACGTGCAGGTTGGGGCCGCCTTTGCGACGCGGGCCGGGCTTCTTCGGCTTCCTCGGCGCGCTCATCCATTCGGCGAAGAGAACGCCCCCGCCCATGGCGCCGAGATCGGCCATGAGATGCACGAAGTCCTTGTCGATCAGGAAGATCAGCACGCTGAAGCCCATGGCCAGGTAGATGATGTGGACGGGCTTCATCGGCAGCACGCCGAAGAACGACATCTTGCCGCGATGCCGGAAGGCCCAGGAGAAGGCGGCGATCAGGCCGAGGAGTGCCGAGCTGGCCCCGTAGAGAGGCGCGGCGCTGCTGAAGAACTGACCCGTCACGAGCGCCAAGAGCGCGGCGGAGAGGCTCGTCGCCACCAGCAACTGGATCGTGCGCGGGCGGCCGAAGCTCTGCTCGAAGGGCGGCACCATCCACCACAGGAAGAGCAGGGTGAGGAGCATGCCGAAGAGATGCTGGGTGTCCGTCGGCCAGGCGAAAGCGTAGGTCAGAGGCTGCCAGAGCGTCTGTAGGCCGGGATGCACCGCGTCCAGGGAGAGCAGCGCGAAGGCGGGCACCCCGAGCCAGTTCTCCGCGATGATCGCCGCCAGGTACATGCCGAAGAGCAGCAAGAGCAGGAACTTGGTCAGCGCGGTGAGCGGGGGAAAGCGGAGCACTCAGGCGATATAGGGAGCCTGGGGGTGCGGGGCAAGCACGCGCAGCGCTCGAGCGCATCTGGCCGTGGGGCCCGAGGGCGGTCACGGACAGCGGGCGCAAAAAAGGCGCGACCCCCAGGGGGAGCCGCGCCTCGTTTGGCGGGCGTCGATCAGGCTTGGTTGGCGAAGCAGTTGTAGGCGGCGATGCCGGTGTCCACGATCAGCATGCCGCAGGTGACCATCCACTTCGTTCCATCGGTGGCGGCGCCATCGAGGTAGAGCGAGTAGGTGCCTGCCGTCAGATCCGAGAACGGGAGGCTCTCGGTGCAGGGGATGCGGCCCGCGGAGTCCGCGCCGGAGACGGCGTGGGAGTCCCTCACCGCAGCGCCGGTGGAGTCGTCGAGCTCGAAGAAGAAGTCGTTCACCGCGGCTTCGCTGCAGGTGCCGTAGCTGGGCGAAGCCGTGGCGTCGATGGCCCAGGAGATGGTCATGTCGAGGCCGGGAGCCGGCACCGCGATGGTGAAGTCCGGCGAGGCCAGGCCCGCGTCCGTCACGGCCGAGACGTCGAGCAGCAGCGGATCCGAATGCCCGAGCTCCGCGCCCGTGGCGTCATAGACATACCACTGGGTGTCGTAGCGGCCTGGGGCCAGCAGCGGCAGGGTGGTGTCCGTGCGCGCGTCGAAGGAGCCCGTGCCGCAGTTCCAGGTGTGGTAGCTGTACACGCCCGGGCCGGCGTCCTCGAGGATGCGAAGCTCGACCGTGTCGAGGCCGACCTCGGCGCAGGTCGCGGCGTCCGCGTCCTTGGTGTTGATCAGCCAGGCGCCGTGGAGCGTCACGCTGCCGCCGATGGTCGGGTCGAAGCTGGGGGGCGGGCCCGTGACGACGAAGTTCGGCGTGGCCAGACCGGCGTGGTCGGACACGGTGACGTCGAGCAGCAGCGGATCCGAGTGGCCTACCTGCGCGCCCGAGGCGTCCCAGGCGTACCACTGGGTGTAGTAGGTGCCGTGGAAGAGCGCGGGCAGCGTGCGGTCGGAGCGGGAATCGAAGCTTCCGTCCGCGCAGTTCCAGGGGTGGTAGTAGGTCTGCGGATTGGCGATGTTGCTGTCCAGGACCTTCAGCTCGATGAGCGAGATGCCGGCGGCCGCGCAGTTCGTCGCGTCGGCCGGGGCGCCGTTGATCTGCCAGCTTCCGCTGACCGTGACGGTGCCTCCAAAGGGGCCTCCGGCGTCCACCACGCAACCGGAACCAAGGGCGACGGCCAGGAGCGGCAGCGCCAAGGAGATAAATCTACGCTTCATGTTGTCCTCTGCTAACTGCGGCGACCATCCCAGGCGCCGCACTATGAACCAAGCTCGACGCCCGCGGCGCGAGCGACCTACGTGGGACGCAGCCCAAAGCGGCTGATTCAACCCACCCCAGATGGTCGCAGTATGATCCGCCTCTGGGGGACGGGTCAAACCAGACGAGGCCTCTCCAGAACCATGGTCGTCGGGCCCGCCGTTGACAGCCCTAGGGCCATGCTTAGCTTGGCCGAGTCGCCGGGAAAACCAGGGCCTCGAGAGGCTCCGGGGTGCAGCGCCGCGCTGGGCCGGGGACCGGCGACATCACTCGAGATGAACCCGCCGCGGCGGGTCGAAGGAGGTTTGCCATGTTGATGCGATGGGATCCATTTGCGGAGATGAATCGACTGCACGACGAGCTTGCCGCTGGGTCGGAGTCTCACCTTCGGGCCTTCCGCCCGGCGGTGGACATCCGAGAGACGGACGAGGCCTTCGTGCTCCATGTGGAGGTCCCCGGACTCGACGCCAAGGAGATCCACGTGGACGTGGACGGAGGCGTCCTGCGCCTTCACGGCGAGCGCAAGCTCGAGCACGAGGAGGAGAAGGACGGCTACCGGCGCATCGAGCGCAGCTTCGGCAGCTTCGAGCGCGCCTTCACGCTTCCGGATGTCGTCGACACGACGAAGATCGACGCGAAGCTGGAGAATGGTGTGCTGGCCTTGAGCCTGCCGAAGAAGGCGCGCGAGGCGAACACGCATCGGGTCGAGATCCACAGCTGAACGACGGTGAGATCGGAGGCGTCCGGCTCGGCAAGGGTCGAGCCGTAGACGTCTCCGATTCACATGGGTCCGGCCCGCGATGAACGTCGGGCCCTGCCGCGATGGTCGTCCTAGGCCGACAGCGCGTTGGCCACGAGCTCCTTCTGCTCGATGACGTGGGCCGCCTTGGAGCCAGTGGCGGGGCTCGCGCTCTCGGGGCGTGACAGGCAGCGCAGGGTGAAGCCCTCGCTGGCCACCTGCGGCAATCGTGCCCGGATGTAGTACCAGGCCCCCATGTTCCAGGGCTCTTCCTGGACCCAAACGTAGTCCACGTTCGCGGGGTAGCGACCCAGCACGCGCCGCAGCTCCTTGGGCGAGAAGGGGTAGAGCTGCTCGAAGCGGATGATCGCCACGTCCTCGATGCCGCGCTTCTCACGGCCGTCGAGCAGGTCGTAGTAGACCTTCCCGGTACACAAGAGGACCCGGCGCACGGCCGCCGCGTCCACGTGGTCATCATCGATCAGGCGCTGGAAGCGACCCTCGGCCAGCTCGTCCAAAGTCGAGACCGCGCGCTTGTGTCGCAGCAGGCTCTTGGGCGTCATCACGACCAAGGGTTTGCGCCATTGCCTGTGCACCTGGCGGCGCAGCAGGTGGAAGATCTGCGCGGGCGTGGTCGGATACACGACCTGCATGTTGTCCTCGGCGCATAGGGCGAGGTAACGCTCCAGGCGCGCGCTCGAGTGCTCGGGGCCCTGGCCCTCGAAGCCATGCGGCAAGAGCATCACCAGCCCGCTCAGCCTCTGCCATTTGTCCTCCGAGGACGAGATGAACTGGTCGATCATCACCTGCGCGCTGTTGGCGAAGTCGCCGAACTGCGCCTCCCAGCCGACCAACGCATCGGGCGCGTCCAGGGAGTAGCCCCACTCGAAGCCCAACACGCCACCCTCGCTCAGCGGGCTGTCGTAGAGCGCGGCCA
>Ga0100382_1002003_pt1 | contig 12663 bp, 7 predicted proteins | sample CryGeymeta201506_FD_81566 | JGI IMG/M metagenome (GOLD analysis project Ga0100382, IMG submission 81566) | Groundwater microbial communities from Crystal Geyser aquifers in Utah, USA - Crystal Geyser metaG 2015-06 | ecosystem: Environmental > Aquatic > Deep subsurface > Groundwater | place: USA...
CGACTTTAGTTGCAAAAAATGAAAGCTCGTTCCACGGAAGTAAATATCCGCTAAACCCAAAACCCATTCCAAGGAACAACAGTAACATTCCGCTGATCCATGTCAGTTCGCGCGGCTTTCTATAAGCTTTTTCAAAATAAACGCTGAACATGTGAATGACTGCCGATAAAATAAATAAATTTGCAGCCCAGCCATGAATGGAGCGAATCAGCCAGCCAAATTGTACTTTGGACATTATATATTGAATACTTTCGAAAGCTAAATCGGGTCCCGCTTTATAATAAAAGAGAAGTAAAATTCCTGTGGATACTTGAACAATAAAAAAGAAAAGTGATACTCCGCCGAAATAATACCAAACGGAATGAGAATGAATTGGAACGTATTTCTTACCCATAAAATGTACTAAATCATCAAGATGAAGTCTTTCATCTAAATAGTCATAAAAACTTTTTACAATTTTTTTCATAATCTAACTCACGCTTTCTTCGATACAAAAATATTTTCACCCTGGAGAGTAACCGTATAAGGGTCTAAAGGACGCGGCGGCGGTCCGGAAACATTTTTTCCGCTCAGATCATATTTCCCGTTATGGCAGGCGCACCAGATTAAACCCAATTCTTTTTTGTACTGAACCGTACAATCAAGATGGGTGCAAACGGCTGACAAGGCTTTGAAATCGCCTTTTTCCGTACGGACAACAATTACCGGTTTGTTCCCGAAGCGGACAATTTTGCCGCTGTCTTTTTCAAAATCGGAAATTTTTCCAGCCAAAACGCTCGAAACTTCAACTTCATTTTGCTTTGGAGGATTTAAATATGAAACAATAGGATAAAGCACGGATGCTAAAAATCCTACTAAACTTGTGGAAAGGAGATATTTTAAAAAAGATCTCCGGTTTTGGTTGCTATCCAAATCACTCATTGAAACACCTTTCTAAAAGAAATAAAATATGCAGGAATGAAATTAATGCTATTTGGAAAATAAAAAAAGTAATCGAACTCGTTTTAGAAAAAAAATCACTCTATTTATTTTTTAGCATGGCAATCGCTGCAATTTTCTTCTTTCCAGGCGGATCCAACATCAACCGGATGAAAATAATCAACTCCGCTTAATGATAAACGAAGAGTGTCGCGCTCAAATTGTTGTGAAAGAATCGTATGACAAACATTGCAATCTCGCGAAAGTACTTTCCCTTCTTTGCTTTTGTGTTTACCGTCGTGGCAGCGGAAACAACCGGGAGAATACATGTGCCCGATATGGTTTGGAAATTTCTTCCAGCTTACATTCATTTCAGGAAAATAATTGCGCGAATAAATTTTTTGAATTTCCTGTATCGCTCTCTCAAGTTGTGATTTTTTTGAAGATGCAAGTTGAGGATAATTATTTTGATAAAACTGATTAATCAAAAGTTTTATACTATCTAATGCGGCTTCTTTAGTTTGATATGGATTTTCAAGCGCATCCACGGCAACGCTTTTAATATTAGGCAATGTTGGATCAACCCAGTTTAAAGACATTAAATGATTAACCGAAGTGAAAGGATCGTGATAAATATGAGAAGGGCGGTTATGGCAGTCAATACAGTCCATTCTTCGTGCTTCAGCTTTGCTTTTTTCTTCTTTCGTTAAAGAATATTCTGTGCTTTCGTAAATAACTTCTTTCCCATCCATTGATTTTGATTTCACCCATGGAATTTTTTCTCTTGCCGGATCAGTAGTAATATAAGTTACTTCATTGCCAATGTTCATGTGCCAGTGGATGCCGTTCGTTGGACCGGCTTCAATATTACCACCGCCGATTTTTACTAAAAGATTGATGGTAAATTTACTGTTTTTTTCATCTGACAAATAATAAGTCGAGACAAGTTTTTTTTCACTGAAGAAATGTTTGGGCCAATGGCATTGCTCGCACGTTTGCTGCGCCGGGCGCAAATTTTCGATCGGCGTTGGAATGGGTCTGGAATATTTATTAAAGAGAACTGAATAGACTTGATACGAGCCGGAAATTTTCGCTTTTACAAACCAACTTACCCCGGAACCAATGTGACATTGAACGCAGCCGACTTTTGCGTGTGGTGAATACTGATAGGCAGTATATTCGGGAGCCATAACTGAGTGGCAAATTGTTCCGCAAAATTCATCCGAATCAGTATATTCATAAACTTTAAAACTTCCGAAGGCAGAGAAAATTAAAAGTAAAATTGCTCCGAAAGAAATCATTATCGTCGAAAATCGATGCGCTGGATCGTTCAGATCAATAACTGGCAGACGTCTGGTTTTTTTCCCGGAAGCTAAGCGTTTTCTTTCGTTAAGGATTCCAAAAATCATTAGCCCAATACCGAACAGCAAGAAGGTTGGAAGAATTACAAAAGCAACTATTCCCATATAAGGTTTCGGGTTTTTCTCAAAAGCCTCTAAAACCATTAAGAAAAGGACCAAGCTAAAACTTACTGCTGCAAGAGCGCCTCCAACCAATGTTGTTGGGTTATAAAAAGAATCCGGGTATTTGCGTTTCATTTAGAATCCCTTAAATAATAGATGCTATCTATAAGAAAAAATCATTGCGTAGATTATCCAAATTACTATGAAAAAGCCAAGCGACAAGGCTATCCACCCGAAGATTTTAATAGTGCGTGTAACAATCGGAGGATAAGCTTCAACAAAATAATTTTCTAATTCACCTTTCTCAAGCAGTTCTTGGTACTCTTTAGGTCTATCGAGTTTAAATTCTTCAAGCGGCATTCTTCCGGTGAAGATGACAATGTCCATCGGAAATTTCTCCGGGCGAAGATGCGTGTTAAAAAAGTGAACGGTAAAAATAAAACCGGTTGCAAGCAAGGCTTCATCGCTATGAATTATGGTTGCAACATTGATAACCCATCCCGGTACAAATTGAGTAAAAAATTCCGGGAACCAAAGGGTAAGCCCGGTTGAACCGATCACAAAAACTCCCCAGAAGACTGCGAAGTAATCAAACTTTTCCCAATACGTCCATCTTCCATATTCAGGTCTTTCACCTTTTCCCAGAACCATTTCATTGATCCGATGAAATCTTCCAAATCTTTTTTGTTGAAGAGCATTGAGCCATTTCCAAAAATCATTTCTTTCCACGAACTTATTTCCCTCCTTTTAATCCGGGTTATATCAATTATATGCGTTATAAAAACTACCATCATTACAGAAGCTGCGAAGCGGTGAATTGATCCGGTTGCTTCAAACCCACCGAAGAAATGGGAAAGAGCAACTGCCCAGCTTGTATAAGAAAATTTTAGCGACATTCCAGTAAGTGATAAACTAATAAAACTGATTATCATTACAATATGAAGTCCCCGGTTTAAGCGGGAAAACCGTAAAACTTGTTCTTCTTCTTTATGCATCAAGTTCATCTTCATTCTCATTTTCCTGTCGCTTGGTTTCATCAATTAACTTTTCTTTATCTTTCAATCTCTTTGCTAATTCACGCTTCCATTGCAAAGAACGGGGCAGCCAAAGCAATGTATGAATACCGGCAAGGATAAAAGTTCCTACAAGTAATCCCGTCATCCCCCAAAATGTCCAAAACAAAATGGGATATTTCTGCGGGTCGTGGTGGGTTGCGTGCGTTAAGTATCCGGCGAATTTTTTAGTAGCGCCTTCGTGACATTTTTGGCATGTCTTCAATACATTTTTTCTGCTTAAGTGAGATTCGGGATTGGAAATGGCAAGAATATCATGCGATCCGTGACAGTCATAGCATTTTGCGGTTTTTGTATAACCCAATTGAGAAACTTTTCCGTGGTACGTATCAAAATATGTTTTAGCAATTTCAACATGGCATCTTCCGCATTGATCCATGATGTGAAGTTTAAATCCTTCCGAATCCGCCCGTTTAATTTTATGTGCGCTGTGGCAGTCGTTGCAAGATGGAAGATTTTTTGCATTAGAAATTTTTGAAGAATGAATACTCTTTTCAAATTTTTCTTGTATTCCATGATGGCATGTTCCGCAAGTAGCCGCAACATTTTGGGGATTGATACTTGAATTTGGATTCGTGTGCGGAAGTTCGCGATGCGCCGTATGGCAGCCTGTACACGTTGCCGTAACGGTTAGCCCGCTTTTCATTAACCCTTTGCCGTGAATACTTTCTGTATAACTTTCAATAATTGAATGTTCCTTCCCCTTATAACGAACGGCAGCTTGTTCTCCTTCTCGATGGCAAAGTGCGCACAAAGCCGGAATGTTTGTTGGAAATGTTCGGGACTTTGGATTTTTCTTACTCAAAATTTCGTGCGTTCCATGACACTCCGAACAGACTGGAGCGTTCGGATCATTCTTTGCTGATAGCATTCCGTGAGTGCTTTGTTTGTACTCATCACCAACCTCTGCATGGCACGAGGCGCAGTCAACTTTTTTGGTTATTGTTTCGCACGGACGTACATGCGATGCGTTTACTTCGGAATGGCATTGGCTGCAAGCAGTTTTATTATGAATTGATTGTTCATATTGCTTAACATCAACATAAAGTGATCGTCCGTCCTTTGAAGATTTCAAATTTTCAACTTGATGGCATCTCATGCAATCTTGATTTGCCATTCCGAGTTCGTAAAAAATATTTCTAATTTTGTGCGGTTGATGACAATCAATACACGCAGGCAAAATATGCGATTTCTTTTCCCAGAGTTCGCCCCTAATTATTTTACGGTGAACAGCTTCAATCATCACGTGACATTTTGTACAAGTTGCCGCAATATTTTTCCGTGATATTGATGAAGCCGGATCTGTGTGAGGTAAAATTGAATGGGGCGTATGGCACGAAGCGCAATTTGGAGCCACAACCAAGCCCTTTTTTAATAGTCCTTGCCCATGAATACTTTCAGAAAAATTTTCTAAAATATGGTCCTGATGAATGGTTCTCTGAGTTTGAACTTTTGTTCCTTCTTGATGACATCTTCCACATAAAAAAGGAATTTTCATCGGATAGACAGATGATTTTGGATCTTTGACCGGAAGGACTTCATGGCTGCCGTGACAAGTTTTACAAGTAGGGGCCAAATTATCGCCGCGGGCAATTGCTTTTCCATGTAAAGATTTAGAGTGGAGTTCCTGCTCGGATTGATGGCAGCCTCCGCATTTAGCAGGTTTTAAATTTTCACTATGTGGAAATTCAGAATCCTTCAAATCAACATGGCAGCCTATACAGGGAACCGTGCCATGAACAAATTTTGTAAAGTTTTTTTCACTTACATAAACGGAAATAGTTTTTCCGTTTTTCTTTCCGGTTAAACTTTTGTCATCATGACAGCCAAAACAATCGCTGTTCTCTTGGGTAAATATTTTTATCGGAATGAAGAGGAACAGAAGAATAATTCTTATCCCGAACCTACACTTGTTAAGGGGAGGATATGGTCTATCCCTTAATATTTGTTGATCACAAAGTTTTTTAGAAAGATTTTTTGGGGGCATCGAATTAGTGCTTCAATTAAATTTAGATGTTTTTGTTTTCGTTATCTTCATTTTTAACTTCTTGCTGATATGCCTGCCTTTTAATTTCTTCTAATTCTAACGGATGTTCATCTTCCATTTCTTCTTCAGTAATTGTTCCTTTTAACCAGGCGAGATTCATCGGATAGACATCGGGATTAAAAATAATAAAATAAAAATGCCAAACAATAATTGCTAAAAAGGCTAACCATGCTTCATAATAGTGAACGGTTCGTGCAATATCCCAGCCGAGTTTGGTAAATAATCCAATAAACGTATTATCAAACCATAAAAAGATACCGGTCATCGTCATTATAATTGTTCCCCAAACGAGAGCCCAGTACTCACTTTTTTCAATATAGCTAAACCTGCCGAATCTCGGTTTTTCTTCTGAAAATCCGAAATTATATTTTAGAGCATTAACCATATCTTTCGCATCCTGAATCCGGGGTAAAAGATCGTATCCCAATTTTCTTCCACGAACTGTAAAGAGAAGGTAATAAAAATGGTAAAGACTACCCGACACCATTATTACGGCAGCAATTCTATGAATAATGCTTCTTAAATCAAAAGCGTGGGGAAGTATGTTTCTAATGCCTGCCACCCACCAAGCGTCCGGAAAGCGGAGCATAAATCCGGTAAACACCAAAGTGAAAAAACTGATCACCAACGTTCCATGCTGTATTCTTTCACTCAACGTCATTCTCAAATACAAACCGTGTCCGTGTTCCTCCTCATCTATTCTTCCTCTGCGAATAAGAAGTTTGGTCTTTGCTTTTCTAAAAAGATCAACAATGTTGTGAATAAACATTCCGCCTATAATTGAAAAAATAAGAAATAGATATGTTGTTGAAATCCAGTAGAGAAGAGGGTCTTCTTTTTCAACGGCGGTGCTGTGGATTTTTCCAATAGCAAAATTTTCATTCGCTCCCGGATGGCATCGTCCGCAGGTATGTTTTAGATTTGCTTTGTTTACAGAAGAGGTTGGATCGCTTGCAGATTTTATATTATGAGCGCCATGACAACTTGCACAGTTTGCAACTTCTCTTGATCCGCCTTTAAGTGCTAATCCATGGTAACTGGTAACATAAGAGCTAACTTTGTTAGAAGACATTCCATAGCGGTCTGTTAATCTTACGGAACTGTGACAAGGCGAACAAACTTGAGAGGATAAATTCTTATAGGCAACCGGTGAAGAGGGATCGTTATGTTTTAAAATGTTGTGTTCGCCATGGCAATCCGTGCAAACCGGGGCGTCCATATTCCTGTTGGCAATCGCTTTGCCGTGCGCGCTTTCTTTATATTCAGAAACAATTCCACCATGGCATTTTGAGCATGTTTGCGGTACATTTAATTTAAATACTGTTGACCTTGAATCAGTTCCTTTTATAATTCCATGCGCTGTATGGCAATCAATACAGGTTGCGGCTTTGGAATTTCCTTTTTTATGAAGGGCAGTACTATGAACGCTATTCTCGTAGGATTTAATAAATTTGACGGTCGGGGCTATTTTACTTCTTACATTTGGATTATCAACGTGGCAGGAAAAGCAGAGACGCTCTTGAGATAACTTAATTTCGAGTGTGTTGCGGTTTCCATTTTTATTCGAAATGGTTCCATGATGGCAAGTTAAGCAATCCGGTGCGGCGGCGTTTCCTTTTTGCAATTCCTCATCATGTGTTGAACCGAGAAATGTTGCTGCTATAGCATTATGACATTTACCGCAAGCAGAAACAATTTTCGCTTTCGTAAACGGAAAGGAGGAAGTATTTTTTGGAACTATATCATGCGTTCCATGGCAGCCTTTGCAGTTCAAATCAGGGGATGCTGCCGGCTGTTTTGCTTTGAGCATTTGAGGGTGAAATGCATGTTTGACAGGAACGTTTTTATGGCAGGTAAGACAATTTATCGGTTCAATATTTTCTTTATGCGGGATGTTATCCATATCAAACCCAGTATGGCATGCCGTACACTGAAGTTTTGCATGAGGAGAACTCTTCAAAACAGATTCTTTTACAAAAAGAGAAATCTCTTTACCATTTTGATCTTTAGTCAAAGTTTCATCGCTGTGGCATGAGAGACAATCTTCATTAGTCTGTGCATGTATAGAAATTCCCCCCAAAAGAAGAACAAAATAAATAGAGAGAGAACTTTTTATTAACAATTTCACCATCGAGTTTCCTTTAAAACAAATTGAGAGATGATAACCTGCCATTAAAACAACATTTTACCGAAATACTTGCTTTTCTATTTCTCATCCGGACAATCATTCGAATCTCTTAAAGGAAGAGTGATTTTTGTAGACATAAAAATTTTTGCCCAATCGTCTCATTCTTCTCATTTTAAACTGCAAAAGCAAATCCGTAGAGGGCAACCAGGGTAAAAACAAATATGATAAATAAAATAACTGTCTTCAAAATAAATTCCTTTAATTAACCATCTATTTCAACAAATGCAATGCCAAGAATAGCTTGCTAAATGTTTATTATTTCCTCTTTGAAAGACTATTCTGTCTCATAAATGAGAAACAAAGAAAAATATTTTCATGAATTAGAATTTCTCAAAAAAGAGTCTAACTATTTCCGCCACGTTAAAAAATTCTTACGCTACGAATTGTGGCTCGCTCAAAATCAAAATCAAGCAGAAAAAAAGGAAATTTTCTTTAAAAATATTTTTTTCTTCCTTTGTTTGAAAGAAATATTTTCTAATTTTCGCATACACTTTTTTCAAACACAAATACTAAAGAAAATTGTAAGGAGATTTCGCTTTATGTCATTTGCAAAACTTGACACTAACGAAGAAATTATTGACGTACTCGAAGAAGGGAAACTAAGGAATCCATTCTCCAAGACTACCATTCAGGATCCCTTCCATGAAGCATTAAATATTCGCCTCGCAAAATCTTTCGATGACGATGATGACTTTGACGATGACGAGGATTTTGATGACGATCTCGATGATGATGATGATCTTGAAGAAGAAGATGATGTTTCGGTAGACGAGAAAGAGTTGGAAGAAAAATTCTACGAAGAAGATTTTGACTTTGACGAAGACGACCTTGATGAAGACGACCTTGATGAAGACCTGGACGACGAAGTTCTTTAAATTATTCTTCGCCCAAGAATTTCCTTTTCATTAAATAATTTTTAACATAGTCGGTTATTCCTTCCTCCAAAGAATAAAGAGGATTGAGATAACCGGCTTTTTTTATTTTCTCCAGATTTGCTTCAGTAAAGTACTGATATTTTTCAGCGAGCTGTTCAGGCATTTCAATGTATTCAATGTTCACAGGCTTTCCAACCGCATGAAATAAAGCCGTAACCAAATCTTTCCATGTTCTAGCCTTGCCACCGCCGACATTATACAATCCGTTTTTATCTTTATGCTCAAGAAAAAAGAGAGTCATTTCAACGGCGTCTTTAACATAAATAAAATCCCGTTTTTGCTCACCGTCTTTATAGTCTGGGTGAAGTGATTTAAATAATTTCACTTTCCCATAATCGCGAACCTGCTCAAACGCTTTATGAACAACGCTTCGCATATCCCCTTTGTGGCTTTCGTTCGGTCCAAAAACATTAAAATATTTTATTCCGACAATCTCGTCCATCATTCCATTGTTAAACGCATACACATCAAAAATATTTTTAGAATAGCCGTACATATTTAATGGATGGAGCTTCAAACAATTTTTATTTGCATCATCGAAACCTAACGAACCATCACCATACGTAGCGGCAGACGAAGCATAAATAAAACGAATATCTTTTTCAAGACAATACTTTGCCAGCGCTTGTGTGTATTTGTAATTGTTCTCCATAAGATGATCGGCATCTTTTTCCGTAGTGGCAGAATTTGCCCCCATATGGATGATCGCTTCTATTTCAAAATCAATTTCATCATTAACTATTTTTTCTATGAATTCAATCTTGTCAAAATAATCAGCGTAATGAAGCGCAACCAAATTTTTCCATTTTTCATCGCTTCCAAGTCTATCAACTATGATGATATTCTTTTTGCCGAGTTGATTTAATCTCCAAACTAATGCAGAACCAATAAATCCTGCGCCGCCTGTTACTACAATCATTTTCTTCCTGTAAGTTTTATTATATTTGAACGAAATTTAATTAAAGTTGTTTAACAATGAAAGCCTATCCCTTACCATTCCCAATTTGCCCGCCGTTGGCGTGAGGGAAAGGAACAATCCTTCGCTCGACTGTTCGGAGAAAATTGAAGGGAGCTCTTCCAGTGAATAATCTAAATAGAGAAAAATGAAAACTAAATTTGAAATATTACAAGAACTTTTAAGACAAAGAATCCTTGTGCTTGACGGTGCAATGGGAACTATGATCCAGCGGCATAATTTAAGCGAAGAAGATTTCCGCGGAGAACGTTTTAAAGATCACCCGCACGATTTAAAGGGTAATAATGATTTGCTCTCCCTTACGCAACCGGAAATAATTAAAAATATTCATCGTAAATATCTTGAAGCCGGCGCCGACATTGTTGAGACGAATACGTTTAATTCAACCTCAATTTCTCAAGCAGATTACAAAGCGGAATCACTTGTGTACGATTTAAACGTTAGCGCCGCTAAGCTTGCTAAAGAAGCGGCGGAAGAAATCACAAAACAAAATCCAAATAAACCGAGATTTGTAGCGGGTGCTTTAGGACCATTGAACAAAACACTTTCTCTTTCTCCCGATGTTAACGATCCCGGCTTTCGCGCAGTAACTTTTGATCAAGTTGTTGCAAGTTACACCGAACAGCTTCGCGGATTAATTGATGGCGGCGTTGATATTCTTCTTGTTGAAACGGTGTTTGATACGCTCAATGCTAAAGCGGCGATCTTTGCAATTAGCGAGTACACAAGAAAAATCAATAAAGAAATTCCTGTAATGATTTCAGGAACTGTGGTGGATCAAAGTGGAAGAACACTTTCCGGACAAACCACCGAAGCGTTTTGGATTTCTCTTTCACACACAAAAAATCTTTTAAGCGTTGGATTAAACTGTTCTCTCGGCGCAACACAGATGCGTCCATTTTTAAAAGAACTTTCGCGCGTTGCCACCTGCAATGTTAGCGTTTATCCGAATGCGGGTTTGCCAAATCACTTTGGTGAATATGATGAAACCGCTGAAATGATGTCTTCAACTTTAAAAGAATTCGCTTCGGAAAATTTGTTTAACATCGTTGGCGGATGCTGCGGCACTACTCCCGAACACATCAACGCGATTGCGGAAATGGTAAAAGGTTTTTCTCCGCGCAAAATTCCGCAAAAAGATTTTTATTTAAGTTTAAGCGGACTCGAACCGCTCGTCATTCGTCCCGAAACAAATTTTGTAAATGTCGGTGAACGCACAAACGTTGCCGGTTCAAAAGCGTTTGCCAAAATGATTTTGAATGGAAATTATGAGTCGGCGCTTTCCGTCGCGCGCCAGCAAGTTGAAAACGGCGCACAGGTACTTGATATTAATATGGACGAAGGAATGCTCGACTCGGAAGCGGCGATGAAAAAATTTGTCAATCTTCTTCAAGCTGAACCTGACATTGCACGGATTCCGATTATGCTTGATTCCTCAAAGTGGAGCGTGATCGAATCGGGATTGAAATGTATTCAAGGAAAAAGCATTGTCAATTCCATCAGTATGAAAGAAGGCGAAGAAGCATTCCGCGAGCGTGCCCGTAAAGTTTTAGAATATGGCGCCGCAGTAATTGTTATGGCGTTCGATGAGCAAGGTCAAGCCGATTCTTTCGAAAGACGAATTGCAATCTGCGAGCGCGCATACAAAATTCTTGTTGATGAAATCGGTTTCCCGCCGTACGATATTATTTTCGATCCGAATATTCTTACCGTTGCTACGGGAATAGAAGAGCATAACAATTATGCCGTTGATTATATCGAAGCGACTCGATGGATAAAGCAGCATCTTCCACACGCAAAAGTCAGCGGCGGCGTTAGCAATGTTTCATTTTCTTTCCGCGGAAATAATCTTGTGCGCGAAGCGATGCACTCTGCTTTTTTGTATCACGCAATTCAAGCCGGGATGGATATGGGAATTGTAAATGCAGGACAGCTTGAAGTCTATGAAGAAATCCCGAAAGATTTACTTGAACTTGTTGAAGATGTTTTGTTAAACCGCAAACCGGATGCAACCGAGCGGTTAATTGCATTTGCTGAAAACGTAAAACAAAAAGGAAAAGAAGCGGTCATTATAGATGAATGGAGAAAGGCTCCAGTTCAAGAACGATTAAAACACGCACTAATAAAAGGGATAGTTGATTATATTGATGAAGATACCGAAGAAGCGCGCAGGCTTTATCCACACGCGATTGGCGTGATTGAAGGTCCGTTAATGGCGGGAATGAATGCCGTTGGTGATTTATTCGGCGCCGGGAAAATGTTCCTTCCACAAGTTGTGAAAAGCGCTAGGGTAATGAAAAAGGCGGTGGCGTTTCTCATTCCTTTTATTGAAGCGGAGAAAGCGGAAGCAAAAGATTTGCGTCAAGCCGGTAAAGTTTTAATGGCAACGGTCAAAGGCGATGTGCACGACATCGGCAAAAATATTGTTGGCGTCGTGCTTGGCTGTAACAGTTACAACGTCGTTGATCTGGGAGTTATGGTGCCGACAGAAAAAATACTTGATACCGCTATTCAAGAAAAAGTTGATGTTATTGGGTTAAGCGGACTCATCACTCCATCGCTTGAAGTAATGGTTGAAGTTGCAAAAGAAATGGAACGCCGGAAAATGAATCTTCCTCTGATGATAGGAGGAGCAACAACTTCGCGCATTCATACGGCTGTAAAAATTGCACCACATTACAGCGGAGCGGTTATTCACGTGCTCGATGCATCACGCAGCGTTCCGGTTGTTAGCAATTTGGTTAATCAAGATGATAATGTCCGTAAAGTTTTTGAAGAGAAAATCAAAACCGAATACGCCAAACTTCGCGAAGATCATTTAAAGAAAAGAGAAGAAAAAAATTATCTTTCACTTGAAGATGCGAGAAAAAATAAATTCAAATGTGATTGGAGGGAGGCACAAATTACCGTTCCGAAAAAACCTGGAGTTACGGTTTTAGAAAATTATCTGCTCGATATTCTGCGCAAGTATATTGATTGGACTCCGTTCTTTCAAACGTGGGAAATGAAAGGAAAGTATCCGAAAATATTTGAAGATAAAACCACCGGAGCTGAAGCAAAAAA
>Ga0100382_1002018_pt1 | contig 12605 bp, 10 predicted proteins | sample CryGeymeta201506_FD_81566 | JGI IMG/M metagenome (GOLD analysis project Ga0100382, IMG submission 81566) | Groundwater microbial communities from Crystal Geyser aquifers in Utah, USA - Crystal Geyser metaG 2015-06 | ecosystem: Environmental > Aquatic > Deep subsurface > Groundwater | place: USA...
ATCGAGCAGTTACAACTGGCGCAGAAGTCCGGTGGCGCGGACTTCTACACGCTCTCGATCATCGACGCCCGCCTGCGCGAGATGAAACAGCGGCAGCAGGCGGCCAAAGAAGAAAAGGCCGGCAAGTAGCAGCGTTTCGTGGCGCGGTTCCTTCACCGCACCCTACGTCCTTCCCGCCCCCTTGGTAGCAACATACTTTTGTGTCGCTTATATCGTACCAATGCGAGCAACTCGCATTGCGTGGAGAGCCACATCCCCCCTATTCTCGGTCCCCGCTGAAGCGTGACCTTCGTTCGGGGGAAGCCGGACGGAGACTTTTTGTAATCGACCACAAGGAAGGAGACGACATGCGGAAACGCACTTCCATCATCACCGCGGTGCTGGCCACCCTGCTCGCCAGCTCGGCTTATGCCGCCGAAACCGGCAAGGATATTGCCTTCAACCGTTCCAAGGGCAACTGCCTGGCCTGCCATGGCATGCCCACGCTACCCGATGCCGAGCAACCCGGCGAAAGCGGCCCGCCGCTGATCGCCATGCAAGCCCGTTTCCCTGATAAGAAAGTGTTGCGCGCCAAGATCTGGGATGCCACCGCGAGCAACCCGGAATCCTTCATGCCACCGATGGGCAAGCATCAAATACTGACTGAACAAGAAATCGACAAGGTGGTCGAATTTCTCTACGGCCTGTAACCCCACCATCACGAATTTTGGAGAATGGCATGAAGAAAATCGTTATTGCACTGGCCGGCCTGGGCATCTTGGTGGGCGCGTTTTCCGCTTATGCGGGCCCGGAAGAAGATCGGCAAAAGCTCGTCAGCTATTTCAAAAACAAGTTTCCCGACCTCAAGTTTGACGACTACATCTACAGCGCGCTGGCGTTCGATCCGGATGCGAAATCCCAGTACAACAGCATCATGGAATTTCCCCCCTACCTGAGCGAACTTGAGAAGGGCGAAAAGCTGTGGAACACGCCCTTGAAGAGTGGCAAGACCTACGCCGACTGCCTGCCCAATGGGGGCAAGATGATCGCGGGCAATTACCCCCTCTTCGACGATGCCCGCGGCAAGGTCATCACCCTGGAAGACGCCCTCAACGATTGCCGCAAGGCCAACGGCGAAGAGGCTTACAAGAACGCCGACCCCAAGACCATGGGTCTGCTAAGCGCCTACATGCGCACGTTGTCGGATGGCATGAAGGTCAACATCAAAGTGGTGGGTGAAGGCGCGCTGAAGGCCTATGAAGACGGCAAGAAGACCTTCTACCGCCGCGCCGGCCAGCTCAACTTCTCCTGTGGTAGCTGCCATGTGGACAATGCAGGTCTGCGCATTCGTTCCGAACTGCTGTCGCCGGTCATCGGCCAGACGACCCATTGGCCGGCATTCCGTGGTGGCGACAAGTTGGTCACCCTGCAAAAGCGTTATGAAGGTTGCCAGAAGAACGTGCGCCACAGCCCGGACAAAGCTGGCAGCACCCGCTACAACAACCTGGAGTATTTCCATTCCTACATGAGCAACGGCCTGGAAATGAAGTCCTCCGTGTTCCGCAAGTGAAGCAGTCGTGAACGTCTTTGAAAATCAGGGCTAGTTGCACGGATTTTCGTGTGAAACAACCGCGCGTCTTCACTGTAGCGCCGGCTTCCAGCCGGCTTCGTTCCTCTGATCATGACTACAAAGCCGGCTGGCCCTAAAGGATACCGGCCATTCAGGCCATAAAGCCGGCGCTACAAGTGCGAACTGTTTCATCATCCTGGGCGGCCTCGCCGCCATGAAAGTTAGGTTGAACCACGGATTGAACTAGCCGAACTGGTTCATCACGCCCATTTACCCCCTGCCAGGGCGCCACAACACTACGCGCTTGCCCCCGCAAGGGGGACGCCGGATTCGTAAGCGCTAAAGCGCCAACGAATCCGCAGCCTTACCCAACCAGGAGAACTCCATGTCCATGAATCGCCGCGAATTCCTGCAAATCCTCGCCGCCGCCGCCGCCGGCGGTTTCGCTCTGGATAGCCACCAGGCCCTGGCCGGCAACGCGTCCGCCCACTATTACGACCTGCCCGCCTTCGGCAATGTCTCGCTGATGCACATGACCGACTGCCACGCCCAGTTGAAGCCCATCTATTTCCGTGAGCCCAACGTCAATCTCGGCGTCGGTGCCTCCTTCGGCCGGGCGCCGCACCTGGTCGGCGAGCATCTGCTGAAGGCTTTCGGCATCCAATCCGGCGGCATCGATGCCCACGCCTTTACCTACCTCGACTTCACCGCCGCCGCCCGCACCTACGGCAAGGTCGGCGGCTTCGCCCACCTCAAGACCCTGGTCGACCAAGTCCGCGCCTCCCGCCCCGGCTCCCTTCTGATGGATGGCGGCGATACCTGGCAAGGCTCCGCCACCGCGTTGTGGACCAATGCGCAGGACATGGTGGATGCCTGTATCGCCCTCGGTGTCGACGTCATGACCTCGCACTGGGAAATGACGCTGGGTGCCCAGCGTGTGCAGGAGATCATCAATGGCGACTTCAAGCAGGCCGGCATCGAATTCGTCGCCCAGAACGTGGTCACCAACGACTTCGGCGACCAGGTGTTCAAGCCCTATGTCATCCGCAACATCAACGGGATACAGGTCGCCATCATCGGCCAGGCCTTCCCCTACACCCCCATTGCCAACCCGCGCTGGATGGTGCCGGACTGGTCGTTCGGCATCCGTGACGACTCCATGCAGAAGTTTGTCGACGAAGCCAGGGCCAAGGGCGCGCAAGTGGTCGTGGTGCTGTCGCACAACGGCATGGACGTGGACCTCAAGATGGCCAGCCGCGTCACCGGCATCGACGCCATCTTCGGCGGCCACACTCACGACGGCGTGCCGCAGCCAATCCCGGTGAAGAACGCCGCTGGAACCACCCTGGTCACCAACGCCGGCTCCAACGGCAAGTTCCTCGGAGTCATGGACTTCGACGTCAAGAACGGCAAGGTCCAGGGCTGGAAGTACCGCCTGATGCCGGTGTTCTCGAATCTGCTCACCGCCGACCCGAAAATGGAGGCACTAATCACCCGAATCCGCGCCCCGTTCGAATCCAGACTCTCCGAGAAACTGGCCGTCACCGAAGACCTGCTCTACCGTCGTGGCAATTTCAACGGCACTTACGACCAGTTGATCTGCGACGCGCTGATGCGGGTGAAAGGCGCCGACGCCGCCTTCTCGCCGGGCTTCCGCTGGGGTACCAGCCTGCTGCCGGGCGACGTCATCACCATGGAACAATTGATGGACCAGGTGGCCATCACCTACCCCGCCACCACACTCAACACCCTGAGCGGTGAAACCATCAAAACCATCATGGAAGACGTCTGCGACAACCTGTTCAACGACGACCCTTATTACCAACAGGGCGGCGACATGGTGCGCGTCGGCGGCGTCCAGTACAGCGTCACTCCCAATGCGACGATCGGCCACCGCATCGGCGACATGATGCTCAACGGCAAAGCGGTCGACCCCGCCAAGAAGTACAAGGTCGCCGGCTGGGCGCCGGTAGGTGAAGGCGTCACCGGCGTGCCAATCTGGGAGGTGGTGGCCGAATACCTGCGCGACGTGAAAGTGGTCAAACAAGTCAAGCTCAACCAGCCCCGTGTCATCGGCATGGGGAATAACCCTGGCATGGTGCTGTAAGCGTCCCGGGCTAGGTTCCCCGGGCTAGGTTCAATTCCCCGCGCACGCCACCGCTGCCGGCGCCTGGCTCCAGCCCTCGCCCAGTCGCGCCAATTGGGCTTCCGGCACGTCGCCGGCGATGGCCAGGCGAGCGCCGCCGGAATTCGGGCGCGGCCCCAGCCGCGCCCCCTCGACACCGAGCGCCCGCAGCTTTTCCATCTGCATCCGCGCCTTTGCCAGCGTCGGGAAAGCGCCCAGGGAAACCGCGTTCACCCTCACCCCGCCTCGGACCGGGGCGAGGTCCTTGACCCCTTTCTGGCGCGCCGCGTCGATGGCGGCCAACATCGCCTCGGTATTGGCGAACGGCGGCAGGTAGACCCACCAGCCCAGGCGCTGTTGCAGATGGATGGCATAACTTGAGGGGGCAATGCCGGCGGCTTGCAGGCGCGCCTCGATTTCGCCCAGCAAAGCGTCATTCAGGGCTGGCCACGACAGACAGCGCGCCTTCGCGCTAGGCGCTTCCGCGGTCTGCGGTGCGGGCGCACCACCCGCTTCGGCCGATGCCGCCTCGGCCACCTTGGCGGGCGCGGCTTCCCAACGCTCGCCCCGGCCCAGCAGGCGCACCTTGTCGGCATTGAATTCCCCCAACTCGCTGTCCTGGCCACGCAGTTGTTCCAGGCTCAAGCCCGCGGCCAGCACCACGCCGTTCAGCAGCACCAGCAGACCGATCAATCGTCCCATTCGCTATCCTTCGCAATCCAGGCCAGGCCTTCCAAGACCAAGTCATCGGCCTCCACGACGGGGGGCTCCAGCCGGTTCGCCAAGCCCGCGCGCGCGCCGCCGCTCAGCAACACCGTCACCCCCTTGCCGCAAAGCTGAGCCAGGCGCTGGCGCAGGCCGGCCACCACCCCCACCTGCGCCAAGGCGATGCCGCTGGCGACCGCCGCGCCGGTGTTTACCGGAAAAGTGGCCAGCGAGGGGGAAAACGCCTGCACGCCCGCCGTCCCTTGCAGCAAGGCCGCCCGCATCAAGTCGGGGCCGGGCGCGATGGCGCCACCCAGAAACCGTCCATCCGCCGTCAAGGCATCCACGGTCAGCGCCGTACCCACCGTCACCACCACACAGTCACCCAAGCCACGCCGCGCCGCCGCCACCAGGGCAGCATAGCGATCGGCCCCGAGCGACTCTGGCGGCTGATAGGCATTGCGCACACCATGCGCATCCGCCGCCGGCGTCAACCAGGCAACGTGCTCGACACGATCCGCCAACAGCTTCTCCAGCGCCGCGCGGGTCGCCTCATTCGCCACGCAACACAGCAACGCCCGGCGCAGGGGGTAGATCGCCAGCTCGGCAGGCAAACAGGAAACCTCCCGTGTCAGACAAACCCCTTGCGCCTGCCATACCCCCGCCTGGCGCACCCCCCACTTGATGCGGGTATTGCCGGCATCGAGCAGCAGAATCATGGTGCCCTCCGCACACTCACCTCGCCATGTAGCGCCGGCGTCTCGCCGGCTTCGTTCTTCTGATCAGGCCCACGAAGCCGGCGAGACGCCGGCGCTACAGCACAAACAACGGTAACGACTTGCAGATTCATGCAGCGGCGCCCCGCAAACTCACCTCACCGGAATGGAAGCGCTGCAAACCGCGCTCGGTGGCCAGCAGCAGGGCGCCGCCGTCGTCCACGCCGACCGCCTGTCCGGCGATGCGTTCGCCATGACCGGTAAGCACCTGCACGGACTGATCCTGGTGCGCGTGCAGGGCTTGCCAATCCAGTCGAAACGGGGCGAAGCCGTCGCGTTCGAAACGCTCCAGATGGTCGTTCAGGCGCGCCGCCATTTCCCGCAACAGCACGTTGCGGTCAAGGCTGTGAGGGCCAAGGTGTTCGGAGAGGTCGGTAACCGGTTGGTCCAGCGCCGGACGCAGCGACTCCGCGCCCAGCACGTTGACCCCGACCCCGATGATCGCGGCACTCGGCCCCAGCATGTCGCCGGCCAACTCGATCAATACCCCGGCCAGTTTGGCGCCGTCGACCAGGATGTCGTTCGGCCATTTGACGGCGGCACCTTGCAGCCCCAGATCACGCAGCACCTGCGCCAACCCCAGCCCCACCACCAGGGACAAGCCCGACAACTCGCTGGCCGGACGATTGAAACGCCACAACAGGGAAAACATCAGGCCCCCGCCCAGGCCAGCCAACCAGATGCGACCACGGCGACCGCGCCCCTTGCCCTGCCATTCCGCCACCACCAAGCTTTTGTGCGGCGCGCCGGACTGAGCCAGAAGCATCAGATGGGCATTGGTCGAATCGAGCGTATCCAGCCGTTGGGAATGCACGCCGCAGGCAGACAAAGGCGGCGCGAAGGACGCCACATCCAGCCAGGTAACCGGCAGCGCCAGCCGGTAACCCCGCCCGCGCACCGCCTGAACCCGCAAACCCAGAGATTCGGCCTCATGCACCGCGTTATGCACGGAAGCACGCGAAATCCGCAGCCGGCGCGCCACCTCCTCGCCGGAACGGAATTCGTCATGGGAAAGCTGCCGGAGGATGTCCAGCAGGTGGGGAGTCATGGGTAGGGGCGAGGGTGGCGGATTGAGATGCGTAGGATGTGGTTACCGAAGGGTAGGGGCTTCATCAGAGCGCAGCGAACCGCATCATATGGCGCACCGTTGTTTGATGCAGTGGAGCGGATCAGCGGGCGTAACGGCGTAGCCCGGATGAAGCGATAGCGGAATCCGGGAGCCATCGTGATACGCCGAAATCCCCGGATTCCGCTACGCTGCATCCGGGCTACGCTGGCTGGCTAGGCAACCTGACCTACGAGTGTGGGCTAGCGTTGCCAGCAATCAGCCGCTGTGCCTGAGTGAGTCCCGGAAAGCTCCTGCACGCCTTGGTTGTTAAGGGTCAGATTGCCACATTGGGAATCGGCAGTAGCTGGGGTCGCTTCCAGCGTGAAGGCCTGCTCCTCTACGGCGGAGAAGCGGATGGCGTATCGCGGGGTGCCGTCCTTCGGGGAAGACCTGAGTGAATACAAAGCCCCGGCGGCATCTGTGAAACTGGTGTTGTTGATAGCGGTGACTTCATCAGGCAACCGGTTATATCTCCCCGTCGCCGTGTAGTTCCGCTCCATCCACCCCGCCACCTCCAGCAGCACCGTCTTCGCATCCGCCCGCTGCGCCCGCTGGATGTAGTCCTGGTAAGAACTCACCGCCACCGCGCTGAGAATGCCGACGATCATGATCGCCACCAGCAGTTCAATCAAAGTAAAACCCTTGCTCATTTTCCATCCCTCCATGGTGCTACCTGGCGGCGAACTTTACGCGATTCAAGCCGGCCTGACTGTGATCAATGCCCCGCCGGGGTAGCGCTTGTTTCACTCCCACTCGCCAGCGGATCAATCCAGCAACTCGAACCAGGAAACCCGTCCAGAACCTCCTGGGACGTTAATGGGGGAAACCACGGGTTTGCCAGTCGCGTCCTTATTGGTAGGCGAAGCGATGCCGAACATCGTATCCCCACGCCCATCAGCGAAACTCGTGCCGCCCGGCGTGTACCCCAACTTCAACCCGGCGGCCGAGGCATCCTTGGAATCAATGACGCCATCCTGATTCTCGTCAAACACCGGGAACGAGTCTTCCATCGTGCCATTCACCGCATCCAGGCCCATCAGCCAACCGTCACCGCCATACAGGCAGGGGTCAAGTTCGCCGCTGGCATCCAGACCAGGATAAAAAGTGTTGAACAACACGATGCCATTGATCAGATTCACCTTGCCGGTCAACCGTTCGCCATTTGTCGGCATATCCCAGTACCAGCCTAAATGCTTGCTGTCGGTAGCACATGCAGCCAAATCTTTACCCGCCGAACAGTAGGAAGGTATGGGTTGGGGATTAGCCGCCGGTTTACGAAATGTAGACGTCTCATCGAGCTGAAACTTCTGTTCAAGCAGATTGCTGCGCGTAATTCCGGACAAACCCCGATCCCACACGCCGTAAAAGGATTGCTCATCCGTATTGGTACGGTCGCCGATCTCGATGTATTTGCCGGTGCCAAACAACACTAAATACCCGAAAGCCGTTCCCTCCGCGTGGGACGCCACTTCCGGCGGGGAGATAATGTGCTGGCGTTTGTCGGCCACGTTTTTCGCTACAAATAAGGGGTCGCCAGCATAAGCCACACCCCATTTCGCGGGGTCGTTACCCTGAACATCAAAACGCCACAGATTGCCATTCAAATCGCCCGCAAAAATGACATCGACTTTGCCATCGCCATTCGTGTCATAGGGTGTGGGGGTGGACAGGCCATTGGTATCGAGGCCGCCAGTGGCCGTGTAGTTCGCATCGCCAACACAAAACTTGTGATAATCCGTATTTTCCGTCCAGGTGGTACCGTCGCCCGTCGGCCCGGTCAGATAAACAATAAATAAACAGGCTTGCGCGCCCGCCGCCTCCGGATAACCATTGCCGACAATCAGCGCCAACTTGCCATCGTTCATCCGGGTAATTTGCCGCGCCTGGCCTTTTTGATCCCCCCCCGCATCCGCGACCGGAAGATTGAACGTGTAATACATCTCCGGGTGAGTAAATTCCCACTTGACCCAGCCAGCCGCTTTGGCTTCGGTATTGCTGGTGGGGTCGGTCACATCCAGCAGGTAATAGCCCTTGCCGCCCTTGTTGGCGCCGCCGGCTAAAACAGTCCGCCAGCCGGTATCACCTCCCCAATCCACTTCCGCGGCAAAAGGCGAGCCATCGACAAAATACTTGTGTGCATAACCGGCGCTGGCAAGTTCATAGAGATGGGTTTGCACAAAGGAAGGCACATAGGCGAATAGTTCGCTGCCATCGCTCGCATTGACCGCATGCAACATGCCGTCATTGGCCCCCACATAAAGGACACCGGGCCGTGCTTTTTTAGCCACGCGGTATTCATTATAGCCAGGATAATCCACATTCGAACGCCCCGCCGGAGGGGCGGACACAAACCAGGGGTTGGAATTGGCGACATCGCCCAGGACATTACGCCCATTGGCATTGCCCGCAGAATAACCATCGGTATTAGTACGGTCGATATTGCGGCGGCGGAAAGTATAGGCCACGCCAGAAGCACAGGCATGTCCAGCCAGATCCTCGCATTCAGCACTGCCGCGCAGGTATTCGAGCAATTTACCGCCATAGGCATCCGGATCAGTAATGGTATTAGGTACAGCGGTTTTCAAAAAAGCTTGCGCGGTAGCGCCAATATTAGCCCAAAGAAACGGCACCCCTACGCCCCCGCTCAGGGTGGCAATGTTGCGAGCATTCCAAGTCTGCGCGGACACCTTCTCAGCCAGATCCCACGCGGGGTCCTTACCCACAGTGGGCTTGTTATCCGTTACCGTGACCGTATAGGCGCGCAAATGCCCTTTCCAGTCGCTTTCCACCGTGGCTTGATAGATATTACCGCCGGCGCTAAATGAGGTGGTATTGGCCGCGACCGATGAACCCGAAACATTATTGACCAGAATATCATTGAGCGATTGCAGTAGCTTATCGACCGCCACCCCGATATTTTCTCCTTGATAGAAAAAACCACGGCTATTCAGCACCATGTGCCAAAGATCATCGATGCCAACGGGAACGGCTAGGCTAAAGTCGGAACGGTCTTTATACCAGCCATCTGCCGGGTTGTCAGTTAATACCTGCAAGGCGTCGTCATAAGAATTAAGGGCTTTGTCTTTATTGAAGATGACGCCCTCATCGCTAGGACCTATCGCGTAACGCACAACATGCTGGGCTGTCTGTTTATCGTATTTTCCTGGCAGAAGATTATTAGAAAGGCCAGGCATCAAGTCCGTCGCCCAACCATAGGCGCCGGCATCAGACAGGGTACTTGAACGTTTGTCGGCATAGGGAGCGCCTAGCAAGTTATCAGCTTGCTTATATTCACCTGGAATCGTAACCCTTGGTATATAAGATATCGCAGTGTAATCCCGTATCGCGGTGTAATCCGGCGTCAAGACAATTTCATAATTTCTGCGGCAGGATCGCACTGGAGACTCGGCGACACCAGGGTCATCCCGATAAGGCGCCTCTGTTTTGAAATAGTCCGCCGTATTAGCGGGCTTCCAAACTGTTTTTGTGTGCGCCCGATTATCTGCTTGATCTTTAAAATATATAGGGGTAACAAAAACATTCTCATCTTGCTTGTAAATAATATCCGCTAACGCTTTGATAAGGTCTTTTTCAGTAGCATGGACCTCAACCTCAACCTTCGTGGTTATGCCTCCGTTTGCATCAATATGATTGTGAAAAATACCCAAACGCAGCTTACTCAGTAAATCCTTGTTTTTTGAGCTAAGCGTATCGACCAACCTTGCCATCATGCCGCGCCCCGCAAGGTCTGCGCTACGCCAATAGGTAAACCAATGCGCGAAGTTTACTTTCGTATCATCATCCATTTTCTGCCATTGCGTTTGTTCATAACTTGTCGAATTCCAGACATTCCCATTCTGATAAGTCCAATATTGGCCAATAAGATTGAGCATATCCGAGGTTATTATTGATTCTTTAGCGCACGGATTAGCCGGCGGTGTATCGTTTTTTTCATCACAGCGACGTGACAAGTGCTTAACTGATGTACTCAAATCCGCCTGCGGATCTTGTCGCAAGGGGTCTTGTCGCAAGGGGTGATAATAAGGCTTAATAGCCTGTATTGCATCCAGGTAGGGGGTAAAACTGTAGCCACCAATATCGGGCCAAGGCAAATAACCCTTCTTGTTATTGCTATCCGCAAGGATTTTATTAAAATACAAAAAATTCAAGTCAGATCGTAGATATCTCGCTCTCCCGGTAACCGTCGGATGCACCGCAGTCGATTCCGGATATTGCTCCTCGGTCACGGCCTGGGCTGTCTCACCAGGAACATAATCCAGCGGCTTGAATTCTTCGACGCCGTTAAAAGTGATATTGTCATAATGATATAATGCAACATCACTTGTTACTAGGTCTCCCTTTTCCACCCGAGTGACCTTGGGCCACGGCGTTACCCTCCAGACAAACATTTCATTGCCCTCTTCCGGCTCATAAAACGGCTCACCAATATGCCAAACGTTAATCGAGGTCGGCTGTCCCTCTGTTATGCAAGGGCTTTCAATATCTTTTCCATCACAATTATTATTTGATGAATATCGCTCTCTCCACGGCGCCTTCCGTAACGAAACCTCATTATATTCTGTATTATAGACCGGCGAGATAATGACATTCGGCGGCAATGGCTGGGTGACATAAAGCGGCGTGTCGCTGACACTCAATCCGGCCGCATTGGCCAGAGACAGGCACAGTAGCCCATAACCCAGGCCGACAGTTTTTATCAGACTTTTATCGTTCATGATCCGGCTCCTTCAATCACGGCTTATAGACTTCCTGCAACATCACTCGCGTACCACTGCGCATCCCATAGCCACGCACGGTGATGCGGTAGTAATAATCCGAACTTTTTTGAAACGGCTCGACCAGGTATTCCGGCTGGTGCAACACCATGGGAAAAGCTGTCGGCAATTCAGCTTGATAGCCCGCATTCACCGCCAGAACCGTTTTACCTTTCGTTCCTTTCTCTTTATTCTTGAAGGCAGCCTCCTGGTAATACTGAATAGCGTTATCCCAACCACTTTCTATCTGCCATCTGGCCTGGCTTTTCTTATCTTTGTCTATCCCATTCCAGTCTGTCCCATTTGCGTCCATCGTCGCCCCGTTGTAGAAAAGGCCATATTTGCCCGCTTGCCCGGTGTAGTCTTTTATTCCGTCATCCGCTTCCATCACAATTTTCCCGACTATCCGGCCGGAGTCGCGGATATACAGTTCCGCGTCGCGCAATCCGGCTTCGGCGGCCTGGAAAGCCAGATTGCGATCGCGCGCATTGCCGGCCATGCGGCCTTCCAATAGCGCGGTTCCCAGCGTGCTCATGCCCAGGATGGTGAGCACGGTCAGAAATATCAGGCTGGTGATCAGCGCCGCGCCCGCCTGTTTTGGGGAATGAATAAGCGGCTTCATGGCGTCGGTAAGCTATGGATATTGTTGCGCAGGGCGAAGACGGAGGTGAAAGTGCGGCGCAAGCGGGTGTCGGCGGGTTTGGGGGTGAAGTCGTTACCCGCGCAATCCTTTATCGTTTGCGTCGCATTGACCACCCCATTGCCAGTCGAACGCACCCGGAAGCAAACCTCCACCGCCACCACCGGATTGCCAGGCGCCGTCGTCCAGGTGCCATCACCCATGGTATAGCGGAATTGCAGTTCTTCCACGCCTTCGGCGAAAGGCTGGGAGCCGCCACCGCCATTGCCCTCACAGCGCAACTGCCTCTTCTTATCCTCATTGCCATCAAAGCTTATTGTATTGCTGACGGTGGCATATTTATTTGCGCTTTTCGTATCGGGTATCACCGTCTTGGCTATATTTTCGCCATTGCCATTGCAATCCCGTATGTCATCGGGCTTCTTCCCCATATCTGAATCCTGGTATTGCACGGTCAGGGTTGTGTCAGTCCCCGCAATCGGCGTCGGCACAGAAGGCAGCAGTGTGTTTCCCGGCGAGATAACGGTGCGCCCCGCCGACCGCAATTGCCGGCCGATGAATTCCAGGGCAAAGCGGCCGGTGTCCTGCACCCGCGCGCTGGCGTCCTGGGTGCGGTAGGTGGAGCGGCTGCCCATGAGGATATAGCCCAGGCTTGTGGTAATCATGAGGCCCAGGGTCATGGCGATCATGAGTTCGATCAGGGTGAGGCCGGTTTGTGGCCCATAACGCGCGGAGGGGCTCATGGCAGGATGACGGTGTAATAACAGTTGGTGTCAGCTTTAACATCACCACAGGCCAGGATGACCGGATCGGGTTTAGCCCCAGCCCAGCCGTTGGCGCCATTTAACTGAAGGTCGGTCCAGCGTGTAGCGACGTAAAACGTATTGGATCCGTTGACAACCTCATGCACCTGAACTTGTCCGCCTG
>Ga0100382_1002055_pt1 | contig 12448 bp, 9 predicted proteins | sample CryGeymeta201506_FD_81566 | JGI IMG/M metagenome (GOLD analysis project Ga0100382, IMG submission 81566) | Groundwater microbial communities from Crystal Geyser aquifers in Utah, USA - Crystal Geyser metaG 2015-06 | ecosystem: Environmental > Aquatic > Deep subsurface > Groundwater | place: USA...
GCATCCTCATGTCACGGAGGGTACCGTACGACCGCTCTCTCCGGGGGAGCGTGCGCGCGAGTTCCGAGATGGTTTAGTCTAGGGCATGCGCCGAACGCCTGGTCTCCGCCTCCTCTCGATGGTCCTCACCTCCCTCGCTTGCCTCGCCTGCGGCTCCGGTGGCTCGCCTCACGACGCGAGCGTCGACGCGGACGCGGACGCGGCCCGAGACGCGGCCCTGCCCCCGCCGCCCGAGTTCACGGCCACGGCCGACCCCGGCGAGCTCACGGACTGTCAGGCGACGCCGCCGGCTGCGGGCGTGGCGCGCGCCTATCACGTCCACTGCACGGAGGAGCTGCCCGAGGGCGTGCTGGTGATGGGGCGCGTGGGCGACATCCTGCTCGAGAACAGCGAGGCGCGCTTCGTCATCCGCACCTCGGGCGGCTCCGCCACGCTGCTCGGTGGCAGCGAAGGGCAGCTTGTCGACGCGGCGGCGCGAGGTCAGGAGGATCAGCTGAAAGAGGCGTTTCCGGCCTTCGACCTCGGCAGCGCGAGCGCCACCCGCGTGGTCGTGAGCGACGCAGGAGGAGACAGCGAGGCGTCGGCGCGCGTGCTCTTCGACGGCTCGCCGCTCGGAATCCTCGGCACGCTGCTGCCCGGCGGAGACCGGGGCGTGCGCCTCCATGGCGCCGTGGACTACACGCTCGCCGCCGACGAAGGCGTGCTCCGGGTACACGTCGAGGTGACACCCAACGCTGGCCTGTCCAGCGTGCGCTTCTCGCCGGGCGCGACCGTGTTCACCGGCACGGGTGAGCTCGTCCAGCCCTTCGTGGGGCTGCTCGAAGACGACTTCGCGGGCGGCCCGCGCGACGCCATGCTGCTCGAAGAAGGCGACCGTGGAGCGCTGGGCATCCTGGCCCCGAGCCCCGGCAGCGTGACGCACGTGAAGAGCATCCACCTCTTGAGTCAGACCGAGCGGGTCACCGTCCTGGCCGGCGAGACCTTCCAGTTCGAGTACACGGTGGCCGTCGCCGAGCGCGCCGCCGAGGTCTACTCCGCGCTGCGACAGGACGACTCCGACGCCATGCTCAGCGTGCAGGGCACGGCCGGAGACAGCCTCGAGATCCGCGACGAGCGCGGGACGCTCGCGCTGCGCACGCGGCTCGACGAGAGCGGCCAGGCGCGCCTGCCGCTGCCGCCCGGGGACTACGCGCTGCGTCCCGGCTTCGACGGCATCTTCGAGGGCTCGCCCACGGCGCTTCATCTGGACAGCACGGGCGCCTCGGCGACGCTGCCCGCCGCGGCGTCGGGCACGCTCGAGGTACACGCCACCGCCGAGGGCGACGCCATGGCGCCCGTGCGCGTGACGGCCATCCGCGCCGACGGACTGACCCGCCGCTTCGTCGCCATCGGGGGCACCTCCTACCGACTGCCGCCGGGCGACTGGACCATCACCGTGGCGCGCGGACTCGAGTTCGAACGACACGACGAGACCATCACGCTCGCCGGCGGGGGCACGGCCACGGTCACGGCGTCCATCGATCGAGTCCTAGACACTTCCGGCTGGGTCAGCGGCGACTTCCACCTGCACACGGAGATGAGCGACGACAGCCTGCTGCACGTCGTGGAGGCCATCCAGATCCTCGCGGCCGAGGGCCTCGACGTGGCCGCCTCCACCGACCACGACTTCGTGACGAACTACCCGCAGATCATGGCGCGCGCGGGCGTCTCGGCCTACGTGCTGACCGTCTCGGGCGTGGAGGTCTCGCCGCTGTGGGCGCACATCCAGGGCTTCCCCCTGCGCGCCGACCTCGACCTCAACGCGGGCGGCGCGCCGAACTGGCTCGAGGTGGGTCCGAGCACGGTGTACGCGGCGATTCGTGAGCGCGGCGACGAAACCCTCGGCGGCGCCATCGTGCAGATGAACCACCCGCGCAAGAGCCCCCAGGGCTACTTCCGCACTGCGCGCCTCGATCGCGACACGGGCCACGTCACGGCCACTCCGGAGGAGGTGGGGCTGCCGCCGACGGAGGATCTCGACAACCTCGACTTCGACGCCATCGAGGTGTGGAACGGCGCCATCGGCGGGGAGGAGGTCGAGTCCTTCGCCGACTACCTCGCGCTGCTGACCGCGGGGCGACGCTTCACCATGGTCGGCAACAGCGACAGCCACGTACGTCGCGACCTCGCCGGCTCTCCGCGCACCTTCCTGCAGGTCGGGGACGACACGCCGGGCGCGTGGGACTTCACGGACGTGAACAGCGCCATTCGCGCGGGACACGCCGAGGTCTCGGTCGGCGTCTTCGTGACGGCGGAGCTGACGGGTCCGGTCACGGCGGGCATGGTGCCCGTGCACGTCCGCGTGCAGGCGCCATCGTGGATCGAGGTCTCGTGGCTGCGCTTCTACGCCGGCCGCGACATGGTGTTGGAAGCGCCCATCGACCCCTCCCTCGGCGACCCCGTGCGCGTCGACGCCAGCTTCGACGTGCCGGTGGGCGCCCTACCCTTCGTCGTCGTGCAGGCGGGCGGTGAGCGACCCGCGCCACCGGTCGTGAACGACGCACCCTTCGGCATCACCAACGCCCTCTGGGTCGCGCCCTAGGCGGCGACGCTCCGAGACCGTGGCCGTCGCCGGCTCAGGTTACGCTGCGTCCGTGGGCGCGGGGACCTGTCCCGCGCGGAACGCGCGGCCTTCCGCTGCGTTCCAACCAGACGCAGCACGCGCAAGCGCTGCGCCCACGTTCCCTTCCATCCGCGCAAGAACGGGGACGCTCCTCGTCATGCCGTCTCTGGAGCCCATGACGGCATCACGAGGAGCGTCCCCAAACTCCTGGCCCGGACTCTCGAGTCGTCCCCAGACGCGTCGACGCCCCGAGACCGCTTGGTCCCGAGGCGTCTCGCGAGGGGTCGAATCAGGGGTTCGGGAGCCAGGCCGCGTGGCAGGTGGCGCACGCCTGGGTGGGTGCCGTGGCCTGGCTCGTGGCGAGGTCGCGCAGCGGCACACCGAACGTGTGGCTCGCGATGTCACCTTGGTAGTACTGAACGGCGGTGCCGCCGAGGGTGTCGTTCAGCCCGCGGTGCTTGGCGCCGGATTGGGCCGTGCCGACCATATGGCAGCGGATGCAGAGCAGCTGGGCGTCGAGCCCGGAGTGCCCGAAGCCGGTCTGAGTCGAGACGTGTGTGAGGACGGTCGTGAACTGATCCTCGGAGTGGCAGCCCGTGCACAGCGTGTTGTCGACGTGGGCGTCCGAGACGAGGTCGTCGGTGGTGCCGGTGCCGTGGGGATCATGGCAGGTCGAGCAGGTCAAGAGCTCGTCGCCGTTGCGGTACATGCTCGAGCGGATGAAGTCCGTGTACTGCTGGTGGTGCTTGGAGGCGAAGCCAGAGGCGTGCAGACCGTCCGCGGCCGTCACGGGCACGGTCGTATAGCCCGTGGCGTACTCCCCGCGACGGATGCCGGGAGGCGCCATCTGCAGACTCTCGTTCATCGGGATGTCCGTGCCGCCCGCGCCGATGCCGACGCTGCGCGAGTGACAGCGCCCGCAGAGCTGGGTCTCGCGCCCGGGCGTGATCAGCTCCGGCTGGATGATGCTCGTGCCACGCACGGCGGCGTTGGCGATGTGCGCCGAGCCCGGTCCATGGCAGGTCTCGCAGCCGATGTTGACCTCGTCGGGGCGGCCGTCGTCATTGTAGTCGAAGGCGCCGTTGGGGTCGCTGACCGCGCTAGCCGTCCAGCCCGCGGTGTTGTCACCTTGCAGGCTGAAGCCCGTGAAATGACAGCCCGAGCAGTTGTTGTCGAAGGACTTGCTTCGGGCAGGCGTGGTCAGCGCGCCACCGGTCACCCAGCGCTCCGAGTGGTAGTCGCGCCACGGACGGCTCGTGTACTGGCTGTCCGGCATCGTCGGGTCGCCGAACGTGTTGTACTGCACCGGCAGGATCATGTACGTGAGCCGTCCGTCCGGCAGCGTCGTGCGGGTCAGGTAGCGCTGCTTGTGCACGGGACCGCCGTAGGTCAACGCCACGTCGTAGCGCTGCGAACCGGGGCCCGTCATGTTGACGATGGTCATGAAGTACTCGCCGGGATCGCCGCGGCGCACGCTGCTATCCCAGCCGAGCTCGATGCGGAAAGTGGGGGCGCCAGGATCCGTGGTCGTGATCAGGCACTTGCTGAAGCCGCTGTGGGTGCAGTCCGAGAAGTAGAGCGTGGTGCCCGCGCGGAACTCCGCGAAGCCGCCCGCCATCTCCGGGAACATGGTCGTGTCCTGCAGGTTGCCGACGCGGTTCGGCACGTTGATGCCGTTGAAGTGCGCGGTCTGCTCGATCTGATGCTTGGCGTGGCAGTTCTGACAAGCCGTGGAGCCCACGTAGGTGGCGTCCGCCGGGAAGTTGCCGCTGACCTCGAGGTCGATCTGCAGGCCCACCAGGGAGGTGCTTGGGACCGACTCGCGACAGAGGTTCCCGCCCGGGAGGTGCAGCGCGTCGCCCGCCGCCGGGACCCACACGACGAAGTAGCGTCCGTCGGGCAGGGTCGTCAGGCGGTAGAGGCCGTCCTCGTCGACGGCGACCTTGGTGTAGGTGTCTCCGTGGGCGTCGATCAGATCCTCGAGGGGCTCGTCGTAGTCCATGGCGTCGACCTCGGCCGGGGTCGCCAGCGGGTCGATGGCGGTGCCTTGCAGCGCAGCCACATCCGCCGACGGGACGAAATAGACGGTGCCGGAGCCGACCGCCTGGCCGCTGGTGTCCGTCACGTAACCCACGAGTCCAGCGGGCTCGAGCTCGATCGGCACGACCGCCGGCTGGCCCGCTTCACCAGGAGCACCGGCTTCGCCGGGAGGGCCCACCTCACCGGGCGCACCCACGTCGCCGGGAGCACCCGCCTCGCCAGGCGCGCCTGCGGGGCCCACGGGACCTTCGCAGCCCAAGACCAGGCTCATCGCCAGCGTCGCGAGGACAACAGCAAGATTATTCGCGGACCTCATCGATACCTCCAGATGGTTCATGGACCTCATCGGTGTCTCCAGATGGTTCACGGGCTTCATCGATGGCTCCCGCCATGTATGCGCAACGGGACGAGCTGCAATCGCGGCGGCGGGTGAACCCCACGGCGCGTGCGTCACCTCACGCGGGGCGGACTTGACGGGCGACCTGGCTAGACGTTCTGCTGGGCCATGGTCGCCCTCGTCGCCGCCGTCATCCTGGGCCTCTTCGTGGTCGCGTACCGCATGTACGCTCGCTTCCTGGGCCAGAAGCTCTACGGAGACGACGAAGCGCTCCCGACGCCCGCCCACACCAAGGCCGACGGCCACGACTTCGTGGCCACGCCCAAGCATGTGCTCTTCGGGCACCATTTCACCTCCATCGCGGGCGCCGCCCCGATCATCGGGCCCTGCGTGGCCGCCTATTGGGGCTGGCTGCCGGCCCTGGTCTGGGTCGTCGTGGGCAGCATCTTCATGGGCGCCGCCCACGACTTCGGGGCGCTGGTGTTGAGCGTGCGGGAGGGCGGGCGCTCGGTGGCGGACATCGCGGGTGATCTGCTGGGCAAGCGCGCGCGGGTGATGTTCCTGATCTTCGTGCTCTTGCTGGTGTGGCTGGTGCTGGCCGTCTTCGCCATGGCCATCGCCGGGCTCTTCGTGGCCCAGCCCTCGAGCGTCCTGCCCATCAACATCGAGATCGTGGTGGCCCTCGTCGTCGGCTACTTGCTGTACAAGCGCAAGATCCCTGCGCTTTGGCCCAGCCTGATCGCCCTCGTGACCCTCTACGTCTTCGTGTGGCTGGGCACCAAGCTGCCCCTCTCGCTCTCCAGCCTGGGCCTGGACGCCCAACAGAGCCGCGGCGCCTTTATCCTCGCCCTCTTCGCCTACTGCGCCATCACCAGCCTCTTGCCCGTCTGGGTCCTGCTGCAGCCGCGCGACTACATCAACAGCCACCAGCTCTTCGTGGGCCTCGGGCTGCTCTTTCTGGGCCTCTTCTTGGCCCACCCCAGCTTCGACGCGCCCGCCTTTCGCGGCGGCGCTCAGGGCGCACCGCCGATCTTCCCCCTGCTCTTCGTGACCATCGCCTGTGGCGCCATCAGCGGTTTCCACGGGCTCGTCGCCTCGGGCACGACCAGCAAGCAGCTCGACCGGCTGCGGGATGCGCGCTTCGTGGGCTATGGCGCCATGCTCGGCGAGGGCAGCCTGGCCCTGGCGTCGGCGCTGGCAGCGGTGGCGGGGATCGGCCTGGTCGGCGCCTGCACCCTGCCGGCCCAAGGCGCGGTCGCGGACCTCAGCTGGGCGGGCTACTACGACACCTGGGCCCACGCGGGCGGCAACAAGGCGGCGGCCTTCGTGCTCGGAGGCGGTGCCTTCCTCGAGACCGTTGGCCTACCGACCGAGCTTTCGCGCACCATCATGGCCGTGCTCGTCATCTCCTTCGCGGCGACCACTCTGGACACGGCCACGCGCATCCAACGCTTCATCGTGGCCGAGCTGGGCGAAGCGACGGGCGCACGCCTGCTGCAGAACCGCTACGTGGCGACGACCGTGGCCGTGCTGCCCGCCCTCTGGCTCAGCTTCGCCCAGACGACCGATCCCGGCTCCGGCCACACGCGCGAGCTGGGCTGGATCCTGTGGCCCATCTTCGGCGCCAGCAACCAGATGCTCGCCGGCCTGACGCTGATGGTGCTGGTGCTGTATTTCCGCAAGCGCGGCCGCGCCGTGCTGACGCTCGCCATCCCCATGGTCTTCATCATGATCGTGACCGTGCTCGCGCTCGTGAGCGGCGCTCAGCGCTTCGCCGAGGCGGGAAACACGCCCCTGGCGACCTTGGCCGCCGTGCTGCTCGGCCTCGTGGGCTGGATGATCGTCGAGGGCGCGCTCGCGCTGCGACGCCTGCGCCGAGCCTCACCGGACGCTCAGAGCAAGTAGGGGATCAGCGCGCGGCGGCTCGCGGGATACTCCGGGAACCTCTCGCGGTACCAGCGGCGGTTCGCGACGGCACGGGGGATCAGGTTCGCGGCGGTGAAGACGGCGAAGGAGAGGCCGGCGAGGGACCAGGTGGCCACGGCCCAACCGACCCACTCGAGCAGCTCGCCAAAGTAGTTGGGGCAGGCGACGAGCTCGTACAGGCCGCCACGCGGGATCTTGTAGCCCGTCTCGCCCGGCGCGCGCAGGTTGCGCAGCACGCGGTCGGCCCAGCGGTTGATCACGAAGCCCACCAGGAAGAGCGCCACGCCCACCCGCAAGCGTGGATCCGTCAGCCAGGCGGCCGGATAGGAACCTGCGGCGATGTAGCTGCCGTTCAGATAGACGTTCACCAGCTGAAAGCCGAAGCCCGAGGCGACCACCAGCAGCGGCGTGGCGCGCGCGCCGGGCCGAATGCGCAGCGGATAGAGCAGCGTGCGGTCCACGTAGTGCAGCTGCCAGAGCGCGAAGAGCGCGAGCGGCACGGCGGAGAAGGGGTCGGCACCCATGAAGAAGAAGGCCGCGAAGCCGAACACGGCGGGGGACTCCATCAAGACCCAGGCCAGGCGCGCCGGCACGGCAGGTCCGAAGCCGTCCTTCCGTGTCGGCCATAGGGCGCCGCGAAGAAGAGCAAGAAGACGAGGGTGATGGGCGCCAGGGCGAAGATGCCCCAGAGGCAGACCTGGTAGAGCGTGGAGTCGATCAAGACGCCTCCGCTCCAGCGCGCGCGTGAGCGCGGGTGCGGCGGAGCAGGAGGCGCAAGGAGGGGTAGCCGAGCAGCAAGGTCTGCGCGCCCCAGGCGGCCGCCGGCAGGCCGCGCAGCTTGGCGCGCGACATGGCGTAGGAGCCCTCGAGCACGTGCAGTCCGACGGCGACGACGAAGATGATGCGCATCACCGTGGGGGTCAGGATGGCGCCCATGGGCGCCGGCATGAGCGCGTGCGCCCCATTGCTGAGCGCCAGAGCGCCGGTGAGCCCCATGCCCAGAGGAATCGAGACCCACCACAGCAAGGCGGGCGAGGAGAAGTCCGACGGGTCGTCTGGAGGGCTCTCGGCTGCATCGTGTTCCATGGCCGCGGAGCATAGCAGGCCGGCGGGCACGTGCCCTCGGGCCCGTTTCGGGCTATGCCCGGCCCTTCACGCGGCGCCACCGTCGCAGATCTTTCACGGGAGGCGCATGCCCTTCGACCTCTTCATTCTCGATTTCGACGGCACCTTCACTGACGTGGAGGAAGAAGGAGGTCCCTTCGTCGAGGCCTACCAGGCCGACGTCCGAGCTCTGCTCGGGGTGGACGTCAGCCGCGAATGGGACGCGGCCGAGGCCAAGGTGCGAGAGGCGCCGGAGCTCTTCGGTTGGACCTTCGACGGTCACGTGGTCGCGCCCGGCAACGCCGATCCCTACCTGCGCGCGACCGTGATCATGAACATGGTCTTCGACGCGCGCGGCCTCTACCCGAACGCCGACGAGCGCACGGCCGTGTTGCAGCGCCTCTACTTCGACAACTACGAGAAGGCCGCGACCGTCTTCCGGCCCGAAGCGCGCGCGGTGGTCGACGCCTTGGTAGCCAGCGGCAAGCCCGTCTGCGTCGTGACCAATTCCGCGACCGGCGCCGTCGCCAAGAAGATCGACGAGCTCGCGCCCAAGGACCGCGCCAAGCTGACCATCGAAGGCAACGCCGAGAAGTACCTGGTCGCGGAGGCTCGCCCGATGGACGAGCGCTTCGACGCCCTGGCCAAAGAGTACGCCGTCGAAGGGCTGCCCCGTCCGGTCTACCTGAGACGCGGTCGCTACTACGAGGTGCTGCGGCGCCTGTGGAACGAGCACGGGACAGGCCCCGAGAACACGCTGGTCGTGGGCGACATCTTCGAGCTCGATCTGGCGATGCCCGCCGCCCTCGGCTGCGCCGTCCACCTGGTCACGGGTCAGGACACCGCCGCCTACGAGCGGACGGCCATGGCGACGTTGCCGCGCGCCGCGTTCAGCGACGGACTCGGCGCCGCCCTCGAGCGCGCCGAACTCTGAGCCGGCCCCAGCGCCTCACATGAAGCAGTAGGGGTCGACCTTGGTGAAGGGGTCGAGCCCGGCGCCGCGGGTGACCGCCAGGCAGCCGCCGCACTTCGACTGGATGGCGCAGTCGCTGCAGGCGGTGCAGCCCACGCGATAGCGCTCGGCGGCCGCGGAGTCATAGATGGTCTCGAGCGGCGTCTCGCGCAGATTGCCGATCTTCGACGGAAACTTGCGGCAGGCGTGCACCTGTCCATCGGGCAGGACGGCGACGAAATTGAAGGCGGCGCCACAGCCGAAGCCCGTGCAGCCCCCGGTCAGCTTCATGCCCAGCTCGTGGCGCAGGATGTTGAAGAGGTTGTCCTTGAAACCCAGCATCGGGTTGGTCTGCTTGGCCGTCATCCACTCGACCATGAAGCGGCCGTAGCGCTCCTTGTCGGGCAGGCCGAGCTTGGCGCCCTCGCCCGTCGCGGAGAGCCGATTGAAGGTGAAGCGGTCCGCCTTGCCGCGCAGCTCCTCCGCCAGGGATAGCGCCTGATCCACGTTGTCAGAGGTGAGCGTCAGCATGCACACGGAGCGCACGCCCATCTCGCGCAGCAGCGGGAAGAAGGCCATGGCGCGGTCGTAGGAGCCCTCGCCGCGGATCTTGTCGTTGTGCTCGCGCAGCCCCTCGAGGCTGATCTGGTAGTAGCGGGGCTTGTGGGTCTCGACGAGCTGCGCGAGCTGCTCGCGGGGCACGGGGTTGCCCAGGATGCTCAGCGGGATCTCGCGCTGGTGCAGCTCGGCGCAGACCTCCAGGAAGCTCGGGTGGAAGAAGGGGTTGCCGCCCGAGAGGGTGACGCTCGGCTTCACGTCGCGCCTCTCGCAGAAGCCGCAGTAGTCGTCGAGGATGGCCATCAGCTCGTCCCGCTCGAGCACGCTCACGCGGCTGCGGTCGTAGCAATGGGCGCAATGCATGTCGCAGGCATGGGTGAGATGCCATTGCAGCGTGAACCAACCGGCCTGTCGGCCGCGTACCTCGTCGATGAGCATGGGACTCCTCCGCGGAAGCCCACCTTAGGGTCGCGGAGCTGCGCCGGGTTGATCGCGATCAAATGACCGAGATCAAGCGGAGGGCCCAACGGTCATGCCACGGCGTGGGCGTCAGCGGGCGCGAGCGGGCGTCAGCGACCGAGCAGGATGCCGAGCCTGAGGTGGGCCTGGAGATCGTGCTCGATGTCGAAATTCGGATTGTGCGTGACGAAGAGCAGGCGGTAGACGAAGCCTCCCCCGACGCGGAAACGGCCGAAGGTGAGCGCGGCGTCCAGACCGAAGATGGGACCTATGACCAGCGTGCGTGGGCCATCCGTCTGGCTCCGACAGGGCGAGACGCAGCCCACGGCGAATCCAAGCGTGGGCGAGACCAGCGACGGCGCGTGACGAGCGCTCGGGTGGCCAGGGAAGGACAGGGCCCAGGCCAGCTCGCCCAGCAATCGCCCCGAAGCCTCGGGGTGCGGCCCGAGGGTGCCAAGCCCCGTCAGACGTACGAGTCCGCCGAGGGACTGATCCCGATGCCAGGTGACAGAAGCTCCGAGCGAGGCCGCCGCGCGCGTGTCTCCGACCAGACCCAAGCCGCCGCCCAGCTCCCAGCGCAAGCCGCCGCCCACCTCGAGCGCCGCCTCCACGTCGTCCGCGGAGGCCGCCGCGGGATGAAACGAGACCGCAGACAGGAGCGGAGTCGCCAGCGCGAAGGCCAAGAGGAGCGCGATGCGTGCGGTCGATCGTAACATGTTCTAGTCGCCGGCCAAGGTAGCGCTGGGGCGCCTTCCTCACAAGGTCCTTGGACGGCGAGCGAGCGACAATTCTGATTGGCTCGCGCATGGCGCAGCGGGCTCGGGTGGCACGAATTCGATCACTCCACGTAGCGACGACGCAGGGCGGCGAGGGCCTCGAGCTGAGCCTCGATCGCGGCCGCCTGCTCGGCGTCTCGACGGCCGAAGGCGTCGATCAGCAGATCCATGCGCAGCAGCGGCAAGAGGCGCTCGGCGAAGGGGTAGAGCACGTGCTCCTCGTAGCGGATGTGTTGCACGAGCAGACGTTCATAGGCCTGGAGAGCGTCGGCCAGATCCCGATCCGCATCATCCCCTGCCGCTTGCGATGAAGCCTCGCCACGCCGCGCGCTGGCGGATCTCGCGATCTCGATGAGCTTCTCCGCCTCGCGGTGCTGCGCGAGCATGGCCGCCACGGGCCCCGAGTCCTTGGGCAACCCGATCTGGCTCAACGCCTCGGCCAGGATCCGCTCCTCGAGCTCATGATGATAGCCCTCGCCGTAGCGGCGCAGAAACGTGAGCAGCGCGTCGACGTCGGCCCCCGCCAGCGGCTCTCGACGCCTGAGCTGCGCGATGAAGGCGCTGACCACGACCAGGGCCTGCTCGATTCGACGATGTTCCGCAGTGAGCACACGAGTGGGCTGCACGATGTCTCCCGACTCCGGGCACGGCGTGCCATGCGTCGCACCAACGTCCCTTCCTTACGACCGCGCGCGCCGGCGGCTTTGATCCGCATCAAGCACGGCGGACGCTATCGAGAGTTGCTCGCGTGCCCGTCGCGAACAGGCTTCAGCGAACGGGCTTCAGCGAACGGGCGCGATCGCGCGCAGAGTCTGGACCGCGCGCTCGAGCTCGTCGTCCGTGGTGTAGGGCGCGGGCCCGAGCCGCAAGAGCTCGCCGCGACTGTCGACGTAGACGCCCCGGGAACGCAGCTCGCGCGCCACGTCGCAGGCGGCCGGCAAGCGCAGGGAGACGAATCCACCCCGCGCCTCCGCCGCGCGCGGCGTCTCGAGGGCGTAACCTTCGAGCCATTCGAAGAGTCTCTGCGTCTGCTCGAGGGAGCGACGCCTGAGCCGTGCGAGGTTGAGGTTCTCCGACTCGAAGAATCGAATCACGGCCCGCGCGCGGTAGTGACTCGCAGGATCGTAGGTGCTGCCCGCGAAGGCCTCCGCCGGCGTCGAGCCGTAGCCCAAAAGTCCACTCCGCGCACCGGCTTCGAGGCCTGCGTAGTCCGCGAACCAGCCCGTCACCACCGGACGCATCGGTCGATCCTTGGGAGCACGCATGAAGCAGCAGCCCTCGCCCCACTGCGCGTACTTGTAGCCGCCGGCCACGATGAAGGTCTGCGCCCCGAGCTCGGCGACCGAGAAGGGAACGACGCCGAACGCGTGGTAGGCGTCGACCAAGAGTGGCAACTCGCGTCGCTGCGCCTCGCGCGCCAGCTCGTCGAGATGGGGCACGACACTCGAGTTCTCGAAGAGCACGCTCGAGGTGAGCACGGCGGCGGTCGCCGGCTCGATGGCGTCGATCAAGCGCTGCGCGAGGGTCGCCACGGGATGGGCCTCGACCCAGCTCACACGGACGCCCGCCTCCTCGAGCCTGCGCAGCTGTCGACGCATGGAGTGGAACTCTCCCGTCGTCGTCACCAGGTGCGGGCGCGCACGCAGATCGAGAGCCGACAGGAATCGCGTGACCAGCTCGTGCGTGTTCTGACC
>Ga0100382_1002071_pt1 | contig 12394 bp, 9 predicted proteins | sample CryGeymeta201506_FD_81566 | JGI IMG/M metagenome (GOLD analysis project Ga0100382, IMG submission 81566) | Groundwater microbial communities from Crystal Geyser aquifers in Utah, USA - Crystal Geyser metaG 2015-06 | ecosystem: Environmental > Aquatic > Deep subsurface > Groundwater | place: USA...
GAGGAAGCCTTCGAACGCCTCCTGTTCCTCTTCCAGTCGACGCAGCGTGTCGGCCTTGTAGGCGTCGAAGGCGCTGTTGCCGGAAGGGCGCAGGGTCTGGGGACGGTGGGATTTGCCGCGCGTGCGGCAGCCGGTGCGGCAGCCGTTCTTGAACATGTTCTTGCTCCATATCATGTAGGCGAGAAGGGCGAGGCCGAGCGGCCAGAACAGGATGAAACCAAGCACCATGGCCGCGATCCACGCGCCCTTTCCCTTGTCATCCATCCAGGCCTCGGCGCGGGCGAGGCTGCCTTGGGCCGAGGGGGTGGTTGCGGTTGCGGTCATCGGGTGTCCTCCGTGTCAGGGTCGGGAATGTAAATGGTCGTTACATCTGCCGAGATGGGAATCCGCCGATCCCCGGTCAAGGGGTAATGTGAAGGTTTTTTACATTTTCCGAACCCTGGCGTCTCTGGCTGCGCGCCTGGCTGGCGACACGTTAAATCCGAGTTAAAAAGTCAGATAATGCAACGCCCGCTTTTGCGCCCTCTTTTGCGCCTTGTCTTGTGGCGTCCTGCGACGCGGAGGCGCCCGGAATCGCCGATGGCAGCCGGGCTTTGGGCTTGCATGCGCGACGCGGGCCACCTAGAAGGCCACAGATTTTCCAACGCCGTCGCGCCATGCGGGCGCTGCGGACCCGGCAAGCGAGGACGAACATGCAGGTCAACGAGACCCTGAACGACGGGCTGAAGCGCAGCTACGAGATCACGATCACCGGGGCCGAGCTTGACGCCAAGGTCAATGAGAAACTGGCCGAGGCGCAGCCCGAAATCGAGATGAAGGGCTTTCGCAAGGGCAAAGTGCCGATGGCGCTGCTGAAAAAGCAGTTCGGTCAGCGGCTTATGGGCGAAGCGATGCAGGAAAGCGTCGATGGCGCGATGCAGGCCCACCTTGAGGGAACCGGTGACAAGCCTGCGATGCAGCCCGAGGTGAAGATGCTCGGCGAGGACTGGAAAGAGGGCGACGATGTCGTGATTTCCATGTCCTACGAGAAACTGCCCGAGATCCCCGATGTCGATTACAAGGTGCTGAGCCTTGAAAAACTCGTTGTGACCCCCGCCGAGGCCGATGTGCAGGACGCGCTGAAAACCCTCGCCGAGTCGGCGCAGAATTTCGAGGCCAGGGAGGGCGCTGCCGAGGATGGCGACCAGGTGGTGATCGACTTCGTCGGCAAGGTCGATGGCGAGCCGTTCGAGGGCGGCGCGGCGGACGATTACCCGCTTGTGCTTGGCTCCAACTCCTTCATCCCCGGTTTCGAGGCACAGCTCGTCGGCGTCAGCGCGGGGGATGAGAAGGCCGTCGAGGTCGCCTTCCCCGAAGATTACGGCGCCGAGCATCTGGCCGGCAAGACCGCGATCTTCGATTGCACCGTGAAGGACGTAAAAGCCCCCGTCGCCGCCGAGATCAACGACGAACTGGCAACGAAATACGGCGCCGAGGACCTCGCCGCGCTGACCGGCCAGATCGAGGAGCGGCTTAAATCCGAGTATGCCGGTGCCGCCCGCGCGGTGATGAAGCGCAAGCTGCTCGATCAGCTTGACGAGGCGGTCAGCTTCGACCTGCCGCCCTCGCTGGTCGAGGCCGAGGCCAAGCAGATCGCGCATCAGCTTTGGCACGAGGAAAACCCGGACGTTGATGGCCACGACCACCCCAACGTCGAGCCGACCGAGGAACACAACCGCCTGGCCGAGCGCCGGGTGCGCCTTGGCCTGCTTCTGGCCGAGCTTGGCCAGCGCAACGAGGTGCAAGTGACCGACGCCGAGATGACGCAGGCGATCATGAACCAGGCGCGGCAGTATCCCGGCCAGGAACGCCAGTTCTTCGAGTTCATTCAGCACAACCAGAAGGCCCAGCAGCAGGTTCGTGCGCCGCTCTTCGAGGACAAGGTTGTCGATTACATCTTCGAGATGGCCGAAGTGACCGAGAAAGAAGTCACCAAGGATGAGCTTCAGGCCGCCGTCGAGGCGCTGGAAGACGACGCGTAAGCCCCCGTCGCAACGAAAAGATGATCAAGGGCCGCGCCAAAAGCGCGGCCTTTTTTTATGGAAAGCTTCGCGGTTCGGCCGGTTTGCGCAACAATTTTCCAGTGTTTTGCGAGTTTTCATTGGCTAAATTTCCGCGATCACGTTTATGATACCTTGGCGTTTTTCCTCCGCGCGGCCTTTTTCGCGTTTTTTTTGAACCTATTGTGCCGGTTGCGGGACAGATAATCACAACGGGCCGCACGCCCGGAACTTGTGGGCCATGCGCCCCTTTTAGGAAACGACATGAGACCGACGTTTCGCGGATTTGACAGGGGGATCGGGTGTCAGCCCGGCACCGTAGATGCCGCTGAAACCCGTCAGACGGCAGCCCATCACGCAGCATGCGCCGCTCCGATACGGGACGAGGCCCTGATGTCTGACCGCGCGATACAGCATTCTCATCTTGGCGGAGTCGGCGCGTTGCGCCGCGCCACGCATTTGGCCCTGTCGGACCGGACCGGGCCTGGCCGATTGACGACGATCATGGGCAATCGGCGAACCGGGACGTATCATAACCATGATCACCACCCCACCTTCCGAGGAGGAAACCCCGTGAGATATCTCGTAATAGCCGCATTCGGCGTGATCGCGATGGCTTCGGCCGCCGCGGCCTGTCCGACATACAACCAAACCGGCGCTACCTACACTTATACCGGTCAGCAACTCTACAGCCCGCAAAGCTTCGGCGTGACAGCGGGCGGCCAGAACAACATCGGCGACTGCAACATCCCCGGCGTGAACCGCACCGGCTATGTGACTTCGGCGCCGGACTTCACCTTCTACCTGTCGGGGATGGACCAGTATTACCTCGTGGCCGACGTGGTCGCGCAGTGTGATTCCGTGCTTCTGGTGAACACCGCAAACGCCACATGGATGTTCGACGACGATTCCAACCCCAATGGCAGCCTCGACCCGCGGATCGAAATCCGCGGCGCGCAGAACCTCAATGGCCGCGTCGATGTCTGGGTCGGGACCTACAGCAACCAGTATTGCGACGCGACCCTGAACATGGAAACCTGGCTGGCCGCCAGTAACGGCGGCGGGTTCACCCCGGTTCCCACGCCGACGCCGACGCCGACGCCGCAACCGACGCCGCAACCGGCGGGCAACTGCCCCAGCTGGCAGCAAACCGGTCAGGTGGTGAACATCACCGGTCAGCAACTCTACAGCCCGACCAGCTACAACGTGCAGGCCGGTGGCAGCACCAACATTTCCAACTGCGGGGTCGGCGGGCGCGGCTATGCCTACGAGGTGCCGCACTACTCCTTCAACCTGTCGGGGATGGAAGGCTATGGCCGGCTGGAGATCGAAGTGACCAGCGCCCAGTGCGATACCACGCTGCTGGTCAACACGCCGACGACGCAGTGGTATTTCGACGATGACAGCCGGGGCAACCTGCAACCGCTGCTGAACATCCCGTCCTCTGCGTCGCTGAATGGGCGGCTCGACCTTTGGGTCGGCACCTATAACGGCGCAACCTGCCCGGCGACGGTGGAGCTTGAGACCTGGCTGAACTGAGCGGGTGACAGACAATATCGTATAGGGCCGCCAACGGGGCGGCCCTATACGCGACCGCGCCGAAAAAACCGGCCGTTTCAGAAAAAAGTGTAGACTCGACACTTAAATCGGTCTAGACAAATTTTGCACATAACACTAAGGAGTCATAAAATGCGCACTATCCTGTCTGCATTCCTCGTCCTGATTTCCCTTGCCGCCGCAGCCGCGGCCTGCCCGAGCATCACGGAAGGGCGCCAGACCTTCTCCGTTTCGGGCCAATATCTCTACACCCCCCGATCCTACGGCGTTGTTGCCGGCGGTGGCGAAAACCTGCGGAACTGCGGCTTCAACAACACCGGGTACGTGATCTCGCAGCCCGATTTCTCGTTCTACACCTCCGGCATGGGCGGTTATGATCGGTTGGAGATCGAAGTGACCTCGGCGGCCTGTGACACCGTCCTGCTGGTGAACTCGGCCAATGCGTCGTGGTTCTTCGACGACGATTCCGCCGGCAACATGAACCCGCGCGTCAACCTCTACGGTACCTCCAACACGCAAGGTCGCGTCGACGTGTGGGTGGGCACCTATGGCCCCTCCACCTGCTCGGCCACGCTGGAAATGGAAACGTGGTATAACTGATCCCCGGTTTCGGTTATTCTGAATACAAGGGAAGGGCTGCTTTGCGCGGCCCTTTCCGACGGGTCGGGGGCCAGACGCAATTGGCCATACCGCCCTTTTCCTTAGGCCCTTTATCGACAAGATGGGAGATCCCCGAAATGAAAACCCTGCTGACCTCTGCCGCGATCCTGATGGCCGGAAGCGCGGCTGCCCTTGCCTGCCCCAGTTTCATGCAGCCCGGTGCGACCTACCAGTTTTCCGGCGACCAGCTTCTGACCGCGCAATCCGCGCCCGTCGTGGCGGGCGGCGCATATTCGGTCCAAAGTTGCGGCCTGCCGGGTCTGGGCTATGCCAACGCGGTGCCGAATTTCTCGCTGATGATGAGCGGGATGGACACGTACAGCCTCGACCTCCGCGTCGTGTCCGAATGCGATGCGACGCTGCTGGTCAATACCGTCAACACCACTTGGTTGTTCGACGACGATTCCAATGGCAACCTCGACCCGGCGCTGACGATTTCCGGGGCGGAAAACCTCAACGGCCGCGTTGATGTCTGGGTCGGCACCTATGGCGGCAACAACTGCAATGCGCAGCTGACGATTCAGACGACAGCGATGACGCCCGCACCCGTCGCCCCCGGTGGCGGCGGCTTTGCGCCGGTTGAGGAACCCGCGCCTGCTCCTGCACCTGCGCCTGCTCCGGCACCTGCGCCCGCACCTGCGCCTGCGCCCGCACCTGCGCCCGCGCCTGCGCCCGCTCCGGCACCTGCTCCGGCACCTGCGCCCGCACCTGCGCCTGCACCTGCGCCCGCACCTGCTCCGGCACCTGCGCCCGCTCCGGCACCTGCGCCTGCTCCGGCACCTGCACCTGCGCCCGCACCTGCGCCAGTGGAACCGGTCGACAACAAGTAACGACCAGCATTGCGAAAATGCAAGGAATGGCCCGCCTTCGGTCAAGCCGGGCCATTTCTACGCGCAAGCATCCGGCAAGGGGCGGTTCAGGCCTGTTCTTGCGGCTGACTTGGTGCCGCCAGACCCGGCCGCGCGCTGCGCTACGCCAAAAGGCTCCGCGCGCGGCCTCTTCCACCACCCGCTGGGGCGCGACCGTGATTCTCGGACAAGCACGCACGAATGAAATCAGCTTTGAACTCTGGTTCAGTGCATGTAGGAATTAAAAGGCTAGGAAAGGCGGTTCGCATGGAACACTTCCTGTCAGATGAGGCGTTCAATGCGGCGGGCCTTGTGGGGGTGGTGCTCTATCTGTCTTCGTACGCGTTGCTTCAGGCGGGGCTGTTGCGGGGAAACGGCTATGCCTATGCCGTTTTTAACCTATGCGCGTCGTGCCTTATCCTCATAAGCCTGACGGTGGCGTTCAACATGTCCTCGGCGATCATCCAGGTGTCGTGGATCGTCATCAGCATTATGGGCATTGCGCGGCTGGCCATCATGAACGGCCGTGTGCGCTTTTCTCCAGATGAGAGGTCGATGCGGGACCACGTGTTTCCCGACATGCCGCTGCCCATGGCCCGCCGGTTCCTGAACAGGGGCACCTGGATGGATGCCGAAGCGGGGACGATCCTGACCGAGGAGGGGCAGCCGGTCGTCAACATGTACTACCTGGCCAATGGTGCGGCGCAGGTCTCCTCGGGTGGGCAAGTGATCGGCAGGATCGAGTCGGGGCTGGTGGGCGAGATGAACGTGATCGCGGGCGGCGAAGCCTCGGCCACGGTGCGGATCACCGCGCCCTTGCGGCTCTTCGTGATCTCGGGCGCGTCGCTGCGCCGCCTGATCGCGCGCGATCCCGATTTCCACATCCTTCTGGAAAACAGCATGAGCCGCGATACCGGACGCAAGCTGATGCGCGCCAACGCGCGGCTTACGGCAAAGGCGGGCGGGCAATGACGCCGGCCCTGCTGCTTGCCGCGCTGGCGCTGTTTCAAGTCAAGCATTACCTCGCCGATTTCCACTGGCAAACGCTCTGGATGGTCGAGACCAAGGGGCGCTACGGCCATCCCGGCGGACTGGTTCATGCCGGGTTGCACGGCCTGCTGAGCCTGCCAGTCCTGATGGTGGCGGCCCCATTTTTTGCACCGGGCCTGTTCGCGGCGCTGGTGATCGGTGAGGTGGTGCTGCATTACCACATCGACTGGAGCAAGGCGCGGATCGTCGCCCGGCGCGGTATCGACGAGCGTGACAGCGCATATTGGCATTTTCTCGGGCTCGATCAGGCGGCGCATCAGATGACCTATCTGGCGATGCTGGCCGTGGTGGTGCTTGCCGTCTGATATCCGGCATGGCGGCGTCATGCCGAAGGCATGCCTCTGGCATGGCGATGCGCGGCGGCGCGCAAGGGCCGCCACCTCGACCCTCCGCTTCAGCCCAGACCCTGCCACCTCGTGTCAGCGCTCCGGCACCCGGCCATGAGCATCCAGCCAGTCGATGAGGTCGGGGATCACGTCGCGCGCGGCATCGCGCCCGACGAGGCAATCCATGTGCCCGTAGCCGCGATAGACCCGCCGGGTGAATTGAGCCGCCGACTCGGGCAGCGCGGCCTGAAGCCATTTCTGCGTGCGCAGCGTGGTCGAGGGCAGCACAAGCTGGTTCGCCGCACCCGAGATGAAGTGGATCGGGAAATCCAGCCGCCCGGGATGACCGAAATAGATATCCTTGCCGGTCGCGCCGACCGCGCGGCCCTGCCGCATGATCGTGGCCAGTTGCACGAAGGGCCATGTCGCCACCGGGCCAACCACCTGGTTGAGCGCGTCATGCGTCGCGGCGTTGAGCTGATCGTGGTTGTAAACCGGGCCGAACACGCCGAAGACGCGGTGACAGGTTGGGTTGTAGCACGGCTCACCGGTCGGGAAGGGCACAGTGTAGACCAGTGCGTCGATCGCGGCATCGAGTTGCGCCTGTTGCGGCATCGACCCTGAGGGTGGCACGCGCGTGCGCAGATCGAACAGGTCGCGCGGCTCGGCCAGCCGTTCGATCACCGGGTTGCCGGTCATCGCCGCCAGCGCCGCCGCCATCCGCGTCTCGGCATCGCCATGCAGCATCTGCGCGAAATGCGTATCGGCCTTCATCTGATTGAACCAGCTTGTGACCGGATGCACGCTGAACTGGCTGACGATCATGTTGCGCACATGGTCCGAGTGCCCGCCCATCAGCGACATCATCGCGGTCAGCGCGCCGAGGCAATGCACCAGAAGCTGCACGTCATCCGCCCCGGTCCTGTTCCGCACGGTCTCGATTGCCCAGGGCCAGTCGATGGCGGCGATATCGTCGATGGTATAATTCACCGCCGGGGGATCGCCGGGCGTGTCGTTGGCGGGGCTGGCGCGGTGATCGAATATCCACACGTCATAGCCCGCAGCCGCCAGCATCCCCACCAGCGATTGATCCTGCCCGCCGCGATAGGTCTTCAGCGCAAAGCCCATGCCGCGAAAGCCGAAGCCGTTGGCCACGATCACCGGGCCTTTCGCCCCGCCCTTGAACCGCGTGAGGCGTATGGGCGCACCATCCTCGGTGCGGTGGGTCACGATCTCGGACGCGATCCCGGCAAGCGGTGGCATGGGATCATCCGGCGCGCCCCGCGCGGGAAAATTGTAGAGATAGGCAGGCAGCCCGCCATAGGCCCGGAAGATCAGCGTGCCGAAGAATTCCGCCCCCTGCATCGCCCCCAACGCGGTCAGCGCCTCCGCGCCAACAGTCCCGTTCGACGCGCCATAATGGTTGATCGCGTAGCGGATCGCGGGGTTGAGGAAATCCTTTTTCTTGACGAGATCTCGAAGCTTGCCCTCGGTCACGTCCCACAGGAACCGCTTGGCGAGATTGAACAGCGTCGCCTCGCTCGCCATCGTGCCATGCACCGTCTGCGCCTGCTTGACGAGGTCCTGCACCCCCAGCGTCATCCGCCCGCGCAAGGCCGGTTTTCCGGGCCGGGCAAGATCGACATCGAGGGTGGTCAGGTCGGTCCACCAATTACTGCCCGCGCGGCGGCGCAAGGTCTTGACCCCGTGGAAATGCGCGCCGGAGTCCAGATCGCCATCATAGACCATCAGCCAGCAATCGACCTCGGCGACGTCCTGCCGCAAAAGCTGGAATGTCGCCTTGGTGAAATGTTGCGGTTCCTGCGTCTTGCCATCCGGGCCGGTCAGGGTGAGGGAGCCTTCCATCTGTGCCGCGTGCGCGGGATGATCCTTCGACAACATGCGCGCGACATCGGTGGTGCTGATCGTGAAATGCCCGACGATGGCATGGCCCGATGCGGCCCCCTCGCGCGCGGCGATGGCGTAGGCGTCCGAGATCGGGTGCGGGCGGGTTTCATGCACCTCGCTCAGGGCGCCGTCCATGTTCTCGCTGAAGGCAAGGCCGGGCTGGAACGCGCCTGCAACCGCGGTCAGCAGCGCCACCAGATCGCGGGCGATCTCGGGCTCGGGCTTGCCCGAGCGCAGCACGGCCTTCGCCTGTTCGAGATATCCCGCCAGCGTTCTTAACGCCGGCGCAATATCGCCTTTCATGTCAGCTTCTCTGAACGCAAGCCGTGTCGCCGCATCCAGCGCCCACTCCCAGCGCACCCCTTCGAACAGCGCTTCGACGCGTTCGCGCAACGTGTCGCGCATCGCCTCGGGGTTCAAGTCAATCAAACCCGCAGTTTCTTCGAGCACGCCAATCGCCGACTCGATATCCTGCGCGGCAATGTCCAGCGGCGAGGGCGGCGCGGGCAAAGCTGCCTCCGACAGGTGTGCCGAACACGCGGGCTTCATCGGCCTTGTCTGCCAGCCCTCGCGAAGGGTCAGCGCCCGCATCGCCCGGATGGTGATGGCCGAGATGGTCAGCAGCGGATTGACCCCCAGCGACGACGCGATCACCGCCCCGTCGCAGACCATCAGCCCCTCGTGGACCTGTGTGCCGTTGCCGGTATAGACCCGGCAATCGGCATCGACGACGCCATGATCGGGGCTGTCGGCCATGCGGCAGCCGCCCACCGGGTGCGTCGTCACCAGCTTCCAGCCATAGGGCTCGCTCCAGACCGGGTTGGGCAGGTAATTGGCCTCGATCGCATCGCTGGCCTGCCGCAATATCTGATTGTCGCGCGGAAACGGAAACCGGCTGCCCGCATCGGGCCACGACACCGTGACCGGCGCGGGGATGTCGGGGTTGCTGTCATCCAGCACGATCCGCCCGCCCGCATCGTCATGCGACATCAGGAGGTAGGATTGCATCCTCGCCGTCGCCCCCGAATACGCCAGCCCCGCCAGCCCCTTGCCCGCCATCAGGTCGGTGCCCAGCGTGGCAATATCCTGCAACCGGCGCGTGGCATCCGCGTATCGCGTGAAATTGGCCGTGGTCACGTCATCGGCAAAGAAGATCGCCGGATAGATCATCGAAAGCGCACCGGGGGCGACGCCCTCCTCGATCAGCACGCCGTCGCGCAGCGGGCTTTGCTCGTCCATGTCCACCCGGATGGTGCCCGCGATGCAAGGGCCGGGCCGGTAGGGGCCGCCATCGCGCCCGGTGGCATCATGCGCGCCGGCGCCGATGCTGTGCAGGGGCGGCGGGTCGGTCGGGGTGGTCTGCGCAGCACCCGATCCGGTGATGTTGGCGTCAAAGCCGAAGGCCAGCACGTCGCCATTGCCGGAAAACCCGAGGCCCAGCGCGCCTTGCGCCACCGGCAGCCCCGCGCGGGACGAGCGCATGAGGATCTCGGTCGAGCCGAGTGTGCCCGCCGCCAGCACCACGCGCCGCGCGCGCAGATCGAGGCCGCTGCTCGCGGGCTCGCCGAACGGCGCCGCACGCACGCACCATGTGCCATCGTCGGCCTGCGTCACGGTGCTCACCTCGGCCTCTGTCACGATCATCGCGCCATTCGCCGCCGCGTGGGGCAGGTAGTTCATGAGCGTGGTGTTCTTGGCCCCGTAATTGCAGCCGCCGCAGCAATCGCCGCACAGCGTGCAGGCGGCTTGCGGGTTGCCGAACGCATTGCGGCCATTCTCGAAGGTCACGTTGAGCGGCGGCCGCTCGAACGGCTGGTTCAGCGCCTTGGCCGATTGCGCCAGCGCGCGCAGCTTGGGCAGGTCGTAATGCTCGGGCAGGGGGGTCGAACCCAACCCGTGATGCGCCGCATTGTAGGCGTTGGGCAGGCTATTGGCGTCCTCTCCCTCGGCCCATGCCGCCCCGTCGGAGCGGTAATCGGCGGGCCAGAGGTTGCGCCCGTCCGCGTCGGTCTGATCGAACACCCGCTTGTCGGCGGGCAGTGCGACGTTGGCGTTGATCAAAGACGTGCCGCCAAGGCCGCAGCCGATAACGACGCTCATGTCATCGGCGATGCGCAGATCGAGCATTCCGCCTGCCTCGGTCAGCCGCCCGCCCTTGGCGGTGGTGATTTGCGTCTCGCGGGCCGCCCCCTGCAAGTCTCGGGGGTACTCGCCGGGCAGGATCTCGCGGCCCCGCTCCAACAGCAGAACCGATTGCCCCGCCTCGGTCAGCATCTGCGCCGAGATCGCCCCGCCATAACCCGAGCCGATGACGATGGCGTCATAGGTGCTGCCAAGATCGGGGTCGCCGCCCGCCCGCGCCTTGGCCAGCGTGGTGGATATGCGCGTCATGCGGATGGTCATGCCGCCCCTCCCTGCACGGCACCGCCCTCGGCGCGGCGCAGATACATGGCCTGCTTGTCCTCCAGATCATGCCGCACCGCCTCGCGGAACGCCGCCCATCGGGTATCAGCGGCGGCAACCGCCGCGCGCAGCGCAATGAGCATGGGGTTGTCCGCATCCGCCACCGGGTCGGCCGAGGATACGGCGGCGCTTTGCAGCACGCCATCGCCGTCGAGACTGTAGAGGGTCAGCAGCGCGGTGTTCATCCGCTCATCGACAAAGGCCAGCGCCGCACCCTCCAACGTGCTCAAAAGCGCGGTATCGAGCACCCACCCGCCGGTATTGTAGACCGTGACGGGCCGGGCAAAGCTCTCGGCCACCACCGCATCGGCAAACGGCTTGTGGGTGTGGCCAAAGACGAAGGTGAGCCGCGTCTCGCCCGTCTGCGCGCCAAGTTCAAAGCGCATCTGATCCGCGACCACATGGTCGATATAGTCGCAAAGCCCCTGCGTCGAGGCGCGCGACAAGAAGGCGTTATAGCTGAAACGCTCCATCTCCGAGTAACTGCCGACAAAGCTGTCCACCAGCCCGCGCGCCAATTCCGTCAGCGTGTCGCTCACCCGCGCCGCGTGCGGCAGCGGCAGGCTCGATTGCAGCATCCCGGCCAGCGCCGCCGCAAGCCTGTCCTGCACCTGATGCGCGCCGCCGCCGGTGACCAGCCTCTCCTCGGCCAGCGCGACTTGTCGCCCGAGCGGTCCGGTATCGCCAAGGCTGGACCAGGCGAAATCCATCCACGCCCCGTTCACCGTCTCCAGCGTCTCCGCCGTCATCGGCGGCGCGGGCTGGCCCGAAAGCGTGGTGAGCACCCCGGTCATCAGCTTGTAGGCGGCTTCGATGAAATGGCCGTGATGCAGCACGACGGCGCGCTGCGCGCGCCCATCCGCGACCGGCCCAAGGCCCTGGTTTGGATAATAGCTCGCCACCGGCCCGGCACCCTGCGGCATCAGCGCGTTGAGCGTGCCGCTGCCACTGCGCGTGGCGGGGTCGGCAAAGGCCGGCGTGACATGCGCCCAGTGAGCCGCCTGCGCAGGCGAGCCCGCACCATCGGCAAAGCGCTGCGCCGTCCACAACGCGTGGTCGTGATTGCCCGGCAGGAACGACATCCGCCCCGCCAGCATCTGCGGCGGCAGGTGTGCCATGAATCTCTCAAACACCCCCGCCGCGACCTGTGGCGGAGCGAGCGACAGGTCAAGCGCATCGCCGAGGATCACGAGATCATGCGGATCGCTGCCCGAGAGCGCCGTCACCGTCGCCTGCATGGCATCGCCAAAAGCGGCGGTGGTGCGGCTTGCAAGCGTCGGGTCAACCCGGCCATCGGCCCCGAGGACGCTCAACAGGCTTTCATCTGCCCCCGCGTGCAGGTCCGAAAGGATGATCGTCGCCCGGATCGAAATAAGACCATCCTCTTCAATGACGGGACGTGCGAAAAGTGTCACGCGCGGAAAAAGCTTAACAAAAAGTAGCATTCGTATACCATTGGAGCAATGAACTTTGCAGGCTGTTGCATGCCTGCCTGCGCAGTCCGGCCTTCACCCGAACAGGCAGACATGGGTCAGGCGCTGCA
>Ga0100382_1002091_pt1 | contig 12318 bp, 7 predicted proteins | sample CryGeymeta201506_FD_81566 | JGI IMG/M metagenome (GOLD analysis project Ga0100382, IMG submission 81566) | Groundwater microbial communities from Crystal Geyser aquifers in Utah, USA - Crystal Geyser metaG 2015-06 | ecosystem: Environmental > Aquatic > Deep subsurface > Groundwater | place: USA...
GCCAGCTATAATCGTAAATTAGTTTTAGCGCCCTTTTAGAAAAACCTTTAATTTTTTTATCTAATTTTTTGTTGAACGTATCTAAAAAATATTGGGCAAGTACAATTATGTCACCTTTTCGATGTCTGAGCGGAGGGATATAAATAGGGAAAGAATTAAGCCGGTAATAAAGATCTTCTCTAAATTCTTTATTTTCGACGGCGGCTTTTAAATCTCTGTTTGTTGCAGAAATTATTCTCACATCCGATTTAATTAATTCCGTCCCGCCAACACGCTCGAATTCTTTTTCTTGAATAACACGAAGTATTTTTGCTTGCAGCATCATCTCAAGCTCGCCAACTTCATCAAGAAACAATGTGCCTCCGTTGGCAAGTTCAAACTTTCCAATTTTCCTTTGATGCGCGCCTGTGAAAGATCCCCTTTCGTGTCCGAAGAGTTCGCTTTCGAGAAGTTCGCGGGGAATTGAAGCGCAATTTATTACGATGAATTGTTTATCTTTTCTTTTTCCATTATAGTGAATTGCTCTGGCTATAAGTTCTTTACCGGTTCCGCTTTCACCATAAATGACAACTGTAATATCGTTATTTAAGACTTTATTAACATACTTAAATACTTCCTGCATTTTATTATCAGCCGAAATTATGTTATCGAAACTGTACTCGTGTTTAACATTCTCACGTAAATTTTCAAGTTCACGCATGAGGTCGTAGTTTTTTATAGCATTAATAATAGCGGGTTCAAGCCTCTGAACTTCTATCGGTTTTGGGAAATAATCGTAAGCGCCGAATTTTAATGACTCAACAGCGACTTCAATATTCCCTTGAGCTGACAACATAATTACCGGTAAATTTTCATCGAATTGTTTGATCCTTTTAAGAGTTTCGATTCCGTCAATTCCAGGCAGCATAATATCGAGAAGAACCAAATCTGGCTTATCCTGTAATTGGGCTAACATATTTTCCGCATTTGTAAATATGCCTATGTTGTATTTCCATTTATCTCTCACCCAATATGAAAGAAGTTTTGATATTGAAGGTTCGTCATCGACAATGTAAACTAACTTGCTCACTTCATTACCTCGTAATTTATACTAATTTCTTTTTGGCAGTTTAATAATAAAAGCGCTGCCCTTATTTTCTTCACTTTCAACTGTTATTAATCCTTTATGCAAATCGATAACTTGTTTAGAAAGAACAAGACCGAGACCGGCACCCGGAATTTCCTGACCTGGTCGGCTAACACGATAAAATTTTTCAAAAATGTTAGGCAAATCTTTCCGCGGAATTCCAATGCCAGTATCACTTATTATTATTTCAAACTCTTTAAATAAACTTTGACCAATCACAGTAATTCTTCCCCCATTATTTGCAAATTTTACAGCGTTTGAAAGCAGAGCTTGAAGCACTTCTTGAAGACGTTCTTCATCTCCGATTATTTTCACTTCCTCTTCCTCAACAGATAAATTTAATTGTATGTTTTTTTCCGAAGCAGCAGAACTAAATTTATTTACCACATTCTTTAAAACGGCAACTATGTCTATTTCTTTTCTCTGCAGTTCAATTTCGCCGGTTTCTAACCTGGAAATATTTAGGATGTCGTTTATTAATTTAGCGAGTCGTTTACCTTCATGTAAAATTATCTCGGTAAACTCCTGCCGCATTTCAGGGGGCATATCAGGGTCAGATGAAATAGTTTCACTAAATCCTATTATCGAGGCAAGAGGAGTCCTCATCTCATGCGAAATATTTGCTACGAATTCACTCTTCAAACGGTTTAATTCTTCAAGAACTGATTTTCGCTGCTTTAGTCTATTTCTTTCGATGCTGAGCAGTCTTTCAGTTTCAATGTATTTTACTTCCAACTCGTTAAGCTTTTGGTTTAATAAGTTCTGTTTTGTTATATTTTTTGCCACTCCAAGCATTCCGCTAACTGAGCCATGCGCTAAGTATGCCTTGGCGGAAACACTAAACAAAATTTGTTTTCCGGTTTTAGAAACAAGCGTTACTTCAAAAAAAACTAAACCATCAACTCTTAATATTTTTTGGAACGCATCTGCTAACTTCACTTTTTCGTTTGCAGATGAGATTGAAAAAAAATGTCTCCCCCGTAGTTCTTCGAGAGAGTATTCTAATCCATTTAATCCGCTTTGATTTATGTATTGAAAATTGCCGTTTTTATTTAGGATAAATACAAAGTCGTCTGAAGCATCAAAAAAAGAATGGAGTAAACTTTCAAAATCTGATTTATCCGGCTGCAAAATTGAAATAGAATCTGCGTGATTAATAACCGTACCAAATATTTCTTTTTTGCTCGTGCCACTCATAAAACTTAAAGTTGAAAAGTCATTTATTAAAATTTAAAACGAATGGTAAAAAATAAAACCTTTTAGCATGTAAATCAAATTGAAACAGTTCGTGGCTCAAAAAGAGATTCTTAATCTTTTATTCCTTCTTTTTCAAGCAGTTCATAATACTTTCTGATGAGTTGTTCGTAATCCATTAGATAACCTTCATTGACAGCTTTATTCAGTTCTTCTCGAATTTTATTTTTTCCTTTTTGAGATGACAAATTCAAATCGGCTGGAGATTCCCGAACAATGTTCAGCCCCGAATTTGATTCTCTTTGCTTCTCAAAATCACGCTCATTTATCGAACGCTGCGCGTCAAGCATCCGTGAAAGGATTTTTTCCTGCTTTTGAATTATAGGATCATCAAGTTTTTGAGTATTCAAATCGGTTATTACCTCCTTCATCTGCTTCATAATTTCTTCGAGATTACCGGGTAGAGTTTTTGATTTTCCAGATTGCTGCGCTTCTCTATTTAACTGCTCGAGAGATTTTCGTATCATCTCCTGCTGTTGTGCAATTCGCTGCATTTGAGATTGCTGCTGTGGTGATAATCCGCCTTGCTGCATCTGCTGAAGCATTTGCGTCATGTTATTCAAATTCATTTGCTGCTGACTTAGCTGCCCCATCTGCTGCATTAGCGACATCATACCGCCCTGTCCGCCGCCTTGCATCATTGACTCCATCCCTCCTTTTACAAGAGTTGCCGCTTCGTTAAGTGACTTCATAGCCTCACCCTGGCTCATAGATGCCATACTTCCATTCCTGTTCTGCATAGCCTGCAAAGAATTCTGCATCTCTTTTTTAGCGTCACCAATTGCTTTTCCCATCTCGGGCGTAATTGAAAAAGTTTTTTTGCTCATTTCCGAAAGTTGCTTTAAAATGTTATCAAGATTTCGTTTAATATTATTTTGTCTTTCAGCCTTCTCGTTAAACTGCGCTGAGTTTGGGTCAAGTTTTTCTGATTCTTTTTTTAATTCTTCCTGCTGCCTGGAAAGTGTTAAGAGGTTATCAAGCACTTTCATCAAATCCTTAAAGGTCTGCATCTGGTTCTGCTGCATCATGCTTTGCTGCATCTGTTCCATTTGCTGCTGCATCTTTTTCATATTTTGCGAAAGCTGCTGCATTTGCTGCATTGCACTTTGTTTTTGTTTGTTCTTCAAATCCTGCGATGCTTGTTCAGATTTGTCTATGTTTTGTTGTTTCTCAAATTCTTCCCGAAGTTTCTCGAGATCTTCTTTTGGCATTTGATCGAGATCTTTCATCATCTCTTCAAGCTTTTTCATTTCATCTTCAAATTTTTTCAAATCTTGAGACACTTGCTCCTGTTCTTTTTGAAGCTGATTATTGTCTTCCGGTTTATTAATATCTTTTTGCTTCGTCTGCTTTTGAATGTCTTCCTGCTTCTGATTCATTTTTTCGGTGCGCTTAAGCATTTCATTTATCTTCTGCTCTACCTTCACACGTTTAAGGAGTTCCATTGTTCTTTCGATGCTTTGTTTAAACTTTTCTTCATCGAGTTTTAAGTCCTGCATCTGGTGTTGTGTGTTTTGTCTATTCAAACTTTCAAGAGATTTTTGCATCCGTTCCATTGCCTGTTTCATTTCTTCGCTGCTCAGTTCATCGAAAAGTTTTTGCAATTCCATATATTTTTCAAGCGTCTCTTTCGAAAGTAAATCATTCTTCTGAAGTTCATTTTGCATCTGCTCAAGTTTTTCGCCTATTTCATTCGCTTTTTCCTGAAGTTTTTCAAATTTATCAAGCGCCTCTTCTATTTGCTGTTTTTCTTCCCAGGTGATGTCTTTCTTATCCTGCTTCAATGTATTATCAATTTTTTCCAGATTCTTTTTCAAATCGGCAGCTTCTTTTAATATTTCTTTTAAGTCTGTTTCCGCTTCTGTGTGTAAATCATCTGCTTTGGATAATATTTCATCAAGGGATGGAACGCGCACAGTGAAGGTGCTTGATTTAGCAGATTTCGGTCCTCCAAAAGTATCGTTGTCAAAAACTTCAAGATAATAAGTAACAACATCATCAACTGCGAGATTAAATTGGGTCAAATTCCAGACATAATCAATATCTGCTTCCTTAAGTTTTTTATTTATTGGAAGCTCAATTTTTTTATACTCTTCTGATGGTCGCTCGTATCGTGAAGCCGAAAGCCTGTAATTCAAAATAAGTTTAGAAAAACCATAATCATCATTAATTTTTAAAAGCAGGGAGAGACGATTATCATTTTCAAGATTCGTGTTTTTGTTAGGGCTTATTACATCAATGCCGGGATATGCATCATTGATGGTTTTTATTGAATATGTAATTGGGTCATCATTTTGGCTTCCGTTTTCATCGGTAAGAATAATTCTATAAGAGTTATCTTTTTTAATTATAAAAGAAGTTTTAGCAAATTCACCATTAAATGTAAAATTCTGTTCGGTCGAATCATTAAAAATTATTTTGGCACTTTTTAATTTCTTTGATGACTGCAAAGCTAATGATACACGGCTGCCCGGCAATGAAGTAATGTTTCCGTTATCTCTTTGTTTTATCTCCGGAAGTCCGGAATATGAAGGCGGAATTACAGTAACATCAAAACTACTAATAACCGGACGGTCAACAACCGTGACTGTAAATAAGCTGCTCTCCACTTCATCGGCTTTAACAAAATACTCAAACGAATTACGCACCGTAAATATTTGATATTGATATTCACCCGAAGAATCGGGAGTTAAAAGCTCGTAGTTATACTCCGTTTCCTCCAACGATTTTAAAACAACATTTAACTTTTGCGGAACTGCGCCAATAACTTTGATTGTAATTGTTAAATCATCCCCCTTGGTCAAACTTGCGTGTCCGGGATAGACTTCGAGGGAAAAGCGGGGCGGAGTGGAAAAGTTTTTGTTAAAATTAATAAGCCTATATGCAGCTCCCTGCATGTTACTAGAAAAACTAAAAGCCGCAGCGCAAACAAGCAGCACCATAGTTAAGTATAAAAACAATTCCTTAGATTTTTTAAAGCTGATAATAGAATCGAATTGAATTTCTTTAGTCCGAGTATAAACATTTTTAAATGCAGCGTTAATTAAAACTGATGAGTAATTCTGCCTTTGCTGATCGATGGTAACAAGCTGCATTGCGTTAAGTAAATCATCTTTAACTTCCGGGAAATTTTCCCCCACTCTGCTTGCAGCAGAATAGTAGTTGGACAACCGGAAATTATTAAAGTATTTAAGAGCAGGGATTACTACGAAAAGAATCAGACCACTAATAAAAAGAATGGCGAACAAAAGAAAGAATACAGTTCTTAATACAGATGAAAAGTGAAAGATAGATTCGAGTACCGTAAGTGAAGTTATCGCCGTTATCGTTATGAGCAGTGATGTCTGAATACCGATCGCTGCGAAAAAAGCATATTCTTTTTTATAAAGCTTTTCAAGCTTGTCAATTATTTCTTCGTAAATTTTTTTTTCTTTCATCATACTCTATTGAGTTAAAGACCATACTATTATATTAGCGCCGAACTTTAGCGCTTCTTCTCTTTTTTCCGGCGTATCTTTGTGAACATCAGGATCTGCCCAACCATCGCTTGGGTTAGACTCATAAGTATAAAAAACAACTAATCGTTCTTCATTAAAAATACCAAAACCACGAGGTGGATTTTCATCGTGCTTATGTGTCTTGGGAGGTCCGGAGTGAAAATTAAAAAGTACATTGTACAAGCCATAATTAAATGGCAGTTCCACAAACTCTCTATCCGGGAAAACCTTTTTCATCTCGCGGCGAATCGCTTTATCAAAACCGTAATCATCATCAATATATAAAAATCCGCCGTTCTCAAGATACTTCTGCAACCGTGACGCTTCATCATTTGTAAAGACAACATTTCCGTGCCCTGTCATAAATAGAAATGGATGGGCAAACAACTCGTCGGAAGAAATATTTACGAAATTATATTCTGCTTTCACCTTAATATTTGTATTAGTTTCAACAAATTTTAATAGGTTTACCTCGGCAGAAGGGTCGTTATACCAATCGCCACCGCCGTTATATTTTAAACGAGTAATTGATACGCCTTGCTGTGCATTCAGGAAAAACGGAAACGCTATAATTACTAATAATATTTTATACATAATTTCTATATTCAATATATCGATGCTCTTTTAATAATTCAATTTACTTTACCGGTATTTTAATGCCCATTTAATCTGTTAATTAACTATTTTTTGTTATATGTTTTTTATTTTATTTGACCATAAAATTAAGAGTGCAAAAAATATTATGGTCGTTTTCAGAAACTAATACTTCAAAAAAAATATGGCAAAACAATACTGGCTTGTAAAAGCTGAACCCGAAGATTTTTCAATTGCTGATTTTGAAAAAAGCAAAAATCAAACTACTTACTGGAGCGGAGTGCGTAATTACCAGGCTCGCAATTTCATCCGCGACGAAATGAAAGTTGGCGACGGCGTTTTATTCTATCAAAGTAACACTGAACCTACTGCCGTAGTTGGCATCTGCAAAATAGTTAGATCGGCTTACCCGGATTTTACACAATTTAACAGAGAAGATAAACATTACTTCCCATCCGCAACGGAAGAAAATCCTATATGGTTTATGTTTGACGTTCAACTTGAAAGTAAATTAAAATTGCCTGTAACACTTGCAAAAATAAAAACCAATTCAAAACTTAAAAACATGCGGCTCGTTCAGCGCGGCAACAGGCTTTCGGTCATGCCTATTACAAAAGCCGAGTGGGACGAAATTATTAAAATATCAGAAAAATAATTATTACAGTTCATTCAATTCATCTTCCTCAACGCTGTCTAAAAGATTTTGAGGCAACGCCTTTGTGGTTTTAGCGCCGAGGCTTTTAATTTTTTCAACGCTGCCAATTAAATTACCCCTGCCGGTGCTAAGTTTTTTCATAGCGTCTTCGTAACTGTTTTGGGTTGCCTTAATTTTGTCGCCAATATTTTTCAAATCATCAAGCAATCCAACGAATTTATCATAGAGCGCACCGCTCTGTCTTGCGATATCTAACGCATTTTTGTTTTGATGTTCCTGCCTCCAAATGCTGGCAATAGTACGAAGCGTTGCAAGCAAAGTTGAAGGGCTTACGATAACAATATTCTTTTCAAACGCTTCGTTAAAAAGATTCATATCATTTTGAATGGCGAGACTAAGCGCCGGTTCGATCGGAAGAAACATCAAGACAAAATCTAAACTTTTTGTATCATAAAGATTTTGATAATTCTTTGAACTTAAATTTTTAATGTGGTTTCTGATAGAAGCGATGTGTTCTTTTATATTCGCCGCTCTGTCGCTCTCATCTTCACTCGAGACAAACCGTTCGTATGCATTGAGTGATACTTTCGAATCAATAATAAGCGTCTTACCTTCAGGGAGTTTGATGATAATATCAGGTTGAAATCTTTTCCCTTCGTGTGTGGTTATGCTTTCTTGAACAGTGTACTCCCGTCCTTTCACAAGTCCCGATTTTTCAAGAATAGTCTCAAGTATAAATTCACCCCAGTTGCCTTGAGTTTTCGTCTGCCCTTTTAATGCGTTAGTTAAGTTTGTTGCATCTTTGCTCATCTGCTGATTTAGCTCGTGTAAAGTTTTAATCTGCTGAAATAAAGTGGCTCGTTCTTTAGAATCGCTAACGTAAACTTCTTCAACTTTCTTTTCAAAATCTTTTATCTTTTCGTTAAGCGGACGAAGTATCGAATCAATATTTTCTTTGTTCTGGACAGTGAACTTAGTGCTTTTATCTTCAAATATTTTCATTGCTAGAATTTCAAACTCTTTGGAAAACTTTTCTTGAAGATTAACAATATCCGCTTTTTGTTCCTCGAGCTTTAGCTGAACATTCTTATGCTCGCTTTTAGTTGTAGATAGTAAAGCAGTAATCTCAACTATTTTATTTCTTTCTTCAGTAAGTTCTGCTTGAAGTTGTTTTTGTGCTGCTTCAAAAATTTTATTTCTTTCTTCTGCTCGCGCTTTTTCGTTTTGAGCAGTATTTAGTTCGCTCTTAATCTGTTCATGTTCTTCCGATGAAACAACTGCCCTGCTTTTATTTTTGTACGAACAAATAAACCATGCGGCTGTACCGCCTATTATTAGTCCGGCAAGTAAAAATATTATTTCCATGCTTTCTTCGCCTGTTAAATTAATTTAATTTTTTTCTCGACTGTACTTAGTAAAGAATCATCACGAATAATTTTTGCTATTTTTTGAATGTCGAAATATAACAATCTATCTTTAAGAAGCGGCGAAACATGTTTGCGTATCTCTTTGTAAGCTGTTTCTGTTCCTGTTCCGCACTTTAATGGTTTTAAAAATTCCAATGCCTGAGCAGCAGTCAACAATTCAATTGCAAGAACGTTTTCAAGGTTTTGCATAATCTTAAAACATTTTTGTGCCGCTATTGAACCCATAGAATTATGATCTTCCTGGTTTGCCGAAGTTGGAATTGAATCAACGCTTGCAGGATGAGCCAAAACTTTATTTTCACTTACGAGACTTGCGGCTGTATACTGTGCAATCATCAAGCCGCTGTTCAACCCGCCATCAACAGCAAGAAAACGAGGCAGCCCGCTTAATGCGCCATTAACCATTCTTTCAATCCGACGCTCGGAAACGTTTGCAAGTTCGGAAAGAGCTATACCCATAAAGTCCATTGCAAGAGCCATCGACTGTCCGTGAAAATTTCCTCCTTCAATATGCTCTTCAGTTTCCGGAAAGATTATTGGATTATCATTGACCGAATTAATTTCAATTTCAACGCGAGAACAGACGTAATCGACAGCATCTCTCGAAGCGCCGTGAATTTGCGGAATACAACGGATTGAATATGCATCCTGCACACGGGGATCATCATTTTTATGTGAAGCTCTTATTTGGCTTGAGTTAATCATCTTTAAAATATTCTTTGCCGTTGCTATCTGTCCGGGGAAAGGACGGAGTTTATGAAGTTTTGCATCGAATGCTCTGTCAGTTGCGCGAAGCGCCTCATGCGATAACGCAGCGGAAACATCTGTAAGTTTAACAAGTTTTTTTGCGCGTGCACTAATGAAAGATGCGAAGGAAGTCATCATTTGGGTGCCGTTTATTAATGCTAATCCTTCTTTTGCTTCTAACATAACAGGCTTCAAACCGAATTTTTTAAGCGCTTTTCGCGAGTCGATTATTTCTGCTTTTGCTGCATCATCCGAAACAACATTTTTCAAAATCTGCACTCTGCCCTTCCCTATCATTGCGAGCACAAGATGAGATAACTGCACAAGGTCTCCGCTGCTGCCTACCGAACCCTGCGATGGAATAATAGGAATTAAATTTAAATTTATCATATCCACGAGGAGTTCAAGCGTTGATAGTCTTATACCGGAATATCCGCTTGCAAGAGCATTTAGTCTTAACAGCATCATTATTTTAACAATCTTCGGAGGAAGGTTTTCACCGCAACCGACGGCATGGCTTAATATTAAGTTTTCCTGAAGCTGTTTAATATCCTTTTGAGAAATTTTAACATTAGCAAACTCGCCGAAACCGGTTGTTATTCCGTAAATAACTTTATCCTCTTTCATCCATTTATCCACAAGGGCTCGGGATTTTTTTACATTTTGCATGGCATCCTTCGTCAGATAAACTTGTTGATTTTGCATTATGAATGATTCTATTTTTTCTATTGACAGTGAGGTACCGTCAACTTTTAATTTTTTACTTGCCATTGATCATCTTTTTTATTTTATCCGAATTCTCACGATTGGTTTTATATTTTATTAAAATTTTATCTTCATCATATTCTGCAGAAAGCACCTGCGCGATCGAGTGAATGTTTGCCATCAGTTTTGACTGCCGGATATTAATAGTTACACTGACTTCTTCAAAAGAGCCTTCGATCAAATCAATAATTTTCTTTTCTAATGAAGAAATATTAATTCCTCTTTCGGCAGAAATGATAACACTGTTTTTATATTTGTTGCGCACATAATCAAGTTTGCTTTTATCTTCAACGAGGTCAACTTTATTAAATACTTTTAATTCGGTTTTGTCTCCGGCGTTAATATCTTTTAAAGTTTTTTCAACTACCTGAATATGGTCTTCGAAGTATGGATGCGAAAAATCAATGACATGAAGGATGATATCGGCATCTCTAACTTCATTAAGCGTGCTTTTAAATGATGCGATGAGATGAGACGGCAGTTTGCGTATAAATCCAACTGTATCGCTTAGTAAAATTTTTTGTGATGTATTTAATTCATAAATGCGCGTAGTAGAATCAAGTGTGGCAAAAAGTTTATCTTCGGCAAATGCGCCTGCATCTGTAAGACGATTAAACAGAGTTGATTTGCCGGCATTGGTGTACCCTACAAGGCAGACACGCACGCGATCTTTACGCCCTTGACTTTGCGTTTCCCGGTGTACTTCTATTTTATCTAACTTACTTTTTAAATGGCTTATGCGGTCGCGGATAATACGGCGGTCGGTTTCAATTTGTGTTTCGCCCGGACCTTTCGTTCCTACGCCGCCGTACTGCTTCGATAAGTGAGTCCATGCTCTTGTCAATCTCGGCAGCAAGTATTGAAGCTGCGCAAGTTCAACCTGTGTTTTAGCTTCATTTGTTCGTGCTCGGTTTGCGAAGATATCAAGTATTAATGCGCTTCTGTCGATGATTTTCTTTTCCATCATTTTTTCGAGGTTACGCAACTGCACAGGAGAAAGATCATCGTCAAAAATGAGAAGATCGATTTCGTTTAGTTCGATGAGTTGTTTTATTTCTTCGGCTTTCCCTTTCCCAACGTAAAAGACTTTATCCGGGCTGCTTCTTTCCTGCACAACTTTTAAAATTGTTTCTGCACCCGCGGTAGAGGCTAATTCATCAAGTTCATCAAGATGTTCGTCAACTATTTCTCTAGTTAATTCTCTTGTTTTTAACGCGACAAGTATCGCACGTTCGGTTGTTTCTTTGGTTAATTCTATCATAATGCCAATAAATAAAAACTCGTTTTAAAATAGTACTGCCGTTTATCAGTTAGTTGACCGGTTTTTTTTTAATATTCTAATTTCATTACGTTTCGTTCAATTTGTTAATTAACATACATAATTCATCCGTTAGCTAACGGACAAAATTGCAGTTTGCTGCAGTATGATTTATGATTAGTATTTCGGACAAACACCCGTTATAATTCATGCACTAAATCTGCGCTAAATCTTTCTTTGCGCTTCTTGCAACAAGCATTTCAACTGCAGCAAGTATTAGAGCAATTAATAAAAAGATTTTCCACAATTCTGTGCCGAAACGCGCTTGCATTATTGTGGCGGAAACATCCCCGTCTTTATTTATTTCAACGAATGAACCTTTGAAAGATATTTTTTTTAAATACTCACGGAAGTCATTCATACTTAAATATTCGGTTATCGATTCGCCGGGGATTGTGTTAACGGAAACCAAATCAATTAATTCTGTACCATTGTAAAATTGATAAATCCCTGCAGATGTTGTTTTATTATACCTTATATAATCACCTGCACTGTTTTCAATATTTATTATTTCTTCCCTTTTATCGGGATGAACAACCTTTAACTGCGGCACGCTTTTCCCTTTTAAGTTTAAAAGTATTTCATCACCTGTAAAATATTTTTGTCCGCTTTGTTCCGCCGCAGATAGATAAAATACTGACTTAGTAAAAAATGGAACAAAAATACTCTTCAACGGAAAAGTACTCCATGATAAAACCGGGGCGGCGCCAACAACAACAACTTTACCTGCTTCTAATTTGTATTCACATAAAAAGGCGCTGCCGTCTGCAAGTTTAATAATGCTGCGCCCTGCCGCGCTGCTCAACTTATAATGATGGTAAATCTCCGGCGATTCAATTTGTTTTTTTTCATCCTTCAAAAAAATATTTTGAAACAACGGATGACCGAAATCCACTTCGCCGAAACGAACCAAATAATCGCCCTTAACTTTACCC
>Ga0100382_1002096_pt1 | contig 12307 bp, 10 predicted proteins | sample CryGeymeta201506_FD_81566 | JGI IMG/M metagenome (GOLD analysis project Ga0100382, IMG submission 81566) | Groundwater microbial communities from Crystal Geyser aquifers in Utah, USA - Crystal Geyser metaG 2015-06 | ecosystem: Environmental > Aquatic > Deep subsurface > Groundwater | place: USA...
CACCAGTTCCATAAAATTGATCTGATAATGCAAGTCGAGATTGGATGTCGGCTCGTCAAGCAGCAGAATCGGCGTGGACTGCGCCAGCGCCCGCGCCAGCAACACGCGCTGCTGCTCGCCGCCCGAAAGCTCCCCCACGCGCCGTTCGACCAGATCGAGCGCATCCACTTTTTGCAGGGCGAGGCGAACGATCTCTTCATCCCTGGCGGAGGTCTGGCCGAGGAAGTTCAGGTACGGCGTGCGACCCATCAAGACCGTCTCCCAGGCGGTGAAAGCCGGCGGCAGGGACACGGCCTGCGGCACCACGGCCAGGTAGCGGGCGCGCCGCATTGGAGGCATGGCGGCCAGGTCGTCGCCGTTGGTGCGGATTTTCCCGCCGCACATGGGGATCACGCCGCTCACCGCGCGCACCAGCGTGGACTTTCCCGCGCCGTTCGGGCCGATGAGCGCCATCACTTCGCCCGATTGGACGTTAAGGTTGATGCCATGCAAAATCTGGCGTTGATAATAAAAAACGGAGAGGTCTTGAATTTTGAGCATGAGAGCCTTCCAAAAGCATTTGGGTTGTCACCGTCCCGCAGGCTTGCTGATTTACAGGTCGAATCTCGGAAGACAACCTGCGGGACGCTTCTTCATTTGATGACAGTTGGGATCCCGGCCAGCATGAAGATGACTTTGTCTGCGGCACGGGCTAAGCGCTGATTGGCCCAGCCGAGGGCATCGCGGTAGATGCGTCCCAGCGGATAGGGCGGCACCAGTCCCAGGCCGACTTCGTTGGAGACGATCAGCCACTGCCCGCCGATCTTGACGCGCACTTCGAGGAGCGCCTCGACCTCGGCTTGAACCTTTTGCATGACCTGTTCAAAGGGTGTATCTTCGGGGAGCGCGAGCATGATGTTGCTGACGAGCAGGGTGATGCAATCGAGGATGATGAACTCCGTCCGAAGGCGGGGGTCTTCGGAGTCTAATGCTGAACCCACATTCATGGGGACTTCGAGGGTCTGCCATTCGGGCGGACGGGCGGCGCGGTGGTTTTGGATGCGGACGCGCATTTCGTCGTCGGCGGCGGTGGCGGTTGCAATGAAGAGGACGCGCTTGCCTGATTCGCGTCCCATTTGCTCGGCGTAGGAACTTTTTCCACTGCGAGCGCCGCCGAGGATGAGAGTCAATTTGCCCATACGATTTTCTCCAGTAATTCCATGTTCAACGCGCCTTCAACGGCGTTGGCCAGGGCGTCCAATGACTGGTTGAACGACTCGGCCTGAGACGACATCCGATGGCTGTGTTGCCAGCCGAGACTCTCCAGCCAGGCATGACGGAAGGCATCGTTTGCGAAAATGCCGTGCAGATAACTGCCCCAGATATGTCCATCGGACGAAACGCATCCATCCGGGACTTTGACCTGTTCGCCGTTTCGCTGGGTAATCTCCAACCATGACGATTGACTCGGCGTCTCACCCATGTGAATTTCATAACCGCTAAGAACACAATCGTTCAGGGGCGCCAGCCAGCCATTTTTGCAATGGATTCGCGCTTGCGCTTGAAAGGTGGCTTTTTCACTTAAGAAGTGCGTTGTGATGGGCAACAATCCAAGACCAGAGCTGTCATCTACACTTGATTCAACATGGTCTGGATCATAAATAGATTCACCCAGCATTTGGTAGCCGCCACAAATCCCAACGACTGCGCCGTTCTGTTGAGCAAAACGCGTCACGGCTTTAGTCAGTCCGCTTTGGCGTAACCAATCCAGATCGGCGATGACGCTTTTTGTTCCAGGGAGGATGACGGCGTTTGGGTTCCCAAATTCGCTGGCAGATGCTACATAACGCACACATACACCTGGCTCGGCGCGCAAGGGGTCGAAGTCATCGAAGTTGGCGATGCGCGGTAAACGCAAAACGGCGATATCAATTTCACAAGCGGAAGCAGGTTTGAGGACGGATAAGGCGGTTTCTACCGAAACGGCATCCTCATCGGGCAGGTGTAAATCTTTCAGGTACGGAATCACGCCGAGGACCGGAACGTCCCCTTTTTGTTCGAGGATATGCACACCGTCAGCAAATAAAGATAAATCGCCGCGAAACTTGTTGACCACCAGCCCGCGCACCAGGGCGCGCTCCTCGGGTTCGAGAAGCCAAAGCGTGCCAAGCAGTTGGGCAAAAATGCCGCCCCGATCAATATCACCAATCAATAAGACAGGCGACTGTGCATAGCGCGCCACTGCCATGTTGACAATATCGCCCGTGCGCAGGTTGAGTTCCGCTGGACTGCCCGCGCCTTCGATGATGACCAGATCGTAAGAGTCGCGCAGACGGTCGAGCGCGGCAGTGACGTGTTCCCACGGAATGGCCTTTTTCTCGTAATAGGTTTTGGCTTCCAGGGTTTGCCAGGGGCGACCCATCAGAACCACCTGCGAGCGCGAATCCGCTTCGGGTTTGATTAGCACAGGGTTCATATCTACTGAGGGATTCAGGCCAGCGGCGGCGGCCTGTAACGCCTGAGCGCGGCCTATCTCGCTTCCATCGGGACAGACAGCGGCATTGTTGGACATGTTCTGGGCTTTGAACGGCGCCACGCGCACACCGCGTCGCGCATAGATGCGGCATAGCGCGGTGACAAGCAAGCTCTTGCCCGCCGAGGAGCTACTGCCCTGCACCATCAACACTTTGGCGGTCATGCATCCTCTCCAGATGACAGGTATCGTTCAACAGATTAAGAATCGCTCCCGCCGGGTAGAAGGCGATCTCGGAAAGCGAGGCGGGCGCAAGGTGAAATTGCCAGTACATGGCGGGGGGTAGATTGAGCGCCAGGCAGAGCAAGACTTGCAAGGGGCCGCCATGCGCGACGAGCAGAATGGTCTGGTCGGCCTGTTCCGCGCTCAGGTTGCTCAGTATGGATTGGACGCGCGCGGCAAGCTGCTCCAACGTTTCGCCGTTGGGTGGCGCGGTTTTGTAGAGATCGGCTTCCCAGGCGGCGAGGGCGGCAGGATCGTTCTGTTTGATTTCATTATAGGTCAGCCCTTCCCAATCGCCAAAACTGATTTCGCGCAGGCGCGGGTCAGTGTAAACCTCGCAGGCATGATGCGCGGCAAGGATGCGCGCGGTTTCGCGGGCGCGTTGTAAGTCGCTGGCGTAGAGGCTGTCAATGGGTTGATGCAATAAGCGCTTTCCCAGCGCAATGGCTTGCTGGCGTCCTGTTTCATTGAGAGGAAAGTCGCTTTGGCCTTGAAAGCGCTGCGCGGCATTCCAGTCGGTTTGTCCGTGACGGGCGAGGAGTAGTTTCATTGCGAGAAAACTTCCTTTTCAGAAAAGTCAAGCGCGCCGTGCGTGACGGGTTCAACGTTGGGTGACATACCCACTCCATAGCGTGAAAGACAGGGCGGCCAAAGCAATGGCGAAATACAATAGGCGGCGGGCGCGGAGGAGGTCAGCAGTTGCAGGGGCGCACAAGCCTTTGCCAAGACAGTAATGGTCAACTTTTTCGAGTTCCACGCCAAGCGCGCCCGCCATGGCGCTCATGGGAATGCCAGCGTTGGGACTGGCCGTCAGGCGGGAATCGCGCCACAGGATGCGCCATGCTTGTCTGCCGTTTGCTCCCGTGAGAAAGGCCGCCAGGATAATGAACAAACCTGTGAGCCGCGCGGGGATGAGATTGAGCAGATCATCCAGCCGGGCAGGGACTTTGCCAAGCCACTCGCGTTCTGCGTCGCGGTAGCCAAGCATGGAGTCAGCGGTGTTGGCAAAGCGATAAGCGAAGGCCAGCGGGAGACCGCCGAGAGCATAGAAAAACAGGGGGGCCACAATTCCATCCGAAGCATTTTCAGCCACTGATTCGATGGCAGCGGCACAGACCCTTGATTCATCCAATTGGGATGTATCGCGGCTGACCAGATGCCACGAAAGCAGGCGGCGCGCTTCGGGCAGGTTCTCCGCTTGCAGGGCGGATTGCACTTCTCCCGCGGCGCAGTCGAGGCCACGCAGGGAAAGGGTCAGCTTCAGCGCAAGCGCGTTCAACAAAATTCCTGTCCATATGGGCAGATGGCCTGTGAGAAAAGAGAAAGCCAACCCCCCGCCTGCCGTCAGCGTGAGTCCAACCAAAAGAATGAATACGCCATACATCCATTCAGCCAGTGGATTTTGGCGGGGACGAAAGCGCATGAGCCAGTGGATGAGATTTCCCATCCATGCGGTGGGATGGATGCGGTTGGGCGGGTCGCCGAGGAGCAGGTCAAAGAGGAGGGCGAGGAGGGGCATGGGAGAAATGAGCAATGCTCAATGGAAAATTCAGCAAGCAGATTACACATTACGCGTTACGAAAGCCAGCAAGGAAACAACCTCTACAATCTCCACCACCATGCCAAACACATCGCCCGTCACGCCGCCGATGCGGGACTTTGCCAGATGCAGAACCAAAGCCGCCGCGAGCGCCCCCGCCAGCAGAGACAATATACCGCGCGTTCCCAATGCCAGCGCGATGCCAAATGGCAATACCGCGCCAATGAAAATGAAGGAACGGCGGAAGCCGGCCACAAAGTCCGCGCCCATGCCCGAGGTACGCGCCAGCGGGAGCAACGCGGCGGGCAGGATGCACCAGCGCGCGAGACTCGCCGCAAGCAGGATTCCCAAACTTGTTTCGGGGGTGAGCGCTGCCAATATGGCGGCCTTGAGAAGTAAAACCAGAATCAAACCAATCCCGCCGAACGCGCCGAGGCGCGGGTCTTTCATGATTTCAAGTCTGCGCTCAACGGATGTGCTTGCCAGCAGGCCGTCACAGCAATCCGTGAGACCGTCGAGGTGCAGGCCGCCCGTCAGCGCCACCCAAACGATCAGGGTCAGAATCCCAGCCACGAGCGAGGGAAAGAGGCGCGTCGCGCCCGTCCACGCCAGCCAAGTCAATCCGCCGATGACCAGTCCAACAATTGGATACCAAACCGAGGCGCGTCCGATGTCGCCCCCCTGCCAGTCTTTGCTTGTGGGCAGGGGGATTGTGGTCATGAGGTTGAAGGCAATCAGAAGTGATTTCATAATGTTTGCGGACTGCAAAGCCTCCCGAGTTTGCAGTGGGTCGAAAGTCGGGAGACTTTCGAGTCCGTTCTTATTCTTTTTCGCTCACGCCTGCTTCGCCAAATGTCGCCATCTCAGAGAGAATCTTGCAGGCGGCTTCTGCCATTGAAATGCCAAGCGCCGCGCCCGTGCCTTCGCCGAGGCGCAGGTCGAGATCGAGCAGCGGTTTGAGTCCCAGCCAGTTGAGCATGACGCCATGACCGTATTCCTGCGAGCGGTGCGCCGCGATCAAATAATTTTTGCATTGCGGCGCGAGCGTCACCGCGATCATGGCGGCGGCAGTGGAGATGAAGCCGTCCACCATCACGGGCTTGCCATGCGCCGCCGCGCCGAGAATCACGCCCGCCAGCCCGCCAATTTCAAAGCCGCCCACTTTGGCGAGCACATCCAAACCATCTTTGGGGTTAGGCTGGTTGACCTTGAGCGCGCGCTCGATGGCACTGATTTTTCGCTTGAGACCTGCATCATCCACACCCGTGCCGCGCCCGGCGATTTTGGCGGGCGCTTCGCCGGTGAAAACGGCGGCGATGGCGGCGGAGGGCGTGGTGTTGCCGATGCCCATGTCGCCCGTGCCGACAATGTCCAACCCGCGCGCGATCTCGGCTTCTATCACTTCCACGCCTGCCAGGATGGCCTGTTGCGCCTGTTCACGCGTCATGGCTGGAGCCTGGGCCATGTTCGCCGTTCCATGAGCGACTTTCTTGATGATCAGGGACGGGTGCGGCTCGAAATCGAAGGCGACGCCCATGTCCACGACCACCACACGCGCGCCGACATGACGCGCCAACGCGTTAATGGCCGCGCCGCCATGAATGAAATTCAACACCATTTGCGGAGTCACCTCCTGCGGATAGGCGCTGACTCCCTCGGCCACAACGCCGTGATCTCCCGCCATCGTGATGATTGCTTTATCTTTGATGGACGGAATTGTCTCGCCTGTGATCCCCGCCAGTTGAATGGACAGTTCTTCAAGCCTGCCTAAACTTCCCTGCGGCTTGGTCAGCGTATCCTGCCGAGCGCGGGCAGATTGCATGGCCGCCTCATCAAGCGGTTGGATTTTGGTAATCAATTTTTTAAGTGACATAGGAATATGTGCCATTAGAACTCAATCCCTGCCTGGGCTGGGACGCCCGTTTCGTACGGGTGCTTCACTACGACCATCTCCGTCACCAAGTCTGCATATTCAATCAACGCGGCAGGGGCATGGCGGCCCGTGATGACGAGATGCAAATCTTCGGGCTTGTTGGCTTTGAGCCAGTCAATGACTTGCGCGGTTTCCAGCCAGCCAAAATGCAGGGGAAAGGTAAATTCGTCCAACACGAGCAAGTTGTATTCGTTGCTGACAATACGTTTTTGCGCTTCCTGCCAGGCGCTCAACGCGAGAGCGATGGTCGCTTCCATGTCTTTACTGTTCCACGTGCATCCATCGCCAAGAGGCAGAATTTCGATGCCGATTTTTCGAGCGGCATGGTATTCACCATAGTCGGCGGTTCCGCTTTTCAGGAATTGCAACATGCCCACGCTCATTCCGCGTCCCCAAGCGCGCAGGAGCATGCCGAGGGCGGCGGTGGTTTTGCCTTTGCCATCACCAGTATTAACGATCACCAGACCTTTTTTGCGATTCGCTTTGCTCATTTTACCTTTCACCAATAGCTTTGATTCTTTGCGCGGCGGAGGACCCACAAAAAGAACGGCGCGCCCGCCAGCGCAGTGACAATGCCAACGGGAAGCTCCCGAGGCGCAAGGACGACGCGCGCCAGCGTATCTGACAGCAGCAGCGCGGCCGCGCCGCCAACGATCGAAAGCGGGATGAGGCGGCGATAATCTCCACAGAAACACAGGCGCATGACGTGCGGCACGATCAGCCCGATAAAGCCGATAATGCCGGAAAAGGACACGGCGGCAGCCGTCGCCAGGGAAGCCGCGACCAGGATCAGGGTTTTGGCGCGTGCGACATTCAGGCCGAGCTGCTGGGCCTGCTCGTCGCCAAACTGAAGCAGATTTAACGCGTGCCCGCCCAAGGTCAGGACTATGAGGCCGATGACAAGATAAGGGAACATCGCCAGAATGGATGTCCATCCCAATTGAATGAAGCCGCCCATGAGCCAGCTCATCGCCCGGTGCAGTTCTCCCGCGGAGCGCAGCATGAGGAATGACATGAGGGAGACGGCAAAAGAGGAAATGGCTACGCCCGCCAGAATGAGATTCGTTGTCGGCGTGGTCCGCCCAACTCGCGCGAGCAAATAAACAATTACCACTGTAAGCAACGCGCCTGCAAAGGCCGCTATCGGGATGGCCATCAGCCCCCATAAGGTGTACGGCCATTTTACGCTCATGGCAATCACCGCACCCAGCCCCGCGCCCGAAGCCACGCCGATGAGATATGGGTCGGCCAGCGGGTTGCGGAACAGTCCCTGATAAGCCGCGCCGCTTCCGCCCAGTGCCATGCCGGTGAGCGCAATCAAGACCGTGCGCGGCAAACGGATTTTCCACAGGATGGTATCCGATAGCTGCGTGCCATGACCTGTGAGGGCGGCCATTAATTCAGAGGGTGAAAGAAACACCGAACCGATGGCGAGGCTGAGGAGCAGGGCAAAAACAAGAAACGTGATGGTCAACAAAAACGAGGCAAGTGATTTTTGCATTTTTCCAAAAAGGCTTCCGAAGTCTTTGTGACTTCGGAAGCCTGAAAGACAAAATCAGGGAACAGGCACAAGCTCAGGGTGCAGGATTCCGACCAGGGCTTCCAGTCCGTCCACCAGGCGTGGGCCGGGGCGGCTGGCCAGATTGTCGTCGAAGGCAAAGATTGCGCCGTTTTTCACGGCAGTCAGCTCACCCCAGCCTGAGCGCTGACCGACCGACTCAATCGTGACGCCATAAGCAGTGTCGCCGAGGATAATGAAATCGGGGTCCTGCAAGACGATTTCTTCCAGGCTGATTTGCGCCCAGGGGTCAGCCAACACGCCGCCGATGTTGATTCCGCCTGCCATGCTAATCATCGCGTCCATGAACGTGTTGGGACCGGATGTCCACGGCTTGGCGGGGTCGGTGCCATCAATCTCGTAGAAGACTTTAGGGGTCTCTGCGCCAGCTGCTTTTTGGACGACAGCGTCCACACGTTTCTGAAGCGACTCGACCAAATCCGCCGCTTCGCCTTCGTGACCCGTTAACTGCCCCATGATGTGCAGGTGTTCGTACATGCCTTCAAAATCGGTGGGGTTCGTGAACATATAGACTGTAACTTCCAAATCTTCGAGAGCCTTAATCTGTTCCGGGCTGTTAAGGCCAGCCGCCACGACAAGATCAGGATGGAGCGAAAGAATCAGCTCGGTATTCAAGGTCTGATAAGTTGAGCCAATGCTTGTGACATTTTTGGCGGCTTCGGGGTAATCTGAATATTCATCACGCCCGACGACCTGATCGCCTGCACCCACCGTGAATAATATTTCTGTGAGCGAGGCGGCCAGCGAAACGACGCGCTGCGCCGGGCTGGCAAGCGTCACCGTGCGCCCCAGGCCATCGGTCAGCGTGATGGGCGCGGCGGTGGGAGGCAAGGTGGCCGTGGGCTGTTCGGTCGCGGGAGGCTGCGTGGCAGCGGGAGCAGGTGTAGCCGTCACGGACGGCCCACACGCTGCCAAAAACAAGGTAACGATCAAAAGCGCAAAAAGCAATTTGCGGGACATATTAATCTCCTGTTACAGAATCTGTGTTTATTTGTGGTAATTGTTCAATTGTTCGTTTTCAGCAGTTGAAACTGCACCAACAAAAGCCGCGAAGCCGACCTACGTCGGCTGAGAGTCCACGCAGGTGGACTTCGCGATCTGGTAGCGGTGATTTCAATCGCTTTGGCACAAAAATCCCCTGCCACAAGGACAGGGGAGGGGGGATGGGCAATCCAACGCAGCCGTTCCCACCTCCTTTCCACGGGAGTATGGTGAACCGGCCAGGGCGGGCGGCCTGACTTGTTCGAGATTAGAGAATAGATATTAGAGAGTAGTGTTGCAAGATTAGTTCAGACTAATCTCTATTCTCGAATCTCTAATCTCGAACTTACAGTTGCGGGACAGCACCGGACTTGCACCGGCTTCGCCTCGGTCGAAAGACCGAGCCTCCCCATCCGGGGGGAAAGGCACCCTGACCATTATGGTAGCTCTTCGAGCTACCATAATTGTATGCGCAGAAGTGTAAAAAGTCAATGACCGCCGAGTAGGTGTTAGCCCAAAGTAGTAGAGTCCCCTTCTACCAAAGTTAAAATGTCCCCTTCGGCAGAGCATTTACGTTTTACGCTTTATTCCAACGCCTGTTCGAGGTCGGCAATAATATCCTCCACCTCCTCGATGCCAACCGAGAGCCGCACCAACCCATCCGTGATGCCAATCTTGCGCCGTTCCGCGGCAGGCAGGTTGTGATGAGTCATGCTGGCCGGGTGCTGGATGAGCGTATCCACATTGCCGAGCGAGACGGCCAGCGTGGCAACCTGGACATGCTCCATCAAAGAGGTACCGGCTTGCATCCCATCCTTGAGCTCGAAGGACAGCATCCCGCCAAAATTGCTCATTTGCTGATTTGCGATTTTATGACCAGGATGTGACTTCAGGCCGGGATAGTTGACATGCGCCACTTTCGGGTGCCCTTCGAGATAACGCGCCACAGCCAGCGCGTTTTCACAATGCCGCGCCATGCGCAATTCGAAGGTCTTCAAACCCAGGTTGGTCAGCCAGCAGTCAAACGGACTGGGTGAGCCGCCCAGGGTAGTTAAGGTGGCGTGGACTTCCTTCCTAACAAATTCTGGATGCGAACTGACCAGTGCGCCGCCAATGATGGTGCCATGTCCGCACAGGTACTTGGTGGTTGAGTGGATGACCACGTCCGCACCGAGGTTGAGCGGGCGCTGGCAGTAGGGAGTGGCGAAGGTATTATCCACCATCAGCCAGGCGCCGTAACGGTGAGCGAGTTCAGCCACAGCCGCCAGGTCCACTATGTCCATCATCGGGTTGGCCGGGGTTTCGGCGTAGGCCAGACGCGCCCCGGGATGGGCTGCAAAAGCTTTACACCAGCCTTCGGGAGAGAGGTCGTGCACCCAGACAACGTGGATACCCAGGCGCGGGGCCAGCTCCTTCAGGAAGACGAAAGTTCCACTGTAGAGCGAATCCTGCACGATGACCGTATCGCCTGTGCGCAGGCAGGCCAGTAGCCCGGCTGTGACCGCCGCCATGCCCGAGGTGAACATCTCGGCCGCGACAACGGTATCCGGCTCGAGGTCCGGCTGGCCGCGCAGCAAGTCGAGTCCCTCCAGCGCGGCAATTTTGCGCGCCAAATGACGGGAATTCGGGTTGCCAATACGAGTGTAATAATAGCCGTCCTTTTCGCCCGCAAAGATGGCTTGCCCGGTGGCGACATCCGGAAAAGTGAAGATCGAGCTTTGGTAAATGGGCATCACATGGGCGTTATCAGGGTTCTCGAATTCACCCAGATGCGTCACCAACGTGCCGATTCCAGCCTGGGGGGGAATTTTTTTCATGGTAGCTCCTCTGGTTTTGACCGATTATGGTAGCTTGACCTCGAGCTACCATTATAAGCCAAAGAGTTCGTGTGAATTCGTGGCCAAAAACCCCTTGCCTTCCCCAGCCGGAAACTGTACAATCATGGTAGGGCAATCACCTACCATCATACCGAAGGGGCGACCCGCCATGCAACCTGCCGATCAACCCAACCCACCGACTACAAGACTATCCGACCAAGCGACTAACTTGACCAGGCGACTACCCTTGCTGTGGCTCTCCCTGGCGTTCCTGGCCGGTATCCTGTTCGCCAGTCAGGTAATGCTCCCGGTCACGGTCTGGCTGATTCTGGCAGGCAGTTCCCTCCTCGCCGCCATTCTTTTTCGCATTCTCTCCTCGCGTCTCCCCCTCTCCCATGCTCCCCCGCCCCCTGACTCCCCTGCTCCGCCGACTTCGACCTTATTTCTCGTTTCTCTTTCACTCATCACTTTCTTCCTCGGTTCAGCCCGATACCAGGCCTCCATCCCAGCCATTGATGCGCACCACATCGCCTGGTACAACGACCGCCAGTACGACCTGCTTGTTACCGGCGTGCTAACCGAGCCGCCGGATGTGCGCGATACCTACACCAACCTGCGCCTGAGCGTCCAGAGCGTGAATACTGGCGACGAGTCGCTGCCCGTCGGCGGCTTGATCTTGGCGCGCATCCTGCCCGGCCAGACTTTCCACTACGGCGATGGTATCCGCCTGCGCGGGCAATTGAAGACCCCGCCTGAAAACGAAGAGTTCTCTTACCGCGACTATCTGGCCAGGGAGGACATCCACGCCTACATGTCCTCCGCCGAGGCGACCCTGCTGCCCTTCCGCGGCGGCAATCCCCTCGTGGCCGCCGTCTACGCCCTGAAAGAACGCTCACTGGCTGTCATCTACCGCATCTTCCCCGACCCGGAGGCCTCGCTCCTGGCTGGCATCCTGCTGGGCGTGGATACCGGTCTGCCCGCCGAACTCCAGCAGGCCTACAAGGATACCGGCACGGCGCACATCATCGCCATCTCCGGCTTCAACATTACCATCATCGCCGCCCTGTTCGTGGTCCTCTTCAGCCGCCTGCTCGGCCCGCGACGGGGCGCGCTGGCGGCTGTCGTCGGCATCGCCCTCTACACCTTCCTGGTCGGCGCGGAGGCGGCCGTGGTGCGCGCCGCGCTGATGGGCGGGCTGGCGCTCTTCGCCCGGCAGGTCGGCCGCCGTCAGGACGGCCTCAACACGCTGACCTTCGTCGCCGCGCTGATGGCCGTCGGCAATCCATCCGTCTTGTGGGACGTCGGCTTCCAGCTTTCCTTCGCCGCCACACTCGGCCTGATCCTCTACGCCCAGCCGTTACAGGAGTGGGTCACGCAACGCCTATCCCGCATCCCCCTCCTCGCGCCCCGCGCCGCGCACATCGCCCAACCCCTCTCCGAGTACTTCCTTTTCACCCTGGCCGCCCAACTGACCACCCTGCCGGTCATGGCCTATCAGTTCGGGCGCATCTCGCTCGTCTCGCTGATCGCCAACCCCTTCATCCTGCCGGCCCAACCAGCTGTGATGCTGCTCGGCGGTCTGGCCCTCCTGCTCGGACTGCTCTATCCGCCGCTCGGTCAACTGGCCGCCTGGCTGGCCTGGCCGTTTGTCGTCTATACCAACCGCGCTGTGGAACTGTTCGCCAGCTTCCCGCATGGTGTGCTGGTACTGCACGACTTCTCG
>Ga0100382_1002120_pt1 | contig 12185 bp, 10 predicted proteins | sample CryGeymeta201506_FD_81566 | JGI IMG/M metagenome (GOLD analysis project Ga0100382, IMG submission 81566) | Groundwater microbial communities from Crystal Geyser aquifers in Utah, USA - Crystal Geyser metaG 2015-06 | ecosystem: Environmental > Aquatic > Deep subsurface > Groundwater | place: USA...
ATCACCATCCTTGCGATGATCAACCCGTTCGTCCAATCACACCTAATCTTGCCGCTTCAGGCTCATTCCTGGTTGGAAATACAGGCCTCGTTCAGGCTCATTCCTCATTGGACAAGGCTGTTTATTGACGTTTTCCGGGCGATATGATCTAATTACGCCTCTTTTTGGGCGGTTAGCTCAGTGGTAGAGCACTGCCTTCACACGGCAGGGGTCGGCAGTTCGAAACTGCCACCGCCCACCAACACCATGGTTCGTTACCCTTACCCTCCCCGGATTCCCTGTCCGACCGATGCTAAATTTCTCTTTACGAGGCATTGTGAAAAATCTTTCCCGCACGTTATTGCTTAGTGGCTGCATGGCTATGGTCGGCCTGCTTTCCTTGTCGGCGGACGCTTCGTCACTGGCAAGCCTCAAAACCTTTCTTTTCGAAGTCAAATCCGCCAAGGCTCATTTCAAACAAATTGTTCTCGACAAAAAAATGAGCACGGTTCAGGAAACCAGCGGCACCATGCTGTTTTCCCGCCCCGGCAAGTTCCGTTGGGTTTATGAAAAGCCTTACGAGCAGTTGATTGTCGGCGACGGCGCCAAGTTGTGGATGTACGACGTTGATCTCAAGCAGGTCACGGTGAAGCAGATGGATAGTGCGCTAGGTTCGAGCCCTGCTGCTCTGCTGGCGGGTAACAACGAGATCGAGAAACACTTTGACCTGAAAGACCTTGGCAAACGAGGCACCATGGAATGGCTGGAGGCGACGCCGAGGGACAAGGAGAGCACCTTCGAGAGCCTGCGCATGGGTTTCTCCGGGACAGGGCTCGAGGTGATGGAATTGCGCGACCATTTTGGCCAGACCACGGTGATCCGCTTTTCCGGCCTGGAACGCAATCCGAAGCTTGCGCCCGAGGCGTTCAAATTCGTGCCTCCCAAGGGCGTGGACGTAATCGGTGACTGATTTGTTTTCCGCCGCCCCGTCCGGTGCTCCACTGGCCGAGCGGTTGCGTCCCCAGACTCTGGACGAGGTGATCGGCCAGTCCCACTTGCTGGGCCCCGGCAAGCCGCTACGCCTGGCATTCGAGTCGAAGAAGCTCCATTCCATGATCCTGTGGGGTCCGCCGGGCGTGGGCAAGACCACCATCGCCCGGCTTACGGCGCTGGCCTTCGAAGCCGATTTTATCGCCCTGTCGGCGGTGCTGTCCGGGGTGAAGGACATCCGCGAGGCGATCGACCGGGCGCAGCTCAATTTGCAGCAATATGGCCGTCACACCATCCTGTTCGTGGATGAAGTGCATCGCTTCAACAAGGCGCAGCAGGATGCGTTCCTGCCGTTCGTGGAGCAGGGGCTGGTAACTTTTATCGGCGCCACCACCGAAAACCCCTCATTTGAAGTGAACAGCGCGCTGCTGTCGCGCGCGCAAGTGTATGTACTTCAGGCATTGACCGAGCAGGAATTGGCGCTGTTGTTCGACCGGGCGGCGGGCATCGCCTTGCACGGCCTGACTTTTGAAGATGCTGCGAAAGCGCTGCTGATCGGTTATGCGGACGGCGACGCGCGACGCTTGCTGAATTTTCTGGAGCAGATGAAAACGGCGGCGGAAACCAGCCATGTCGAGCAGATTGATGAAGCGCTGGTCAGAAACGCCCTGGCCCGAAGCGGCAGGTGCTTCGACAAGGGCGGCGAGGAATTTTACGACCAGATTTCCGCTCTGCATAAATCGGTGCGGGGTTCCAATCCCGATGCCGCGCTGTACTGGCTGGTGCGCATGTTGGATGGGGGCGCCGACCCGCTTTATCTCGGCCGCCGCATCATCCGCATGGCGACCGAGGACATCGGCCTGGCCGATCCCCGCGCGCTCAGGCTGGCGCTGGACGCGGTGGAAACCTACGAGCGGCTGGGCAGCCCGGAAGGCGAGCTGACTCTGGCGCAGGCCGTGTTGTATCTGGCCTGTGCGCCCAAGAGCAATGCCGCCTACGTGGCGTATAATAACGCCCGCGCCTTCGTGGAAAACGACAAAAGCCGCGGGGTGCCGCTGCATCTGCGCAACGCGCCGACCAAGCTGATGAAGGAATTGGGCTACGGCCACGCCTACCGCTACGCCCACGACGAGCCGGAAGCGTATGCGGCGGGGGAGGATTATTTCCCGGAAGAAATGCCGCGAGTCGAGTTCTACCGGCCCGCGCCGCGCGGCCTGGAAGGCAAGATCGGCGAACGGCTTGCGCATTTGCGGGAACTGGATGCGAAAGCGAAGAAGAAATAAATGTAGGTCAGTGCGTAGGATGGGTTGAGGCGCTTGCGCCGATACCCATCATTTTGCGGTGATGATTGATGGGTATCGCTGCGCTCCACCCATCCTACCCATACTGTGTTCTCTGTGGCTTAGATTTGAGGATTTTATGTTAGACATTCAACAACTACGCAACGACCTGGACGGGGTGGCAAAATGCCTGGCACTGCGCGGCTTCACGCTGGATACGTCAGCTTTCCAGGCTTTGGAAGGCGAGCGCAAGACAATCCAGACCCGCACCCAGGAATTGCAGGCGAAGCGCAATGCCACCTCCAAGCAGATCGGCCAGGCCAAAGCGAAAGGCGAGGATGTCAGCGCCATCATGGCAGAAGTGGCCCATCTGGGCGACGAGCTGGAAGCGGCCGAAGTGAATCTGGAAGACATCCAGGGCAGGATGAACGAGATTCTTCTCACCATCCCCAATCTGCCTCACGAAACCACGCCCACCGGCAAATCCGAGGCTGATAACGTGGAAATGCGCAGGGTAGGCACGCCACGCAGTTTCGACTTCGAGGCCAAGGATCACGTGGATGTGGGCGAGGGGCTGGGCCAACTGGATTTTGGCACCGCCGCCAAGATCAGCGGGGCGCGTTTTTCGGTAATGCGTGGCCAGCTGGCGCGGCTGCACCGGGCATTGGCCCAGTTCATGCTCGATGTGCATACCCAGGAGCACGGCTATACCGAGGTTTACGTGCCTTATTTGGTGAATGCCGATTCGATGCGCGGTACCGGTCAACTGCCGAAGTTCGAGGCCGATCTGTTCGCGGTGCAGAAAAACGAAACCGAGAAGCTGTACCTGATCCCGACAGCCGAGGTACCAGTGACCAACATGGTGCGCGACGAGATCGTGGCGCTGGAAAGCCTGCCACTCAAGTTCGTCGCCCACACCCCGTGCTTCCGCTCCGAGGCCGGCTCCTACGGCAGGGACACGCGCGGCATGATCCGCCAGCACCAGTTCGACAAGGTGGAACTGGTGCAGATCGTCCACCCCTCAAAATCGGATGTGGCGCTGGAAGAATTGACCGGCCAGGCTGAAGCTATCCTGAAAAAACTGGAACTGCCCTACCGGGTGATGGCGCTATGCAGCGGGGATATCGGCTTTTCCTCGGCCAAGACTTACGATCTGGAAGTGTGGCTACCGGCGCAGAACGCTTACCGGGAAATTTCCTCATGCAGCAATTTCGGGGCTTTCCAGGCGCGGCGCATGCAGGCGCGCTACCGCAACGAGAAAGGCAAGCCGGAACTGGTGCATACCATCAACGGTTCCGGCCTGGCGGTTGGCCGGACACTGGTGGCGATCCTGGAAAATTATCAGAATGCTGACGGCAGTGTTACCGTGCCTTCAGTTTTGCGTCCTTATTTGGGCGGGCTGGAGAATCTGCAAGCCTGAGTGCGTCCTTGGCGGTAGGCAATGCGGGATATGGGGATTTATAAGCGGGTTCAAATTTCATCATGATGTTGTAATAGTTGCGGATGTTTTCCACAAAAATCACTGCTTCCCCCCCCCTCGCATAGCCGTGCTTGAGGGCCGTGTAGTAGGCAGTCTTGCTCAGCAGCGGCAGGGCTTTCTTCAGATCGGCCCATGAGTCGGGATTGAGCTTGTTCTGTTGCGCCAGTATCCGCGCGTCTTCCAGGTGGCCCATCCCCGCGTTGTAGGCGGCCAAGGCTATCCATGTCTTGTCAGGCTCGGGAATGCGCTCCGGCAGGGTTTCCTTTAGAGTGAGCAGGTAGCTGGCGCCCGCCGGAACGTTTTCCTTCGGATCGAGCCGATCATTGACGCCCAAGTGGTCAGCCGTGTCCGAGGTCAGCATCATCAGGCCGCGCACCCCAGTCGGCGAAGTGGCCAGGGGGTTCCAATGGGATTCCTGGTAGCCCAGGGCGGCAATCAGCCGCCAATCGAAATCGGTGATTTCCTGCGCCTGCTGGAACAGTTTCCGGTAACTCGGCAGAGTCGAATTCATTTTTTCCAGGAAGGCCGCCACGTCGATGCGGTTCAGTCGTTCGATGTGGCCGTAGTGGCGATCGAGCAGGCGCCGCAGCGTGCCGTCTTTCTGGATGCGGTCAAAGAATTTCCGGGCCTTGTCGAACAGGCCGGGATCGCCGTCCTTCGGAAATGCCCAGGCCAATTGCTCCGGCTTGCCCAGATTGAAGGCAATGCCCAGGTCAGGAAAATAGTTCTGAGCCATAGCAACCAAATGGGAGTCGGCGATGGAATAGTCCACCGCGCCATTCGCCACTTTTTCCAGCAATTCCTCGGTTTCCAATGCGTTGACTTCGTGCCACTTCAGCTTCGGAGCCGCTTTCCTGGCCTGTTTGAGTCTTTCCACATAGCTGCTGCCGGCGATGACCTCGATTCTTTTCCCAATCAGATCCCTCATATCGGCGGGTTTCAAGGTGAGACTGTTGTAAACGATTTGCTGCTGAACGGTTTGATAGGCGGGGCCAAAGCGGACGATTTTTTCCCGTTCCGGGGTGATGGTTAGTCCTGCGGCAGCCAAGTGTGCTTGCTTCTTGACCAGGGTGGGAATGATTCTATTGAACTCGGTGGCGACGACGAACCGGGCATTGACGCCGATCTCTTGGGCGAACAGGTTGACCAGGTCGTATTCCAGCCCGGCATAATTACCCTGCGCATCCTCGTAATAGGTGGTGGGGCTGTTGCGGGTCAGTACCACCAATTCGTGGCTTTCCTGCACCGGCGGGATAGGGGTCTCTGGAATGCTGCACGACACCATTCCCAGCACAAGGATCAGCGGAATAAACAGGCGCATGTCAAAAGTTTGGCCTTCTTTGGCGATTTTGTCCATGTTTCAGGTTCAAAATTTCCCCATGAACTGGTAGAATGCAGCCCTTGCGGAGAGGTGGCAGAGTGGTCGAATGTACCTGACTCGAAATCAGGCGTAGGTTCAAACCTACCGTGGGTTCGAATCCCACCCTCTCCGCCAGGACAACAACTGGAACCCGCACTGCCAATGGCTTTGCGGGTTTTTGTTTCACGCTACCCACGCTACTACCCATGCGGCCATATCGGCGGCAAACCTCCCGAGGTGACTCACCTGGTTGCAGGGAATGCGTGACCACGACGAACAGCCTGGCCTCTGATACCAATCCAATTTGACACGGCGACTGCGCGGTGCAAGAATCTCACCAGCATTTATTCATTGCCGATTGGCTTGATGCTAAATTTCCCCTACAATGTGTTGTGCTTTAATTAACCACAACGGGAGCTAACAACATGAACAAAGCTGAACTGATCGATGCCGTAGCAAAATCCACCAAGCAAACCAAGGCCCAGACCGAAGAAACCCTGAACGCACTGATGGCCACTGTCCAGAACGCCATGGCCAAGGGCAACAATGTCCAGCTGATCGGCTTCGGCACCTTTGCCGTTGAAGAGCGCGCCGCACGCATTGGCCGCAACCCCGCCACTGGCAAGGAGCTGAAGATTCCCGCCAAGAAGGTCGCCAAATTCAAGGTTGGCAGCAAGCTGAAAGACGCTGTTGCAGGCGTTAAAACCAAAAAGAAATAATTGAAGTAATTCATGAGGGCGGTCTCTTCGACCGCCCTTCTTCATCTCAGCGATACCCCTGCTCAGGATATCCGCAACCCGCGTTACCCGGTCATGCCGCTTCAAAACGCAGTAACAAATACAAAATTCAGCCGTTCCGACTTCACGGCGACAGCATCCTCTCTATCGCTCAAATCATTTTTCCTTGGAGGCCAAGTCGGCACCAGGGCTCTATTTCATCGGCGAAGTGGTTAACGTCACCGACTGGCTCGGCGACTACAACTTTTAGCGGGCGTGGTCGTCGGGCTGGGTGGCTAACCATTTTTAGCAACATGCGATAAGATAATAAATAATGTCATTCAGACAATGACCCCTATCAGCAAGGAGGCAAAGGCTTTGGCGCAATCCCCGGAAAACCTGGTCGAGATCAGCGACCTCCATTTTGCCTATGGCAACAGACCGATACTTAAAGGCATCAACCTCACCATTCCGCGCGGGAAAATCGTCGCCATTCTGGGGGTGAGCGGATGCGGCAAGTCCACCCTGCTGCGCCATGTCGGCGGGCAGCTCAGGCCTTCCAGCGGCAGCGTCAAAGTTGATGGCCGGGTCGTCCACGAACTCGACAATGATGGCCTGTACGCCATGCGCCGGGAAATGGGCATGATGTTCCAGGTGAGCGGGTTATTCAGCGATCTGTCGGTTTTCGACAATGTCGCGTTCCCGATGCGCGAACACACTGACCTCCCTGAGGGGGTGATCCGCGATCTGGTATTGATGAAGCTCAACGCGGTCGGCCTGCGCGGCGCCCACGCACTGATGCCGAGCGAGCTGTCGGGCGGCATGGAGCGGCGCGTGGCTCTGGCGCGCGCAATCGCCCTGGATCCCACGTTGATTATCTATGACGAACCCTTCGCCGGTCTCGATCCGATCTCGCTCAACACCATCGCCAACCTGATCCGGCGCCTGAACGATGCGCTGGGCGTGACCTCGGTGGTGGTGACCTACGACGTATCGGAATCCCTGAAGGTCGTCGACTACGTCTACTTCATCAATGACGGCGTGGTGGTGGCCGAGGGTGCGGCGGCAGAAATGCTGGCTTCCGCCGACCCGTTCGTCCACCAGTTTGTCCATGCGGAACCGGATGGGCCCGTTGGCTTCCAGTACCCCAGCAACCCCTACACGAAAGAGCTGGGGATCGCCGGCTGACAAAACACCCTTCGGCAGCCATGTAGAAGGTTGGGTTGAGCTGTTCTTTGCGAAACCCAACAAACTCAAACTTCAAGAACAGGTTTTGTTGTTTAGGTTTGTTCTACGCCACATCAGTTTGAATCGCACCCACCTGACGGCACGCATTTCAGCCATTACGCAATCGTTACGTCCTTCGCCAGATAGACATCCTGTATCGCGTTGAGCAACATCACGCCATCCTGCATTGGCTTCTGAAACGCCTTGCGTCCCGAAATCATCCCCATGCCGCCGGCACGCTTGTTGATTACCGCAGTGCGCACCGCCTGCCCCAAGTCGTTTTCGCCCGAGGCGCCGCCGGAGTTGATCATGCCCACCCGCCCCATGTAGCAGTTGGCGACCTGGTAGCGCACCAGGTCGATCGGATGGTCGCTGGTCAGCTCCGAATATACCTTGGGATGGGTTTTGCCGAACTTGATCGCGGTGTAGCCGCCGTTGTTCTCGGCCTGTTTCTGCTTGACGATGTCAGCCTCGATGGTGGCGGCGAGATGGTTGGCCTGGCCGGTCAGGTCGGCGCTGGCGTGGTAGTCGATTCCGTCCTTCTTGAAGCCGGGATTGCGTAAATAGGCCCACAGCACCGTCACCATGCCGAGCTCGTGGGCGTGGGCGAAGGCTTCGGAAATTTCGAGAATCTGGCGGCGCGATTCGGGCGAGCCGTAATACACCGTCGCGCCCACCGCCACCGCGCCCATGTCGAACGCCTGATCGACGCTGGCAAACAGGGTCTGGTCATAGATTGCCGGATAGGTCAGCATTTCGTTGTGGTTGATTTTGACGATGAACGGGATCTTGTGCGCATACCTGCGCGCCACCGACCCGAGCACGCCCAAGGTCGAGGCCACTGCGTTGCACCCTCCCTCAATGGCCAGCTTGACGATGTTTTCCGGGTCGAAATAGATCGGGTTAGGCGCGAAAGAAGCGCCGCCCGAATGTTCGATGCCCTGGTCTACCGGCAGAATGGACATATAGCCCGTTTCGGCCAGACGGCCATGGCCGAACAGGGTTTGCAGAGCGCGCAGTACGCCGGGTTTGAGATCCTTCTGCGCCACCACCCGGTCCACGTAATCCGGCCCCGGCAGGTGCAGCATGTCCCTGGAAATCCCCTTGCACTGGTAGGCCAGCAAACTCTCCGCTTCATTTCCCAGCAACTTGCCGATATCGGTCATTTTCGTTCCCCTTGCTAATCAAAGTGAATAAGGCGCATCGTCCTTAAATATAGCAGCCGAACTCAAACTATCCAAAAATAAGCGTTTAAACTGGCGAATTGGCATGAATTTCGGCAAAATGGCCGAAAAACCATTCACCATCAATCATAAGGAACTGCCATGGTAACCCTCATTCTGCTCGTCATTCTGCTGGTTGCAGCGGTCTATTTCATCATGCTCTACAACGGCCTGGTCAGCCTCAAGCACAATGTTTCCAAAGCCTGGGCCAACATCGACATACTCCTCAAGCAGCGCCACGACGAGCTGCCCAAGCTGGTGGAAACCTGCAAGCAGTACATGCAATATGAGCAGGAAACTCTGGAGAAGGTAATGCAGGCGCGCTCCCAGGTTGCCCATGCTCGTGAAAGCCAGAACATGGGGGCGCTGGGTGCCGCCGAGGGTTCGCTACGCGGGTTGCTCGGCAACCTGTTCGCGGTGGCGGAGGCCTACCCGGAGCTGAAGGCCAACGAAAACTTCCAGCACCTACAGGGACGCATCACCGGCCTGGAAAATGCCATCTCCGACCGGCGCGAGTTCTACAACGACAGCGTCAACCTCAACAACGTGCGCATCGAGCAGTTTCCGGACGTGATCGTGGCTCGACTATTCAACTTCCAGCCTGCCGACCTGCTCGAATTCGACGCCTCGGAATTAACTGACGTCAACGTCAAACATCTATTCAATAACTAATTGCAACTCCCGCTTCGATGTTCGAAGGACTGAAGCAACATTACGTCAACCTGCTCACCTCAGGGGGACATTTGGTGCTGCTTTTCGCCGGCTGGCAAATCGGCAGCAGGGAAGCCTGGATAGCCATCCTGGGCTTGGTCGGCGTCGTCAGCTTTTTCGCCTGGGCCAGCAACAAGCGTCGTAGTCGCCTGATTCTCGACACCCCGACATCAAAAATTACCTCAGCCGCTCAAGGCTATGTCGAGTTGAAAGGCCATGCCAAACAAGCGCATGACACCCCGCTGCTGAGCAAACTCACCCTGCTGCCTTGTGTGTGGTACCGCTACATGATCGAGGAAGAAAGTAGCGACAAAAAGAGCTACAACACCATAGAACAGGGCACAAGCGACGACATCATCCTGATCGACGATGGCAACGGCCAGTGCTTCATTGATCCGGACTACGCCGAAATCATCACCAGCCACAAGCAAGTCTGGACTAAAAGTGGCCACCGCTACACCGAATACCTGCTTTCCCCGCTCGACACCCTCTATGCCATCGGTGAGTTCACCACCCTGGGCGGGGCAAACAGCGATCTTGATTTCAAGGGCGATTTCAATGCCCTGCTGACTGAATGGAAACGTAACAAGACGCAGCTGCACGAGCGTTTCGACCTCAACAAGGATAGCCAGATCGACCCGCGCGAGTGGGAACTGGCCGTGCTCGCAGCGAAGCGCGAAGTGGCGAAGCAGCATGGCGAAATCCGCCTCAAGGACGGCACGCACCTCTTGCGCAAGCCGAAGGACGGCCGACTATTCCTGCTTTCCAACCTTCCGGAGAAGAATCTGGCACGGAAATACGTGCTGTGGGGCGGGTTCCATCTGCTGACGTTCATGGGAGCCACAGGCTGCGCTGCCTACTTGCTGGGTGTCTGAGTCAGCTCGAGGCGCATTTTCAACATTGGCGAATATGCCTATGAATGATTTTCAGGAGCCCTCACCCCAACCCTCTTCCGCCTGTGGGCGAGGGGCTTTACTCCCTTCTCCCGCAGGCGGGAGAAGGCTGGGGATGAGGGAGTATGGGGTGCGATACAGTATCCTGAATATTGTTCATAGGCATATTGGCGAATGACTGGAAAGTGCCAATTCTGTTGAAAAAGTCTAATTTTTCGAAGCGCTGCAATTTTGTCAAAAGTCCATTACCTACACAAAGGAAATTTATTGCCTTTGTATGGGCGAATCAGACGTCCTGCAGCGAGCGATCAGCCAATACGCCCTTCCCCCCGGACACATCCTTCGAAGGAAAACTTGCCAAAGAGGCTTAAGAGGCTTAAATTTTTTTTCAAGCGCCATGAAAGGTGAACCGGCGGAAGGCAAGATCTATTGAATGAGTCCGGTTGGCTTGTCGGCAGGCAATATGGAGACGTAAAAATAGCGCGGCTCTTCGTCGATGAAGCGATCGATCACGGCGGATTGGGAACGGCTTTCTCCGGAAGAAAGGTCAGCCCGACCTGCGACCTCGGCGCTGCCAATCTGGACGCCATAGCGATCGAACACAAAAATTCTGGCTGCGGGACGGACCGTTTTGGCCGTGCTGTTTTCCATCACCAGCTTGTATTCGTAGCTCTTCGTGCCGTTTTGATTCAGTACCGTAAACACGATGTTCTTGAGGTAGGGGCCATTAATCGGGAGCACTTTGTCCGACACCAGGTCGAGCAGGTGCGGGAGCCGCCCCTTCGTCATTTCCGACAATATCTTCTTGGTCCGCTCCAGTTCAGGACCCGTTTGGCTCAGCTCCTGCCGGGTCTTGGTGAGATCGGCTTGCAGTGCGTTGTTCTCCTCCTCAAGGCCGCTGATTCGTATGACGGAGAATATAATCACGAAAAGCAGCGCCAACAGGGAAACGGAAAGGGCGACCGTCAGCGCCAGTCTGCGACTCACCTTGTGAAGATCCGAGCTCGACCGGTATGAACGGCTGCGCGCAAAATGGCGAGCGGCGGGCGCGCGCGAAGTATCGGGCCTCGCGTCTTCAACGATGGGTTTGTCGATCGTTTTTTCGTCCATTGCCCAGCCTCAGTGTCAAAGAAAGCCCTGTTTTCACCCGAGTAGCTATGGGGCCGTTTGCAAAATACGGATCGCTTCGGCTCAGCGAAGCCGGTTTTGAGTCTAGCACATGCCTGACGATGTTCCCGCCACGCCCCGATGAACAATATAAGGGGACGGATTTATTTTACCAGACCTGGCCAACCTTCTTTCCCTTCTCTGACCCACTTTTACACGGCCTTCCGGAACCGCGCCGCTCTACCCTGCAGAATCAAAGAGGTGAGCTTCGGATTGCTTTTCTTGGACTCTTTCATTGCGTTGGCTCATTGGGAAATATTTTCTCCCCCGTTGCGCCATCGGTGCGCGCCATCCATAATAATCAAACTCAAATGGATTTCGCATTTACCGGGATTGAATCCATCACATGAAACTCAAGACCAAAATATGGCTGTTGCTGGGTGCCCTGATGAGCCTGGTCTTGGTGATCGACCTCACGATCAGTTACCAGAAATTGACCGCAGAACTGTGGTCGGAAGCCGCATACGACGCCAAAACCGTGTACGGTTTCATGATGGCGACGCGCCGGATCTATCAGCAGCAGTTCGTCGACAGCGGCCTGCCGATCAACGACAAGACCATTGGTTTTCTGCCAGCCCATTCTTTCTCGCGCATTTCCAGGGATTTCGCCAACTGGAACCAGAGCGGAATTATCTTCAACAATGTTTCCGACGTGCCGCGCAATCCCGGCAACCAGGCCGACCGCTTCGAGCTGGAGGATATGGCCTGGTTCCGCGCCGACTCCAAGGCGACCGATCGAATACGCGACATCGTTACTGACAAGGGTATCGGCTACCTGCTTTACACTGCGCCGATCCGGATCGAGCCGTACTGTCTGAAATGCCACGGCGAGCGCGACGCGGCTCCGCCCAGTATCCGTGAGCGGTACGCCACCGCATACGGCTACAAACTTGGCGACCTGCGCGGCGTGGTGAGCATCAAGATCCCGACGGAAAAGTTTGATGCCCGCCGTCTCCGGTTATGGGGTGGACAACTGATGAAAAGCCTGGCCGGCTATCTTGTCATCTTCCTGGCGCTGGGTTTTATTCTTGACCGCCTGGTGACGCGCCGACTATCTCGCTTGCAAATGGGGGCGCAACAGTTTGCGGTGGGCAACTATGCCGCGCGTGTCGAGGATGAGCAAAGGGACGAAATCGCCTATTTCACCCGGACGTTCAAC
>Ga0100382_1002147_pt1 | contig 12097 bp, 9 predicted proteins | sample CryGeymeta201506_FD_81566 | JGI IMG/M metagenome (GOLD analysis project Ga0100382, IMG submission 81566) | Groundwater microbial communities from Crystal Geyser aquifers in Utah, USA - Crystal Geyser metaG 2015-06 | ecosystem: Environmental > Aquatic > Deep subsurface > Groundwater | place: USA...
AGCAGGAGGGGCGCGTCCGTGAACGCCAACGCTTCGGCGAGCGCGCCTGCCTTGAAGCCGTGACGATGACCTCGACGCACGTGCGTCGCGACGACACCGCGCGCGCACAGTTCGGCGACGGCGTGCGCGACCAGGCGCACAGTGTCGTCCGTCGAGTCGTCGAGGACTTGAATGTCGAACTCGCCCGGGTAGCGCAATCGTCCCGCCGCTTCGATCACGCGCGCGGCGACGTCACGCTCGTTGTAGACGGGGATCTGCACCGTCACGCGCGGCCACTCCCCCGTGATCGTCGGAAGGGTGGGCGAGCGCCAGCGGCGACGGCGCGCGAGCAAGACGTAGGAGTTCACGCCGTAGGCGAAGAGCGCGGTCACGACGACGCCATAGATCGCCGCGACGGTGACCAGGGCGCTCACGAGCGGCCCCTGCGGCGAGTCCAGGCGGGCATCGCGGCCAGCATGAGCGCGATGAAGGGCGGAATCCAGATCAGGGCCGTCACCCACGCGGGCATCGGGCCATCGGGTGGGCCGTACTTGAGATAGGAGAGCGGCAACGTCGCCGCGAGCCAGAGTCCGGCGGGCGACGGGTAGACGCACAGGAAGGGCACCATCCAGAGCGCGTACCAGGGGTGCATCGCGGTCGGCAGCAGCAGCACGAAGGCGAGCGCGATGCGCGCGGCGCTCCCCGAGCTGTCGCGCTCGGGATGACGGGCGATCCACGCGACCACACCGACCAGCGCGGCCCCGCACAGCAGCATCGCCCACGTGCGCGCGTGCGGGATCACGAAGCCGAGCACCCACTCGACCAGCCCGCGCAGCCCGATGTTGAAGTCCTCGCCCGAGCGTGGGTAGTCGGGCAGGAAGCCGAGCACGGCCGGGCCGGACACCGCGAAGTACGCACCGTAGAGCACGAGCGCGAGCAAGCCCGCCGCGCTCAGGGCGCGCCAGCGCGACTCCTTCGGAATCGCCGCGAAGAGCAGCACGGGATAGAGCTTCATCAACATGGCGAAGCCGAGCACGAGCCCGACCAGGGTGCGCGCGCCACGATCGGCGGCCCAGAGCGCGAGCAGGAGCAGAGGCAAGACGAAGGCGTCCAGGTGCCCCGAGACAGCGACCTCGGCCACGACCAGCGGCGACCAGGCGTAGATCGCGAGTCGACCCAGCGGGATCCGGCGCCGACTCAGGGCGGCCGCGAGCAGCAAGAGACCCGCGAGCTCGGCCAGGATGGCCGCCGCCTTGAGCGCGCCGACCGTGCGCAGCCCGACGGCAGCGAGGCTCAGGAAGAAGAGCTGTGCGCCGGGCGGATAGACGGTGAGCACGTCCTTGCGGTTGATGTGCGGCCAGACGGCGTCGTCCCTCAGGGACTCGAGGGACGCGGCGTCAGGCGGCGCACCGTAAGGGCTGTGGCCGGCGAGCTGCACGCGACCGTCCCATAGGTAGCGGTAGAGATCGCTCGAGAGATCCGTCGGCCACGCCCAGGCGCCGAGGCGGAACACGACGGCGAAGAGCAGCACCAGGCCAAGCGTGCGCCGACCGTCTCGATTCCAGAGCAAGACGACGGCCGCCGCTTGGAGCACCGTGAGCGCGAGCGCGAACCAGGCGAAGCCCGACGCGCCGGCGCCCTCGGGCAGACCCACCCACCACGCCACGCCCAGCACTGCGCCGAGCACGGCAGCGCCCCCGAGGGCGAGCGTCGAGGCCTGGCGCACGCGCGCTCGTCAGCGCTCGACGTCGACGCGTGGCTGCAGATCGACCGACGTGATCTCGTCCGCCACGATCGTGACTTCGGCGCGGCTGAGCAGGACCAGCGGACCGCTCGCCTCGAGGCGTCCGAAGGCCTCCACCGTGATCGGCCCTGGGGCCAGGTTCGCCACGGCGAAGCGACCGCTCGCGCCGGTGAAGGTGAGCGCCGGGTCGGGCGCGAAGCCCTCGTAGTAGACGACTCCGTCGGTGCGATCGCCGTAGCGGATCACCGCGTTGGCGATGCCGAAGACGTCGCAATCGTGCACGGCGCCGACCAGCGTTCCTTGGCCCGGCGTGAGGGTCACGCCCGCCGTCGTGGCCTGATCCGTCATCTCTGCGGGCGCCGGCATCCACACCCAACCCGAGACGATGTTGCGGGTGTAGGCGCGGCTCGAGTAGAGCGATGTCGGCACCAGGCCGTCCGCCGTGGCGCGCACCCAGCCGTCGAAGCCCGCAGGGCCGACCGACACCGAGAGCACGACGCGGCCATCGAGGGGAGTGGCGACAGCCGTGCCGCGAGAGCCCGTGGCGTCGAAGGCCTCGAGGGTGGCCGCGGGTTGCACGCCCAGCGCGTTGCCGGGATCCGCGAGGGCGCGCGTGTAGCCCGGCAGGAGCAGGTCGGTGACGGTCGCAGGCATGGGCGCGTTGTTGCCCAGGCAGGCCAGGAATCCGTCCGCGATCTCCGTCGGCGCCGAGGCGGGCTCGGGATCGAGGATGGGCACTTCGGCCGCGGGACCGGGCCCGGGACAGCCCGACAGGATCGCGCACAGGGCGAGGGACGTGAGGGCGATTCGGATGGGGCTGCGCGGCATGGGTGGACTCTCGTTCGCGCACTGGCAGGGCGCTGTCAGGGGCGCTGTGGCACGACGTGGTTTTGCAGGATGCGGTTGATCGTCTCGAGATCCAAGGAACCGGGACCGAGCGCTGGCGGACCTGTGATGGACATGTGCGTACTCGCCGCGACCGGGCTCGCGGCCCGAGCCGTCGCGCCGAGCGGAGTAGTCACGGGATCATCGTAGATGCCGTCCCCATCGAAGTCGATAGCGACGGTGCGGTCGAGCACGTGACTCCGCCCGGCCCCGTCGACGAAGAGGAATTCGCCCGTGCCGAAGCCGATCGCGCGCTTGAGGGCGTTCTCGTTGTCGGGCACACCGTCGGCGCGCGGGTGACAGCCCTGACAGTCGCGCGGCTGACGCTGGATGGTGTGATGGTGAACGGGGTTGTGCTCGTTGCCGTCCCCCGAGAAGCCATCCGTGGTGAGCAGGGGTGCGGCGTCGACGAGCGTGTGGCCCGCCGCGTCGATGTGGCTGTAGAAGATGCTGGTGCCGACCGTGGGCGAGATGCGGCCCTGGGTGTCAAAGCCGAGGATCAACGCGTCGGAGACCACGCTCATGGCGTAGTTGCTGACGCGCCCCGCCTGGATCGCGCCCGTCACCTGGTTCATCGCCGACTGGCGATCGTCGCGCACCACGTGGCAGCCGAAGCAGTTCACGGTCCAGGCGTTGTGACAGCCGAAGCACTCCATGCGCCCTCGCCGCAAACCGAGATCGTCCGGCAGCGTCGCGCCATTGGGCAACCCGGGGAAGGTCGCGGCCACATCGGTGGGATCGACCGAGCGGAACCAGGCCAGCAGGGCCGCGCGGAACTCCGGATCACCCGCGTGCAGGCCGCAGCCCATCAGCGTGCGCGGGTTGAAGCGAATTTGCGTGGGATCCACGCGCTCGGAGATCTGCGTGACCGGATGATCCTGCTGGTCGAGCTTGCCGAAGAGGGTGAAGAGGCCCGCGTCGTTCTCCGTGATCGCGTCGACGTTGTCCGCGTTGCCACCGTTTTGACTCAGGGAGCGCCGGAAGAGCGTGCGGCTCTCGTCGGTGATGCGCGCGCCGGGCGTGCCGTGACAAGATTCGCAGCGCACGCGCGTCTCGAACTCGCGGCGCTCGGCCATGTGATTCGAGCCGTGGACCTCGGCGACGACGTGGCAGTCGATGCAGGCCATGCCCTTCGAGAAGTGGATGTCGGGCGGCGTCTCGTCGACGTCGTTCGTCCCGTCCTCGTCTTCGATGTAGAAGGGAAAGGGCTTGCCGTAGAGGTTGTACGCGCCCTGAGAGCGGATGTAGTTCGACTCGGGCCAGAAGACGGCGTTGGGCGGATCCTCGATGCCTCGGTTCACGCCCCCGATGCGCATGTCGCCCTCGGGCTCCGAGCGCTCGCGCACGCCCTGGATCAGGAGGCCGCGCTGCAGATGCGCGTGGTGGCAGTGGTTGCATTGCGAGTCGGGGATCAAGAGCGTGAGTCGGTGAAGCGCGCCGTGTCCGGTCTCGTCGCGTGCCTGGCTGACGTCGGCGGTGCGCGGGCGTCCGTCGTTCTCGGTCACGAGGTGACAGGCGTTGCAGCCGGACGAGGTGTACTTGCCGGGCACGTCCGCGCCGTCGCGCGACAGATGGCACTCCACGCACAGCTGCCCCATGGTCGTGAAGTAGCTCTGAGCGAGCTCACCCGTAGGGGTGGTGACGCCATCGCCCTCGTCAGGCAGACGAGAGAGCGAGGCGACCTCACCGCGCTCCGTGCCGGGATAGGCGTCCGTGACGTCGCGCACCGCGAAGTGCGCGTCGCGATCCGTGAGGCCACCGAAGTACAGGCCGCCGGCGAGCTGGCCGCTCAAGGTGGCGTGCGTCGACAGCTCGCTGTTGGACAGGATGCGGGTGTGGCAGTTGCCGCCGCCTCGCGTGGCCGAACCGCAGGTGCGCGCGGCGATGCGGTAGTCCGACGGATTGAGAAACTGGAGCAGCGCCGGATCGAGCTCGTCGAGCTCGGCCAGGGTCGCACCGCGCAGGATCCGGCCCCCGGGCAGGCGCCCACCTGGGCTCGAAGGATTGAACGAGACGCTCGTGGTGACGTGCGCCAAGCTCTTGGTCGTCGCGTTGCGGTCGCCTCCGTGGCAGTCGACGCAGTCGAGGGGGTCGCCTCCGTAGTGCGCGTGCTCAATGCGACCGTGACAGGAGTCGAGGCTGCAACCGAGTCGGCCCGTCGGCGTGATGTCCGAGGGCGCGTTGCAGGCGCACAGCACCAACGCCATCAAGATGACGAGCGACGCCTGGATTTCGTGCAGCTTTCCCAAGGTTCCCGTGCGAGCGGCGGGACGCCACGGCCCGCGGACAAGCCTACCTGCCTGGAGCGCATGTGCCTGCGTCAGGACGCCTCTTAATTGATCGTGCGCAAGCCGAGAGCGCCCAATTCAACGATGCGCATCGTTCACGGATGCGTCTTGGGCCAGCGAAGCCACACGCAATCCAGGACCTCGTCCGAGAGCAGTCGCTCACACATGGGAAAGAGCTCGCTCTCCTCGAACCTGATGTGGTCATGGAGAAGCTGCGCGAAGGCGCGTGCCATGGACGCATCGCCATCCCGAGCGGCCCCGACGTGACGACGAAGGGTGGCGTGATCGTCGACCACTCGATCCACGAGAGCCGGCGCCCCGAGGCGCAGGTGCGGCAGGAGCAGCTCCTCCTCGACTCGGAAGTGCGGCTCGAGCTCGGCGTCGAAGCGTTCGGCGAGCGTCAGGCCCGCGGCGGGTGTCCACCGCTGGCTCTGATCGCGGACGGTGCGCGCGAGGACCAGCCCTTGGTGGTGGTCCGAGGAGAGACCTTGGAGTCGAGGATCTCGCTTCATCGTCCGGTGGTGAAAGCAGGGATCATGCCGGCGCGTCCATGCCCCGAAGCTTGCGCCACAGTGTGTTGCGGGCGAGCAGCTCGAGGGCGACACCTTCACCCACGTGCACCTCGAGAATCACGTCCTGAGGCCACGCTTCGCCGCTTCCTGAAGCGCCGGGATCGCGCCCGAGCCGTGGCCTCACTCGATGGTCGAGTCGGTCACGACGATGGGCGTGTCGTCGTGGTTCGAGATCTGCGGGTAGGTCGGATACCAGGATCCGCCCGTGTTGCCGGTGATCGTCGACTTGTCGATGCGAATGTCGCCCGTGTGGTCGTTGCTGACGAAGAAGATGGCGCTGCCGTGCTGCACCACGTCGTTGTGCTGGATGAGCGTGCCGCAGATGGACAGCGTCATCGTGTTGCCGTCGTTGTAGATGGCGCCGCCGCTGCCACCTCCAGGGGTGCCCGCGGTCATGGGGTTGCCACCGTTTCCGATGGCGTGGTTGTAGGCGAAGTTGCTGTTCAGGATCGTCCAGGACGTGCCGATGCTGCTGATGCCGCCGCCGTTGGAGCAGGTGTTTCCGTAGCCCTCGGCGCCACCGAAGGTCGTGTTCGTGACGTAGACGGGCAGTCCGTCGAACTGGCTGAAGACGCGGATGCCCGCGCCGCCCACGTCGGGTCCCGTGTCCGCGCACACGTTGTTGAAGAAGCGCGAGTTGACGACCTTGAAGCGCCCGCCGCGCACCCAGACGGCGCCGCCGCCGTCGTACTCGGTCTCGGAGCGCGAGTCGGCGTCGATGAAGGTCAGGTTCTGCACCGTGAGCTGGGGCGAGTCCTGATTGTCGCAGTGCGACGTGGTCCAGACCTGATCGGAGTCGCAGGTGTTCATATACAGGATGCGCGTCGTCCCGCCGCCGCTGAGCGTCACCAGACCACCGCCGTCGATTACGATGCGAGGGCCCGTGTCGTTGAAGATCTTCGCCGGCCGGTCGAGGGTGATGGTGATGGGATCGGGACCGCAGTCGAAGGTGATGACGCCGCCGAGGGCCACGGCCGCGACCACGGCGTCGCCGCTGCAGCTCGCGGGCGTGCCGTCGCCGATGACGTGATCGGGCGAGGAGACGTCCTCGGGACCGGCCTCGGGCGGGATGGCGCAGGGCGCGGCGGGGTTGCCCGCCGGAGGTCCGGCCTCGGGATCGGTCAGCGGGTTGCTGGCGTCCACGCTGCCCGCGTCGCGACCACCGGCGTCCGTGCGCGGTCTCGCGCTGTCCGTCCGGCCACCGTCCGAGACGCTCGAGTCGGCCGTGGAGGATGTCCCGCCGCCACAGGCCACGATCGTGAACGACAAGATCCCCAAGAGCAGCCGAATGCGCATGCCATGCCTCCAACGGCCCGCGTGTCGCGAGGCCTCGGGAGAGTGTAGCCGCTTGTCGCGTCCCGATGCAGGGTTGGGTCCCGTGTCAGCGATCGCGGCGGGGTACGGCGCGTCGCCAGGCCAGACCGAGGAGCAAGAGCAACAGGCTCGAGGCTCCGGAAGGCGCCTCGGCCGGAGCCAAGCGGCAGCCGCATCCGCCGTGCGCCGCACCTGGATCGACCCCCGCGTCGGCCGAAGAGCCGCCGTCATCCAACACGCCGCCGTCGTCGAGCGCGCCAGCGTCGAGGTCCGGAGCCGCCGCGCAATGGGCGCCGTCGGCGTCCTCCACGCAACCCGCCGCGCAGGTCGTAGTCATGCCGAGATCGCCCATGACGCAGCTGCCGAAGGTCGAGGCGTCGACGCACACGCTGACGGCTCCACTCGCGCAGCCGGCGAAGACGCAGGCGCCCGCGCGGCACGCGTCCCCGGCACCGCAGGCGACGCGCGAGCAATCCGCCATCACGATCGAGTCGCCATCGCATCCGGGCATGCAGCCGCAACCCGAGTCAGCGAAACCCGCGGCGGGGCTGCCGGCGAGGCGCGCGTTGGTCATCGGTCCGTAGGCTCCGTCCTCGGCGATGGGGTCGCCCGGGTTGTTCACGTTCCACAGGTGCTGAAAGGCGCGGATGGCGTCCGAGCGCAGGTCCATGCCCGGGCAATCGAAGTGCACCGGATCGCTGCTGCCGAGCCAGACGCAGCCCTGGGCCTCGAGGGCCGACTGGGCGGCCGCGTGGTTCGAGACGTCGATGGCGCGCCCGCTCTGGTGGTTGCTGGTCCCTGGCGTGGCCGCGAGTCCGCAGCCTCCGGAGTTGTAGAGCACGTACTGGTCGGCGACCGTGCGGAAGGCCGAGGTGATCTGGAGCGGGGTCCGGTCGGCGGCGGCCTGGATCGCGTCGCGCGCGGAGGCCTGCACGAAGGCGTAGACGCGCGAGGAGGTCAGCGTGATGTTGGGATAGGGAGCGAAGCGCACGAAGGCGCCCGGATGCGTGCAGCTCTGGGCCTCGGCCAGCTGCGCCGAGATGCCCTCGATGCCCGCGGTGGAGCAAGCGCCACGCGCCGCGATGTCCGCGACCGTCTGTGCGCTCGCGGCGGACGTGACGAGCGGCGACACACCCGTCAGGAAGAGCGCGACCAGAGCCGTGACGGAAATCGAGCGCGGGGTGATCACGCGCCGACTATGCCATCAACGTCAGCGGACTTGCACCAGGGTCGGCCGGTCGGCCTCTTCGGGCAGGATGGCCTTCCAGCCGACGGGCAAGGCGGGGGAGGTCATGTCGAAGAGCCGACGCGCGTCCCTGGGCGAGAGGTTCACGCAGCCGTGGCTGCGACGATGCCCGAAGTCGTCGTGCCAGAAGGCCGCGTGCAGCCCGTTCGCGTGCTCGAAGTACTGCACCCAGGGCACCGCCTCGATGGCGTAGTTACGTCGCACGTCGGTCTGCGCGAGGTTGGTCATGTCGCTGAAAGCGAGCTTGGCCCAGATGTGGAACTCACCCACAGGGGTGGCGTGGTTGGGGTCGGGGAGGCCCGTGGAGACCAAGGTCGCGAAGACGGGGCGAGCTCCTGCGAAGACGGTCAGCACCTGTTGATCGACGTCGACGTCGATCCAGCGCTCGTCGCCTTGAACGTCTGCGGGGAGCGGCGCGGGCGTCATGTGTGCGACGTCCCGCTCGCGCAGGAAGCCTCCGCCGACCCGCTCCACCCAGTCGCGCGTGGTCGAGGCGACGTGCACGACTTCACGACGCCCGACGTGGGCCGTCACGTGACCGCCCGGACGCGCGTAGACGCGGGCGTCGTTCGCCAGGACCCAGCCGAGATCACTGGCTTCGCCTTCGGCGATCTCTCGACCCGCGAAGCTGCTCCCCCGCGCCAAGGTCAGCGACTCCTCCTCGACCCACAGACCGCGGCGCGTCTCGAGGAACGCCGAGTCACGCAGCTCGCGGCGCTCGGTGACCACCAGCCCGAAACCTTCGCCGTAGGTCTCTTCGTAGCGATCCATGAAGGCGTCGATGGGATCGCGATACGCGCGCGTGCCGTCGTAGCGCACGAAGGCGTAGCGCCGAGGCAGGATCTCGCCGTCGGCGACACGCGGGATGCTCTCGCCCGCGGGAGGCAAGGACGAGGCGCGAACATGCTCGGCGCAGAGATAGAGCTGCGGCCCCACGCGCGCCCAGGTTCCGCCGGGGCAGCCGGCGCCGCGCACCACGCCCAGGTTCGGCACGCGCGTGTTCACCCGCACCGTGCCCCTGCGACGCGCCCCCTCACGGGGTTCGCGCAACACGGGCGCGGCGTCGTCGAGCACCAGCCAGGAGCCCGAGGCTGCCGCGGGGGTGCGCGGCGTGGCGATCGCGTCCTGCGCGAGACCCGACGCCAGCCACAGGCCCACGCCGAGACCAAGGCTGGCCAGGAGGACGCAAGTTCGCAGCGAGAAGCTCACCGCCGTCAGTATACGGTCGAGCTCTGCACCGACCCACTTGTTGCCAGTCCGCGGCCGTTGAGACCGCCGGTCGGCGCCCTTACTCGCGGTCGCCGCCTCGCACGCCGTAGCGCTTGGCCAGCTCGCGCAGGTGGTAGCGGGTGAGGCCCGCGGCCTGGGCGCTCTTGGTGATGTTGTCGCCGTACTTGTCGAGCAGCGCCTTCAGGTAAGCAGGCTCGAAGGCGTCGAGCACCTTCTGCTTGGCCTCCTTGAAAGGCATCTCGTCGTCGACGAATTGCTCGGCCGTGCCCCCGGGGAGCGCCGCGGGAGGCGTCTTCTGGGACGAGGGCATCAGGTCCTTCACCGTCAGCTCGGACTCGTCGGCCAGGAAGGCTGCGCGCTCGAGCGTGTTGCGCAGCTCGCGCACGTTGCCGGGCCAGGGGTAGGACTTGAGCCGGGCCATCGCGCCCTTGCTGATGGTGAGCCGGCCATCTTCGCCCGGGAAGCGGCGCTTGCTGAACTCTTCGAGGAAGGTCTCCGCCAGCAGCGGCACGTCTTCGGAGCGCTCGGCGAGCGAGGGCAGCTCGACGGTCACGACGCTCAGGCGGAAGTAGAGATCCTCGCGAAAGGTCCCCTCGTTCACCATCGCGCGGAGATCGCGGTTGGTCGCCGCGACGACCCGCACATTCACCGGGATCGTCTTCTCGCCACCGACGCGCTTCACTTCGCGATTCTCGAGCACCCGCAGGAGCTTCGGTTGCAGCGCGAGGCTCAACTCGCCGATCTCGTCGAGGAAGATGGTGCCACCGTCGGCCTGCTCGAAGGAGCCCTTGCGCCTGTCCGTGGCGCCGGTGAAGGCCCCGCGCTCATGACCGAAGAGTGTGCTCTCGATCAGGTTCTCGGGGATGGCGGAGCAATCCTAGACGACCAGGGGCTGCTCCTTGCGACGGGATCCGCTGTGCAGCGCGCGCGCCACCAGCTCCTTGCCCGTGCCGGTCTGACCACGGACGAGCACCGTCAGATCACTCGGCGCCACCTTGCTGAGCACGGCGAAGATCTCGCGCATGCGCACGCTCTTGCCGATCAGATCGAAGTAGCGCTCGTCGTGGCTGAGATCGATCTCGACCTCGCCCTCGCCGGCCTCGTAGCGCAGGCTGGTCTGACCCGCGCGGATCACCGTTCCTGGACGAATCCAGACCTCGCGGATGCGGAGATCGTTGATGGTGGTGCCGTTGGTGGAGCCCAGATCCTTGAGCAACACACCCTTCTCGTTGGCGATGATCTCACAGTGGGTGCCGCTCACGGCCTTGTCCGCGAGCACCAGATCGCAGATCAGGCTGCGGCCGATGGTCACGCGCGCCCGCTCGACCGACAGCTCGCGACCTTGGTCCGGGCCCTCGATCACGATCAGGCGTCCACGCTTCAGGCGTCGCTTGGTGGCGCGCGCATCCACGAAGACCGTGGTCAGTGCGGGTTCTCGATCCGTCACGATACCTCCTGTCCCAGGGAAAGGCCGGTCGAGGCGTCGGCGCGCAGTGCCCGGATGGCGGCGCCGTAGTCCGCAGCACCGAAGACGGCGCTCCCCGCCACGAGCACGTCCGCTCCAGCAGCCACGGCGAGGGAAGCGGTCCCGGACTTCACGCCGCCGTCCACTTCGAGGTCGATCGATCGCTTGGACACGTCGATCATACGCCGCAGCGCGCGGATCTTTCCCTGAGCCGAGGGAATGAACGACTGTCCGCCGAAGCCAGGGTTCACGCTCATCACCAGGATCAGGTCCACATCGTCGAGGACGTAGCGCACGACCTCTTCCGGCGTGCTCGGGTTGAGCGAGACGCCCGCGCGTTTGCCGGCCGCGTGAATCTGCTGCACGGCCCGGTGCAGATGGGGCGTCGCCTCGGCGTGCACGGTGATGATGTCGGCGCCCGCCTCGGCGAAGGCGTCGATGTAGCGCTCGGGCTGCTCGATCATCAGGTGCACGTCGACCACGCCGCGCGCCGCGCGACGAACCGCGTCGACCACCAACGGACCGATGGTCAGGTTCGGGACGAAGTGCCCGTCCATCACGTCGACGTGGATCCAATCGGCGCCCGCGTCCTCGACAGCGCGGATCTCGTCGGCGAGTCGGCCGAAGTCGGCGGAGAGGATCGAGGGCGCGATGCGCACGGCCGGGGAGTTCGCCACGGCATGAGTCAAGCGGCGCCTGCGCTCGGTGTCAATGACGGCCATGAGCAGCAGCGAAGAGCGCGTTCGGGGGTTAGCCGACGCTTGACTGTAGAGGTGGGTTCCACCCACACTCCTGCCCCTGGCCGGTGACCCGCAGGGCACCCCCCGAAACTCCGGTCCTACCACATGACTGAGCAGCGATATCGCGTGATAGAGCGCCTCGCGGCCGGCGGCATGGCCGAGGTCTTCGTAGGCGAGCAGCAGAGCCATCAGGGGTTCAAGAAGAAGGTCGCGATCAAGCGCGTTCTGCCGCATTTGGCGCAGAACAAGAACTTCATCGGCATGTTCCTGGACGAGGCGCGGCTCGGGGCGCAGTTGACGCACGCCAACATCGTCAGCGTCTTCGACATCGGCGCGGCGGACAACACCTACTTCATCGTGATGGAGTTCGTCGACGGGGCGAACCTGAAGAAGGTGATGGACGCCCTCAAGCAGATGGGCCGCTCCGTTCCCATCAAGGCTGCCATCTACATCTCCATGGAGGCCTGCCGAGGTCTCAGCTTCGCCCACGACCTGATGGACGAAGAGGGCCACTCGATGCACCTCGTGCACCGCGACGTCTCGCCCCCGAACATCCTGATCTCCAAGCGCGGTGAGGTGAAGGTCACGGACTTCGGTCTGGCCAAGGCCACGACCCAGCTGGAGAAGACCGATC
>Ga0100382_1002188_pt1 | contig 11940 bp, 10 predicted proteins | sample CryGeymeta201506_FD_81566 | JGI IMG/M metagenome (GOLD analysis project Ga0100382, IMG submission 81566) | Groundwater microbial communities from Crystal Geyser aquifers in Utah, USA - Crystal Geyser metaG 2015-06 | ecosystem: Environmental > Aquatic > Deep subsurface > Groundwater | place: USA...
AGTAGGAGCCGCGCGCCGCGTGAGGAGCCCATCCAGACCCGCCCTCTCGCGCCCAGGCGTCCAGCGCGGCACCGACGCGAGGGTCGGCATTGGAGAACGCCTCGATGGCGTCCACCGCCCAGTCCTCGTATCGAGGATTCTGCTCGAAGCGTGCCTGCGCTTCGTTCATCGCAGCATCTAGCGCCGCGTACTTGCCTTCGAGGAGCATCGCTAGCAGCCCCACGCGGTCAACCTGCTGTCGAGGAAACCCGTCTTCGTCCACACCCTCTGGGCCGACCACCGGAAGGCTATCGGGAGCAGGGGGCATGGGGACCACCCAGGCATGGAAGTCCTCCGGTGCCGGTGCCGCGGCGGTTGCGCCTGTCACGTTTTGGCAGTGCCTCCAGCCCGCCACGAGGACCACGATGGCCACGATGGTGGCGACCGCGGCCGACGAGGCGACAACGAGCTTCTTGAACTCCTCGAGTACCCTCATCACTCTCACTTCCCCTCTGCCGCGTGCCTCTGCGACGGGCTCGAGCCTAGGCGATGCCGAACCGCGTTGCCAGCGCGCGCCCTTCTCGCCGGGCGACCTCTTCGTTATGCTCGCGCATCCATCACGGGGGTCGACGATGCCGACATTCGACGAAGTGCGCGAGTACGCCAAGAGCCGCTACGAGCTCTCCACCGACGAGGAAGGGCGCTTCAGCCTGGTCTTCGAGTACGAGACGGGGCGCATGCAGAAGGTCGTGGTCTCGCGCTTCGAGGCCATGGATCGCGAGTGGTGCGACTTCGCCAGCGCCTGCTGCACGCGCGACCAGCTCGACCCCGAGACGGCCGTGCGCCGCAACTGGGACTTCGCCGTCGGCGCCTTGGCGCTCGAGGGCGACACCTACGTCATCCGCTACTCCATCCCGCTCGCGACCATGGACCTGGCGGAGTTCGAGCTGCCGCTGCACGTCGTGGCCCGCACCGCCGACAGACTCGAGCGCGAGCTCACGGGCGGCGACAGGTTCTGACGGCGCCAGGCCGGCGCCGGCGTGGCGCAGCGAGCTTCCGCGCGGCTTCGTCACAGCGCCCTCAGGTGGGACACTTGCTCGTGCAGGCGCCGTCGGTGCTTGAAGCGCTCGGCGATGGGCTCCCCCATGCTCGTGTCGGTGGTCGGCCTCAACCCCCCGAGCCGAAGCTGAGGTCGATCGTCGGCATCCAGTGGGTGCGCACGCCGACGGGGTAGCGGCCGTGGGCGACGCGGTAGCCGAGGGCGAGGCCGAAGTGCTTGGTGGGGTACCAGGTCAGTGACGCGCCCTCTTCCAGGATGTAGCCGTGGGGGACGACGTCGACGTTGGTGAAGCGCAGATCGGCGGAGAGGGAGAAGTGGTCGCTGAGGACGCCGGTGAAGGCGAGGCCGGCGTAGGTGGATCCGAAGCTCGAGACGGCAGCGAAGCGCGAGTAGAGGAAGGGGAAGTCGAGCACGACGGAGTCGCCTCGGCGTAGACGCGGGGCGAGGGAGAGGCCGAGCTCGAGGGTGCCGTGGAAGCGCTCGTTCGGCGACGAGAGGGTGGCGAAGAAGGAGGTGTCGAAGCCGACGACGATGGGCGCAAGCGTGTTCGCGGGCAAGAGGCCGGCCGTGCCTTCGCGCGAGACGACGTTCAGAAGCCGCGTCGGGTAGGAGACGCGATGCCAGGTGGAGAGCGTGAAGGCGCCGCGATGCAGCCAGCGAACCTTGGCCTCGACGTGTGGGAGGATCAGCTCGAGCAGGGGATGGGCGCCGACCTCGATGTTGTCGTCAACACCCCAGCGGGTGGCGTGGGAGAGGCCGCCCTCGACGCGTCCTTCGGGCAGGGTGAGTGCGGAGCCGTTGGACCACAGGTGCGCGTCGGCGGGGGCTTGGGCACGTGCCGCGGATGCGGCGAGTGAGGAGGCCGCGAGCAGCATGAGGGCGAAGAGGTGCGTCCATCTCATGGCAGGACCAGCTCTGCGGTGATGGGGGCGTGGTCCGAGAGCGGCATGGTGTCCAGGCCGGTGCGCGCGTCCTGGTGGACGACGCCGGAACCAAGGGCCCAGGCGCCGTTGCTGAAGAGGTAGTCGAGCTCGCGGTTCCAGAAGCCGCGTCCGTCGACGCTGTGGGAGAAGTAGGCAGCGTTGTCGGCTTGGTAGTCCGCGGTCGGGACGAAGGGCGCGTAGCGGGCGTAGAGCGGATCGAGCCAGCCGACCTCGGGGCGGTAGTCGTCGGCCACGAAGTCTTCGTTGGTGCACACGCTGTCGGGGAAGTCGAAGAGTTTGGTGGTGCCGGGCGGCAGCGCGTTCAGGTCGCCGCCACCGATCACGAGCTCGCCGGCGTCGTCGAGGGCGTTCATCTCCTGCTGGAAGCGCTCGATGTGCTGGAGCTTGGTTCCGTCCACGCCGTAGGCGTCAGTGTGCGTATTCACGAGCCACAGATCACGCGAGCCCGGCAGTTGCACGCGCGCGCGCAGCATGGCGCGACGCAGGTAGAAGTAGCGCGTGGCGGCGCTCTGATCCGAGCGCAGCGGCAGGCCGATGCGCGTGGCCTGGTCGATGGGCCAGCGGCTCAGGATGGCGATGCCGTCGTCCATGGGACCGAGGCCGTCGCTGGGCACGTAGTCGGCGCGCCACTGCGAGGCGTAGGCGGCGTAGCGCAGGTCCGTGTGCTCGAGCAGCCACGCGACCTGATCGAGGAAGGCCGAGCGCTTCGAGTTCACGTCGACCTCTTGCAAGAAGAGGATGTCGGGATCGACCTGACGGATCTTGGTGGCGACGCCTTCGAGGTTCGCCACCACCTCGCTGCGCGTCATCAGTACGCGGTCGCCGAAGCAGTCGAAGAAGAAGTCGATGCGTCCGCCGCCGAACTTCATGTTCCAGTCCATCATGCGCAGCGGACGGTCGAGCGCGGGCGCGGGCGTGGCGTCCGAGGCTTGATAGAGGCGCGCGGGTTCGACGGGATCGAACTTCGTCCCGAAGGGATCGCAGGCGCAGGCGAGGAGCGCGAAGAGCGCGATCGCACGCACGCGTGCTGTGCCCCGTGCGCGTCGCGATGCGTGCGCGTGTTCGATGGCCAGGTCAGCGCGGGTCATGGCGCATGGTCGCCCATCAGGCGCGAAACGCCCAGGGTGGTTGAGGGCGCGGTCTCCGGAGCGCGACGCTCCTGTGCGGCCCACGGAGCGCCCCCAAATTGCCAATCGTTGATCTGGAAGTGCAGGAATCGACTGGCGAATTCCAAATTCGTCCAGCGACTAGACAAATTTCGCGGCCACGCCTCGCAGGGCCCCGGCGCAGACGCGCGCTTCAGTTGGCGTCGTCTTCGGGTCGCTGCGCGGTGACGATGAGCTGCTCGCTGTCTTCGTCGTGGACGTGCTGATCGAAGCCGCCGTGGATGACGACGAGCTCGAGGCCCGCGTCCTCCATCAAGCGCGGGATCTCTTCGCTGAGCAGGTAGCGTTGGGGCAGCTCGTCGATCGCGGGCTCGCCTCCACGCCTCGGGGTGAAGCGGTAGCTGACGTCGAGGCGCTGCTCGTCTCGATGCCAACGCGTGCGCTCGGCCACCGTGTACTGCACGCCCTCGAGCTCGAGCTCGTCCACGTCCTCGAACAGCTCCTCGTCCCAGCGCTCGGCGTTCGCGTGGAAGTCGTCCGCGGACCAGCTGTCGAAGACCAGCAGCCCGCCGGGCTCCAGGTGTCTTCGTGCGCAGCGCAGCGTGTCGAGCAGAGCCGCCTCGTCGAGCAGGCAGTAGACGCCGCCGTAGGGGATGAAGACGCGTTCGAAGCGCTCTCTCAGATCGAAGGCGCGCATGTCGCCTTCGCGCACGTCGAGGCCGGCTTCGCGCGCCATGGCGGCGAGGATCGGGCTGCGCTCGAGGCCGATCGCGCGGGGGAGGGCGCGCGACAGCGGGCCGAGCACACGACCCCAACCGGCGCCCAACTCGAGCGCGCTCTGGGCGCCCGTGGCGGCGCGCAGATAGAAGTCGACGTCTCCCGGGCGGCCGCGATGGAGCGCGCGGTAGAGGTCTGCGCCGAGCTCCTCTTCGGACTTCACACGAATCGATCCGATCCGCTCACGCCGTCGCTTTGCTGCGCGTCGGCGGCGCGATACTCGGGGTCGAGCAGACCGTCGATGCGCAGCATCAGGTCGTCGACCAGCGCCTGGAAGGTTTCGCCGTGTCGCGCCTCGGCTTCGGCCGTGAAGGGCTGGTACGGATCGGCGATGTAGAAGGGGCTCGACTCGTCGATGCGCACGGGATCGCCGAAGCGATAGACGATGCGCCCCGCCTTGGGGATCGGCGACGCGCCGGGGTGCACCTTGTCGGAGCCGTTGCAGCCGATGGGCACGATGGTCTTGTGCTGACGCAGCGCGATCTGGGCCACGCCCGGATGACCCTTGCTGAGGCGCTTGGTGCGCGTGCCCTCGGGAAAGACGAGCAGCGAGAGGCCGAGCTCGAAGGTCTCGCGGTTCAGCTCCACGAAGCGTCGCATCATGGTGCGGAAGACGGCGTCCACGGCCTCGGCCCAGCTCTCGTCCCGGGGCGCGAAGGATCGGCCCAGGATGTTGCGGGCGCGCTCGAAGATCGGACGCGGCACGGCGCTCGTGTCCACGTCGTCGGCCCTGGGGCGGTCCTGCGCGTCGAGCACGTTGCGCAGCGCCGCGTACTCCGCGTCCTCGGGGCGGCGGCCCATCACGTTCAAGAAGTCCTTGGTGATGAGGTAGCCGCGCGACACCGTGGGGATGTTGCTGGTGTGCTCCATGAAGCTGCCGACCAGCGGGTTCTCGTAGTACTTGCCCTTCACCCAGGTGGCCGTGAAGCGGCTGTGCTCGCGGTAGAGCCGATACTGGAAGGGAAAGTAGTTGTAGCGGTCCGTATGGTTCATCACGAAGATGACGGGCTCGTCGGGCAGCTTCTCGTCGCCTTCGAATTCGATCTCGACGCCGGGGTAGATCTCGTAGGTCGGTCCCAGGATGGTCAACGCCACGGCGATCTGTCCGCGCGGGTGCGCCGAGAGGCGGATTCGCTGCATTCGCGGGATGTCGAGCATGGGCGGTGATCGTACGGGGGGCCGCTCAGGTCAAGGGGCCGAGGCGGCCGCGAAGTCCGCCGCGTCTTGCACGCGCACCAGCACCACGGAGACGTTGTCCCGCCCGCCGTTGGCGTTCGCCTCCGCGATCAGGCGGTCCACCATCACGTCGAGGGGCGCGCCCTCGGCCAGGATCTGAGCCGTCGTGTCGTCGGGCACCATCTTCGACAGTCCGTCCGAGCAGAGCATGTAGAGGTCCTCGTCGAAGCACTCCTCGACGTGCAGATCCACGTCGACCTCCGGCTGCACCCCCAGCGCACGGATCAGCTTCTCGGAGTTCTTGCCCGTGAGGCCGAGGGACGCCAGCGTGTGGTCCGTCGTCAGCTGCTCGAGCGTGCCGTCGCGCAAGCGGTAGCAGCGGCTGTCGCCCACGTGTCCGAGGTAGACCTGCTTCTTGTTGGGCGAGAAGCGCGCGGCCACGACCGTCGTGCCCATGCCCGCCTTGCTCTGGTCTTCCTGGGCCTTGGCGTAGATGACGCCGTTGGCGCATTTGATCGTGCGTACCAGCTCGTCGCCACGCCAGGGCAGGCTCTCGTCCTTCACGCCGCCGAAGTGGCGCGTCTCGAAGGCGGCCGTCATCACCTCGGTGCACAGCTCGCTCGCGACCTCGCCCGCCGCGTAGCCGCCCATGCCGTCTGCGATGGCGAAGAGCTCGTCGTTGAAGACCAGGATCGAGTCCTCGTTGTGACTGCGGCGCAGCCCGACGTCGGTGCTGCCGTGGGCGGTCACCAGGATCAGCGCGATGGGAGAGGTCGGCTCCTCACGATCGAGTTCGACGTCGATGTCGAGGTCGAGGCTGGTGAGCCCGGTGGCCCCGGCGCCTCGATCCAGAGCCTCCTCCTCGCCCTCCGGCGGTCGAGGCGAGCACTCGCGCTCCGGCGGCTTGGCCTCCGGCTGGACCTGCACGCGCGGCGCGCCCTTGGGGCGTCGGACGAGCAGCCACACGGCGGTCGCAGCCAGGACGAAGGAGAGGCAGACGAGAGCGATTTGCTCCACGTGGCGATTCTACCGGGGCCGCCTCGAAAAGCGCAGCACGAAGACGAGAATCGGTGAATTCACGAGGCTATTCCGGGTGAACTCAGCAAGGAAGGCGCCCGCGGTCGAGATCGTCGGCCGCCATGCGCTCCGCGACCAGGCTCGCCAGGGCCATGATGGTGATCTGGGGGTTCACGCCCACGGCGGTGGGGAAGAGGCTGGCGTCGGCGACCCAGCAGCCGGGGAGATCCCAGACCGCGCCGCGCAGATCCGTCACCGAGCGCTCCCGGCGGCTGCCCATGCGGGCCGTGCCCATGAGGTGCACGGTGAAGAGCTCCATCGAGCTGCGCTTGCGCTGGGTCTGGCGAATCTTGGGCAGCTCGTCGGCCGAGTCGATGGCGTGCAGGTTGCTGAAGGGCAGGTAGACGCGGCTCGCGCCCATGGAGAAGTGCAGCTCGGCCAGGTGCGCGACGCCGTCGAGGAAGCGCTCGTGGTCCTCGTGGGTGATGTCGTAGCGGGGCACGGGCATGCCGAAGACGCTGCGCTTGATGCGTCCCGGGCGTGAGTCCTCTACCAGCACGCCGGTCAGGGCCATGCGGTCGTAGTCCTGCATCATGTCCCAGGCCTCGGCGCCGTGGACGTGGAGCTGGGCCGCGAGGGCGCCGGGCGGCACGAAGTTCTCGGCGAAGAGGATGCCGCGATCGCGGAAGCCGCGGACCTGCCCACCCTGGTTTACGCCCTCCCAGCTCTTGAGCGCGAAGGGATAGACCGCGAGCACCTTGGCGTTGGGGTGACAGAGGAAGTTCTGGCCGAGCTGTCCGCTGGGACGCCCGATGTGGTGGCGCAGCAGGAGGTTCGGCGTGTGCACGGCGCCCGCGGCGACCACCACCGCGTCGGCGCGCACGTCCACGCGCTTGTCCTCGCGTCGCGTGCGAGGGTTCACGGCGCGACAGCGCACGCCGCGACAGCGCCCACCTTCGATGAGAAGCTCGTCGGCGCGCAGCATGGTCATGCAGCGCGCGCCGGCGTCGAAGGCCTTGGGCATGTAGCTGACCAGGGTCGAGCGCTTGGCGCCGGTGGGGCAGCCGAGCACGCAGCTGTTGGCGCCCACGCAGCGATCCTGATTGCGGATGTTGTGCAGGTACTCGAAGCCGAGCTTCTGCGCGCCGCGATCCATCACGCGAGAGTCGTTGCCGATGCTGTAGTCGCCCTGGGGCTTGGCGGAGACGTGCTCCTCGACGCGTTCGAAGAACCGCTCGAGGGACGCCGACGAGAGATCGCGCTGGGCCGTCACCTTCTCCCACCTGGCGAGCACGTTCTCGGGCGTGCGCCAGGTCATGCCACCGTTCAAGGTCGTGCTGCCGCCGACGCAGCGGCCCTCGACGTAGGGGATGGGAGGCTTGCCCAGGATCACCGTCGCGCTGGCGTCGCGGTACAGGCGCGGCACGGACTCCTGCACGAAGGCGTTGAAGCTCGAGGTCGGGTGGTAGCCGCCCTCTTCGACGAAGAGCACGTCGTAGCCGGCCTCGGCCAGCTCCTTGCCCACCACCGCGCCACCGGCGCCGGTGCCGATCACGACCACCTCGGCGCGCAGCAGCTCGCCGTCTTCGTAGTCCGCGTATTCCAGGATCTTGCTCATCGGACGGCCTGCTCGAAGGGTTGTTGGGAGATGGCGGTGAGCTCGGGGGGCTCGGCGATGCCGTCCTCGGCCGTGGCTTCGCCTCCGGCCAGGAGCCGCTGACGCAGTTCGATGCGGGAGCGGATGAAGGTCGTCGGGTCGTAGCGCAGCACCTGGTGCACGTCGTCGCGATCGAAGTAGGCCGAGAGCACGAGCCCCTTCGGTCCCAGCATCAAGAGGCGAATCAAGAGCCAGCGGCTGCTGGCGATGCCCGTGAGGATGCGCGACGCGCGCTCGCTGCGGATGCGCGTCAGCGGCAACAGGCCACGCAAGCGCCAGAGCGGCGACCAATTGAGGAAGTGCAGCAAGAGCACGAAGCCGCGCGCCGAGAGCGGCGGCATGTACTGCATCATCACGCGCACGGTGGTCGCGATCTCCTTCTCCATGCCAGGCGCGTGGGGCGCGGGCGGAGGCGGCACGACCGCGCGCACGATGGCGTCCAGGACGCGCAAGGTCGCGGCGCCCATGGGGCGAGGCTCGGCCATGATGAAGCCGTCGTCGGGATGCCGCGCGAGATCGCCGGGTTCGTCCGCGGCGATGGTCAGACGCCGATGGCGCTTCTCCTCAAGGGTGGGCATGGGCTTCCTCCAGATGGGTGAGCGGTTCGAGCAGAGCTCGGAGCTGAGTGTCGACCTTGGCGTGGAACGTGCGCGCCAGGCTCAGGGCGCCCGCGCGATCCGCCGCCGCGAAACGTTCGAGCAAGCCCGCGGCCAGGGCGGCGAAGCTCGGCTCGAAGAGCAGGATCTCCGGTCGACGCGCCAGCATGTCGTCGAGGGCGAACAGGATCGGGTTGGCGACCCAGCGCACGAGCAAGCTGCCCGTGATGTCGACCAATGCGTCCATGAACTGCGACTGTGCCTCGATCAGCGACGCGGCGTCACGCTCTCGCTCGGCTTGCTCCGCCTGCTGCACGAGCGGCCTGAGCGCGGCGACGTCCTCCGGCCCGGCTTGGGTCGCGGCGATGCTCACCAGGTACTCGACGATCTCCGCGCGCGGCGCCAGCAGATCGAGGACGACCTGTGCCTTCTCGCGTGTGCTCGCGCCATGCTCGAGGAACGCGCCCAGCAGCTCCAGCGAGCCCGTGCGGCGGAAGTCGCCCACCGTGACCCCGCTGCCCTGACGCGGCGCGATCAGTCGAGTCTGCTCCAGCCGACGCATGGCCTCGCGCAGAGTGCTGCGGTTGGTGCCCATGCTCTGCGCCAGCACGCGCTCCGGCGGCAACATGCTGCCCGCGGGCAGGTCGTCGCTGAGGATGCGCGCCAGCAACGACTCGTAGAGCTGCTCCATGCGTGGGGAGGCGGTCGGGGCCTCGGGTTTGCTGGGGGTGTCCATGGTGGATGAATTGGTCCGACCAATATACCCCTGGAACGAATTGGTACAACCACTTTCTTCCAGCACGTTTCTGCGCGTCGTCCCTAATGACGAAAGTGACCAGGAGCGTCCCTAGGCACGGCGTTCAGGTGACACCGGGGCGAGGCTGTGCTGTGGTTCGGGCCACATGTCGCCCGCGCGTCAGCCCGAGACCGAATCCCCTCACGGGCTCCCGCTACGGCTCCTCATGCTCGCGTGGCTCGGTGCCGTGCTCGGGGAGCAGATCTGGCTGGCCTGGGTCATGGGTTTCGCGCCCACGGAGGAGCTCGCGCAGGCCTTCTTCCTCGGTCTGGCGCCGCTGCCCCTGGCGGCCCTCGGCGTCTCCGCCCTGGTCGAGTCCGTGCACGCGTTTCGCACTCAGGGACCCCGCGTCGAGCGCTCGCCCCTGGAGGTCACGGGGAGGGCGCTCGGGGCCCTGGTCGCCATCGGCCTCTTCCTGCTCGTCTCCTACCTGGTCGATCTGCGCATCGTGCTCGGCCTCTCGCGTCCGTCCTTCGTGGCCGCGGGCCTGGCCCTGGCCAACCTCGTCGTCGGCGTCCTCGCCTACCAGCCCGCGCGTGGCCTCGGGCTGATCTTCACCTCCGGTCTACGGCGCGTCGCCGATGGCCCCGCCGCGCCCTTGCTCGCGCCCATCGTGCCGGTCTGGCGCCTTTGGCTCGGGCTCATGGGGATCGCGCTCGTCCTCGGCGCCTGGGGCGTTCATCGGCAGCGCGAAGTGGTTGAGGCCGTGAACTGGCCGCAGGGCGTGCCCATGCTCGTGGGGCTGGGCGTCTTCGTGGCCGCGGGCTCCCTCCTGCGTCGGCATCGGCGCGCGCGGCTGATCCCGGCCGGCGTGGCGGTCGCGCTCTCCCTGCTCTTGATGCTGGCGCCCGGCGTGTCTCGGGCCCTCTGGCTCGTCGGACCACCCCGAGAGGTGAGCTTCGCTGCTATCGCGGGTCTGGATCTCTTGCGCGCGACGCTCGACTTCGACCACGACGGGCGGCTCGCCTTCGCGGGCGACGGCGACTGCGCGGCCTTCGACGCGCGGCGTCACCCCATGGCGCTCGACATCCCGGGCGATGGCATCGATCAGGACTGCGACGGACGCGACGCGGTGCCGGGGCATGTGGACTTCGCGGACTTCCACACCACGCTCCTGCCCCGAGGCTTCCAGCGTCGGCCGCCCCTCGTGCTGCTGTTGACCATCGACGCCTTCAACCCGCGACGACTGCGCCACGTTGGCGCCAGCCGCGATCCCATGCCGCAGCTCGAGCACTACTTCGACGAGTCCGTGCTCTTCCGCAGCGCCTTCGCCCAGGGGCCCTCCACGCGCCTCTCCTTCCCCGCGCTCTTCACCTCGCGCTGGGACAGCGAGCTGCCGCGCACGCTCGAGGGGCGTCACCCCTATCCGCTCGAAGACTCCGCCGAGACCCTGGCCGAGCGTCTGAGCGAGGCGGGCTTCCGCACGGCCGCGGTGCTCCCGGATGCGCTTTTCCAACAGCCGCGTTGGCACGGTCTGCTCCAGGGCTTCCAGGAGTCCGAGCTGGCGGCGCCGCTGGCGGGAAGTCATCACGGCGCGACGCAGGTCACCGACGCGGCCTTGCGCGAGCTCCGGCGCGACGACCCGCGGCCGCTCTTCTTGTGGGTGCACTACTTCGACGCCCACCCGCCGCATCAGCATCCGCGCGGCGAGCCCGAGTACGGCGACGAGCCGGTCGATCGCTACGACGCCGAGCTGCACCACGTCGACACAGAGGCCGCGCGCCTGCTGGCCGAGGTGGAGCAGCGCTACGGCGAAGACGCCTGGGTCGTGATCACGGGCGACCACGCCTGCGCCTTCGACGCGCCACGACATACGCGCCACGGCTACGGTTACGATCTCTACGCGAGCGTGCTGCACGTGCCCCTGGTCATGCACGTACCCGGGGTCGAGGCGGGCGAGCTCTCACAGCCGGTGAGCCTGCTCGACGTCACGCCCACGCTGGTCGATCTGCTGGGCCTCGCGCCCGAGGAACACGACGACTTCCGCGGACGCAGCCTGGTGCCGGCGCTGATCCGTCGACCCGCGGGCTCGCCTCCCCACGTCTACTCGCAGTACTTCCTCGAGGAGCGGCTCTGGACCGACGAGGATCCCTTGGTGATGGCCAGCGTGGTGACCCACGATCGGCAGCTGATCCTCGATCGCCGCAGCGGTCGCTACGAGCTCTACGACTGGCGCCACGATCCGCTGGAGCGCCACGACCTCACGGCCCAAGAGACCGACACCACGCGAGAGCTCTCGGACGAGCTGGCCACCTTCGTGCGCGCCGTGCACTCGGCGCCCGAGGCGGCGCTGGAGGACGAGGCAGGCGCTGGCTATCAGGACGCGGGCGCGCCGAGCGCAGCGGACGCCGGCACCGCGCAGACCCAGGCGTCCCCAGGCGCCCACGCCCCAGGGGCTCCCGCGGGCCGCGCCCCGGCGCTGACCTCCCCGAGCGCGCCCAGGCCGAGTGGTCCCGTGCCACCCGCCGCCATGCCGGGTCGAGTACACTGAGCCCCGGGCACGCTCGAATGAGGAGGCGTCTCGCAATGAGAACAGTTAGGGCGACGGTTGGCTGGGCAGGGGCCGTGTTGGCCATCACTGCATTCGCGCTGGCGAGCTGCGGCGGCGGAGGTGGTGGTGGTGGTGGTGTCGACGAGGACGCGGGGGGGGATGCGGGGCGCGACGCCAGCGCCGCGGACGCGAGCGTCCGCGGCGACGCCGGCCTCGATGGCGCCCTGCCGGACTCCGGTCCCGACGGGGGTTCGACGTCCGCACCGACCGCATCGCAGCTGCTCGCGAGATTTGCGCGCTGCACGGGCGACGTGATCAAGGGCGGCTTCGGTCTCGACGGC
>Ga0100382_1002209_pt1 | contig 11868 bp, 9 predicted proteins | sample CryGeymeta201506_FD_81566 | JGI IMG/M metagenome (GOLD analysis project Ga0100382, IMG submission 81566) | Groundwater microbial communities from Crystal Geyser aquifers in Utah, USA - Crystal Geyser metaG 2015-06 | ecosystem: Environmental > Aquatic > Deep subsurface > Groundwater | place: USA...
AAGGAAAATAGCTGGGCGGTAGAGCGGTAGGATAGAATAAGAAGGGACTAAAAAATGAGAATCAAAATAAAATATTTAAATGGGATTAGGTTTAAGCGCTTTATTATTAGTTCTGCCCAACGTATAAATCAGATGGAGCAATATCTGAATGATATCAATGTTTTTCCAGTAGCAGATGGAGATACTGGTACTAATATGGCTATGACTATGGCCAGTATAGTACAAGGAGTGAAAAAATGCCACGAATCTTCTTTTGCAGAAGTTAGTAATACTATTGCTGATTCAGCGTTAATAGGAGCACGCGGTAATTCAGGGGCCATATTAGCTCAATTTTTTCAAGGGTTAGCAGAAGCCACCAGGGGTAAAGTTCGCCTTTCTACTGAAGCTTTTGCTAATGCTGCCACCAAAGCGGCAGAACAAGCCAGGAGGGCAATTTTGCATCCTCAAGAAGGCACTATTATTACCGTAATGAAAGATTGGACCAATCATCTGGAAAAACATTCCAGTCATACTCCTGATTTTGCTGACCTTTTTAAAAAATCATTATCTAAAGCAAAGGAATCTTTAGCAGAAACACCCGATAAACTTGCCGTATTGAAAAAAGCAAATGTGGTTGATGCAGGGGCACAGGGCTTTGTTAATTTATTAGAGGGTATAGTTGATTTTATTGAATTTGGGAAAATTCGCTCCGCCAAGGTTATGAATTTTGCAACTAATAAAATTAAGCATTTTAATCTCCATAATATAAATAATAAAATTAATTTTCAATTTTGTGCGGAATGCTTGATTGAAGGTGGCGATATAGATAGAGGGAATATTCGGCAAAAACTTTCTTTTTTAGGTAATTCATTAATTGTGGCTGGCTCTAAAAATAAAGTTCATATTCATATCCATACTGATAAGCCGGAAGAGGTTTTTGATATATTATCTGACTATGGAACTTTAATACATAGCAAAGTTGAGGATATGTACCATCAATGTAACGAGATGGAGAAGCATAATCAGCTTAATACTATTGGAATAGTTACTGATTCAACCTGTGATTTACCACCCGAGATGATTAAAGAGTATAATATTCAGATGGTGCCTATAGTTATCCAAGTAGGTAAAAAGAGTTATTTGGATAAAGTAGAAATTAAACCAAAAGATTTTAATCATCTTTTACAAACTTCTAAGGAAAAACTATCCACTTCTCAGCCCTCTCCAGCTCTATTTAAAAAAGCTTATGATGAAGCTATACTAAGATATAAATCTATAATCTCTTTACATATCTCTGAAAAATTAAGTGGAACGATTCAAGGTGCCCGGATGGGTTGTAAAGATATGGAGTATAGTAATAAAATTTATATTATTGATAGTAAAACAACTTGTACTGCTTTAGGGTTATTAGTTTATAAAACAGCTCAGTGGATAAGAAATGGTTTTGAACTGGAGGAAATTATTGATCGGTTAAGACGAGCTATAAAAAATACCAGAATTTTTATAGCAGTTCCCACTTTGAAATATATCATACGCAGTGGTCGCTTGAACAAAACTAAGGGATTCGTAGGTACACTTCTTAATCTAAAACCTGTTCTTACCATTGATTCTCAGGGTTGTATTACTGAAGCGGCTAAAGTGATTGGACAAAATAGAGTTATTCGTAAGACTTTAGATATGGCGATTAAATATGCTAAAAAGGTTAAGAATCCATACTTTGGAATTGCTCATGTAACAGCACCTGAACTTGCTGAGTGGTACAGTAATGAAATTCGGACCCACTTTAATTCCTCAGAAATAATGATTGCGGAAGCTTCTCCCGCTTTAAGCCTACATATTGGTATCGGCGGAGTTGCTATTGCAGTCTCAGGAGATTAGAAATTAAATAAAAAATATTCCATAAATTTTTAATTACTTTTTATTATTTTTAACTTAAATTTATTTTTTGCTAGGATTTGAGGAAAATTTAAAAGTATATTTAATTATTATGGGGTTAATAGGGTTAATAAAACTATGAAAAAAGTATTAGAAGAGATTTTAGATTATTTGGAATTAAAAGTAAACTATGCTGATATCAGGTTGGTAGAAACTGAAAGCGAGAATATTGAAGTAGAAAATGGAATATTATCTTCTTACCGTGTCTTAAATAATAAAGGAGTAGGAATACGAGTGTTAGTTAATGGTGCGTGGGGATTTGCTGCTTCTAATAATTTAGATAAGCTATCTTTATTAAAAACTGCAACCAAGGCTTTGGTTATTGCCCAAGCTTCCGCTCTTATTAAGAAGGAAGAAATCAAGCTTGCTCCCGAAGATAAGCATATTGCTACCTATATTACTCCTATAGTTAAGGATTCTTTTAAAGTTAACCCCACAGAGAAGATAGACCTTTTAGTAAAAGCTACTAAAATTATGTTAAGAGATAAAGTAAAGAAGACTGAGGGTCTTCTAAATTTTTATAAGATCCAGAAAACATTTTTATCTACTGAGGGTTCTCATCTCGAACAAACTATTTTTACATCTGGTGGTGGAATTGCTGCCTATGCCATAGGTGAAAAGGATTTTCAAACTCGATCTTATCCTTCCAGCTTTGGTGGTGATTATGCCACTTCTGGTTATGAGTTTATCGAAGAGATAAAACTATTAGAAAATGCGGAAAGAATATCAGAAGAAGCTAATCAGTTATTATTTGCCCCTCCTGCCCCAGAAGGGATAATGGATGTTGTATTAGGAGGGTCTCAACTTGCCCTTCAGGTTCATGAATCTTGTGGGCATCCTGTGGAATTGGATAGGGTATTGGGGAAGGAAATTAGCTTTGCGGGAGGAAGTTTTTTAACTCTAGATAAATTAAATAATTTTATCTATGGAAGCCCAGAGGTGACTATTGTAGCGGATGCAACTGTTCCTGGAGGGTTAGGCAGTTTTGGTTACGATGATGAGGGTGTTCCTGCTTCAAAAACTTATTTGGTAAATCGGGGGGAATTTTCGGGTTATTTAATGTCCAGAGAAGATGCTTTTAAACTTGGTTTAAAGAGTAATGGAGCAGCTCGAGCAGATGGTTGGAAAAGAATACCTCTGGTGAGAATGACTAATATTAATTTATTACCAGGGAATTTTGAATTTGATGAACTTATTGGGGATATAAAACAAGGTATATATTTAGATACTAATAAAAGTTGGAGTATAGACGATAAGAGATTAAATTTTCAATTTGGCACTGAGTTTGCCCGAGAGATAAAGAAGGGTAGACTGGGTAAAATTTATAAGAATGCTATATATCAAGGTATAACTCCAGAGTTTTGGCGTTCCTGTGATGGAGTAAGTAAACAGGAGCACTGGCACATATGGGGTATAACCAATTGTGGTAAAGGACAGCCGGAGCAAGTAATGCAGGTTGGTCATGGTACTTCGCCGGCAAGATTTAGAAAGATACAGGTAGGTGCTTCCCAATGAAAGATGTAAACTTTTGGAGAGAGTTAGTCAAAAGAATAAAAATTTATCTTAAAAAAAATGATTTTGAAATAATAGTTATAGAAAGTAATAGTGAGCTTACCAGATTTGCCCAATCATATATCCATCAAAATGTGGCGGAAACCGATTTGAATTTTACTTTAAAGGTGATAAATAAGGATAGGATTAGTATAGTAGAGATAAACAGCATTGATGAGCAGGTTTTATCTAAAAATATAGAAAAAGCTATTGAGCTGGCCAAGATTAGTCCAAAATTAGATTATCATTATCAATTAGTAAAGCCCCAGTTATATAAAATAAAAAGTAAATATTCTGAAGAGACGGCTAATTTTACTCCTCTAAAGCGGGCACACCTGATTAATAATTTAATCAAAGAAGTAAATAGAGAGGGATATGAAGCAGCGGGAGCTTTTAAGACAGAGACCATAGCGATAGTGATTATTAATTCAGAAGGAGTCTTTGCTTTTGATCAAGGGACTAAAGTAGATTTCAATGGTGTAATTACTAAAGATAATTCAACAGCATATGCCTCCTTTATAGACAGTGATATTAGTAATTTTAATATAAAGAAAATAACCGATGAGTTATTAAGCGTTGCTTTTAAAAACGTAGATCAGGTAGAGATTGAACCAGGAATATATACGGTTATTCTTTCTCCAGAGGCAGTAGCAAGTATTTTAGATTATACTGCTTATACTGCTTTTAATGGTAAATTGATTGTGGAGGGAAAAAGTTTTTTTTCTGCTAACCGCAGGAAAAAGATTTTTCCAGAAATTATAACTATTTTAGATGATCCTCTTGATGAACTTACCCTGCCTATACCTTTTGATTTTGTAGGATATCCTCGAGAAAAAATTTATCTCATCAAGGACGGAGTTATAGTAGATGGGGTGTATGATCATCTTACGGCTTTAAAGTATAACCTGAAATGTACTGCCAACACTTTACCGCCAGAAAGTGCTTCCATGGGAGCCCTGCCTTTTAACCTGGTGATGAAAGGTGGAGAAGATAATATTCAGGATATAATCGGGAATACCAAGAAAGGTGTCTATATCACTCGTTTTCACTATGTTAATGTTCTTAATCCTATGAGTGTCCAGTTGACCGGAATGACCAGAGATGGGACTTTCTTAATAGAAGATGGTAAGATGATAAAAGCCATTAAGAATATGAGATTTAATACCAGTGTAATAGATATGTTAAAGGCAGTGGATATGATCTCTAAAAACCGACAGACTAAAAAAGGGTTTGTTGGGCCAGTAGTGGCTCCTTATCTTAGAACAAAGAATTTTACTTTTTCCAGTAAGACAAGTTTTTAGAGAAGAACAGTCTGATGGTTCTCTGTTCCACGAAAAAAGTTTTGAGTTTTGAACTAACGGCTAACGACTATTTACTATCGACTAAGTTATTTTACAGAAGCGATAAAAATATCTCTAATGGCCAGAAGTTCACTTTTACGAGGTTTTCTCTCCCGAGATACTTCTTCAACTATAGCTCTTCCTAAAGCAGCAATAAGAGAAAACAAAAATATATCTCCTGATACTTTTGCACCTGAGGATAAAATAACCTCTCCGAACAAATCGCCCGCTTCTTTTTGTCTAACTCTTAATTTTTCAAAGAGTTCATTTATCTTTTTCTTGCTCTCTTCCTTTTGCATAAAATCATAACCAATTCTTTGGATAGTAATAAAAATCTTAGAATTTTCATCTAAAAGATTTATATAGAAATCTACTATTGTCTTAATCCGTTGTTTGATATCGGTGGTTTGGTAAATTATTTCTTCTACTTTTCCAAAGAGTTTTTTAATATATTGTTCAATAAGCTCAGAAGCTAAATCTATTTTGGAAGGATAATAATAATAAATAGTAGGTTTTTTTACTCCTGAAAGCTGAGCAATATCCTCCATAGTAGCTTCATAAAAACTTTTTTTAAAAAAAATCTCTTGGGCAGCCTCTAAGATTTTTTCTTTTTTATTAATATTTTCGTCCATTAGAAAGACCACTCTCCTACCAGATATAGACCTTCTGCACTTTTCATCTGTCCAAACTTTGACCCCTCGTCTCCCATAATAAAAAGATAAGAAAGAGTTATAGAAAAGTCATCGGTAAAATTATAACTGGCACCAATATAATTTATCATACTCCCATCGCTAAGGCTTATTCCTCCCAGGTAATTAGGGGTAAATTTACTATCTTTTAACTCCTGTTTGGCGTTTAGAAAAAGGTAGGGAGAACATTCATCTCCTTCTTCAGAGGCAAATCCCCATATATATCCAACATTTAAATAAAGATTAGAAGAAGTAGTGTAATCTACACCTATAGCTGCTTTAAAATAAGGATCTTTTAGTGCATATTCCTCTTGTACTTCCCAGGGTTCAGGTATAATATAGGCTAAATCTCCTCTCAGAGTAGCCCCTTCAATACCGGGAAAATCTCCTTGAAATTCCAATCCAAAAATCTCTCTTTTAGGGTATCCTAATCCTAAATCCAAAGATACTCCAGAAGGCCCTGGAACAGGGGTAATAGTTTCAGGATAGGCACTAAAATAATAACCATTATAATAGCTGATAGCAGCATCAAAAGAAGTAAAACTTCTTCCTAATTTTATCCCACATACTGGGTTTTCAGGGAGATTATGAGTAATATTAATATCCTTTATTTCTATTCCTTGGGCCTGGAATTGGGGAGAAAACATAGAAAGATATAGTTGTTTTTCATATTCTTCCGGTAGAAAGGAAGGGCTAAAATGAGGAAGACCTATAACCTGCAAATAGGTAATATCATTAAAATAATAAGTGGCCTCGACTCCTAATATTCCATTCTTTCTGGATATATCTGTAAGAGATATATTGGGAGGTAGGGGATTAAAATTATCTAAGGGACTGAACATATCCGAGGCACCCCAATTTATAATTAGCAAACCTGTTTTAAGATCAAGATTAGGGATAAGATCATAGGTGCTTATATAAAGTTCTTTAGGTATAATCATAATAGGATTAAGATAGAAATTTTTATCAGTATATTTAATCACTAAATCTCCTTCCGCAAAAACCTCATCAGTAAAACTATGAATATAATTAAGGTCTAAATTTAAGGTGTTGTTTAAATTTTGGCTGGCGAAATTATACTCTCCAGAATAAGTCAGACTTCCAGAAAATTCACTGGCAAAGGCAGCTAAAGCAGAAAATAGCACCAGAATAAATACTACCAGAAAAATATTTCTTTTTGAACTCATATTCTCTTCTCCTTTTTCATATGATGTATTTTTTTATGTAGGGGGCGGATTTATCCGCCCCGGGTTATGCAGACACAAGGTTTGCCCCTACAAATTATCTCCTGAATTCTGATTCCTTCTTTCATAATTATACGCTATACGCTATCAGGGCGTATAGCAATACGCCCCTACTAAATACTATTCTAAAGTGTCGGCTTCGATAATGTCCTGATACTAAAAAAATCGGAGGCTAATTCTATATTATATTCTATTTCTTTTATCACTATTTTGGTCTTTTTATTTTCCATTAGATCAGTAAATTCTATCTCCATCGGAGTAATTTTCCCCTGATCATCAATCTTGATATTAACTATTTCTAGGGTTTTGGTAAGTGTTTCACTGGTATCATAAAATTCTACGTTTTTAGCATAAAATTTTTCTTTATCCACACTGAGAATGATCTTCTTATAAGAAGTGTCTTCCCCGGTGGGTATAATTTCTATCCGATATTCTTTTTCTGTTTCCTGCAGTAATTTTTTTTCATTATCCTTATCTTCATAATCCATACTCATATCTTCATAGGATAGACCGGTTCCCATAAATTCATCACCCTTCGAGCTTCCGGCAATTCTTCTCGGTTTATCATAAGCCGGCATATATAGATATATCTTCTCACTACTGTTAAGATTCAAAAGAGTTACCCCTTTTACTGATTTGGGGGAGAGAAATCTCACCAGGGAACTGGTTTTATCTCCCTCTTCTTTTTGGGAGAACATTAACATCTCCCTTACTTCCTCTTTCCCTTTCTGGTCAATTAAGGTCATTTCGGAAATAGTTTTTTGGGTGGTAAAATCAGGTGACCTTTCATCCATTTTATCTATGATTTCCTCTACAGTTAAAGTTTGAGCCGAAATAATATGGATAGAAAACAATAAAATAAGTAGGGTTAAAATAAAAATCTTATAATTTAATTTCACTTCTTTCCTCCTCTTTAAGTTTTATATTATTTAATAAGATAGGGAGTAGAGTCAATGTATAGATTACACTTAAAATCATTACACTCCCGATAAGTTTACCAAACACGGCCATCATTTTAATTTCTGAAAAACCAAGTACAAAAACTCCAGCAGCCACGGAGATAGAATTAAAGACAATTGCCCGTCCAGTCCCGGTTAAGGTGATTTTCATAGCCTCAATTTTTGATCTTCTAGTCAGTTCGTTTTTATATCGAGAAATATAATGGATGGTATAGTCAATTCCTGCTCCTATAGCAATGCTGGCCACCATTATACTGCCTATATTTAAATCAATATTTAAAAGACCCATTGTCCCAAAGGCAGTAATTATAGTTAGAGTAATAGGTATCATAGCTAATAATCCCACCATAAGAGAACCAAATTGAATCATTAGCATGATCGCTACTGCAATAAATGCTATGATCATGCTCTTTACCTGCCCTTTGAATAAACTGTTATTTATTTTATCGCTAATTACTGGAATTCCAGTAAGTTGGAAAGAGACTTCAATATCTCCATTATTATCGGGGGAATAGATGGCTTCATCCATTAAGTACCATAAAATATCTTTTTCCTCATCTTTTAGGTTTTGTCCGGTAAGTTTCTCGGTCGAAAGCTGGGCAAATCTTACTTTTTCTCTATTTTCTACAATTATTTTAGAGTCTTCTAAGATCCCCAGAAGGTAAACGGCGTCATCTGGAGATAATTTTATTTTTTCTGTTAGGTCTTTTATTAGATCATCTGGAGATTTATTATCTCTTGTATAACTGGTAAGTATAGGGAGTAAATCTATCTTTTCTATTCCTAAATCTTCAATCTCTTATGAAGATACATTTAAGATTTCATTGCTAAATTCCTCGCTATCCTTTTTAAACTCAGAGCCAGGAGTGCCGGCAATTTTTATAAGTTCTTCTTTTAATTCCTCTTTATTATTTAGTTTAACACTTTTTGCCTCTAAAGAAGATATAATTTCCTCGACCAGGTAAGCATAATATTCTGGTTTTGCTTCTTCATTTATTTTGGAAAGTTCTGTTTTTCTAACTTGTTGGGGGATATTTTTTATAAATTCTCTCATTTGATTGATAGCTTGATTAAGGGCAGTAGAGGTCATATCTTTGGTCCTAATCTGCATTAAAGTTTCATCATTCTGTTCGCCAATCATATTGGCAATATAGGCATTATCTCCGGCCAAAAACCATAAATTATCAATTTTATCTTCGTTAGCTGGAATTATATTCTTGTTCTCCATAGCATTATTAAGCTGAATTAAAAAGTCGGTAATTGACGAGGGTTCACCCAGAGCAGAAAGTTGTTTTGAATAATCTTCAATCTTTTTCATCTGTCTTAATACATAAGGATTTTTTACATTTTTTGATTGGATATAGACGTAAAGGTAATCTGTTCCTCCAAATTTTTCATTGAAATAATTCATAGTTTTTATTATCTTGCTTTCTTTACCCAATCTTGATTCCATTGATGATTCAGTTTTAACTCTGGTGCTAAAAGCAATAGAAATTATCCCTATTATTAATATAGAAATTAAAATTACTTTCTTTTCTTTTAATATTGATTGGCTGACTAATCGCAAAAGTCTGGTAATTACATCATTGGCTTCATAGGAAAATTTTTGATGGATTTTTACTGGCGGAAAAATAGTAAAAAGTGACCCTAACAAAAAAGTTGCCAGCACAAAGGCAAAAAATATTCCCAAAGTGGAAAAAAATCCAAATTCAGTCATAGGCCTCACGATAGCAGCGGTGAGCGATAAGAATCCAGCCATAGTAGTAATTGCGCTCATAAAAATAGGAATAAATATATTTTGTATGGTCGTATTTACTGCTTCCAAAGGATTAAGATTATGCCTTTCTTCGTAATATCTACTTAAAAAATGTATACCATAGGCGGTGGCTAAGGATATCATTAATACCGGCATGGCAGAGATCATCATCGTAACACTTTTACCGCTTGAGGCTACAAATCCCAGGACCCATAAAGAGGAAAGTAGTGCCACCAGAAGTGGTAAAAATACTCCCAAAAAACTTCTGAAGCAGAAGTAAAGAATTAAAAGTATAACCATAGCAGCAATAATAGCTAATCTCATCGTGCCCCAAGAACTTTCAGAGATATCAACAGTTATAAGAGGCATACCAAAGTAATATACCTGTAAAGTTTGACCTTTTAAAGGCTCTATTATATTCTCCAGTTCCTTTTTAAGTTCTTTTCCTTCTATCCCTTTTTTTGTTTCGATCATTACGAGAGCAACATTTCCATCTTCGGAGATAAATTTTCCTCTTACCAGACTATCACTTAAGAGAGAACTTTTAAGTTCTTTTGCTTCCTTATCACTCTCTGGAAATACTTCTACCAAATCTTTTACCTCGATCCCTACGTCTGTGGCAATAATTTTAGGCATGTTTAGAAAAGAATTTACCGATTTTATAAAAGGAGCTTTCTCTAACTTTTCGGTGATAGTCTTCACTCTTTCCAGGTTTTCTAAAGTGAAAAGGTCTTCATACTCCAGAGATATCATTGAGGTATCTGCTTGAGAGCCACCATATTTTTCAACTACTTCAATATAAAACTTTATGTCTGGATCATCTTTAGAAATATATTTGGTAATATCATCCTCAATTTTAAGGTTTTTTATTTGCATACCAGCAAAAATAGTAAGGATAATTATTTCGATTAATATATATCGAGAGTATTTAGTAATGAATTTAGCCACTTTTTTCATCATTTATTTTTTATTCTCTCCATTCCTCTCCATATTTTAAATCGGTTTTCATTATAACTGACTGGTCAGTCGAATGTCAAGGAAAATAAAAATAAAAAAATTTTTTTGTTACGGTTTTTTGTATTTGGAGTAGTGGTCGGATTTATCCGACCCATGTTTTTTAAGCAACTTTTCTAGCGGGTTCGATGAATCGAACCCCTACCTCTGGCTCTTGACGTCTAATTTTCCCTACGCAATACGCGATACGATATACACAATACGAGTAAAGCTTGACAAAAAGGGATATTAAAACCTATAATTAAGGCAACAAAATGAATATATAATTAAATATTTAAGGGGATAGTAGATAACAGTCATTCCCAGAGAACTGATGGCTGGTGAAAATCAGTAGGTGACTTTACCGAATTCCACCCCTCAATAATTTTCTGGTGAAATAGAGTATCCAGAGACGCACTATAGTGTGTTAAAAAATAGCCAATGAAGGATAGGATGTTCCTATTAAAATAGGGTGGCACCACGTGAGTAAGCTCTCGTCCCTGGTAGTATAGATATTACTAACTGACGAGAGTTTTTTGTTTAAATGAAAAGTTCAACAAGTTAAGACCCTCCCCCGCCCTCCCCCTTCGAGGGGGGAGGGTTTGGGTAGGGGTGAAAAAAGGTAATAAATATCTATGAAAGAATTTGAAATAATTGATCATACTGCTGATATCGGAATAGTTGCTTATGGAAAGACTAAAAGAGAAGTTTTCATCAATGCTGCTAAAGGGATGTTTGAAATTATCGCTGGAGAAGACAGAGACCTTAAAGAAAATTTTTATGCTAAAATTAAACTGGAAGCTAAAAGTCTGGAAGACTTACTAATTGCCTGGCTTAATGAGTTATTATACATCAGTGAAGTTAAATTGGTTATTCTTAATAAATTTAAAATAAAAGAATTATCTGATGTTCAGATTAAAGCAGAAGTTGGAGGAACGAAAATCAACCATCTTTCTATTAGAATAAAAAGAGAGGTAAAAGTAGTTACTTATCATCGTTTAGAAATCAAAAAAGATGAGGAAAGCGGACTCTGGAGAGCTCAAGTAATTTTTGATATCTAACCATAACAAGTAATAAGTAATGAGTGATTAGTGATAAGCAAAGGAGCCAAATGTAGGGGTTCGATTCATCGAACCCGCTAATGAAAAATATTAATACAACACATCCTTACGAAAATAAGACTTTATTAAAAAAGAATTCAACCGTTTCTTATATTTTATTATATCAACCTGAGTAATCCGTATTTTAAATCTGTGTAATTATCCATACAAAAGGAGGAGATTAATATGAAAGAATCTTGGGATGGACCTTTAAATAAGATAGATGATTATCGCTGGGAAATTCCCAAAAGTTATAACTCTGGGATGAGAGTTCCTGGTCTGATTTATGCCTCTTCAAATTTATTAGAAAAAATACGCCAGG
>Ga0100382_1002221_pt1 | contig 11823 bp, 10 predicted proteins | sample CryGeymeta201506_FD_81566 | JGI IMG/M metagenome (GOLD analysis project Ga0100382, IMG submission 81566) | Groundwater microbial communities from Crystal Geyser aquifers in Utah, USA - Crystal Geyser metaG 2015-06 | ecosystem: Environmental > Aquatic > Deep subsurface > Groundwater | place: USA...
GAAGATATTGCTAGCAACCACTTTGCTGAGTACGCTCATCAAATGAATTTTCCACTTTGGGAATGTAAGTTTTACTCGCCACATCTATTTAAATTTGTTTTCAATCTAAGCTTCAAAAAATCATGCATCATGCTAATTATTTAATCGTTTTCTATTTATTAGTTTCAATCACCAATCAGATTTATTAAAATGATTACCTTTTACATGAATTAATTTTTGCCAATTGAACATATCATCACTCCTTTCCACTCAATTTCTTAGACATTATGCAATTTGGATAATTCGTTTGATTATGGCAATTATTTTCGGGGTGTTTATTAACCCCGATTTATTTGGCTCGTTTATTCTAATAAGTTTTTTTGCAACTGCAAGTTGGACTATATTGGATCCAGGTTTTAAGCAAAGAGCTTTACAATTACCATTTAAGGTTGACTTAGAAAGCCAAAAATGTGTGCATTTTTTGTTGGGAGTGCTTGTTAGCTTCATCTTGTATTTTCTCAGTTTTATTGAATCTGATTTAACTCACGATCAGGCACAATGGCTTCTAGAATTTGCATTAATTACACCATTAGTTGCAACTGGCACAACGTCTTACATTTGGTTGTATTGGAATAAGTCTATTTCTTATTTAGCATTTGCAGATGCTTTAACTCATCTTTTTATTCAACCCTTTTCTTTTTTATTATTATGGTTTGGGGAATTACATTGGGCGCTTAGCGTATCGTTTATATTGCCCTATGTTATTCATAATCTTCTAGTTTTATACAAAGCTCCAATTGAATTCCAATGGGATATTTCCTATTTGAAAGAGCATTTAAAACCATCTTTATTACTTGGTTTAAATGATTTGCTTACTCAATTTAGAACAAAGGGCGACACTCTATTATTAGGATGGTTGACTAATTCTTATATCGTGGGATTATATAATCGAGGTTATGCTTTCCCCCATCATGCTTCAAACTTTATTCAAGCTATAGTTCAACCATTAATAGTTCCTCAATTAGCTACTAAGTCGTTAATTATCGAAAAAAAACATTTTATTCTAACCATCTTTTCTTCGGCCTTTTTTCTTGTCATTATGTTTTGGCTGTTTAACGTTATATTAAGTGAATTTTGGTTAGAAACTTGGGCAGATTTAATTAATTTATTACCTGTTTTCATTCTTTGGGCTTGGAGTAGTTTACTTTCAGGTTGGCATGAAACTTTATTAAAAAGTACTTTAAAAAATACATTTGTCTTAATTAGGCAAACCGTGTTAACTCTTGTTACCCTATTATTTATTCTCTTTTTTTATAATGACTTTAACCTATTAGTGTTAAGTATAAGTTTAATTTCAACGCTTTTAGTTCTTTTTGAAGGGATATATATTTATGAAAAAAAGTTTTCTTTTGTGTTTACTGAATTTTCAGCAAGTTTAATTGTCAGCAGTGTATTTCTAATGTATCTGTGAAGAATTCTGTACATTTAGGCATGCCTGTATTACCTTTAAACGTTGTTCTCATTCAAAATCAATTTCCTAATGATACACATTGGGGTGGAATAAGTACTTATGGTTGGTTTATGGCTCAGGCTCTTGCAAAAGAAGGCGTTACTGTTCACGTAATTTGCCAAAGTGTTCACAATAAGACCGAAGAATCCAAACAAATTGCTGATTTCATTCATATCCATAGAATACCAGGAACCGAACCTATTTCAGGAAATTTAAAAAAATTGATACATAAAGTAATTCCTGATAAATCCTATTGGTTTGCACACAATGCTTGGGTTTATTTCAAAGAACTACAAAAAAAAGGTTTAAAAGTAGATGTAATAGACTGTACCGATTATTTAGGGAGCGCTTATTTCTTCTTAAAAGATAAAACCATTACAAACCCTATCAATGTAACTTGCCATACTCCATCTTTTATTGCAGATGAAATGAACGAAGGAGAAGATGCAAAAGCCAACAAAAAAAATAAGAAACGATATAAAATGGAAATTGAATCCATTAAACAAGCATTTGGCTTATTATCACCCTCTCATCGTCTTTCCAGACTCCTTGCAGCAAAAACAGGGCGTAGTTTAAATGATTTTTTTACAAACCCATACCCTTATCCTGTTCAACAAGAAGTTCTAATTGAACCCGAATTGGTAAATGTAAAAAGACCATTTGTTTTATTCACTGGTCGAATTGAAAGGAGAAAAGGCATTCAAACATTACTTAATGCATGGAACAACACTCAGGTAAAAAAAGATTATTCTTTAGTTTTTGCAGGAAAAAAAACCAATCATAGTCCTGAATTTGAAGCTTTAATTGAACATTTATCCATTCCTTCTATTCAATTTATTGGCGAGCAAAACAGAGAACAACTAGCGTGGTTGTATCAAAATGCAGCCCTTGTTATTTTACCATCACAGCCTTTCGAAAATTATCCTTATACCTGTATTGAAAGTATGGGATTTGCTGCTCCAACTTTAGTTTCTGATTCTGGAGGAATGTCTGAATTGGTTTTTGACGAAGAAAATGGCTGGGTTTTTAAAACAGGATCAGTAGAACATCTTACAGCACAAATTGAAAGTATTTTAAATTTACCTGTTTCTGACAAAATTGCAATTGGATTAAAAGCGCAACAAACGATTAAGCGAATTAATGCCCCAAATAGAATTGCTCAACGAACAATAAATTATTACACTCGCTTAATTGATGACTACAAAAAGTCCTGAAATTCTCTACAATGAAGCTTTAATCATTTGTACAAAAAATAGATTATACGAACTTAAAAACGTAGCCACTTCTCTTTATTTATGTAGCTTTATTCCTGAATATATTGTACTAATTGATGGATCGGATTTACATGAAAAATTAACTATTACAAAACTTTTTTCTCATTTAAACTCAACGTTACTTATTTCTTCAACTGAAATTGCATCTATTCCGTTTCAAAGAAATCTAGGAATCTCCCTTCTCCCAAACAGCTGTAAAATAGTTCATTTTATTGATGATGATTTTTTACCAAATAAAAACTACTTTCATCATTTATCACAATTTTTACTTCTGAATAAAAATAAAGTCTTAGGAGCTGGTGGAAGAATATTACCTATCTCAAAAAAAAATAAATCTACTCTATTTCATTTCATTTTTGGTTTAAATTCTAATCAACCTGGTATTGTTTTATCTTCCGGGCGAACAACAGAATCACAAGCTATCCTACACTCTTTCTTCCCTTATACTTCGCTTTTTTTATCTGGCTGCTCTATGTCTTTTGATTATTCTATTTTTTCAAGATTTAAATTTGATGAATCGTTGAAAGGTTATGCTCAAGATGAAGATTTAGCTTTTTGCTTACAACTTCCTAAAGATTCAATTTTTGTCGTTCCAAAAGCTTTTGGTATTCATCTTAAGTCAACAACAAATCGCCTAGACAAGATTTCATTCAAAAAAATGAGTGTTATTAACCGTTTCTATGTCATGAAAAACTATGCTTCAAATCGATTCAGCGTTCCTGCTTTCCATTGGAGTATTTTTGGTCAGTTACTTATTTTGTGCAAATCACCTGTTAAGAATTCGGATTTAATAAAAGGACTTATCTCAGGTTGGTTTAGTATGTTGAAATGACTTCTTAATCAATTTAATATCTCAACTATTGGACTTCGTTTATAAACAAACTTCACTGTTTTTTGCAAAAAAAGGTCATCCCGTACCCCGACACGATTCGTAGAACCACGAAGTGCTATCTTGGTCAACTCTTTTTTTATGCCATTTGCACTTCTTTTGTATTGGTTAAGTTCAATGGCTGAAATGCTAGCTCGGAGCCGACGAAATAAGTTATATATAATATTAACAATAGTTTGCATCTATATTATTATTTTTGTTTTTTTTATAAAATTGAGCGTACTCCGAAAAATAGTTTTTAGCAAACTATTCGTCGAATTCGTAGTATTCGGAAGGGTATAAACCTAAAGAATTGACTTTTTGGAGTGGACTCAAAATTGAAACTTTTAAAAAAATTAATAATCTTTACAATGGGTCTAAGTCCGAATTTCAGTAACTATAATATTCTGAGCTTATTCCAAAAAGTAGTTTATATAAAAATATTCTGTTATTTGTAGGATTTAGAAAGGTGAAAACCAAAAAATCGACTCTCTTATGAAGGCTCATTTGCTATACTATCAAACAACTAGACAAGTTTATCAACCAAGATATTACTAACCCATGTGTAGCTTAAGAAAACTACGATAAACTAGATAAAATTAAATTTCGTGATTCAGAGTTTGACCCAGCATCCCTGCCAAACTTGGGCTTTTTTTGAGCTTTCATTAAAGAAGGCATAAATGAGCAAGGCAGATTCTCCAGTGCTTATTTATATTTTTGATTAAAATTATTGTGATAAAACTTAACCCTAGCACAGATTAAAGAATTGCTCGAATTTAATCTTCAACTATTTGTGTAAAAATCAGCATTAAATCACTTCTTTCGAATTTTAACCTAAAAACAAAACCTATTAAAAAACGAATTCGAGATAACTGGCAATTTCTATAATAAGAGATGAATCAATCATTTATAGATGCTCGAATTTGAGAAAATTACCTCATTATATTCTTATATTTCTGTTCATTTAATCTATTGGAATGGAATTTATACATACAATTACTCTCACCGACTGGGTCGGTTATTTAGCCTCTGTTTTAGTACTCATCTCTTTTTTGATGAAAGACATTAAGAAATTAAGAGCAATTAACACAATTGGTTGTTTTACTTTCGTGATTTATGGCATTTTATTAGGGTGGTCATATCCTATTATAATTACAAATGCTGCGATTTTTGGGATAAACATAACAGCTATTTTCAAATCCTCTAATAAATAGAATGTGCAATTATGAAATGTAGTTTAAGTAATATAGGCAGTGTTTTATTGCAACTTGAAGGACTAGAAACCGCCAATCAGAATTTTAAAGTAGATTCTTTTAAACCATATCTATTATCTATATTTACTTGTTTTAAATACATTTATAATTTTTTAAAAGTTTTTCATTTCAAATAAGTTAAACAAAATCAAGTTGAAACAGGGCAATAAACATTATTTGATTTCACGAATGTTGTAAGATTTATAAATGTGTCATACTAGTTTTTTCACTTATAGACTTATTAAAATTAAATTTTGTTTAACTTTATCTTAAAATATTTATTTCAACCTCAGCTTTCGGTCTTCGTTTCTAAACAAACTTACTAGTTTTTGCAAAAAAAAGTCAGCTTCTTTCCCGAAACGATTCGAAGAACCAAGAAGTGCTATCTTGGTCAAAATCTTAATACGCCAAAAGCACTTTTATTGTATAGGTTAAGTTCTAAGACTGAGAAGATTGGTCGGAGTCCAGAGAGACGAAATAACGTAAATAAAAAAAGAACAATAGGTTGCCATTGGGATATTGTTTTTTTTGCAAAATTTTACCTTAATATAAATCAATACCCTTTACAAAGGGTCTAAGTCCGAATTTGAGTTTTAACAACAAGCAGCTATCATTTTCGGGTGAATCTGAAGATATCAATCTTTTCAAAAAGCATGAAAATATATAAATCGCCTATTTTATTTTTTTAGAAACTGATTCAATAATTGTGTCTTTATTACAAAAAATCAAATCCCCAAAAAGGCAAAAACACTCCTAATCCTCTAAAGAAATTAAATTTGGTTAGAGTTGATTTTCACTGAACACAATTTGATCAAATGATTTAATATCACTTTCATCGCCATTAAAATCTCCATTTTTTTTGTAAAGGAACAATTCGAAGTAAGTTTATTTGATGAAATTAATTTTAAATTCCAAATTTTTGGCGTTGTTTGACCATAACTATGCAGAAAATAACTCAATGAATGAAGCTAAATAGTTTAATAATAATAGATTATGACTAATATTCTACTTTTTTTATAGAATTTATAAATTATACTTGACAAGCATATTTATATTCTTCTATCTTTATAGAAATAATAGTCTTCTATGAATTTACTTATAACTAATCTTACTTCTCTCCTATTGATGCAAATGTGTTGTTGTAAAACAAGCTAGGGCAGTATTGTATCAATCAATTTACTAACGATGATTACTATGATAAAGCCCGAATATGTTCTGGGCTTTTTTTTTGAATAATTAAATTCAACCGTTCACCCTTTAATCATTACACTTTGGATATTCAATCACTAACACAAGAACTTCAATTTGAGAACAAATCATTATCTGATTTACTAAAACAGATAAGTAATTTGTTTCCCAAACACACAAGTTTTTCGACAAGTTTTGGTCTAGAAGACCAAGTTATTACTCATATAATTGCAAGTGAACAACTGCCAATTTTACTGTTTACTTTAGATACTGGCAGGCAATTTCAACAGACCTATTCAACTTGGGCAAAAACCTTAATTCAATATGGCATTGAAATTAAAAGCTATACTCCAGATTTTGATAAAGTGAGTGAACTTTTATCTAAAAAAGGACCGAGTAGTTTTTACGAATCAGTAGCGAACAGAAAAGAATGTTGTGGAATCCGTAAAGTTGAACCTTTGCGAAGGGCTTTAAAAGGGCAGAAAATATGGATTACAGGAATTAGAGCAGATCAATCTTTAAATAGATCAAAAATGAAACCTATTGAATATGATTCCACTTATGATTTAATTAAGATTCATCCTCTTTTTCATTGGACTTTTGATGATGTAAAACAATACGCCCTAAAACATGAGATTCCTTTTAACCCTTTGCACAATAAGGGATTTGTAAGCATTGGTTGCGCTCCTTGTACACGTGCAATTGCTTCAGATGAAGACTTTAGAGCTGGACGATGGTGGTGGGAAAATCACAGTTCGAAAGAATGTGGTTTACATTCTACTGTTAAAGAACAGTAATGACAAAAGTCTATTAAAGTATTTTATTTAAGGATTGTGAAATGAGTACCTTAACACTTATTGGTGCCGGACCTGGCGACCCTGAACTAATAACGTTAAAAGCAATCAATGCATTGCAAGAAGCAAACGTAGTTTTATTTGATTCTTTAGTCAATGAAACACTTCTCAACTACGCTACTAGTTCTTTAAATATATTTGTTGGAAAAAGAAAAGGATTTAAACCTTTTACACAAGATGCTATAAATTCAAAAATTATTGAATTAAGTAAAACTTATTTAAAGATAGTAAGACTTAAAGGTGGTGACCCGTTTGTTTTTGGAAGAGGATTTGAGGAACTTGAATATGCAAAAAGGCATGGTTTAAAAACGTTCTATATCCCAGGCATAAGTAGCGCAGTTGGAGCGGTTGGATGTGCAGGCATACCTGTTACACATAGAGATTTAAGCCGAGGTTTTTGGGTCTTAACAGCTACCTGTTCTAATGGAAATTTATCAGATGAAATTTATACCGCAGCGAATGCGAATACGACTGCTGTTATTTTGATGGGATTATCAAAATTAAAATCTATTGCAGAAATTTATCAAAATGCAGGAAAGAGCGAACTTCCAGCTGCTGTAATTCAAAATGGAAGCCTACCTAATCAGAAAATTGTAATTGGTACAGCTGAAAATATCTACAATCTTACAAAAAATAAAGGTCTAGGTAGCCCAGCTATTCTTGTATTTGGAGAAGTCGTTCGCTTAGCCGAATCTACTGTTGAAAGAACTATAAACGAGAATGTACTCTTTTCCCTTATTCAACCACTAGACATTAGTATTAATAATTCGAATCGATATAAGGCTTTTGAACTATGATAAATGATACCCTTCTACCACTTATTAATAATTCAGCATTGCTTGAAAACTTAGAAAATAAACTAAGCAAGGAAGAACAACTTTGGCTCAGTGGTTATCTATTCGCACTTTCTAGAAAATCAACCCAGACCAATTCTAGCAATCTTACGATACAAAGTCTTCCAGATGTAGTTATTTTATATGGAACACAAACTGGTAACTCTAATAAAGTTGCTCGTTTAATCGAAGAAAGTGTTAGCTCTTTGGGCTTTAAATGCTCATTAATTGATATGAATGAATATCAACCCCAAAAGCTAACTCAACAAAAACTTCTATTTATTGCGGTTAGTACCTACGGCGATGGTGAACCTCCAGCTTCAGCTGAATCGCTTTATAACTTTGTCTTTTCTAACAGATGTCCGCAATTAGACCACCTCAATTATAGTATTATTGCACTTGGTGACAGAAGTTATCCTCTATTTTGCAAAACAGGAATTGATTTTGATAAGCAATTAGAAAAATTAGGTGCGAAACGAATTTGTGAACGCTTAGATGTAGATGTTGATTTCGAAAATGATGCAAAAAATCATATTGAACTCATTAAGAATAAACTAACACAAAACTATCTTAAAGACTCTACTATAGCCATCCCAAAAAATACTATAAGTAGTACTTCTCGAAAACTAATTTACAATCGTAAACACCCTTTTGAAGCAGCAGTCATTGAGAAAATTCAATTAAATGGCCGTGGATCAGAGAAAGAAACATGGCATATTGAGTTAGCACTGAATAATTCTGGATTGAACTACAAACCAGGTGATTCTATTGGCATTTATCCTGTAAATAATCCTAATCTCGTTAATTTAGTTTTAGAATGTACTCAAATTGATGGGCAAACTCCTGTAGAATGGAATAACGACCTTCTGCCCTTTTACAAAGTGCTAAGTTCGCAATTAGAATTAAGCCTAATTGATAAAAACTTTTTGAACTACGTTCAAAAGAAAACTTGTAGCGAAGTATTATTTTCAATTTTAAATAATCCGAAACAACTAAAATCCTATATTTATGGTCGTGATATAAATGATGTTTTAAAAGAATTCCCGTCTGAGTGGACAGCTTCAGAATTAACAGGTGTACTCCGCCCTATTCAAGCTAGAATGTATTCTATTGCTTCGAGCTTGCTTTCAACAGAAGATGAATTACATGTTTTAATTGGAGCCGTAAGATACCATTCTAATGATCGATATCGCTTAGGAACTACATCGACATGGCTTGCCGATTCTATTGAAATTGGCGACAAGGTGCGCATTTTTGTTGAAGAAAACGAATATTTCAAACTTCCCGAAAATGCAGAAACTCCGTTGATTTTCATTGGTGCAGGGACCGGAATTGCTCCTTTTAGAGCTTTTGCACATGAACTCGAAGAAAACAAAAAAGGCAATTCAACTTGGCTGTTTTTTGGCAATCCCCATTTTACTACAGATTTTCTTTATCAAACAGAATGGCAACGATTCATTAAAAACAAATCGATTACTAAGATTAGCACAGCATGGTCTCGCGATCAAGAAGAAAAAATTTATGTTCAAGATAAGTTACTAGAACATAAAGCTGAATTATTCCATTGGATTGAATCGGGTGCTCAAATTTATGTCTGTGGCGATAAAAATAAAATGGCTAAAGATGTAGAAGCTACACTTCTAGAAATCATTGTTTCTGAAGGAAGAAAAAGTCATTCAGAAGCAAAAAACTACATCAGCAATCTTAAAATATTGCGTAGATATATCGAAGATATATATTAAATGAACGTCAAAAATTAATAAACTCAATCATGCTGAAACCAAACTCAAATCACTCTGAAGTTGAACACATTAAAGATAGAAGTGATTATTTAAGAGGTTATTTACAAGAAAGCTTACAACATGAAATTACGGGCTCTGTGCACAATGATGACACTCAAGTCATTAAGTTCCATGGTTCTTATCAACAAACTGATCGTGATTTAGAAAGTGAGCGCAAGCTTCAAAAACTCGAGCCTCTTTATTCTTTTATGATTAGGATTCGACTTGCAGGCGGAGTTATAGCACCAAATCAATGGATAAAACTTGACAATCTTTCTTATAAGTACGGTAGTAATACGCTAAAAATAACAACCCGGCAAGCGATTCAATTACACGGGATTACAAAAATAAATTTAAAGAAAACGATAGCAGGTTTTAATGAAGTTCTTTTAGATAGTATTGCCGGTTGTGGTGATGTAAATAGAAATGTAATGTGTAATCCCAATCCCTATCAATCTATGATACATGATCAAATTCTTTTGGATGCGCAAGCAATATCGGCTCATTTAACTCCAAAGACCTCAGCTTACTGGGAAGTATGGCTTCAAGATCAAGAAAATGACTCCAATTCACCCTTGATAAATAAAGGTAAAATTGAAGATAGTGAACCGATTTATTCAAGATTATACTTACCAAGAAAATTTAAAATTGCGCTTGCAATTCCACCAAATAATGATATTGATTTATTTGCAAATGATATTGGTTTAATTGCAATTAGTGAAAATGAGAACCTAATCGGTTACAATATCATGATTGGTGGCGGTTTAGGAATGACTTTTGGAATGGACAAAACCTATCCAAGACTTGGAGATTCTTTAGGATTTGTGAAAAAAGAGTATGTAATTGATATTTGTGAAAAAATAGTAACGATTCAACGTGATTGGGGAAATCGTGAAGATCGTAAATTTTCAAGGTTAAAATACACGATTGATAAATTTGGGTTAGATGTTTTTCTTGCAGAATTAAAACATCGCTGTAACTATGCAATTGAAAAAGAAAAACCATTTCATTTTGAATCAAATGGCGATGAATTTGGGTGGACTACTAATTTTGATGGAACAGTTAATTTTACACTTTTTGTTGAAGGTGGTAGAGTTAAAGATTCAGAAAATAAGTTATTAAAAACTGCACTTCGTGAAATCGCAGAGATACATGACGGCGATTTTAGACTAACTGGCAATCAAAATATCATTATTACAAAAATTTCCTCTTCTCAAAAAAATAGTATTATTGGAATTTTGCAAAAGTATAAAATTGTAACAGATTTTAGTTCAATTTCAGGTTTACGCTTAAACTCATTAGCCTGTGTTGCTTTAAATACCTGTTCTCTAGCTTTTGCTGAAGCTGAACGGTATTTACCAAAACTGATTGACAAAATTGATTTGATTTTAAAAGAATTCGAATTAGAAAAAGAACCAATTATTATTCGAATGACTGGTTGTCCCAATGGTTGTGCAAGACCTTATTTAGGTGAAATTGGACTTGTTGGACGTTCATTAGGAAAATACAATCTCTATTTAGGAGCTTCACACAGTGGTGATCGACTGAATAAATTATATAAAGAACTTCTAGATGAAGATCAAATAATAGCTACCTTACGACCGATTTTTAAAGATTACGCTACTAAGCGATTACCACAAGAGTATTTTGGAGATTTTACCATTCGAATGAACTATGTTAAAGCCACGACCCAAGGACTAAATTTTCATGCCTAATTAAATAGTACCAACGTATGTCAGGAAACCATCTTTACCCCATCTTTTTGAAAATAGAAACTCTCCAAGTCATCATAATTGGTGCAGGAAACGTTTGTTTGGAAAAAATGGAATCTATTTTAACTAATTCGCCACATACCTCAATTACAATAATTGGAAAAATAATAAACGATGATGTGGTAAAACTGGCAGCTAAATTTGAAAAAGTCACTATAATCAAAAAAGAATATCAAAAAGAGGATTTAAATGGAAAGCAACTCGTTATAGCCTGTACTGATGATGTTTCAATAAATCAACAGGTAAAAGTGGATGGTTCTTCTCTCAAACTCTTAGTAAACGTTGTGGATACTCCTCAAATGTGTGACTTTTATTTATCATCAATAGTTAAAAAAGGTGATTTGAAAATTGCCATATCAACGAATGGAAAATCGCCAACAATTGCAAAACGAATTAAAGAAACATTAAATGAAATTCTGCCAGATTCAATTGATGAGATTTTACAGAGAATGCCCATTATTCGTTCATATTTAAAAAATGATTTCTCATTTAAAGTAAAAAAACTTAATGA
>Ga0100382_1002283_pt1 | contig 11597 bp, 11 predicted proteins | sample CryGeymeta201506_FD_81566 | JGI IMG/M metagenome (GOLD analysis project Ga0100382, IMG submission 81566) | Groundwater microbial communities from Crystal Geyser aquifers in Utah, USA - Crystal Geyser metaG 2015-06 | ecosystem: Environmental > Aquatic > Deep subsurface > Groundwater | place: USA...
CCAATAAAGTCGTTAGTTGTTTTGTTGAAGACATAAGGTTGTAGTTTAATATTTATAAATATTTATGGCTTTGTTGCACAAATCCGCTTGCGGATTTGTGGTATAATATAAATATATTAACACTTTAACACTAAAACAAAGCTATGAAAACAAAAACAAAATATCGCATCAAAAACTGGGCGAAATACAATCAAGCGTTAAAACAAAGAGGTTCCCTGGAATTATGGATTAACGCCGATCTGCCGGACAACTGGCGGGCCGAGCCGTCAGGTCGGCCAGGTAATCAACCCATCTATTCTGATTTCGCCATTCAAATAGTCATCCAGTTTGGCAAAGTTTTCCATCAAAAGCTTCGCCAAACCGAGGGATTATTGGAAGATATTTTTAAACTAATGGGCCTTAAACTGTCTGTACCTGATTATTCCACGGTTTCTCGCCGCGCCAGCCGACTTAATGTTGTGTTATGCAAAAAGACGGCTAAAAAAGGAGAAAAGAAAATTGTGGTCATTGATTCTTCCGGCCTGAAAGTTTACGGCGAGGGTGAATGGAAAGTCAAAATGCACGGCCAGTCCAAACGTCGGACTTGGCGCAAGGCTCATCTGGGCATCGGGCCGGACGGCGAAATACAAGCGGCTAAATTAACCTTGAATAACGCGGCTGATTGCCAGGTCGCGCCAAACCTCTTAAACCAGATTGAGTCCGAAATTGACACTTTAGCCGGCGACGGCGGTTATGACAAGGAAATAGTTTATCAGTCCTTAAGAGACAGACGTGTTAAAAATGTTCTGATTCCGCCGCAGAAAAATGCTAAGATCAAACGACACGGCAACTTAAAATGCGAACTTCACCAGCGAGACGAAAATCTTAGGCGAATCAGGAAAGTCGGACGGAAAAAATGGAAAGAAAAATCCGGTTATCACGTCCGCTCGCTTATTGAGGCAACTATGTTCCGCCTAAAAACCATTTTGGGCGATCGGCTTAATGCCAGAAAGTTTGAGAATCAGACGGCCGAATTCTTGATTTCGTGTAACATATTAAACAGAATGTCTGCTTTGGGAATGCCTGATAGCTACGCGATAGCGTAAGTTTTAATGATCACAGGCGCTTTGCGCCTTTAAATAGTATTTGTGCAACAAAGCCAAGTTGAATTATAAATTATGAATGGACAAGATAGGAAAAATATAAAAACGGGATTGCGTGTCGCTATCATACAAAAGCATCATCAGGGCACGGGCGAGCTGACCCAGGGCATCGTAGCCGATATTTTAACCAATTCAGTCAATCATCCGCGCGGCATTAAGGTGCGCCTCCAAAGCGGGGAAGTGGGCAGGGTGCAGGTGATATATAGATGAAGACCTCACCCCAACCCTCTCCTTGGCAAGGAGAGGGAGACATATCCACATATCCACAGGCCAAAACGGAAAAGCTGGAAAGAAAAATAAAAAATGTCTTAATAATTTTTTAAAAATATTCTAAAATTAGCCAAAGCGGGTAAAGCTTGACTATACTATATCTAGTGGTATAATTAAATTAGCTACTACAAGATATGGTTAATTGCCCCAGGTGGCCGCTAAAGCACTTTTAACTGAACCCCGTGCCAATAGGTGCTTTTTTTGTTGGTTAAATCCCCCTAACCCCCTTTGTTAAAGGGGGCGGCAATAAATATGCGTTGTCCCGTCTGCTATTATGAAGATTCAAAAGTAATCGACTCGCGCGTGGCCTCCGACGGCTTGTCCATCAGGCGGCGGCGCGAATGTTTGAAGTGCGGCTTCAGGTTCTCCACCTATGAAGAAGTGGAAATATTGGACTTAATCGTAGTCAAGCGCGACGGCCGTAAAGAAACCTACACGCGCGAAAAAATCGTTAAAGGGCTAAGGCGGGCGCTGGAAAAACGGCCCATCACCGAGGACAGCTTTAAAAAGCTGATTAACTCGATTGAGCGCGACTTGCAAATTTTAAGGAAAAATGAGGTAACTTCTGACCAGATCGGGCAAATTGTCATGAAAAATCTGAAGCGCGTTGACCAAGTGGCCTATATCCGCTTCGCCTCGGTCTATGAATCATTCAAAGACGCGCATGAATTTAGAAGAGAGTTGAATAAATTATTAAAAAGTAAGGGAACTGGATCCCGGGTCAAGCCCGGGATGACAAAGAAGTAATATGGAAAATAATTTGACGCAAATTTTAAAACGTTCCGGCGAAATCGCGCCGTTTGATAAGGAAAAGATTGTTAACGCGATTTACGGGGCCACCGAAGCCGTGGGCAAGGCTGACATGTATTTGGCGCAGAAGTTCGCTGACCAGGTGGTGGTGCTGTTAAACGAGAAATTTCATTCAAGAAGCATTCCGGCCGTGGAAGAAGTCCAGGACCTGGTGGAAGAAATTTTAATCAAGAACCGTCAGATTAAAACCGCCAAAGCTTATATTCTTTACCGCGACCAGCGCGCCAGATTGCGCGAGATGAAGTCCATGATTGATTCGGACGAGTTGATGGCCGGCTATTTAAACCAAAGCGACTGGCGGGTCAGGGAAAACTCCAACATGAGCTATAGCCTGCAGGGCCTAAATAACCATCTGGCTTCGGCCATCTCCTCTAATTATTGGCTTAACCAAGTCTATTCGCAAAATATCAGGGAAGCTCACAAAGGCGGGGATTTGCATTTGCACGATTTGCAGCTTTTGGCCGCTTATTGCGCCGGCTGGGATTTGCGCGAGTTGTTAATCCGCGGCTTCGGCGGCGTGGCCGGCAAAGTTGAGGCCAAGCCGGCCAAGCATCTGCGCACCGCCCTGGGGCAAATCATTAATTTTTTCTACACTTTGCAGGGCGAGGTGGCCGGCGCCGAAGCTTTCGCCAATTTTGACACTTACCTGGCGCCGTTCGTGCGCCACGATAATTTAAGCTATAAGGACGTTAAGCAGGCTTTGCAGGAATTTTTATTTAACATCAACGTGCCGACCCGGGTGGGCTTTCAGACGCCCTTTACCAACATCACCATGGATTTAACGCCCGGCCCGACCACGGGCGAGGAAAACGTGATTATCGGCGGCAAAGTCATGCCGGAAAAATATAAAGATTTTCCGGCGGAAATGGACATGATTAATCTGGCTTTCGCCGAGTTGATGATGGAGGGCGACGCCAAGGGCCGAGTCTTCACTTTTCCCATCCCGACTTACAATATCACCCGCGACTTTAACTGGGAGTCGCCGGTGGCCACTAAAATTTTTGAGATGACGGCCAAATACGGCATTCCTTATTTTTCCAATTTTGTTAATAGCGACATGAATCCGGAAGACGCGCGTTCAATGTGCTGCCGCCTGCGGCTGGATAACCGAGAATTAAGAAAGCGCGGCGGCGGACTGTTCGCGGCCAACCCGCTAACCGGTTCTATCGGCGTGGTTACCATTAATCTGCCGCGGCTGGGCTATCTTTCCAAAAGCAAAGAGGAGTTTTACGAGCGGTTGGACAATTTAATGCAAGTGGCTTCGGAAAGCCTGGAGATTAAGCGCGGCCTCCTGGAAGATTTGACGGACAAAGGACTTTATCCTTACGCCAAATATTATTTAAATAACATTAAAGAGCGCTTCGGCGGCTACTGGAAAAACCATTTTTCCACCATTGGCATTATCGGCATGAATGAGGCTTTATTAAATTTCGCGCCCCTAAGAAAAAGCCTGACCACGCCAGAAGGCCGGGAATTCGCTTTGCAGATATTGGATCACCTGAGGAATAAAGTTTTGGATTATCAGGGCAAGACCAATCATTTATACAATTTGGAAGCCACGCCGGCCGAAGGCGTGACCAGACGCCTGTCGCGGATTGACAAAGACAAATACGCGGACATTATCGTAGCCAACGAAGCAGCGGTCCAAGCGGGTAAAGCCTCGCCCTATTACACCAATTCCAGCCAGTTGCCGGTCAACTATACCACCGACATGTTTGAAGCCTTGGATTTACAAGATGAACTTCAGACCAAATATACCGGCGGCACGGTGCTGCACGGCTTTATCGGCGAAGCTCTGCCCAGCGCGGACGCGGTCAAAAGTCTGGTCAAAAAAATCGTTAATAAATACCAGCTGCCGTATTTTACCATCACGCCGACTTTCTCGGTCTGCCCCAAGCACGGCTATCTGGCCGGCGAGCATTTTTTCTGCCCTAAATGCGATGAGGAGATCGGCTATACGCCCAAGGAGGAAGTAGCCAGAGAAATCGAGGAAATCGAGCACGCTTTAATTTAATAATTTTAATAATAAATAAAATTATGAGCCCCATTGAGACTAAGCGAACAGCTTGCGAGGTTTATTCAAGGGTAGTCGGTTATTTAAGGCCGGTCGGCCAGTGGAACGACGGCAAACAAGCCGAGTACCACAATCGCAAAACCTTTAAGGTCAATCAAGCTTAAGGCTTAAATTGTCTGGTTATGATTATTGGTGGTTTGCAAAAATTCAGCCTATTGGATTATCCGGGCCGTGTTAGCGCCATTGTTTTTACCAAAGGATGCAATTTTCGCTGCCAATTTTGCTATAACCCCATGCTTGTCTGGCCCACAGAGGTCAGCAAGTCAAAATATGCTCACCTGAAAAACGGCGAGCAACAAAAAGTTCATCCGACAATAAATCAGGATGAGCTTTTTGTTTTTCTTAAGTCGCGCGCCGGCAAACTGGACGCGGTGGTGCTTACCGGCGGCGAACCCTGTCTGCAGAAAGATTTGCCGGAATTTATCCGGAAAATTAAAGCTTTGGGTTTTTTGGTGAAATTAGACACTAATGGTAGTCATCCGGAAGTATTGGCAAAGTTGATAAAAGAAAAGCTGGTTGACTATATCGCCATGGACTTAAAAGCGCCGGAGAATAAATATAAGGAGGTAACCGGAGTTAAGGCTGATTTTAAAAAAATCCGCAGAAGTGTTAAACTGATAATGCGGTCGGACCGGTCTTATGAATTCAGGACCACGGTAGTGCCCGGCCTGATTAATAAAGATGACATCGCGGCCATGGGCAGAATCATTAAGGGCGCGGACAAATGGTATTTGCAAAATTTTAAAAGTAATATCGCCTTGGTGGAGCGGGAGCTGGAAGGCCGCGTGCCTTACAACGCGCGGCAGCTGAAGGCGCTGGCGGAGATTGGCAAGAAGTTTGTAAAGAAGTGCGAAGTAAGATAGTGTTTTGTCATTGCGGGTGTATTGGTAAAAAATGTGTGCTGTTCTTTGATAATTTAAGGTTTAAGAAAGAAAAACCATTGAAAGAATGTTCGGCGTTTTTTCGGGGATAATCCACGGTGATCGCGGTAGCGGCTGTTTAAGAAACTGAAATAACCTTCGGCTAAGTTTGTGGTTTTGGGAATCTGGCTGTCATCCAAATAGTGGAACATATTGGGCATAGCTTTCAGCAGCACGCTTCTGGCTCTTTTCAGATCGCTGAACACCCAGCCTCTTTCCGGCCGGCTATCAATTTTCTTGCCATACCGATTATCCCATCGCTTAACCGATTCTAAAAAGATATTTTTCTGCGCTTCGGTGTTAATGCCCGCGACCATCAGAAAAAGCAAACGTAACTTTTTAGCCGCGGCAGTCTTGGGATTAGCTCGGCACCACATCAGCCCTTGTCTCTGAATATGCACCAGGCATCGCTGGATAATGATATCTGGCCAGATTATCTTTAATGCCTTGATGACGGTGGTATTTCCGTCAATAGTAGCGCTTTTCGGATTTAGGCCGACGTTTCTCAGGCCGGAAAAATAATTAAGCAAGGCAGACGATGAATTTTCCCTAAGGCCGTATTCTCCCTTAACCAACTGGCGCCGTTCGGCATCCAGCAGTATGATTGCCCCAATCCTTCTTTTCCAAATGAAGGTGCCGTCAAATACTAGATACTTGGCTGAGGATAAATCATCCGGCGGAAACAATGGCGATACACTAAGCCAGTGATCAATTATCAGACGAATTTTCCTTTCGCTTTTACCGCTGATTTCCACCAGCTGACCGACAGTGTAGCCGCTAAGCAACCACTTTTTGAACCAGACGAATTCGTTGATCAGTTTAACCGCTTTATTCTTTCTTGAAAAAGAACGTTGGCACTTCTTGCAGTAAAATCTTTGTTTACCATTAACGTAATGGCCATTGCATTTTACTTCAGAAGAACCGCAATACGAACAGCTTTTTTTTCATACTTATACCTTAAATTACGAAAGTGTTTGAAATTATTTCCAGTATACCGCTAAACTTAAATTAAAATCAAACCTTTCAGCACACATTTTTTACCAATACACCCATTGCGAGCCCCGAAGGGGCGCGGCAATCTCCGGTTCAATGGCACGTATGTAGATTTTAACCAGAGATTGCTTCGTCGCTTAGTCGCTCCTCGCAATGACAGCAAAAATTGAAAATTAATTAAAAATATATGCCTAAAAAGTTATCTTTAAAAGTAATATTACTGTTGCCGTTGGTCGCGCTGACCCTGTCCGGCTGCGGCTTGACGGTCACCTCTACCGGCTCAAGCGGCGCCGGCTCGGGCGGAGCGACTGACGGCGGCGTTTTTAAATCAACCAACAAGGGGAATAATTGGCAGCAGCAGGTTTCCATCCAGACCGTGGGCCGCGCCAGAAATTTTGCCGCGGTTGACGTTAATGCTTTAGTCCTGGACCCCGGCGATAATCAAGCGATTTACGCCGGCAGCGTGGCCAATGGCCTATTTTACAGCTATGACTCCGCGGCCAGCTGGCAGGCGGCGGCCGGTTTAAGCGCGGCTACCATCAATGACGTGGCCGTTGACCCGAAAAATAAGTGTGTAATTTATCTGGCCATGGACAACAAGGTTTTAAAATCAGCCGATTGCAATCGAACTTTGTCCGGAGTTTATTTTGACAACGATCTAACCGTTGAGATAACTGCCTTGGCGATTGACCTGGCCAACAGCAATAACGTCTTTATCGGCACCTCGCGCGGCGAAATAATTAAAAGTTCGGATGCCGGCTTAAGCTGGCGGACTTTAAACAGATTTAACGGCCAGGTGGACAAAATCGCCATTAACCCGTTTGACGCCAAGATTATGTTTGTCGGCACCGACGCTAAAGGCGTCTTTAGAACAATGGACGCCGGCGCCAGCTGGGTAAGCTTGGCCGATAAGTTAAAAGCCTTTGATAATACTTTGCGTTTCTGCGATTTGGTTTTGGCCAAAGAAGAAAAAACTAACGTATTTTTAGCCACCACCTACGGCTTGCTGAAATCAACCGATGATGGCGACAGCTGGTCCAAGCTGGAATTAATCATGCCGGAAAAGGACGCCAAAATTAACGCCCTGGCGGTTAACCCGGCCAATGCCAAAGAAATATATTATGTCACCAACACCACTTTCTATCGCTCTCTGGACGGGGGCAAAAATTGGACTTCAAAAAAATTACCGACCAATCGCGCCGGTTCCGCCATCTTAATTGACCCGAAAGATTCGGCGATTATCTATTTGGCGGCGAAAAAAGCGAAAAATTAATGTTGTCATTGCGAGCGACCGAAGGGAGCGAAGCAATCTCACGTATGTCATCTTTGGGCAAGAGGTTGATGTTCGTGAGATTGCTTCGTCGCTAACGCTCCTCGCAATGACATCATCTCTATGAACAAATACATTCAAACGAAGCTTGGAGACTTTTCTAAGACGATTGATTTTTTTAAAAAAGACATTGCCGGTTTGCGGACCGGTCGGGCCAACCCATCAATTTTGGACGGAGTTTTAGTTGAGGCTTACGGCGCCAAAACTCCCTTAGTCGGCCTGGCGTCGATTACCGTTCCGGAGGCGCGCAGCCTCGTCGTCTCTCCCTGGGATAAAAATATTACCAAGGAAGTGGAAAAAGCCATTACCGCCGCCGCTTTAGGCTTGAACCCGGTGAATGAAGGCGCTCAAATCAGGCTGGTGGTGCCGCAATTGACCGAAGAAAACCGGAGAGAATTGGCGAAAAGATTAAGCGAAAAAATGGAAACCGGAAGAATTTCCCTGCGCCAGACCAGAGATGAAATTAAAGAAGCCATTGAAGCGGCTTTTAAAAATAAAGAAATTAGCGAGGACGATAAGTTCAGGTTCGTCAAGGAGCTGGACGAAGAAGTGTCGCGGCGAAACGACGAGTTAAAGAAAATTAAAGAAAAAAAAGAAGAAGAAATCATGACAATCTAAAATATTTTTATGCTTTTGACCATAATTACTTTCATCATAGTTTTGTCCGTTTTGGTCTTCGCCCATGAGCTTGGGCATTTTTTAACCGCGCGCCGGTTCGGCGTTAAAGCCGAAGAATTCGGCTTTGGCTTTCCGCCGCGGGCTTTTGGCGTCTATAAAAATCCGGAGGGCAAATGGAAATTTGTCTGGGGAGGAAAAGAAGTGGCTGACTCGCCTGAAACGGTTTATTCAATTAACTGGCTGCCCTTGGGCGGTTTCGTAAAAATTAAAGGCGAAAATGGCGAAAATGAAAGCGAACAAGACAGTTTTGCTTCGCGTTCCATCGGGCAGCGAGCCATGATGCTGTCCGCCGGCGTGGTGATGAATATTGTTTTGGCGGCCATTTTAATCAGCGCCGGCTTTATGATGGGCCTGCCGCAGGCGCTGGACGGCTCCTTGGACTCTGGCGCGCGAATTAGCGACCGGAAAATTCAGGTGGTCCAGGTGGTAAAAAATTCTCCGGCTGAACTGGCCGGACTGCAACTCGGGGACACGATTTTAAGCATTGACGGCAATGAATTCGCCGATTTTGAGGAACTGCAGGCCTACGTCAACGCCAGAATCGGAAAAGTTCTGGATTATAGAATCGGGCGCGGCGCCGAAACGCTCGCGGAAAAAATTACGCCGGTCGTCATGGCGGAAACCGGCCGGGGCGGCATCGGCATCGCCATTTCGGAAATCGGCCTGGTCCGCTATCCCTGGCAGTTGGCGATTTGGCAAGGGGTTAAAACCACCCTGATTTTAACCTGGGCGATTATGGTGGCGTTTTATGAATTGATTAAAGGCCTGATTTTCGGCCAGGGCGTGACGGCTGATTTGTCCGGCCCGGTGGGCATCGCCACTTTGACCGGCCAGGTGGCGCGGCTGGGGTTTATTTATCTTTTGCAATTCACGGCTTTGCTTTCCATAAACTTGGCGGTGATAAATTTTTTTCCGTTTCCGGCGCTGGACGGCGGCCGGGTGCTGTTTTTAATCATTGAGAAAATCAAAGGCTCGCCAGTTAAAAAAGAGGTGGAAGGCGCGATTCACAATATCGGTTTTGCCCTGCTCATACTCTTGGTATTAGTAGTAACCTTTAGGGACGTTGGAAGATTTAGCGCGATTCAAAATTTTATTAATAAAATATTTTAATATGCAACTAAATATCAAAGCTACGAACTTAGAGTTAGCGCCGAATTTAAAGGACTACGTGCAGAAAAAAATGGACGCGCTGGATAAATATTTGGGCAAATTGAGGGTGGTGAGCGCCTATTTTGAGGTCAGCCGCACCACCAAACACCATCTTAAAGGTGAAATTTACTCGGCCGAAGCCAACCTGTCCTTGGGCAGCGATTTGCTTAGAGTGGAAAAGACCGAGAAAGACGTTTATAAAGCCGTTGATAAAGTCAGGGACCATTTGGAGTTGGTGATTAAAAAGTATAAAGATAAAAAAATAGACCGGAAAAAGAAAAAAGTTAAGTTGGGAGAGATGATTGAGTAACTTGTCATTCCCGCGACTTGCCCCGTTAAATGCGTAGCATATTTAACTGGGGAGGCGGGAATCCAGAATCTCTTTGTCATTGCGAGAAGCCTGTAATCAGGCGACGAAGCAATCTACGGTTAGCTGGTATAAAGACGCCAACTCAAACCCCCAAACCCCATGGTGATTTTTTAAATTATTTCATTTTAATAAAAAAGAAAAACCGCCAGTTAAAAGAATTTTTTGTTCAATTTAAACCTTACACCATAGCACATTTTTATAATTATGTCAAGAGGGCGGTTTCGCATTGATTTTTTATTAAATAAGTAGTAGAATTAAGATGTTTTAATCACGCTATGGCGTGTTTTTTATAATAAATATTATGAGCATTTTAGATAAAATTTTCGGCGACGCCAATGAAAAAGTTTTAAAGATTCTAAAGCCGGTGGTGGAGGAAATTAACGGTTTGGAAAAGAAATATCAGGTCATGAGCGATGAAGAGTTGCGCGATATGACAGCGGAGTTTAGGAAGAGGTTGGGAGTTGAAACTGAAATTGAAAAAATAAAATCCCCCCAGCCCCCTTTGTTAAAGGGGGAGTTAGACGCAATTTTACCGGAAGCCTTCGCCGCGGTCAGGGAAGCGGCTAAAAGGGTTTTAGGGCAAAGGCATTATGACGTTCAGCTGATGGGCGGCCTGGTCTTGCATCGCGGGCAAATCGCGGAAATGCGCACCGGCGAGGGAAAAACTTTGGTGGCCACTCTGCCGGCCTATTTGAACGCGCTGGCCGGCCGAGGCGTGCACGTGATTACGGTTAACGACTATCTGGCCAAGCGCGACGCCGAATGGATGGGGAAGGTTTACAGCTTTCTGGGTTTAAGCGTCGGGTGCATAACCCATGAGTCTGCCTATATTTATAATTCCGGCCAGAATTTCCAATTTCCAATTTCCAATTTCCAAACAAATTCCAATGACCAAATTTCCAATGACAAAAACGAAAGCAAGCTAATTCTTGTACCGAGGAAGGATGCCTATAATTGCGACATCCTCTACGGCACCAACAATGAATTCGGCTTTGATTATTTGCGCGACAACATGGTGCCGGATTTGGCTTCAATGGTACAGCGCGGTTTGAATTACGCCATCGTGGACGAGGTTGATTCCATTTTAATTGATGAAGCGCGCACGCCTTTGATTATCAGCGCGCCGGCCGAAGAATCAACGGAAAAATATTATAAGTTTGCCGAGCTGGTGGAGCGGCTCAAGGAAAACGAAGATTACAATGTTGACGAAAAAATGCGCGCCGCCATTTTAACCGAAGCCGGCATGGCCAAAATGGAGGCCTGGTTGGGCGTGGATAATATTTACACTTCGGCCGGCTTGGGAGACGCCCACCACATTGAGCAGGCGCTAAAAGCGCGCGTTCTCTTTAAGCGCGACCGAGACTACGTGGTTAAGGAAGGAGAGGTCATCATTGTTGACGAATTTACCGGCCGGCTGATGTTTGGCCGGCGCTACTCGGAAGGCCTGCATCAGGCCATTGAAGCCAAGGAAAGAGTGAATATCCAGCGCGAGTCGCTCACCTTGGCCACGGTTACTTTTCAAAATTATTTCAGGATGTATAAAAAACTCTCCGGCATGACCGGCACGGCCGTGACCGAAGCCGAAGAATTCGCCAAAATCTATAAACTGGAAACCGTGGTGATTCCGCCCAACCGCCCAATGATTAGGAAAGATTTAAACGACTTAGTCTATCGGAGTGAAATGGGAAAATTCCAGGCCGTGGTAGCCGAAGTTAAGCGCCGGCACTTAACCGGCCAGCCGATTTTGGTGGGTACGATTTCCATTGAAAAAAACGAACTGCTGGGCGAAATGCTTGAGCGCGAAGGCATCAGCCCGCAGATTTTAAACGCCAAACATCATGAAAAAGAAGCGCAAATCATC
>Ga0100382_1002333_pt1 | contig 11450 bp, 10 predicted proteins | sample CryGeymeta201506_FD_81566 | JGI IMG/M metagenome (GOLD analysis project Ga0100382, IMG submission 81566) | Groundwater microbial communities from Crystal Geyser aquifers in Utah, USA - Crystal Geyser metaG 2015-06 | ecosystem: Environmental > Aquatic > Deep subsurface > Groundwater | place: USA...
AGCGGGGTGGCCGGATTGAATACCAGCCCGGCCTGGCAGCCGCATTCGCGGATCAGCGCCAGGGTGCGGTCGATGTGCTCGGAAGCCTCGGGATGGAAGCTGATCAGGTTGGCGCCGGCCTTGGCGAAGTCCGGGACGATGCGATCCACCGGCTTCACCATCAGGTGCACGTCGATCGTCGCCTGCGTGTGCGGCCGGATCGCCGCGCACACGAGCGGCCCGATGGTGAGGTTCGGGACGTAGTGGTTGTCCATGACATCGAAATGGATCCAGTCGGCGCCGGAAGCAATCACCGCGCGAACTTCCTCCCCGAGCCGGGCGAAGTCGGCGGACAGGATGCTCGGTGCGATGATGTACATGGTCTCCTCCTCGAGGTGCCTTTGCAGGCTGCATTCTAGCGGACCGCCGAACCCGGGGCACGACCGCTTGCCGGCCGCGCGAAAATCCGTTCCAATGGCGGCATGGCCGCCGGCACGAATTACGCGATCGAAATCCTCACCGTTCCCGAGTATCTCGAGGACCAGTCCGATCCGCAGGCCGGGCGCTACGTATTCGCCTACACGATCACGATCCGCAACACCGGCACCGTCGCGGCCCAGTTGATCTCGCGCCACTGGATCATCACCGACGCGCAGGGCCAGGTCCAGGAGGTGCGCGGGCTGGGCGTGGTCGGCCAGCAGCCGCTGCTCCAGCCCGGCGAGCGCTTCGAATACTCCAGCGGATGTGCGCTGCCGACGCCGGTCGGCACCATGCGCGGCAGCTACCAGATGGTGGCCGAGGACGGCACCCCGTTCGAGGCCGCGATCCCCGAATTCACCCTCGCCGTGCCGCGCGTGCTGCACTGACCGTGACCTGCGACCCGGCCCGGGGCGGCCCGGGGTCAGTTCTTTACTTTATAGTCTTATTGACAATAGCATATGCCATCGGCACTTGGACTATAAAGTAAAGAACTGACCCCGGTTTTCTAGCTGCGGTAGTCGGCGTTGATGGTGACGTAGCCGTGGGAGAGGTCGCAGGTCCAGACCGTGGCCTGGGCGCTGCCTCGGGCGAGGTCGACGCGCACGGTGATCTCGGGCTGCTTCATCACCCGCGCGCCGTCCTCTTCGCGATAGCTCGCGGCGCGGCCGCCCCGTTCCGCGACCAGGACTTCGTCGAGCCAGACGCGCAGCCGGTCTGCTTCGAGATCCGCGATGCCGCTCGCCCCGATCGCGGACAGGATGCGGCCGAGATTGGGGTCGGAGGCGAAGAACGCAGTCTTCACCAGCGGCGAATGCGCGATCGCGAAGGCCGCCCGCCTGCATTCGGCGATATCGCGCCCGCCCTCGACCGCGACCGTGATGAACTTCGTGGCGCCCTCGCCGTCGCGCACGATCGCCTGCGCGAGCTCGACCGCGAGCGCCTCCAGGGCGACACGCAGCGCTTCGAAATCGGCCCCTTCCGGCTCGATGACTTCGGCATTGCCGGCACGACCGCTGGCGATCACGACGAAGCTGTCGTTGGTGGAGGTGTCCCCATCCACCGTGATGCAGTTGAACGAGCCCACGGCTGCGCCGCGCACGAGCCGCTCCAGCACGGCCTGGCTCACGGCGGCATCGGTCGCGACGAAGGCGAGCATCGTGGCCATGTCCGGGTGGATCATTCCGGCGCCCTTGGCGATGCCGGTGATCGTCACCGGGCGGCCGCCGATCGCGACGCGGCGCGAGCGCGCCTTGGGCACGGTATCGGTGGTCATGATGGCCTGCGCCGCATCCGCCCACCCGGTTTCCGAAAGCGCGGCGATCGCGGCGGGCAGTGCGGCGATGAGCCGGTCGACCGGCAGCGGCTCGAGGATCACGCCGGTGGAAAACGGCAGCACCTGTTCCGGCGCGCAGCCGATCGCGCCCGCAGCCGCGGCGCACACCGCGCGCGCATCGGCAAGCCCCGCCGCGCCGGTGCCCGCATTGGCGACCCCGGTGTTGACGACGAGCGCGCGCACCTCACCGCGCGCCAGATGTTCCCGGCATACCCTCACCGGAGCCGCGCAGAACCGGTTTCGGGTGAACACCCCGGCGGCGCGGCTGCCCGGCGCCAGTTCGAACACCGCCAGATCCTTGCGCCCCGCCTTGCGGATGCCCGCGCTCGCGTGTCCGACGCGCACGCCGGCGACGGCGAAGAGCTCCTGCGGATCGGGCGCAGCGAGATTGACGGCCATCTCAGAGCCTGTGAAAAAATGCGTTTCGAGTTGCGGGCTTCGAGTTGCGGGTTTCAGACATCACAGCGTCAACCAAAAACCCGGACAGGCGAGCAGGCACGTTACAGCGCTGCGGAGCCGACACGCAGTATCCATTCACGAACTCTCAGCTCAGCTTGCCGTGGCAGTGCTTGTACTTCTTGCCGCTGCCGCACGGGCAGGGATCGTTGCGCCCGATCTTCTGCGTCGGGCGCACGAAGGGTCGCTCCGGCTTGTCCTCGGGCGCGGCCGCGAGCGCCTCGTCGAAGTCGGCGTGCTGGTAGCGGACGTTCCCGACCTGGGGGGGCGGGGGCGCCTCTTCCACCACCGGCTCCTCGGTGCGCACCTCCACCGTGACCAGCAGCCGGACGAGCTCCGCGCGCACGCCCTGGAGCAGGTCGTCGAACAGTTCGAAGGCTTCGCGCTTGTATTCCTGCTTCGGGTTCTTCTGCGCATAGCCGCGCAGATGGATGCCCTGGCGCAGATGGTCGAGCGCGGCGAGGTGCTCGCGCCAGCGCGCGTCCAGGATCTGCAGCATCATGTTGCGCTCGAACTGGTGCCAGGAATCGGCTCCGACCAGCGCCACCTTGGCCGCATAGGCGTCGTCGGCGAGCCCGATGATGCGCTTGAGGATGTCCTCGTCGGACGCGGCGGGCTGCGCCTTGACCCATTCGGCGACCGGCACCTCGAGCTGGTAGTCCGCTGCGAGGGTCTTCTCCAGGCCGGCGAGGTCCCATTGCTCCTCGACCGATTCCGCCGGAACGAAGGTGCGGAAGAGGTCGTGCAGCAGCCCCTGGCGCATCGCCGTGACCATCTCGGAGATGTCGGCCGATTCCAGCAGCTCGTTCCTCTGCTGGTAGATGACCTTGCGCTGGTCGTTGGCGACATCGTCGTACTCGAGCAACTGCTTGCGGATGTCGAAGTTGCGCTGCTCGACCTTGCGCTGGGCCGACTCCAGCGAACGCGTCACCAGCGGATGCTCGATCGCCTCGCCCTCGGGCATCTTCAGCCGCAGCATGATCGCGTTCAGTCGCTCGCCGGCGAAGATGCGCAGCAGCGGATCTTCGAGCGCGAGGTAGAAGCGGCTGGAGCCGGGGTCGCCCTGGCGGCCGGAGCGCCCGCGCAACTGGTTGTCGACCCGCCGCGATTCGTGCCGCTCGGTCCCGACGATATGCAGGCCGCCGGCGGCCACCACCCGCTGGTGCAGCGCCTGCCACTCTTCGCGCACCCGCGCGATGCGCTTCTCCTTGTCGTCCGGCGCGACCGACTCGTCCGCCCGGATCGCATCGACCTGCTTTTCCGCATTGCCGCCGAGCACGATGTCGGTGCCTCGCCCGGCCATGTTGGTGGCGATCGTGATCATGCCGGGGCTGCCGGCCTGGACGATGATCTGCGCTTCCTTCTCGTGCTGCTTGGCGTTCAGCACCTGGTGGGGAATCTTCTCGCGGTCGAGCAGGCCGGAGAGCAGCTCGGAGTTCTCGATCGAGGTCGTGCCCACCAGCACCGGCTGGCCGCGCGCATGGCAGTCCCGGATGTCGGCGACCACGGCCGCATGTTTTTCCTTCGCCGTGCGGAACACCTGGTCGTTGTGGTCCTTGCGGATCATCGGCTGGTGAGTCGGGATGACGACGGTTTCGAGCCCGTAGATCTGATGGAATTCGTAGGCCTCGGTGTCCGCCGTCCCGGTCATGCCGGCGAGCTTTCCATACATGCGGAAGTAGTTCTGGAAGGTGATCGAGGCGAGCGTCTGGTTCTCGGCCTGGATCTCCACGCCTTCCTTCGCTTCCACCGCCTGGTGGAGCCCCTCCGACCAGCGCCGTCCGGGCATCAGCCGGCCGGTGAATTCGTCGACGATGATGATCTCGCCCTCCGGTGTCACCACGTACTGCTGGTCGCGGTGGAACAGGCTGTGCGCGCGCAGCGCTGCGTTCAGGTGGTGGATCATCCGGATGTTCGCGGCCTCGTACAGGCTGCGCCCGTCGGCGAGCAGGCCCATGCGCACCAGGCATTCCTCGGCGTGCTCGTGGCCCTGCTCGGTGAGATGCACCTGGTGGCCCTTCTCGTCCACCCAGTAGTCGCCCGGCGCATCCTCCTTTTCGCAGCGCGTGAGCAGCGGCACGACTCCGTTCAGGCGCACGTACAGGTCGGTGTGGTCCTCGGCCTGACCGGAGATGATGAGCGGGGTGCGCGCCTCGTCGATCAGGATCGAATCGACCTCATCCACGATCGCGTAGTTCAATCCCCCGCGCTGCACGCGCTCGGACACCGAGTACACCATGTTGTCGCGCAGGTAGTCGAAGCCGAACTCGTTGTTGGTGCCGTAGGTGATGTCCGCCGCATAGGCCGCCTGCTTCGCGTCGTGCTCCATCTGCGAGAGATTGCAGCCGACGGTGAGACCGAGGAAGCGGTAGATCCGGCCCATCCATTCGGCGTCGCGGCTGGCCAGATAGTCGTTGACCGTGATGATGTGAACGCCCTTGCCGGTGAGCGCGTTGAGATAGGCGGGCAGGGTCGCGACCAGGGTCTTGCCCTCGCCGGTGCGCATTTCCGCGATCTTGTTGTCGTTGAGCACCATGCCGCCGATGAGCTGCACGTCGAAATGGCGCATGCCCAGCGCGCGCTTGCCCACCTCGCGCACGACGGCGAAGGCTTCCGGCAGGATGCTCTCCAGCGGCGCGCCGTTCGCCACCTTCTGCTTCAGCTCGCCGGTCTTTGCCGCAAGCTGCGCATCGTCGAGTGCGGCGATTCCCGGCTCCAGCGCGTTGATGGCCCGGACCTTGTGCGAATAGCTGCGCACCAGCCGGTCGTTGCGGCTGCCGAAGACGCGTCTGAGCAAGGCGGGAATCATGGGGATGCGGAGGCGGGAAAGGCGCGGATTTTACCACGCGGGCCTTCGCCGCCCGGAACGCCGCCCGGCCGCGTGCTATCCTCCCCGCGTGATCCGGAGCCGATCCTCATGGCCAGTCGCAGCCTGGGTTCCTGCCTGAACGCCGCCGGCGAGGCCGCGCGCCTGCTGCCCCATGCCGAAAAGCTCCTGCGCCTGCAGCAACTCTTCGAGCGCTGCGCGCCGCGCGAGCTCGCCGGCTGCGCCCGCGTGGTCAATCTCAACTCCGGGAAGGTGAAGATCCACGCCGCGAACGGCGCGGTCGCGGCCAAGCTGAACCAGCTCGCGCCCCGCCTGCTCGTGGAGTTCCTCGAAAGCGGGCTGGAAGTGAATGCGGTCGAGGTGCGCGTGCGGCGCGGGCGCCGGGCCGCGGAGTTCGCGGCCCCGGCCGCGGCGCGGGCCCCGGTCGCGGCCGGGGCGAAGCGGGGACTCGCCGGGCTCGCCGCGGCGCTGCCCGCCGATTCGCCGCTTCGCGCATCGATCGAGCAGCTGATCCGGCGCAGCCGCTGAGGGGACGCGCCGGATCAGGCCATTCCGGCCAGCCGCTCCAGTGCGAACGCGAGCATCACCACGAAGGCGAAGATCAGCGCGTACTTGCCGATGCGCCAGGCGAAGCCGAGGTAGCGCCGGTCACGGCTGAGCAGGAAGGCGACGATGGACGCGCCGATCCCCGCCACCGCCAGCAGACCGACGACGCGCAGCACCCACATCAGGGGCTCTGGAGTGCGAACAGCCTCGCCACCCGCGCAGGCGCCGCGGCCGCATCGGCGAAGCTCGCCATCTCCCAGGCATCCTTCTCGGCGAGCAGCGCGCGCAGCAGCCGGTTGTTGAGCGCGTGGCCCGACTTGTGGGCCGAGAACGCCGCCAGCAGCGGATGCCCGAGGAGGTACAGATCGCCCACCGCATCGAGCAGCTTGTGGCGCACGAATTCGGCCGGAATCCTCAGCCCGTCGGCATTCAGCACCCGGTATTCGTCCATGACGACGGCGTTTTCCAGGCTGCCCCCGAGCGCCAGCCCCTGTTCGTGCATGTGCTCGACCTCGTGCATGAAGCCGAAGGTGCGCGCCCGCGCGAGTTCCTGCACGTAGGACGCCTCCGCGAAATCGAACGCAGCCGAGGTGGCGGCCTTCTCCAGCACCGGATGCTGGAACGCGATCGAGAAGCTGACCCGGAAGCCCTCGTAGGGATCGAGCCGCGCCCACTTGTCCGCCTCCCGCACCTCGATCGGGCGCTTCACCCGCAGGAAACGCTTCGCCGCTGGTTGCTCCTCGATTCCGGCGGAATTGACCAGGTAGACGAACGGTGCCGCGCTGCCGTCCAGGATCGGCAGTTCGGGCGCATCCACATCCACCCACGCGTTGTCGATCCCGAGTCCGCACAGCGCCGACATCAGGTGCTCGACGGTTCCGATCCGCACCCCCGCCACCTCCAGGCTGGACGCGAGCCGGGTGTCGCCGACCGAACACGGATCGGCCCGGATGTCGACCGGCGGGTCGAGATCGACGCGGCGGAACACGATGCCGGTGTCCGGCGCGGCGGGACGCAGCACCAGGCCGACCTTGGCGCCGGTATGCAGGCCGACACCGGTCGTGCGTACCAGCGTCTTGAGGGTTCGCTGTCTGAGCATGTCGTGCGGAGCTGGTGCGTAGCGGTTCAGTTTACCATCCCGGGCACCCTCAATCGGCCTGCTTGCGCAGGAATGCGGGGATGTCGTAGGTGCCGACGCCGTTGGCGCTCATCGCCTCGATGGTCGCGCTGGCCCGGTTGCGCCGGACCACCGCCGGCACCTGGTCGATCTCCTGGTAGTTCACGAACGGCTCCGGGCGCGGGTCGTCCGTGCCGGTGCGGCTCACCACGCTGATGACGGGCTTCGCCGCGCTGCGCCCCTCGCTCCCGAGCCCGGTCGCCACCACGGTGACGCGCAGGTTGTCCTCCATCGCCTCGTCGAACACCGCACCGAAGATGATGTGGGCATCCTCGGCGGCGAATGCGCGGATCGTGTTCATGACCTCGTTCACCTCCTTCATCCGCAGCGAAGTGGAGGCGGTGATATTCACCAGCACGCCGCGCGCACCGGACAGGTGGATGCCTTCGAGCAGGGGGCTCGCCACCGCGGCCTCCGCCGCCAGCCGCGAGCGGTCGACGCCGGACGCGTAGGACGAGCCCATCATGGCCACGCCCATCTCCGCCATCACGGTGCGCACGTCCTCGAAGTCCACATTCACGAGGCCGGGGAAATTGATGATCTCCGCGATGCCGCCCACCGCATTGCGCAGCACGTTGTCGGCGGCCCTGAACGCGTCCTGCACGCTGACGTCTTCGCCCAGCACCTCCATCAGCTTCTCGTTGAGGATCACGATCAGGGAGTCGACATGCTGCGCCAGCTCGTCGATGCCGGCCTGCGCGATCTGCGTGCGCCGGCCCTCGAAGGCGAACGGCTTGGTCACGACCGCGACGGTGAGGATGCCCAGCTCCCGCGCGACTTCGGCGACGACCGGCGCCGCCCCGGTGCCGGTGCCTCCGCCCATCCCGGCGGTGATGAACATCATGTTCGCGCCGCGCAGCGCCTCGGCGATCGTGTCGCGCGCATCGAGCGCCGCGCTGCGGCCGGCATCCGGGATCGCCCCCGCGCCGCGCCCGGTCTTGCCCAGTTGCAGCTTGAGCCCGGCCTGATTGCGGTTGAGCGCCTGGATGTCCGTATTGGCGCAGATGAATTCGACCCCCTGCACGCCTTCGCGGATCATGTGGTCGACCGCGTTGCCACCGGCCCCTCCCACCCCGACCACCTTGATGACGGTACCGCTCGGTTCGCTTTCAACGATTTCGAACATGCCTGCCTCCTGTCAATGGATCGCCGGAAACCCGGCCCTTTCTACCAGCACGAAAAGCCCGTGCTCCCCGCGATGCGCCTGCCACTTCAGAAATTCCTCTCGAACCACGACTTCATCCTGCCGACCACCTGTTTCACGGTGCGTGTCTCGTGCGCCGCCAGCCCGCGCCGGCGCTGGGCCGCCGCCTCCAGCAGCAGTCCGATGACTGTCGCATATTTCGGATGGCGCACGACTTCCGCCAGCGCGCCCGAATAGCGCGGCGTGCCGAGCCGCGCGGGCATGTGGAAGATCTCCTCCGCCAGCTCGCTCATCCCGCGCATCACGGCCGAGCCGCCGGTGAGCACCACGCCCGAGGACAGCAGCTCCTCGTAGCCGCTGCGGCGCAGCTCCGCCTGCACCAGCTCGTAGAGCTCGGACACGCGCGGCTCGACCACGTCGGCGAGCGCGTGCAGCGAAAGCTTGCGCGGGGGCCGCTCGCCGATGCCCGCGACCTCGATCATCTGCTGCGGATCGGCGAGCTGGGCGGACGCCACCCCGTGGCGGATCTTGATCTCCTCGGCCTCCGGGGTCGGGGTGCGCAGCGCCATCGCGATGTCGTTGGTGATCTGGTCGCCGGCGATCGGCACCACCGCGGTATGGCGGATCGCTCCCTGTGTGAAGACGGCGATGTCGGTGGTGCCCCCGCCGATATCGACCAGGCACACGCCGAGCTCCTTCTCGTCCTCGGAGAGCACCGCATCGCTGGAAGCGAGCGGCTGGAGGACGAGATCGACCACCTCGAGCCCGCAGCGGCGCACGCACTTGACGATGTTCTGCGCGGCAGAGACCGCGCCGGTGACCATATGCACGCGGACCTCGAGCTTCGCCCCGCTCATGCCGATGGGCTCGCGCACGCCGTCCTGCCCATCGATGATGTATTCCTGGGTGAGCGTGTGCAGGATCTGCTGGTCGGCGGGAATCGGCATCGCACGGGCGACTTCGATGACGCGCCCGACATCGGCCGGCGTGACCTCCTTGTCCTTGATCGCGACCATGCCGGTGGAGTTGAAGCTGCGGATGTGGCTGCCGGCGATGCCGGTGTAGACCTCCTTCACCTTGCAGTCGGCCATCAGCTCGACTTCCTGGATGACGCGCGAAATCGTCTTGACGGTCGCCTCGATGTTGACCACCACGCCCTTCTTCAGGCCGCTGGATTCGGCGCTGCCCAGGCCGAGGATCTCGGGATAACCCTCGGGGCCCAGCCGCGCGACCATCGCCACCACCTTGGTGGTGCCGATGTCCAGACCGACGATCAGATCATCCTTGCTCATCGCTTCGCCTTCGTCTCCATGCCGCGGGCGGCGATCCTGACCGCGAATCCGCCCGGATAGCGCAGGTCCGCCGCCGCGATGGGCGCCGGAAGCTTCGTTGCAACCGCGTGGTAGCTCCCCACGAAGCGTTTCAAGCGCTCGCTCACCGGCAGTTTCGGCTGGTCGCGCCCCAGTTCGATCACCATCCCATCGTCGAGCCTCACCTGCCAGGCCCGGCGCGCGGACAGCGCCACCGAACGCGGCGAGCGTGCCAGCGGCGCGAGGATGCCGGCGAACTCGCGCGCCCGCCCCAGCACCTCGGCCGCACTTCCCTCGGGCCCGGCGAGCATCGGAAGCAGCCCGGCGGGCAGCGCCGCCGAGAACACCTCTCCGTGGACATTCACCAGCCGCGCCTCGCTCTGGCCCGCGTTCCACACGCCCGCGGCGACCTGCTCCTCGATCGCGAGCTCGATGCTGCCCGGCCAGCGCCGGCGAAGCTGCACGTGCCTCACCCAGGGCAGCTTCTCGAACGCCGCGCGCACCCGCTCCACGTTCACGGTGAAGAAGTTCCCGCTCACCGAAGTGCGCGCGGCGTATTCGATCTGGGCCGCGGTCACCTGCCGCACCGGGGTCGTCACCACCACCTCGCGCAGCGGCGCGAGCGGGAGCCGCAGCGCGGCCAGCACGCCGGCATAGGCCAGGGCGAGCAGCGCGAAGAGCGCGATCCAGTCCGCCACCGCAGCCGTCATCCCGGAACGATCCTCCATGCCGTCTTCCTCGCGCGCGCGCTTCGCCATGGGCTCTCAGTCACCGAGTCGCGCCTGTTCCAGGATGCTCAGCACCAGCTCGTCGAAGCCGATCCCGGCCACGCGTGCCGCCATCGGCACCAGCGAGTGGCCGGTCATGCCCGGCGTGGTGTTCATCTCCAGCAGCATCGGTTCGCCCGCGGCGGTCAGCATCAGGTCGGCCCGGCCCCAGCCGCGGCAGCCGAGCAGGCGCGCGGCCTGCATGACGAGGTCCTGGATTGCGTGCTCCCTGCGCGCGTCCAGCCCGCTCGGGCAGCGATACCGGGTCTCGTCGCTGAAATACTTGTGCGCGTAGTCGTAGTTCCCGCCGGGGGCCTCGATCCGGATCAGCGGCAGGGCGCGCTCGCCGACGAAGCCGCAGGTGAGCTCGGCACCCGCGACGAACTCCTCCGCCAGCACCAGCGGGTCGTGCCGCGCGGCCGCACGCCAGGCGGCGGAGAGATCGCCCGCGGCGAGCACCTTGCCCGCACCGACGCTCGAGCCTTCGCGCGCCGGCTTGACGAACAGCGGCAGGCCGAGCTCCGCGACGATTGCCTTCCAGTCGCTGTGCGCGTCCAGCAGCCGGTAGCGCGGCGTGGGCAGCCCGGCGGCCTGCCACAGGAGCTTGGTGCGCCACTTGTCCATCGCGACCGCCGAGGCCATCACCCCGCTTCCGGTATAGGGCAGGCCGAATGCTTCGAGCGCGCCCTGCACCGTGCCGTCCTCGCCGCCGCGCCCGTGCAGGATGACGAAGACGCGCTCGAAGCCATCCTCGCGCAGCTCGCACAGCGACCGGTCGCGCGGATCGAAGCCATGCGCATCCACCCCGCAGCGGCGTAACGCCTCCAGCACCGCCCCTCCCGAAAGCAGCGAGATCTCGCGCTGGGCCGAGGTGCCGCCCATGAGCACCGCGACCCGTCCGAAGTCCCTCGTCATGCGGCGGCCTCGCCCACGATCCTCACCTCGCACACCAGCTCGATCCCGAACCTGTCCTTCACCGCCGCCTGCACCCGCACGATGAGCGACTCGATGTCCGTGGCGCTCGCCCTGCGCTCCTCGTTGACGATGAAGTTCGCATGCTTTTCCGAGACGCGCGCGCCCCCCACCGCGAAGCCCCTCAGGCCGGCCGCCTCGATCAGCGCTCCGGCATGCCCTCCGGGCGGATTGCGGAACACCGAACCGGCGTTGGGAAAGCGCAGCGGCTGGCTGGCCACGCGCCGCCGGAGCAGATCGCCGATGCGGGCACGCGCTTCCACGCCGCTGCCCGGCTCGAAGCGGAACCATGCGCCCACGAACCACTCATCGCAGGCGATTCTGGAGCCGCAGTGGCGGTAGCCGATCGCGAAATCCTCCATGGCGCGCTCGCGCAGGCGGCCGCCGCGATCGACCGTGGCCACGCGCGCGACCCGCTCCCAGGTCTGCGCGCCGTAGCAGCCGGCATTCATCGCCAGC
>Ga0100382_1002348_pt1 | contig 11392 bp, 9 predicted proteins | sample CryGeymeta201506_FD_81566 | JGI IMG/M metagenome (GOLD analysis project Ga0100382, IMG submission 81566) | Groundwater microbial communities from Crystal Geyser aquifers in Utah, USA - Crystal Geyser metaG 2015-06 | ecosystem: Environmental > Aquatic > Deep subsurface > Groundwater | place: USA...
CAGCCGTAAAGCAGTGTCACGATGGCCACGTCGCGCGCCGCCACCCAGTCGCGGGAATCCTGCGCCTCGACCTGCGCGATCAGGGCTTTCGCAGCGTCGGGCGACAGCGGGCGGGGCAGCTTGCGTTCGAAGCGGGGCGCGCGGGTGGACAACACTGGCGTGGCGTCGAAGCCCTCGCGCTTCGCCCACCACCGATAAAAGGCCTTCACCGCAGAGAGCTTGCGCGCCAGCGACCGCGCGCCGACTCCGGCGCCGCGTTCCGCCGCCATCCATGCGCGCATGTCGCGCAGGCCAAGCGTGCGCAGCGGCCCGAGGCCAAGCTGGTCGCCCTGATGCGCGGTTTGAAACGCCAGAAAGGCGCGAAGATCGGTGCCATAGGCGGTGACGGTGGCCGGAGAGCCGCCGCGAAGGGCGCCGACATCGGCCAGCCACGCGGCCATCAGGTCGCGCGCGGCGGGGCTGAGTGCGACGCGCATCGCCGCTATCCCAGGAACCGCTGCATGCTGCGCTCGAACACTGCGGTAAAGAAGGTCAGAAGGTCGGTGCCCTGGCTGGGGCGGAACTGGTGCGGGTCTTCTGCCCCCAGAACCAGCATTGCCGGCAGCCGCCCCTCGCCGAGGTCCAGCCGCAAAAGCGCCTCCGACGCGATCCAGTCGGCGGCCTCGCCATAGATGCTGGTCGCGCCGGTTCCGACCTGGCGCAGGGTCACGGTGCGCTGCGGCAGGTTGCGGCCGTGAGTCAGGTAATCGTCGACGAAGCCAGGCGCGACGACGGTCAGCACATCCTCCAGCTTCTGCACCTTGGGGGCGCTTGTCTTGGTCGCCTCGGGGCTCTCCAGCACCAGCCGGATACGGTCCACGCGCAGGATTTCGGCCACCTCGGTGCCAAGCCCCTTCAGGAATTCCTCGAATTCCGTCCGGTCCAGCAGTGTCAGGATCGCGCGGTGGATCTGGTTGGTGCCGGCAAGGTTTTCGTAGGCCGCCGCGATGACGCTGCGATGGGTGTCCTCCAGCCGGTCGAGCCGGTTCTCCAGCCGTTCCATGGCGATGCCGCGCATGTCCACGATATTGCCGCCCATCTGGCGGTCATTCGCGGTGATCAACGCGCGCATCACGTCGCGGTCGTCGAGGATGATATCGGGGTCCTGCAACACCCGTTCGCGCCAGTCCTGCAACGCGTCTGCCCTTTCGCCCATAAGCGGTCTGCCCCTTTTTCTTTTTAGGTTGGGGCAGACCCTACACGATGTTCAGAGGATTTTCTGCCCCGTTTTTTCCCAGTCCTTGAGGAAGGCCTCAAGCCCCTTGTCGGTCAGCACATGACCGGCCATCGCCTTGATCACGCCCGGCGGCGCGGTGGCGACATCGGCGCCGATCAGCGCGGCCTCTTTCATGTGGTTGGCCGAGCGGATCGAGGCGGCGAGAATCTGGGTGTCGAAATCGTAATTGTCATAGATCGTGCGGATATCGCCGATCAGCTCCATCCCGTCGATGTTGAGGTCATCGAGCCGCCCGATGAAGGGCGAGATATAGGTGGCGCCGGCCTTGGCCGCGAGCAGCGCCTGGTTGGCCGAGAAGCACAGCGTCACGTTGGTCTTGTAGCCCTCGCCGGTCAGCACCTTGCAAGCCTTGAGCCCGTCAAGCGTCATCGGCAGCTTGATGCAGATATTTTCCGCGATCGCGGCCAGCTTGCGGCCCTCGGCGATCATCGCGTCGGCCTCCAGCGCGACGACCTCGGCGGAAACAGGCCCATCGACCATCTCGCAGATTTCGCGGGTCACTTCGGTGATGTCGCGGCCAGATTTCAGGATCAGCGACGGGTTGGTGGTGACACCGTCGACGATCCCGATATCATTCAGCTCGGCGATGGCGTCCACGTCAGCAGAGTCGACAAAGAATTTCATGGGTCAGTCCCTCAGGGGTTGGTGGCAGGCTTTGCGCGTTGCATACCCCAGCTTTGGCAAGGCGGAAACCCCAACCTTGATTGCGGTAACATGACCAACGGGCAGGCACAGCAGGACTATTTCGAAGAGGGCAGCCTTGTCGGCGTGCTGACAGCGGAACCGCTGGACCGGGTGCTGGATTACACCGCGCCCGAGGGCGGCTGCTGGTTGGGGGCGTTCGTGCAGGTGCCACTGGGGCCGCGCAAGGTGTTGGGCGTGGTCTGGGGGCCGGGGCGCGGTGATTGGGATCCTGCCAAGGTCCGGCAGGTGCTCAAGGTGCTGGATGTCGCGCCGATGCGCGGGGAAATGCGTGATTTCCTGACCCGCGCCGGGGCCTACACGCTGACCCCGCTCTCCGCGATGCTGCGGCTGGCGACCCGCGCGCCGGGCCTGTCGGACCCGCCCTCGATGCGCAAGCTTTACCGGATGGGCGACCGCAGCCCCGACCGCATGACAGATGCCCGCACCCGCGTGCTGGCGCTGCTGGAGGAATATGGCGGCGTCAGTTTCACGCTTGGCGAACTGACCGAGATGGCCGGCGTCAGTTCCTCGGTCATAAAGGGGCTGGTCAAACAGGGCGCGGTGGAGGAGTACGACACGCCGCGCGATGCGCCCTACCTGCCGCTCGATCCCGATCGGCCGGGCAAAGCGCTGACCGACGCGCAGGCCGACGCCGCCCGGCAGATCGGGGACGGTGTGCGCGGCGGCGGCTACGCTACCACGTTGCTGAAGGGCGTCACCGGATCTGGCAAGACGGAGGTATACCTCGAGGCCGTGGCCGACACCCTGCGCAAGGGACGCCAGGCGCTGGTTCTGCTGCCGGAAATCGCGCTGACGAACGAGTTCCTGACCCGCGTGAAGGCGCGTTTCGGCGCCGAACCCGCCGAATGGCATTCCGGCGTCAGCATGACCGAACGGCGGCGCTGCTGGCGTATGGTCGGGCAGGGGGCGGCGCAACTGATCGTCGGGGCGCGCTCGGCGCTCTTCTTGCCGTTCCGCGACCTCGGGCTGATCGTCGTCGATGAGGAACACGATACCTCCTACAAGCAGGAGGACGGCGCGCTCTACAACGCGCGCGACATGGCGGTGCTGCGCGCGTCGCTGAATGATGCGCAGGTGGTTCTGGCCTCGGCCACGCCCAGTCTTGAAAGCTGGTGGAACGCGGAATCGGGCAAATACACGCGGATCGACCTGACCGATCGCTTCGGCCCGGCCGTCCTGCCCGATATGCGCGCCATCGACATGCGCGGCGAGGATCTGCCCGGCAGCCGCTGGATCTCGCCGACGCTGCAAGGCGCGGTTCTGGCGCGGCTGGAGAAGGCCGAACAGGCGCTCTTGTTTCTCAACCGGCGCGGCTATGCGCCGGTGACGCTGTGCCGGGCCTGCGGCGAGCAGGTGGGCTGCGACCATTGCGACGCGCGGATGGTGGAACACCGGTTCCTGAAACGTCTGATGTGCCACCAATGCGGTGCCACGAAGCCGATGCCGGAGGTCTGCCCAAGCTGCGGGGTGGAGGGCAAGATGGCGCCGGTCGGGCCGGGAGTGGAGCGGCTGGCCGAGGAGGCGGCGGCGCTGTTTCCGGATGCGAAACAGGCGGTGCTGTCCTCGGACCTCTTTGGGTCCGCGCGGGCGCTGAAGGCGCGGATCGCCGAGATCGCGGAGGGCGAGACCGACATCATCATCGGCACGCAGCTTGTGGCCAAGGGGCACAATTTCCCGAGGCTGACGCTGGTCGGCGTGATCGACTCTGACCTGGGCTTGCAGGGGTCAGACCTGCGCGCGGCGGAACGGACCTTTCAATTGATGCGGCAGGTCGCTGGGCGCGCCGGGCGGGTGGACGTGCCAGGCACGGCGCTGTTGCAGACCTTCCAGCCCGGGCACCCGGTGATCCGGGCGATCCTGTCGGGCGACGAGGAGGGCTTCTGGCGGGCCGAGGCGGACGAGCGGCGGGCGACGGGAATGCCGCCCTTCGGTCGTCTGGCGGGGATCGTGATCTCGGCCCCCGAGGCGGTGGCGGCGTTCGATCTGGGCACCCGTCTGGCGCGCGCCGACGCGCCGATCCGCGATATTGGCGGGCAGGTCTTTGGCCCCGCGCCGGCGCCGATCGCGCGGATCCGGGGGCGTCACCGGGTGCGGCTGTTGGTCAAGGCGTCGAAGGGCGCGCCGATCCAGGGCGCGCTGCGTCGCTGGATAGGGGGCCTGAAACTGACCGGTGGATTGCGGCTGAGCGTCGATATCGACCCGCAGAGTTTTTACTGACAGGCGGTTTCGCCGCGCTGGCGCGCGTCGATCCGCGCGCCTCTTCGCTATCGCTCATCGGTGGGTGAGGCGGGCGCGCTGCCCCGGCAGCGTCGCGCGATCCGGGTCTTGGAGGGGGCGCTGCCCCCGTCGCCTTTCAGGCGACCCCCCGAAGTATTTTTGCCAAGATGAAAGCCGGGCTGCGTCAAGGCGGCGGGGTGGCGTGGGAATGCGGTGGTTTCCAAGGGCGAAGCAGGGCGTTACAAGGCGCCAATCCGTCTTCAGAAGGTCCGACGAAATGACGCAAATCCGCCCGCAACCCGGCATCATGGACATCGGGCTCTACCAGGGCGGGGGGGCGTCCATTGCCGGGCAGGAGAGGCCGTTGAAGCTCTCGTCGAACGAAAACCCGTTCGGGCCGAGTCCGGCGGCGGTCGCGGCGGTGCGCGCGGCGGTGGGGGACATGCATCTTTACCCGCCGACCGATCACGCCGGGCTGCGCGCGGCCATCGGTGCGGTGCACGGGCTCGATCCCGACCGGATCATCTGCGGCGTCGGGTCCGACGAGATCATCACCTTCCTGTGCCAGGCCTATGCCGGGCCGGGCGACGAGGTGCTGCATACCGAGCATGGCTTCCTGATGTACCGGATCTCGGCGCTTGCGGCGGGGGCGACGCCGGTGGTGGTGCCAGAGGCGGCGCGGCGGGTGGACGTGGACGCGCTGCTTGACCGGGTCACGTCGCGCACGCGGCTTGTCTTCATCGCCAACCCCAACAACCCCACCGGCACCATGATCGGCGCGGACGATGTGGCGCGGCTGGCCGATGGGTTGCCGGTGGATTGCCTGCTGATCCTCGACGGGGCCTATGCGGAATACGTGGACGGGTATGACGGCGGTGCGGCGCTGGTCGAGGCGCGGGGCAACGTGGTGATGACGCGGACGTTTTCGAAGATCTACGGGCTGGGCGGTTTGCGTGTCGGCTGGGGCTACGCGCCACGCGCGATCATTGACGTGCTCACCCGTGTGCGGGGGCCGTTCAACCTGTCGACGCTGGCCCTTGCCGGGGCCGAAGCGGCGGTGCGCGATACCGGCTACGTAAACCAGTGCCGAGCGGTGAACACGGCGCAGCGCGCGCGGCTGGCCGAGGGGATGGCGGCGCTGGGCGTTCCGTCCGACCCGTCGCAGGGCAACTTCATCCTTTGCCGGATGGGCGACGCGGCGACCGCGAAAGCCGCCGATGCGCATCTGAAATCGAAGGGCATCATCGTGCGGCTGGTGGCGGGCTATGGCCTGCCCGATTGCCTGCGCATCACCGTGGGATCGGAGGTCGACGTGAGCCGCGTGCTGGACGCCATGGCCGATTTCGGGGGCGTGGCATGAGCGTGATCTACAGCCGCGTCGCCCTCATCGGGCTTGGCCTCATTGCCGGGTCGATGGCCCATGCCATGCGCCGCCACGGGTTGGCGGGGGAAATCGTGGGCACCGCGCGCTCGCCCGAGAGCCGCGATATCGCGCGCGAGATCGGGTTGTGCGACCGCGTCACCGACACCGCCGCCGAGGCTGTCGAGGGCGCCGACCTGGTCGTGCTTGCGGTGCCGGTGGGCGCGATGGGGCGCGTCGCCGCCGAGATCGCGCCGCACCTGGGCGCGGGCGCGACGGTGACGGATGTCGGCTCGGTCAAGCGCGACGTGATCGGCGCGGTCGGTCCCCACCTTCCGAAGGGTGTTCACTTCATTCCCGGCCACCCGCTGGCGGGGACGGAACATTCCGGCCCGCGCGCCGGTTTCGCGGAGCTGTTCGAGAATCGCTATACCCTGCTGACCCCGGTCGAGGGCAGCGACCAGAAAGCCGTAGAGCGGTTGCGCGCGCTCTGGCAAGGCATGGGCGCGATTGTCGAGGACATGGAGGCCGAGCATCATGACCTCGTGCTGGCCGTGACCTCGCACACGCCGCACCTGATCGCCTACACGATGGTGGGTGTCGCCGATCACCTGCGCCGGGTGACCGAAAGCGAGGTCATCAAGTATTCCGCCGCCGGTTTCCGCGATTTCACGCGGATTGCCGCCAGCGACCCGACCATGTGGCGCGACGTGTTCCTGACCAACAAGGAGGCGGTGCTCGATATCCTCGGGCGCTTCACCGAGGAGTTGTTCGTGCTGCAACGTGCGATCCGGATGGGCGACGGCGATGTCCTGCACGAGTATTTCACGCGCACTCGCGCGATCCGGCGCGGCATCATCGAGGCCGGGCAGGATACCTCTGCGCCCGATTTCGGGCGGGTGAAGGCGAAAAGGGACGATAACGGCGAATGAGGATCGGGGCGGCCCTCATGTGCATCGTGATCGGCCTTGCTGGGCCGGGGCTGGCCGAGGCGCCCGGTCAGTCGATCAGGCCGTTGCCGCGCCCCGAGGGGCCATCCGATCCGCTTGCGCCGCTGGTTGTCATCATCCGGGCGAGTTCGCCGCTGGCACCGTCGGCGTCGCTGCGGCCCGTGATGCGCCGGGGACAGGGGGAGGCCGGGTTGTCGCGCGACCTGATTGCGCTGCTGGAGGGCACGGGCGCCCCCCGTGCGGCAAGCGATCTGGCGGTCGCGCTGTCGATCCGGCCTGATCGGCGGCCCTCGGGTCTGGCGCCCACTGTCCACAGCACCGGCATCGCGGCAACGCCGTCCCGCGTGGCGCAGCCCGGGGTTTACGGGCCGGTCTGCGGGGATCCTGCCATCGTGGGCGAACGGCTGGAGCGGGTGGCGGGCCGGATCAACGGCTGCGGCATCGCCGCGCCGGTACGGGTGCGCGAAATCGACGGCATCGCGTTGCGACAACCGGCGACGATCAACTGCGACACCGCGCGGGCAATGCGCGACTGGCTGCGCGAAAGCGTGGTTCCGGCGGTCCGGCGGCGTGGTGGCGGCGTGGCGTCGCTGCGGGTCGTGGCCTCCTATTCGTGCCGCACGCGCAACAGCCAGCCGGGTGCACGGCTGTCGGAACATGCAACTGGCAACGCGGTCGATATCGCCGCGATCGGACTGGCCGATGGCAGCGAGATCTCGGTGCTGGACGACTGGGGGGGCGGGCGCGAGGGGCGAATCCTGCGCGCCCTGCATTCAGGCGCTTGCGGGACGTTTGGCACGGTGCTGGGGCCGGACTCCGACCGCTATCACCGCGATCATTTGCATTTCGATGTCGCATCCTATCGCAGCGGGGCCTATTGCCGCTGACCGGCGCCTGTCCGCAGCCCGAATTGAAAGGGAGGCGGCCCGACAAGAGGTCGCGCCGCTGGCTTTACCCCGGTAGCGGGTGAAAACAGGCCGCCAGCACGCCGTCGCCCTTGTCTTCCAGCACCGGCACCTCGGCCCGGCATCGGTCGCTCGCCCGCGGGCAGCGGGCGGCGAAGGAACAACCCGGCGGCGGGTTCAGCGGGTCGGGCAATTCGGTTTCGCGGCCCTCGGGCGCGCTCAACACGCGGCCCACGACCGGGGCGCTGTCGGCGAGCAGTCTGGTGTAGGGGTGACGGGGGGCGGCGAAGATGCGCGCCGCCGGGCCAAGCTCCACCAAGGCGCCGAAATAGAGCACCGCGATACGATCGCTCACCGCCTCCACCACCGCCAGATCGTGGGTGATGAACAGGTAGGTCAGGCCGAACTCCGTCTTGAGATCGGCCAGCAGGTTCAGCACCTGTGCCTGCACCGACACGTCGAGCGCCGAGACCGGTTCATCGAGAATCAGGATGCGGGCCTTGGCGGCAAGTGCCCGCGCGATGCCGATGCGCTGTGCCTGACCGCCGGAAAACTCGTGCGGGTAGCGGTCGAGGAAGTCCTCGCGAAGGTTCACCGAGGCGAAAATCTCTGCGATCCGCTTGCGCCGCCCGGGCGCCGACAGCCGGTGCAGGTGCCTCAGCGGCGCCTCCATGATCTGGCGGATCGTCTTGCGCGGGTTGAGCGAGGACAGCGGATCCTGAAAGACGTACTGGATCTTCTTGCCGAAGGCGGCCGGGTCGGCGTTGTCGAGTGCCGCCCCCTCGATCTCTATCTGCCCCGCGGAGGGTGGCAGCAGCCCCACCAGCATCCGCGCCAGCGTGGACTTGCCGCAGCCGGATTCGCCGACGATACCGAGGGTTTCGCCTGTCTCGACCTCAAGCGTGATCGGCTGCACCGCGTGCACCACCGCGCGCGGCGACCCGAAAAGCCGCTTGCCCACCGGGAACTCCTTGGCGAGGTCGGTCAGCTTCAGCGCCGGGATCATGCCGTCGCCTCCTCGGTTTCAGGGTCGATGCAGCGCACACGGCGGGTTCGTCCAAGCGTGTCCAGCGGGATCTCACCCCGCCGGCAGGCATCTTGCGCCTTGTCGCAACGGTCCGCGAAGGCGCAGCCTTCGGGCAGGTTGTCCACCATCGGGGGCAGGCCGGGGATCGCCTCCAGCCGACGCCGCCCGCCGCCCAGTTCCGGCACGCAGGCCATCAGGCGGCTGGTGTAGGGATGCGCCGGGCTGGACAGGATTTCATCCGTCGTGCCCTGCTCCACGATCCGGCCTGCATACATCACCGCCACCCGGTCGCATAGCTGCGCCACGACGCCGAAATCATGGGTAATGAACAGAATCGCCACGTCGCGCTCGTGGCGCAGGTCATCGAGCAAGGTCAGGATCTGCGCCTGCACCGTGACATCGAGCGCGGTGGTCGGCTCATCGGCGATGATCACGTCGGGATCGTTGGCCAGCGCCATGGCGATGCCGACGCGCTGCCGCATCCCGCCCGAAAGCTCGTGAGGATAATTGTCCACCCGGGTGTCGGCATTGGGGATGCGCACCGATTTCAAGAGGTCGATGGCATGGGCGCGGGCCTTGTCCCTGGGTGTGTTGTAATGGCTGCGCACCGCCTCGACCAGTTGATCGCCCACGGTGTAGAGCGGATGCAGCGTCGCCAGCGGATCCTGGAAGATGTAGGCCACCCGGCGCCCGCGCAAACCGCGCAGTTTCTCGTAGGGCGCGCCGATCAGCTCCTCGCCCCGGTAGAAGACCGACCCGCCGGTGATCTTGCCTGGCGGCGAGGCGACCAGCCCCATGATCGACAGCGCGGTGACCGACTTGCCCGACCCGCTTTCGCCGATCAGGCCGAGGCATTCGCCCGGCTGGATGCGCAGATCGACCCCGCCCACGGCGCGAAAGACGCGGGCGCCGACATGGAACTGCGTCTGAAGGTCAGACAGGTGCAAAAGCGCGGTCGCATCCGCCGGGCCGCCGGGCTGGCGGTCGCGGTCGACCAGTGTGGCCGGCAGCGGGCGGCTGAGCGCGCCGGATTTCAGCCGCGGATCGAGCGCGTCGCGCACCCCGTCGCCCAGAAGGTTGATCGCCATCACGATGATCAGGATCATCACGCCCGGCACGATGGAGGTATGCGGGTTGGTGATCAGCGCCGAGCGCGCCTCGCCCAGCATGGAGCCAAGATCGGCCACCGGCGGCTGCGACCCGAGGCCGAGAAAGCTGAGCCCGGCGGTTTCGAGGATCATCCAGCCCACCGTGGTCGACATGGCGATGACGATGACCGGGATCACGTTGGGCAGGATCTCGGTCAGGATGATCTTGGTGTTCGACAGCCCCGCCAGTCGCGCCGCGTCGACGAATTCCTTGTTCGCGATGCCCACGGTAATCCCCCTGATATTCCTTGCGAAAAAGGGGATGTTGACGGCGGCAACCGCGACCAGCGCGTTCATCAGGCCGGGGCCGAGCGCGGCGACGATGGCCAGCGCCAGCAGGATGTAGGGGAAGGCCATCAGGACGTCGACCACGCGCATGATGACATTGTCGGTGCGCCCGCCGTAATAGCCCGCGATGATGCCGATTGCGGCGCCAATGGTGGCGGCGATCACGGCGGCGGCGATGCCGACCGCCAGCGAAAGCCGGGTGCCCCACATCAGGCGGCTCAGCAGGTCGCGGCCAAGGTGGTCGGTGCCCAGCAGCGCGCCGTCGGAAAAGGGCGGCGTAAAGCGAGCGGGGGTGTCGGTGGCGTTCGGATTGTCCAGTGGCAGCAGCGGCGTGATCAGCGCCAGCAGCACCACAACGCCCATCACGACGAGCCCGACAAGCGCCAGCTGGTTGCGGGCGAGAAGCTTGAGAAACGCCATCATGTCTTGATCCGCGGGTCGAGCAGGCTTTGCGCCACGTCCACGACGATGTTGAACAACACGTAACAAGCGGCGACGAAGACGACGCCGCCCTGCACCAGAAGGATGTCGCGGCGCAGGATCGCGTCGACCAGCATCTGGCCGATGCCGGGCCACTGGAACACGCGCTCGATATAGACCGCGCCGGACAGCACGAAGCCGGCCTGTATGCCGAGAACCGGGATGATCGAGACCATCGCGGCGCGCAGGGCGTGGCGCCAGATGATGCCGCGTTCATGCACACCCTTGGATCGGGCGGTGCGGATGAAGTCCTGCCGCAGCACCTCCAGCATCGCCGAGCGCGACAGCCGCGCGATGACGCCGGTGGCCACGACCGACAACGCCAGCGCCGGCATGGTCAGATGATCGAGAAGCGACCAGATGTCCCTGGTGCCGTAGATCGGCCACATGCCGGAAACCGGGAACCAGCGCAGGTTCACCGCGAAGATCAGGATCATCATCATGCCAAGGAAGAAGGAAGGTATTGAAATTCCAAACAAAACTGCGAAAGTGATCGCCTTGTCGGCGGTGCCGTACTGGTTCGCGGCGGACAACACACCGGCCGCGATGCCGAAAAAGGAACACAAGATGAAGGAGGTTCCGGCAAGGATCAGCGTTGCGTTGAAGCGTTCCAGAACCTCGTCCAGCACCGGCCGGTTCAGGTTGAACGAGCGCCCGAGATCGCCCTGCAAGAGATTGCCGAGCCAGATGAAGTAGCGCTGCACCATGGGCTTGTCGAGGCCCAGATCGCGGTTCAGATCGGCCATGTTTTCCGGTGTTGCGTAGCTGCCGAGGATCGCCAGCGCCGGGTCGCCGGGGATCATCGCCATGATTGCAAAGACCACGACCGAGATGCCCAGAAGCACCGGAACAGCGGAAATCAGGCGGCGCAGGATGTAACGGCCCATGGCGGGAACCTCCGGCTGACGAGGGCAATGCGGGGCGCCGAAATGGGGGCGCTCCCCCCCCCCCGGGGCCTCCCCCCCGTGCCGACAAGATCGCCCCGCGGCGAGGGGGGAGGGGCACCCCCCCGCCGCGCCGCAAGCGCGTGGATCAG
>Ga0100382_1002357_pt1 | contig 11369 bp, 8 predicted proteins | sample CryGeymeta201506_FD_81566 | JGI IMG/M metagenome (GOLD analysis project Ga0100382, IMG submission 81566) | Groundwater microbial communities from Crystal Geyser aquifers in Utah, USA - Crystal Geyser metaG 2015-06 | ecosystem: Environmental > Aquatic > Deep subsurface > Groundwater | place: USA...
CCGGCGCGCGCGACCCCGCGCCGGTCGCCGGGCGCATCGCCTTCGAGGACGTGACGTTTCGCTACGGCCGCGCAACCGGCGGCGTGACCGGCCTGAACCTGTCGCTGGCGGCGGGGGAGAAGGTCGGGCTGGTCGGACGCTCCGTCGCGGGCAAGTCCACCGTCGTCTCGCTGCTGCTGCGGCTGCATGACGTGGAGGAAGGCCGCGTCACCCTCGACGGCGCCGACCTGCGCGACCTGACGCAGGAGGGCCTGCGCCGCGCGGTGGCGGTGGTGACGCAGGACGCGGAAATCTTCAACCGCTCGGCGCGCGACAACATCCTCTATGGCCGCCCCGAGGCGACGCCGGAGGCGGTGGCGCAGGCCGCGCGCCGCGCCCGCGCCGACGGCTTCATCGCCGATCTGCGCGACGGGCGCGGGCGCGCAGGCTATGACGCGCATCTGGGCGAGCGCGGCGTCAAGCTGTCGGGCGGCCAGCGCCAGCGCATCGCGCTGGCCCGCGCGATCCTCAAGGACGCGCCGATCCTGGTGCTGGACGAGGCGACCAGCGCGCTCGATTCCGAGGTCGAGGCCGAGATTCAGGCGGCGCTGTCGGAACTGATGGAGGGCAAGACCGTGCTCGCCATCGCCCACCGCCTCAGCACCATCGCGCGCATGGACCGCATCGTGGTGCTGGACGAGGGCCGTATCGTCGAGGAAGGGCCGCACGCCGCGCTGCTGGCGCGCGGCGGCCTCTACGCGCGGCTATGGGCGCGGCAGTCGGGCGGCTTTATCGGCGCGGCGGCGGCGGAGTAGCGCTCAGCCGCGACGGCGCACGCGCCCGCCGCGCCCGCCTTCGCCCTCGGCGCGCGCCTCGCGGTTGGCCATGATCCACGCCGCGCCGTTGTCGTCATGGTTCATCAGCAGGTTGGCGGCGCGGATCGCGTTCATCTCCGCCGGGCGCACCGGGTTCATGATCGCAGAAGTCATCCCCGCGCAGATCGCCATCGGCAGGAAGGCGGCGTTGACCCCGTGCCGGTTTGGCAGGCCGAACGACACGTTCGAGGCGCCGCAGGTGGTGTTGACCTTCAGCTCTGCGCGCAGCCGCCGCACCAGCGCGAACACCTGCTGACCGGCGGTCGCCATGGCGCCGATCGGCATCACCAGCGGGTCCACCACGATGTCGCAGGCCGGAATGCCGTAGTCCGCCGCGCGCTCCACGATCCGCTTGGCGACCGCAAAGCGCACGTCGGGGTCTTCCGAAATCCCGGTGTCGTCGTTGGAGATCGCCACCACCGGCACGTTGTATTTCTTGACCAGCGGCAGGATCAGCGCGAGCCGCTCCTCCTCACCCGTCACCGAGTTCAGCAGCGGGCGGCCCTTGCAGACCGAAAGCCCGGCCTCCAGCGCGCCGGGAACGCTTGAGTCGATGCACAAGGGAACATCCACAAGCCCCTGAATCATTTCGATTATCTGCCGCATCAGCGGCGGCTCGGTCTCGTTGGGATTGGGGTTGGAGTTATACACCACGCCCGCGTTGACATCGAGCACCATGGCCCCGGCGGCGACCTGCGCCACCGCGTCCGCCTCGACGGTCGAGAAATCGCCCGCCTCAAGCTGCGCCGCCAGCAGCTTGCGTCCGGTGGGGTTGATCCGCTCGCCGATCACGCAGAACGGCTGATCGAAGCCGATGATGGCGGTTTTCGTCTGCGATTCGATGATGGTGCGGGTCATGGCGGGCCTTTTGCTGTGCGATGCCGCGCCTAGGTGGCGCAGAGCGGGCGGGAAGGCAAGCGCGTCAGGCTCGCGCCGCCTGCGCCGCGCCGCCCGCGCGCCAGTCGCGCACGAAATCGGTCGTCTGCGCCACGCCGCCCAGCGGAAAGAAATGCACCGCCTCCACCGCGAAATCGGGGTGGCGGGCCTTGTGCGCCGCAAGATCGCGCAGGATGTCCTCCGGCGTGAACGGCAGCACCAGCCTGGTGAGGTCGCGCGCGCGGCGTTGCAGCACCCGCAGCGACGGGCCGACGCCGCAGGACAGCGCGAACTTGACCAGCGTCTGCAGCTTCGCCGGCCCCGCGACGCCGATATGCACCGGCAGGCCTACGCCTTCTGCGCGCAGCCGGTCGGCCCAGGCGATCACCGGCGCCGCCTCGAAGCAGAACTGCGTCACGATCGCCATGGCCGCGTCGCTGCGCGCGGCGAACGCCTGTTTCCAGCGCAGCGCCGCGATCAGCGCCGCGTCCGATCCGTCGGGCGCGATGTCGCGGTTGCCCTCGGGGTGGCCCGCCACGTGCAGCCGCGCGAAGCCGCGCGCGTCGAACAGGCCGGTCTCGATCATCTGCATCGAACTGTCGAAGGCGCCCGCAGGCTCAGCGCGCCCTCCGGCGATCAGCAGCGCCTGCCGCACGTCGGCCTCGCCGCGATAGCGCGCCAGCCAGTCGTCCAGCGTGGCGCGGTCGGGGATCGAGCGGGCGGGCAGGTGGGGCATCGGCTGAAACCCCTCGCGCGTCAGCCGCGCCGCCGTCGCCACCATCGCCTCGATCGGCGTGCCGTCCACATGGGCGATATAGACCCGGGTTCCCGCGGGCAGCAGGGCGCGAAAGTCGTCGATCTTCTCGGCGGTGCGCGGCATCACCTCGATGGAGAATCCATCAAGAAAGTGTCGCGGCGCAGGGGCTTGCGCCTTTTTGCGATCGAAAAGGTTCAGGATCGATGCCATCTGCGCCTGTGTCTCCCCATTGCGCCGCGTCGCCGGTCAGGCGCGCGGGCTGGCCCAGCCGTCGCTTGCGATCAGCGCCTTCAGCGCCGCCGCGTCGTATGTCGCCTCCAGCCGCGCCGCCTCGGCGTCGGCCACCGCGTCCTGCTCTCCGGCCACCTCCACGGGCGCGCCGCGCCGCCATTCAGCCAGATAGGCGTCGCTGTCGCGCGCGCCGATCTTCATGGCGCAGCGGTCGATGGCCTGCTCGAACCGCTCCGGCAACTGCCGCTTCGCGGCGCGCCGCCCCTGGCCGACGATGATCTGCGCGGGGATGTCGCGCCAGTAAACAGTGGTCACAAGCGGCATGGCGGGGTCCTGTCTCACGGGGGAAAGCATCATTCGGCGCGCACGCCGCGCCGCGCACGGGCGCGACGCTGCGGGGCGGATTCGCGACAATTTTTTGCGCCACGTTGATCGGCGCCGCATTGCACCCTATTGTGCGCAGCCTCAGCGGCGCAGACAAGGGCGGCGCGACGTCAGGGGAGCGCGCTTCATGGACGATCAGGCGAAGGCGACGCGCGCGCCCAGCATATCCTTCGAGTTCTTTCCGCCCAAGACGCCCGCCGCTGCGCTGAACCTGTGGCGGTCGGTCGAGCGGCTGGCGCCGCTGGGGCCGAAGTTCGTGTCGGTCACCTATGGCGCTGGCGGCACGACGCGCGAGCGCACGCTGGGCGCGGTCGCCGCGATCCGTGAGCGGGCGCGGCTGGAGGTGGCCGGGCACCTCACCTGCGTCGGCGCGACGCGCGCGGAGACGCTGGCGGTGGCGCGCGCCTACCGCGCCGCAGGCTGTGCGCGCATCGTGGCGCTGCGCGGCGACCCGCCGAAAGACGCAGGCCGCTTCACGCCGCACCCGGACGGATTCGCCTCGTCGCTGGAGCTGATCGAGGCGCTGGGGCGCGAGGGCGGCCACCATATCACCGTCTCCGCCTATCCCGAGACGCACCCGGAGGCCGCCTCGCCGCAGGCCGACATCGACATGCTCAAGCGCAAGATCGACGCGGGCGCGGCAGATGCGATCACGCAGTTCTTCTTCGACAACGCCACCTTCCTGCGGTTCCGCGACGCCTGCGCGAAGGCCGGGATTTCGGCGACGATCATGCCGGGCATCCTGCCGGTCGAGAATTTCGAGAAGATGCGCCGGTTTGCGGAAGGCTGCGGCGCCAGCGTGCCCGACTGGATGGCGCGCGCCTTCGCCAACACCCAGACCGAGGAGGAGGCGCGGCTGCTGTCGGTCTCCATCGCCACGGCGCAATGCACCGGGCTGATGGCGGAGGGTGTGGCGCACCTGCACCTCTACACCCTCAACAACCCCGACCTGCCCTATGACGTCTGTCAGGCGATCGGCGTGGCGCCGCAGGCGGACCGCGTGGCGATGGCGGGCGGGGCCTGAACGTCAGCCCCGCGCTTGCCGCGCGCGGCGCGCTCGGTTACTCAAGTGTTATGGATAACCAGGCGGGGCAGAGTGGCGAGGTGGTGGCGCAGGAGCGGCGCCAGTCGGCGCCACGAAAGGCGCAACCGCTTGCGGCGATTGACCTTGGCACCAACAACTGCCGCCTGCTGGTGGCGCGGCCCAACCCCGACGGCTTTCAGGTGATCGACAGCTTCAGCCGCGCGGTCAGGCTGGGTGAGCGCGTCGAGGAGACCGGCGTGCTCAGCCCCGCCGCGATGGATCGCGCGGTCGAGGCGCTGGGGGTCTGCGCCGAAAAGATCCGCCGCAACGGCGTGCGCCGGATGCGCGCGGTGGCGACCGAGGCCTGCCGCCGCGCGATCAACCGGCATCAGTTCGTCGAGCGGGTGCGCGTCGAGACCGGTCTGCGCATGGACGTGATTTCGGCGGAGGAGGAGGCCCGGCTGGCGGTGGCCGGCTGCGCGCCGCTGCATGAGGCCGACGCCGATCATCTGCTGGTGGTGGACATCGGCGGCGGCTCGACCGAGATGATCTGGATCGACCTCAGCGGCACGCCCCCCCACCTGCGCGGGCGGCTGCTGATGGCGCTGGCGCCCGCGCGGCGCGGCGCGCTCAACGCCGACGACCGCGCCCGCGCGGCGGCGGCGCATATCGTGGACTGGGTGTCGGCGCCGCTGGGGGTGGCGACGCTGCACGCGCGCTTTCGGCATCTGACCGACGCGCGGGCGCGCTATGACGCGATGCGGGCATGTTTCGAGGCGGAGGTCGCGGCCTTCGCCCCCTACGCCCGCCGCACCGGCGGCGCGCCGGGCGCGTTCCAGATCATCGGCGCGTCGGGCACGGTGACGACGCTGGCCGGGGCGCACCTGGGCCTGCGCCGCTATGATCGCAACCGCGTGGACGGCATGTGGCTGCCGGTGGCGGGGGCGATGGCGATGATCGAGGAACTGGTGGCGCTGGACGACTTGGCGCGCGAGAGTCACCCCGGCATCGGCGCCGACCGCTCGCTGCTGATCGTGGCGGGCGCGGCGATTCTCGCCACGATCCTGGCGCTGTGGCCGACCGAAAAGCTGCGCGTGGCCGACCGTGGCCTGCGTGAGGGGCTGCTCTATGGTCTGATCGGCGAGGGCATGGCCCCCGCGCGGCGGCTCTGATGGCCGAGGGCGACAAGGGCGCGCGCACGCTCAAGACGCGGGTGAAAACCGCGAAGGGCCGCAAGATCAGCTCCACGCTGTGGCTCGCGCGCCAGCTCAACGACCCGTATGTGCAGCGCGCCAAGCGCGAGGGCTATCGCGCCCGCGCCGCCTACAAGCTGATCGAGATCGACGAGAAGCGCCGCTTTCTGGTGCCCGGCGCCCGCGTGGTCGATCTGGGCTGCGCGCCGGGCGGCTGGCTTCAGGTCGCGGTCAAGCGGGTCAACGCGCTGGGCGAGAAGCAGGGCAAGGCGCGCGGCACGGTGCTGGGGGTGGACATCCAGCCGGTCGAGCCGGTGGCGGGCGCGACCATCCTGCTGCTGGATTTTCTGGACGAGGACGCCGACGCCCAGGTGAAGGCCGCGCTCGGCGGCCCGGCGGACGTGGTGCTGTCGGACATGGCGGCCTCGGCCAGCGGCCACCGCGCCACCGACCACCTCAAGATCATGGCGCTGTGCGAGGCGGCGGCGCATTTCGCCTTCGACGTGCTGACGCCCGGCGGCGCCTTTGTCGCCAAGGTGTTGCAGGGCGGGGCGGAGAACACCATCCTTGCGCTGCTCAAGCAACGCTTCACCAGCGTCGCCCATGTCAAACCCCCCGCCAGCCGCAAGGACAGCGCCGAGATGTATGTGGTCGCCACCGGGTTCCGGCCGGTGCCGGACCGCGAGGGCGAGGCCGCTATCAGCTGAGGTCGCCGACCCGGCTGCTGGCCCGCGACAGCCGTCGCGCCAGCATGCGCGCGATATAGGCGTTCAAGTCGCGCGCAAGCGCCGGGTCCTCTTCGGACAGCGCCGCGTAGCGTTCGGCGGTGAGCCTTCGCACGACGCTGTCGCGGGCCGCGACGATCGACGCGCTGCGCGCCGCGCCGGTCAGCAGCCCGATCTCTCCGACCAGCGCGCCGGGCAGGAAAACGGCGATGTTGACCTCGTCTCCGCCCGGCGTCCGGCGCGACGCCTGGAGGCGGCCCTCGAGCAGGATCAGCAGAAAGTCGGACGGCTCGCCCTCGTGAAAGATCGTGCCGCCTGCGGAAACGGTTTCGGGCGCCTCCAGCCACGCGTCGGCGATCAAGGCGACCGGGCGCAAAAGATCTTCCGGCGTGTCGTCGCGAGGCGCATCGGCTGGCGGCGGGGCGTCGGCCTCCTCCTCGATGGCGAGAATAGCGTCATCGAACGTCGCATGGCGCGCCGCCTGATCGAACAGACGCATGATGGCGAACCGGCGAAGCAGCGACGGCCGCGCGCCGACCAGCATGATCCGCATGCCCTGCGCCGCCGCCAGCGACTCGATTCGCCGCAGGGCGAAGGCGCCCGATGCGTCAACGCCCGCTACCCGGCCCATCTGAAGGACCAGCGTTTCGGGCGGGTCGCGTTGCGCGGCGATGGCGTCGCGCAGACGGCGATGGATGCGGTCCGCGACGCCGAAGAACAGATAGCCGGTCAGCGTCGCGACCAGCGTCCGGTCCAGCGGCCCCGCGACGGAACGCCCGGCGCCGTCGGCGCCTTCTACGATCGACTGGTAAGACGACCCCGACGCGATGCGCAGCACCGGATCGACGCGCGCATAGCCTATCGCGAAGATCACCGCCGCCGTCAGCACGCCCACGCCGACCGCTTCGAGAAAGCCGACGAAGCCCGCGACCGCCAGCATCAGCGCGACGACGGCGAAGTCCTCCACCGGCATCCGTCGCCGCTCGACCCACAGCCACTGATAGAGAAAATCGAAGCCGATATAGGCGATGGCGGCGGCGAAAACCATGACCGGCAGCGCGGCGAGCAGCGCGGCGCCGAACATCAGAACCGCCGCGCCGAGCGCGGCGACGCCGACGCCGATCCAGCGCGTGTTGACGCCGGTGATCTTGCGCGCCAGCAGGGTCTCGCCAAGGATGTGGTGGCCCACCAGCCCGCCCCCCAGCGCGGCGAGGGCGTTGCCGGCGGCGACAGCGCGCAGGTCACGGTCGAGATCGAGCGGCGTCTGCGTCTCAACCGACAGCGCGGAGACGTTCAGGGTGGCGCCGATCACGGCGAGCAGCGCCACGAGCGCGATGGTCGGCGCCTCCCGCCAGATCTGGGCGTAGTCGGCCCTGCCTGTCAGATCTGGGTCAAGGATGGTCGTCAGGCCAAAGCCGTCGTCGAAGGGGCCGAGCAGAAGCCCGGCCTGAGACGCCTCTGCAAGGTCAGTGTCGCTGAGCCCCAGCCAGCCGTAGAACAGCGCCAGCAACAGCGCGAAGCTCGCGGGAACGATGCTGTCGTCGCCGCGCCAGCGCGCGAGCGCGACGATGGCGGCGCCCGCCGACAGCGCGAGCGCTGTGCGTTGCGCGTCCAGCGATCCCTCATCCCAGGGCCACGGGGCCGCCATCTCCGCCGCGCCGCGCACCAGCAACAGGCCGGTCGCGGTCAGAAAGCCGCCCATCACGGTGTGCGGGACGAAGCGCACGATCCTGCCCAGCCGGAAATGCGCCGTCGCGAGCAACGCGACGGCGGTGGTCAGCGATGTCAGCGCGATCAGCATGAAGACGGTGGCGAACAGCGTCTCTCCATCGCCGGGGCCCATGCGGGCGGCGATGGCGGCGGCGGCGACCGCCAGCGCGACGGTCGTCGCGTCCTGCGGATGGCAGATCGCGCCGCGATAGGACAGGCCCCAGGCCGACGCGACGCCCAGCGCGGCTGCGGCGAAAAGGGCCAGGCCGATCCCCTGCTGGCGATACGCCGCAAGATCGCCGGAAAAGATCAGGCTGACCAGCCCGATGGCCGCTGTGGTCGCCAGCGCGCCGACCATCAGCCCAGCCGCCACGCGCACCGCCGCGCGCGCAAGATCACCAGCCAGCGCGCCTGCGCTCACGCCATGCCCCCGGTCAAGCCGTCAGCCGCGCGCCGCCGCCCGCTCGTCATGCACCTGCCGCGCCATCGCGCGCTTCAGCGTGATCGACCAGACCAGCACGCCGACCGAGACGATGCCGATCAGGATGGTGGCCACGGCGTTGATCTCGGGCGTCACGCCCAACCGGACGGAGGAGAAGATCTTCATCGGCAGCGTGGTCGAGCCGGGGCCGGCCAGAAAGCTGGCGATCACCAGATCGTCGAGCGACAGGGTGAAGCTCAGCAGCCACCCCGCCACGATGCCCGGCGCGATCAGCGGCAGGGTGATGCGGAAGAACACCGTGCCGGGCCGGGCGCCGAGGTCCATCGCCGCCTCCTCCACCGAACTGTCGAACCCCGCCAGCCGCGCCTGCACCACCACCGCGACATAGCACATCGAGAAGGTCGCGTGCGCGATCACGATGGTGAACAGGCCCCGGTCCACCGACACCGCGATGAAGGTCAGCAGCAGCGACAGCCCGGTGATGACCTCGGGCATCACCAGCGGCGCCAGCACCATGCCGGAGAACAGCGTGCGCCCGAAGAACTTCGGGATCCGCGCCAGCGCCACCCCCGCCAGCGTGCCGAGGATCGCCGCCAGCGTCGAGGCGAACACCGCCAGCATCAGCGAGATGCGCGCGGCGTCCATCAGCCCGCGGTTCGACCACAGCTCCTGATACCACTTGAACGAAAACCCAGACCAGACAGTGACAAGGCGGCTTTCGTTGAAGCTGTAGATGATCAGGATCAGGATCGGCGCATAGAGGAACGTGAACCCCAGGATCAGCGAGACCCGGTGCGACCAGCCGAAATACGTCATCCCGCGCCCGCCTTGTTGGCCATCCGTTGAAACAGCATGATCGGCGCCACCAGCACCACCAGCAGCACCACCGCCACCGCCGAGGCCAGCGGCCAGTCGCGGTTGGCGAAGAACTCGTTCCACAGGGTGCGCCCGATCATCTGGGTGTTGGCGCCGCCCAGAAGCTCGGGGATCACGTATTCGCCCATCGCCGGGATGAACACCAGAAAGCAGCCCGCCGCGACGCCCGCCATCGACAGCGGCACGGTGATGCGGAAGAACGCCGTCCAGGGGCGGCAACCGAGGTCCGCCGCCGCCTCGATCAGCGTCATGTCCTGCTTCTCCAGCGCGGAATACAGCGGCAGCACCATGAACGGCAGGTAACTATAGACGATGCCGATATAGACCGCCCATTCGGTGTTGTGGATCACCAGCGGCTCATCGATCAGCCCCGCCGATTGCAGCGCCAGATTGAGCAATCCGTCGCGCTTGAGGATGCCGATCCACGCATAGACGCGGATCAGGAACGAGGTCCAGAACGGCAGGATCACCAGCATCAGCAGCGCGCCCTGCCACTGCTTCGGCGCGCGCGCCATGGCGTAGGCGATGGGATAGCCCACCAGCAGCGTGAGCGCCGTGGAGACCAGCGCGATGCGCAAGGAGCTTAGATAAGTGGTGATGTAGAGCGGATCCTCAAACAGAAAGCGATAGTTGTCGAGGTTCGGCGCGGCGAAGAACCCGCGCACCGCGTCCCAGCTGTCCCAGGTCGGCACATAGGGCGGCTGGGCGATCGCGGCTTCGGAAAAGCTGATCTTCAGCACGATCAGGAACGGCGCGACGAAGAACAGCAGCAGCCACAGGTAGGGCAGGCCGACCACGACCAGCTTTCCCCAGTTGAACCCGCGACCCGCCTGCATCTCGCCCCTCGCGCTGCGCCCCATTCATAACGCCCGGAAAAAACGCCGCCCGCAAGCCTCTATCGCGCGTCCCAGGCATCGGCGGCGCGATAGGCGGCCAGCGTCGCGCCCAGCCACAGCGGGCGCAGGCCGGGCAGGGGGATGCGCGGCGGCAGGCCGCGCCAGAGCGCGGGGATGGTCGCGTCGGGCGCGCCTGCGATCACCCCGGCCAGCAGCCGCCCCGCCACCTGCGCGCCGTTGACGCCCGAGCCATGCCAGCCGAAGGCGTGAAACACGCTGGCGTCATCCGCCAGCCGCCCCACGGCGGGCGCCATCGCGCGCGTGGCGCAGATCGGGCCGCGCCAGTAGAAGTCGAGCGGGATGTCGCGCCACGCCGGCCAGGCCCGCGCCAGATGCGCCGCCAGCCGCGCCCGCCAGCGCGGGGCCGAGGCGCGCGACCCGCTCAGGTCGCCGCGCATCCCGAACAACAGCCGCCGCTGCGGCAGCATCCGCCAGTAATACAGCATCCGCCGCGTGTTGGTGAGCGGGCTTTCCTCGGCCCAGGCGTGGCGCGACAGCGCCTCGTCGCTCAGGGGCCGCGTGACGCCGATCATCGACAGCACCGGCATCGCGCGCGCGGCGAAGGCGGGATGCAGCGCGTCGGGCGTGAAGCCGTTGGTGGCCAGCACAACCTTTTTCGCCCGCAGAACGCCGCGCGCGGTCTCAAGCAGGTGATCGGCGCCCTCGCGCCGCCAGCGCAGCGCCTCCGAGAACGGGTGCAGCCGCGCGCCCGCCGCCTCCGCCGCCCGCGCCAGCGCCGCCGTCAGCATCAGCGGATGCAGCGCAAAGCCGGGGCGGATGCGCAGCGCGCCATGCTGCTGCGGCCCGATGAACCCGCGTTCGGCGTAGGCTTCGCGCGACAGCAACTGCGCCGTCACGCCCCAGCGCGCGGCTTCCGCCTCGGCGCGCAAGGCGGCGAAGGCGCGGCGGTCCGGCGCGACGATCACCTCCGCGTCGCCCTGCGTCTCGACGCCCTGCGCGGCGCAGAAGGCGCGCAGGCGGCGCGCGCCCTCCACCATCGTCTCGGTCAGGCGGCGCGCCTCACCTTCGCCGACGCGGGCGATGCGGGCGGCCATGTCCAGCTTGTCGCTGCTGAGGCCGACGATCCCGCCGTTGCGCCCCGACGCGCCCCAGCCGACGGCGCCCGCGTCCAGCGCCACGGCGTCCACGCCGCGCTGCGCCAGCGTCAGCGCGCAGGACAGCCCGGCGTAGCCGCAGCCGATGATGGCGACCTCGGCGCGGGTCTCTCCCGCAAGGGGCTGACGCTGGGGAAGCGCGGGCGCGCTGGCCCGCCACCAGCTTTCCGGCTGGGCGGTCACATCATAGAGATCGCCATGGCATGGCCCGCGCAAGGGTCGAACTCCCGTCAAACGCGCATTGCGCACTGCAATATTGGCGTTAGTGTCAGGGTATATCGAGACG
>Ga0100382_1002363_pt1 | contig 11355 bp, 6 predicted proteins | sample CryGeymeta201506_FD_81566 | JGI IMG/M metagenome (GOLD analysis project Ga0100382, IMG submission 81566) | Groundwater microbial communities from Crystal Geyser aquifers in Utah, USA - Crystal Geyser metaG 2015-06 | ecosystem: Environmental > Aquatic > Deep subsurface > Groundwater | place: USA...
ACCTAAATTGAGCGATTCTATTGGTTGAAGAACTCCACCTGCTGGTGTAAGGTATTTGTTAGCAAGCAAATAAAGCAACCGTGACCGGTTGCGACTTACAACCCAACAGGTGGAGATTTCATGGCTCATAGTAACCGATCCTCACGCGCAAATCACCCCCAAATTGCCGCCATCGTAGAGACCTCCGACACCCTGACCAGTCGCGCCGGCCTGGCCCTGTTCGCGCGATATCTCGACAGGATCGGCCTGGCCTGGTTCGCCGAGCGCTGGCTCGGGCCCATCCGCCAAAACAGCAAGGGAGCCGCGGCCGCCGAATGCCTGCGCCAGATCCTGCTGTTCCTGGTCGACGGCACCAGCCGGCATCTGACCGGGTTCGACGCCCTGAAGGACGACGCCGGCTACGCGGCCACCATCGAACGCCGGCCGCGTGACCTGTTATCCTCCCATGCGGTGAAGCGGTTCTTCGGCAACGTCACCTGGGGGCGGATCTGGCTGCTGCGCCGGTTGCTGCAGGAGATCTTCATCTGGCGGCTCGTGCTCGAGAAGCCCGAGATCGTGATCCTGGATCTGGACGTGATGGTTCTGGACAACGACGACGCGCAGAAACGGGAGGGCGTCAAGCCCACCTACAAGAAGGTCAAGGGCTTCGCGCCCCTGCAGATGGTCTACGGCAGGAGCATCGTGGACGCGGTGTTCCGGGCGGGCCACCACCACAGCAACCACAAGGACTCGACCGGAAAGATGGTCCGGCACATCGTGGACCTGATCCGACGGCGCTATCGCCGGGATGCGGCCATCATCATCCGCCAGGACGCCGGCTACTTCGACCAGAAGCTCTTTACGCTGTACGAGGAGTTGGGTGTCGGCTATCTCAGCGGTGGCAAGCTGTACAAGGATCTCAAGGAGTTCGTCGCAGGGCACCCCCAGCAACAGTGGGCGACGTACGCGAACGAGCGGCAGGAGTGGATCTACCTCGAGTTCGGGGATCGGCGGGACAGCTGGCGACGGTTCCGGCGGGCGATCTTCTGCCGCCCCGCCTACGAGGACCAGCAGCGGTTGCTGGAGTTCGCCCGACCCGACACGGTGATCTACACCAACCTCGGCATGGGCAGCCCGATCGATGACCTGGTGCGGCAGGGTGGCGGCGATGAACTGCTGACGGCGGCGGGGTTGATCGCCTGCTATCACGGTCGTGGCCGCGACGAGCTGGTCCACCGTGCCTTGAAGGACTTCGTCTGTGAACAGCTTCCGTTCCAGCGGTTCCGTCAGAACCATGCGTTCTACTACACGGCGCTGATTGCTTTTGCCCTGTTCGAGGCGTTCAAGGCCGACGTGGCCGAGCCTGTCATCGCCGTTACGGCCTACCCCACCACACTGCGACGGTCGTTGCTTGATGTGGCGGGCAAGATCGTCCGCCACGGAGGACGGGTGGTGCTGAAGGTGACCGGGGCGGTGTTGAGGCGGTTACGCTTCGACGAGCTGTGGCAGCGCTGTCAGTCGCCGCCACCGATCCCGCGTTTTACGTAGAGATCTCTCCGGCCAAATACCGAAAATCGTGGACGCCGCAGCCGGCCGGACGGATAGGTCTGCCGGAAAACCGCCGCCTGCACGCGGAAAGTGATGTTTTTCGGTCGATTGCCGGCCATGAAGGTACGTCTCAATCGAAATACCGGGAACAACGTGGCTGGCAGCGGTGATCGGCGCCCGGAAGTCGAGGACGGAGGTGGAAATCGCTCAGTTTAGGTTGTAATAACCTCCCTCCCGCGGCCACTCACACTCGAGACCCGACGTGCATATATCCCCTGAAAGGGATGGACACCGGGGCCCGGATTATCGGGCCAGGCCAAGTGAGGAACGAACCATGTTTGAAACCGAACTCAACCACGACCGCCGCCAGGATCCCGCGCTCAAGCACTATCTGCACACCATCGGGCACTACGACCTGCTGGCTCCGCAGGAGGAATGGGAACTGGCTCGCCTCATCCGGGGTGGAGACCAGGATGCCCTCGACCGGTTGATCAACGCCAACCTGCGCTTCGTCGTCAGCGTGGCCAAACGGTTCCGGGGCCGCGGGTTGTCCATGATGGACCTCATCGCCGAAGGCAATGTGGGGCTGATCACCGCCGCCAAACGCTTCGATGAGCGCCGGGAGTTCCGCTTCGTGACCTATGCCGTCTGGTGGATCAGGCAGTCCATCCAGACCGCCCTGCAGGACAAGACCCGGACCGTGCGCCTGCCCGCCAATCGCGTCCGGGAGGCTTCCCGCATGGCCCGCCTCGAGCGCGAACTGGCGCAGGAGCGTCAGGGGCCGGTGCCGACCGAGGAACTGGCCCGGCTGATGGATATCGAGCCGGAAATTGTGGAAAGCATTCGCGCGACCGATCGCCCCTGCCTGGATCTGCACCATGACGGCAGCGATGATCAACCTTCACTGGTGGAAATCCTGGCCGATCCCCGGGCCATCAACCAAGCTGAAGGCTTCGATCAAAAGACCCTGGGTGAATACCTGAGGCGGGCCCTCCGGGATCTCGACCCCCGGGAGCGGAACATCATCGAGCGCTACTATGGCCTGGGCCCGGGCGAAAGCCTGTCCCTGGAGGGCATCGGCGCCCGAATCGGCCTGTCGCGGGAAAGGGTTCGCCAGATCCGCAACCGCGCCTTCGCCAAAATCAGGGCCGGGGCCGAAGGGGCCGTTCTCGCCGAATACCTGGGAGGGTGAAGGGGAGGAAATCCTGCCGGTCGGAATCGCTGGCCGAGGGGGATCGGAAACGCGATTTCACCCGAGCCGGCAGGAAGAGGGCATGGTCCACCGGAGGTCGGGCGGTCTGTCCGAATTTTCCTCAAGGATCCAGGGGGGCATGTTTCCCGGAATTCTCTCGGTCCATTCGGACCGGATCCAGCATCGGGATTCTCTTGGCGACCAGGTGGATGGAACCCCGGGTTTGCCGAAACCGAAACCAGACCGCTACCGACCTCCAGCTTCTTGGGCTTGCCGGCGGGTAAACCGGCTGCTCGTCGAAGGCAGGTAAGGGTTTTGCATGGATCGGGGGCCTGAGGAATACCTTGGGAAAACCTTAAGATTACCGCGATATAAGTAACTGTAATTAATTCAATAACTTAATTTATTGGTTTTTCTTGTCTGAAGCCGCCATGAACATGATATCCGCCGCCGCAATCCGCTCGCGGGGATAGAGAATGGCGGCGCCACCGGGTGCCACGGCCAATCCGCCGACCCCCAGGCCCGGCAAATCCGCCACAATCGACTCCCCACCCCCTTCCATATTTTTCCAGACCAGGAAGGGACGGCCCGCAATCCTTTGCACCCAGGCCACATGGTCCCCCACCAGACGCCAATGTCCCTGGTCCAGCAAAGAAAGGTCGGGAATCACCAGCTCGGGATCCCCCTCGGGCAGATGGGTCTTCCAGAGGCCCGGCTGTTCGGGCCGGGTGAAGTAGAGAATGTGGCCCCCTCCCCCGATCGCTCCTGAAGTGGCCGGAAGCGTGAGCAGGGAGACCGCTTTGGATCCATGGTGATTTTCCGCGGAAAGCGGGATCCGCTGAAGCCGCCAATCGGACCCGGTCCGCACGGCCACGATCAAGGCCTCGCCTCCCGGCATCCATCCCGACAGGGCCGCCCGCGGACCGGGCAAGGGTACCGAACGAGGCCTTCCTCCCGCTGTGGAGATGGTCAGAACCGAATCCTGTCCCTGCCCGGCTACCTGAAAGGCGATTCTGTCTCCGGCGGGCGACCATCGCAGCCGACTCACCGCCGCCCCCTGCAAATCCGTCAGACGCATCAGATCCGACCCGTCCGCGCCGGCCAACCAGATTTCCGGGTGGCCGGAGCGCGCCGAAACCAGGGCGATGCGGGTTCCGTCCGGGCTGAATTCCCCGGTCAGTTCCCCGCGGGTGGAAGGAGCCAGGGATCGAGTTTCCAGTTTCCAGGGATCCCGGCTCACCACCTGAATCCGGACCAGGTCCCGGTCCATCCTCACCTGGGCGAAAGCCAGATCCCCGGTAAGACGGGCCACCGATGGGGTCATGGCGTACTCGGGACCCGTATCCAGGGGTCTCAGGTCTTGCCCTTCCGATGCGACCGTCCACAAACGAGCCGGACCACCGGCGGCGCCGAACACCAGATGCCCGCCGTCGGGCAGCCAGGCCAACCCGCTCAATGGGCCCAAACCGGACGCGAGCTCCACCGAGGAACGGCCATCCGGTTTGCCGCGGCGCAGGGAAAACCCCCCGCCGGGAGCCCGGTGGATCCAGGCCAGATCCGCTCCCACCGGGTCGAAACGGGGCTGGAGATCCTCCCCTTCGATTTCCCGGGAAACCTGTAATTCCGCTATGGTCATGGCTTGATAGTCCAGGCTCATGAGTTTGTGGGTGCCGGATTCCTCCTCCCGGGCGGAAAAAACCAACGTGGCACCATCGGGAGACCAATCCACCCCTTCGATCAAATCCCGGCTCCGATACAGGATCCTCACTGCGCCCCCCAGGGCGGCCACGCTGCACAGGGCGATGCCGTCCTCGCCGCCCTGGACGTAGGCCAACATCTGGCCGTCGGGAGACCAGACGGGCCAGGCGCACCAACCGGACTCCCCCGTCAAACGCAGGGATGCTTCGGCGTCGCGCTGCTTGATGGACAAGGCGCTGATGCAGCCGGGTGGCATATCCGCGCCGACCCACACGAACGCCACTCGGCGACCGTCGGGCGACAGGGCGGGGTGTCGCTCCCCTCCGGGAAACGATGTCAAGGGCACCGCGGGACCGGACCAGAACTCCCGTCCTCCCTGCTCCGGCGCCTGGGGCGATCGCACCCTCCAGAACAGGACCACAGCCAGCATGACCGCCACGGCGGGGATCAACCACTTGCCGCGACCCGGGCCCCGGGATGTCCTGGACGCCGGTTCACCGCCGCCCGGCATTTCCGGCGGCGCGTCGCGTTCGGCTTCTCCCGCGCTTGGGTCGGCCACTGGTTCGATGTCCGCGATGATGCGATAGCCGTGGTTGCGGATGGTTTCGATGACGCGAGACCGCCGGGGATCGTCACCAAAGATCCGACGCAACTCCGAGATGGCCCGCGTCAGATTCTCCTCGCCCACGATCTGGTCCGACCAGACCCTCTCGAGGATCACCTCGCGGGGAATCACTTTCCCCGGCTGCTGCACCAGCACCAGAAGCACCTGCATGATTCGCGGCTCCATCCGCACCGGCCCCTCGGGTCCGTCGATCCGGTTCAGATCCGGCTGCACGAGCCGTCCGTCCAGGCGGAACGGCGGCGGGTAGGGAGCAAAATCTTCCATGAGACCTTTCGGCACGCGGGCGGATCCCGGCTGGGGTGAGCCTTCAGGCTTGATTCTAAGGAGCCCGGCGAGCCACGGCAACCTCGGGGTTGAGCCGCGGCAGGCCATCGACCATACTGCAGCCCGGCAACAAGGAGGCCACCATGAACGACGATCTGGTGAATCGAGCCCGTACGGAACTGATCACCTTGTTCCGCACCGCGCACCCATGAGTACGCCCCTGTCGCTGATCCTGTATCGCGACCGATCTTGGTTGGTGGTGGACAAACCCACCGGAATGGCCACTCACGCCGGCAACCCGGGCGAACTGGGCGTCGTCGAGTGGCTGGATCTTCATCTGGGCATCAAGGCCCACGTGGTCTCGCGACTGGACCGCGCCACCAGCGGCGCCCTGCTGCTGGCTGCGGATCCCGCGGCCTCCGCCCGCGCCCAGGACATCCATGAAAACGCCGGAGCCCTGAAGACCTACACCTTCGTGGCCACATGCGGCGGCGACGCTCCCGCACCGGGCGCCACCTGGACCAGGACCGACGACATCGACGGCAAGACCGCCCACACCGAATTCCGCTGCCTGGGGCACGTGGACGCGCCGGGCCTGCCCCTGCTGGTGCACGGACAGGCCGAGATCACCCATGGGCGGCGCCATCAGATCCGGCGGCACGCCTCCCTGTCCGGCCTGCCCATCCTGGGGGACGACGTGTATGGGGGCGCTCTCTGGGGGCGCCTCTGCCTACACTGCCACAGCGTGCGCTGGCCGGAGATTCCCACACCCGTGACCGCTCCCCTGCCGGCCTCCCTGGGAGCCCTGTCGGCGGGAGACCCCAACCCGGGTTTCGCCCTCTGCCGGGACCGTCGCGGCCTCTGGCCGGCCGCCGTTTGCGACGCTTTTCGCGCCGTCCACCGCGACGAAATCAACGGCTTGCCCGCGTCCCTGGACGTCTACGGGCCCTGGTTCAACCTGGTCTGGTACGATGAGGATGTTCCTCTCCCGGAAGCCCTGCCCATCCTGGAACCGGTTCTGGAAGCGGCCGGCCAGGCCTGGGGCTTGCGCGGCGGCGTGCTGCGCGACCACCGGCGCAACCCTCATGAACAGCAACTGGTGGGGGAACGAATCGTGCGCGGAGAGCGCCCCCCGCGCACCTTCGTGGTGCAGGAACACGACCTGCGCTACCGCATCAATCTGCTGACGACCCAGCATACCGGACTCTTCACCGACCAGCGGGATGTGCGGCGCCGGGTCGCCCAGATCGCAGCGGGGCGACGCATGGCCAATCTCTTCGCCTACACGTGCTCGTTCTCCGTGGCCGCGGCCGCCGAACGCGCCGAAGTGGTTTTCTCGGTGGATACCGCCCGCCCCTGCCTGAACACCGGCAAGGAGAACTTCGAACTCAATCACCTCACCCAAACCGGGATCGGAAAATTCATCCAATCGGATGTTCGCAAGTGGCTGGCAAGACAAGTGCGCAAACGCGACCGGGATTCCGATGAATGGCAGGGCCTGGACCTGATCATCTGCGATCCGCCGGTCTTCGCCTCGGCGCGCGACGGGGGGAGTTTTGCCGTGGAGCGGGAATGGGGCCCGTTGGCCAGAATCTGCGCCGGCTTGTTGGCTCCGGGAGGAGTGGCGGTGTTCGCGAACAACCATCGAACCGGGGACCATGTGGACTACCGCAAGGCCCTGGAGGGAGAATTCGCGCAGGTGACCCATCTGCGGGCCCCCCTGGATTTCCCCGTCCTGCCCGGCTGTCCTCCTCACGTCAGGACGTTTTGGTGTGAGAAGACCTGAGGCGCGCCCGTCGCGCCTAATCCTCTTCCGCCAGACCCATCTCCACGATGCTCGTTTCCGGATCGTAACTCGCGTCCAGGCGATCCCGGTACGGTTCCAGAGAAGCCCGTATCGGGTCCGGCAACTCGTCCGGCCAGGGAATGCGGCGCGGGTCAGTCCGCATGGCGGCGAGTTCGGCGGCGAGCTGCACGCCCCAGGGATCGGCTTCGGGATCCGAATCGCCGGGTAGGGTCGCCGTGAAGGCCTGCCACTGGTTGGCCAGGATCGGTGTCTGCATCTGGTTGACGAAACTGCGCACCCGCCGGGAGCGTCCACGGCGCACATCCTTGGTGTCGCCATGGCCGCCCCAGTTCATGTGGACCGCCCCCCCATCGTCGTCGTGGTCATCGCCGGCCAGGACGAAGCCCGGCCCGTCGCCAGGATCCTTGGCCAGAAACACATAATAGGAGAGGGTGTAGATGTACTGATACTCGCCGACACCCATGCCGAGGTTGAGCAGCACCCGGTTGCGCTGCCCGGCGAATCCCAGCACCGACGGCACCAGATTGAGGCCGGCCTTGGCCTTGTCGATGAAGCCGGCATCCCCATCCAGGGTGGTCAGGAGCTCGCCGAGCTCGCGGCGCGGCAAGGCCAAGCTGTCGCGCACGGCCAGGAAGACCTCCATGCGCCCGGGGTCGATGGCCCCGTCGGGATCGGGAACGAATTCAGTGGCCTCTCCGAACTGATCCTGGAGGTTGGCCTGAACGACTTCCAGATCGTCCGCCTGGGTCTTGAACTTCTTCACGGTGAAGTAGGAACACGTTCCGAGACCACCGAGGATGATCAGGATCAAGCCGCAACCGATGCCGCAACCCATCGCCCATTTCCTGCCCGCTCCCGACATGACATGACTCCTCTGCTGGGGATTACAAGCCGCGAATGCCGTCAGTACACGGTCGGCGACGTCCTTATTCCCGACGATTCCGGTTGCCGAATCATTCCCATCGCATGACTATATCCGGTATCAAAGGGGACGGTAACCCCCAATCCAGCCACCGAACGACCTCTCCGCGCCGGCGAAAGGCTCCAGGTAACTCCATGGCCGAGAACTATATCTACACCATGCAAGGCTTGCAGAAGGTCGTCCCCCCGGGGCGGAAGATCCTCGATGGGATCTGGTTGAGCTTCTTCCACGGGGTCAAGATCGGCGTGATCGGCCTGAACGGGTCGGGAAAATCCACCCTGCTGAAGATCATGGCCGGGCTGGATGACGACATCATCGGCGAAGCCCGCCTCGACCCCTCCAAGACGGTCGGCTACCTGCCCCAGGAACCCGAGCTCGACCCCGCCAAGGACGTCAAGGGCAACATCGAGGAAGCCGTCGCCGATCTGAAGGCCAAGGTCGACCGCTTCAACGAGATCTCCATGCTGATGTGCGAGCCCCTGGAGGACGACGCCATGGACAAGCTCATGGCCGAGATGGGCAAACTGCAGGACGAGATCGACTCCGCCGAGGCATGGGACCTGGATCGCCATTTGGAAATCGCCATGGACGCCCTGCGCTGCCCGCCGGGCGACGCCGACGTGACCGTGCTGTCGGGCGGCGAGAAGCGCCGCGTGGCCCTGTGCCGGCTGCTGTTGCAGAAGCCGGACCTGCTGCTGCTCGACGAGCCCACCAACCACCTGGACGCCGAATCGGTGGCCTGGCTCGAACGCCACCTGCGCGAGTACGTCGGCACCGTCGTCCTGGTCACCCACGACCGCTACTTCCTGGACAACGTGACCGGCTGGATCCTCGAACTGGAGAGCGGCAAGGGCATTCCCTGGGAAGGCAATTATTCCAGCTGGCTGGACCAGAAGCAGAAGAAGCTGATCGAGCAGGACAAGGCGGACAGCAAGCGCGTCAAGGTGCTGCAGCGGGAGCTTGAATGGGTGAACGCCTCGCAGAAGGCGCGCCAGAAAAAATCCAAGGCCCGCGTTTCGGCCTACGAGGATCTGGTCAGCCAGGATCGCCAGATGCAGCAGAAGACGGCCCAGATCCGCATCCCCGCGGGCGGGCGCCTAGGCAACATCGTCGTCAACGCCGACCACGTGAAGAAGGCGTACGGCGAAAAGCTGCTCTTCGACGACCTGAACTTCCACCTGCCCCGGGGCGGGATCGTGGGCGTGGTCGGCCCCAACGGCGCCGGCAAGACCACCCTGATGAATCTGATCACCGGCAAGGAGCAGGCCGACGGCGGCGAACTGATCGTCGGCGAGACCGTACAGATGGCCTACGTCGATCAGGGACGCGACGACCTCGACCCCGACAAGTCGGTGTGGGAGAACATCTCCGAAGGCGCCGAGGAGTTGGATCTCGGCGGTGTGCCGGTCAACAGCCGCGCCTATTGCTCGGGCTTCAACTTCAAGGGACACGAACAGCAACGCAAGGTGGGCACCCTTTCGGGCGGCGAGCGCAACCGCGTGCACCTGGCCCGGCTGCTGAAGAGCGGCGCCAACCTGATCATCCTCGATGAGCCCACCAACGACCTGGATGTGGATACCCTCCGCGCCCTTGAGGACGCGCTGGTCGAGTTTGGCGGATGCCTGGTCGTGGTCAGCCACGACCGTTGGTTCCTCGACCGCATCTGCACCCACATCCTTGCCTTCGAGGGCAATTCCGAGGTCTTCTGGTACGAAGGCAACTACACCGAGTACGAGGCCGACCGCAAGCAGCGCCTCGGCGTCGATGCCGACCAACCGCACCGTATCAAGTATCGGCCGCTGACCAGGTAGGGATTTAGCCCGGTGAATCCGAAACCATCGGCAGCCTTTCCCTGGCTGCCGATTCATCCACCAGACCCACCGGATAAACCAGATACCGGCTGTCGAAGTAGGGCGTGCGGCGGTAGAACCAGTCGCGGATGGCGCCCGGGTTGGCGGCGAATTGCGGGTCAGCCGCCTTGGCCGCGGCCAGGGAATCGGCCAGCGCCGGGTCGGCGGCCAGCAAGTCCGGAATCATCTGCTCGATGACGTAGGACTCCGCGTACTCCACACGCGCGAAGACGGCGTCGAAGAACCCCCACCGCACCAGGCTGTCCGGCCCCAGGGGCTCCAGCAGGTGGGCGATGGCCCGCGCAGCCGGTTGGTCCACGGCAACCACGACCGAACCGGCGGGAAAGGTGCGCTCCTCCACGTCCGTCCGCAGCTGGAACTCCACCGGGTGATGCCCCTCGTAAGGCTGCTGTTGCCACTTCGCATCGGCGAAGCGATAGGTGCGGACCGGCAGGGTCGCCGCCGCGTCGAGCCGCGAAAGCGCGGTGCCGTGGCGCTTCAGCAGGGCGATGACCTCCTGCCACTGGGGCGGGACGATGTACGCGGCCGGCAGCTCGACCAACTGATCGGGAACCAGCGTGTCGTAGTACTCGACCTGCATGGTCTGCGGCTCCCCGGTGAAGCGGCTCCAGCCGCCACCGGTCACCGCGCTCTTTTCGGTGGTGTAGGCGATGCCCGCGAAATCCACCGGATGGTGCCGATCGTTCACCTTGAAGGACAGGGCCAGGGGTAGATCGCGAAAGGCGGGTGCTGCCGTGCGTGAATCTGCGGCCGCGTTCTCGGCCAGCAGTTCGTCGGCGTGATCACCCAACCAGCCCAGCGTGAGGCGCCAGAGCTGCCCCGCGCCGTTTACCCTGGTGGCATAGTCCTTGAGCATGTGGGTTTCGATGAGCAGCCCCGGGCGGTTGCGCACCGCCGCATAGCCCTGGCTGAAACGGGGCCCCGCAGCCCAGGCCACCAGCCCGCTGCGGGGGTCATGCCACTCGCGAAAGGCCACGTAACGGATCATGGGTTCCCCGGCCGCCACCATCCGGTCGTTCATGTCCTTTTCGTACTCCCGCACCAGGTCGGTCAGTCCGGCGTCGAGATTGCCACCCGTCTCCAGGCTGTAGGTCACGGCATACTGGTAGTCCGCGCCGTCGGTGGAATGGATGTCGATGAAGAAGTCCGGGGACCAGGCATTCCAAAGCCGCAACCAGGCCCGCATCTCGGGGGTGTCCGCCTTGAGGTAGTCCCGATTGAGGTTCAGGTTCTGCGCCGTGGCCCGCCATCCCATGTTTTCGGGGCCGTTCTGGTTGATGCGGTTGTTGGGCCCGAACCGTTCGTGACCATCCACGTTGAAGATGGGAATGAACAGCAGGGTCACCCGGCCGAGCAGGCGAGCGGCAAGATCGGGGTCTTCGGCCAGGTCCCGCAACAGGAGCATCCCCGCGTCCTTGCCACAGGATTCGCCGGCGTGGATGCAGGCCT
>Ga0100382_1002367_pt1 | contig 11334 bp, 9 predicted proteins | sample CryGeymeta201506_FD_81566 | JGI IMG/M metagenome (GOLD analysis project Ga0100382, IMG submission 81566) | Groundwater microbial communities from Crystal Geyser aquifers in Utah, USA - Crystal Geyser metaG 2015-06 | ecosystem: Environmental > Aquatic > Deep subsurface > Groundwater | place: USA...
ACCTGTCCGGGCAGGTATTCTGCGTTGCAGAGAGAACAACGATAGCCGATGAATTTGTCCATAGCGATAGACTCCACACCCTTTATTTTATCACCCTCATCCTTGACCTTACAGGCAAGCGATATTCATTCGAGCCACTATATCTGGGCCAGGCGGATTATCAATCCGCCCCACGAGATTGATCAATTCGACTTTTAACCGCTTTCGCGATCTGCTCCTGATCCACTGGCAGACGGTCAACGCGCACCCCGACCGCGTTGTAGATGGCATTCGCAATCGCTGGGACGGTCGGGATGCTGACGATTTCGCCGATGCCCTTGGCTCCATAAGGTCCGTCTTTGGTCGGTTGCTCGACCACTATGGAAATGATCTCAGGCGTGTACACAATGGACGGGATGCGGTAACGCGCCAGCCGGTCGGTGATCACATAGCCGTCCTTGACGATAAAGTGCTCGGTGAGAGCGTTGCCCAGGCCCATCATCACCCCACCTTCGACTTGAGCCTGCAAGCCCAACGGATTGATCGCCCGGCCCACATCATTGGCTGAAATCACCCGCAAGACGCGCACTTCACCCGTAATCGTATTGACTTCCACTTCGATGGCCTGGGCGGCGAATGAAAAAGCGAAGTGCATATCCCCGCCTTCACCCAAAGGCATTGTAAGCGGCGCCCAATATTCATACAGGGCACGCGGCTGCTGCCCCGACTGGTGCATCTCAGCCACCACATTTCCCAAGGGGATGGAATGATCGCCAACGTGCACAAAACCATCCAAAAAAGTGACCCGCGCAGGCGGCTGGTCATATTTCTCAGCCAGCGTGGAGACAATTGCCTCGCGCAACGACCGAGCCGCCAGACGAGCCGCGTTGCCGGTGACATAGGTCTGGCGCGAGGCAGTCGTCGGCCCACCGTCTGGGGTCAGGTCTGTGTCCATGACCAGGACACGCACCTTCGCGGGGGATAGTGAAAATTCCTCAGCCACGATCATCTGCAAGACGGTCACCAATCCCTGCCCGAGTTCGGCAGATGAAGTGCGCACTTCCAACATGCCATCGGGGTAGAGTTGCACCTCAGCGGCGGCTTTGTCGGCTGCGCCGCCACCCAAGCCGGTGTTTTTATAGGCGACAGCAAAACCCCAGGCGCGGCGCAGATGCGGCGCATCAGGGACGATGCGGGCTGCAAAGAAGTCCTCCTGCCCGGCCAGGCGGCGCAACTCGGCTTCTACCTTGTCTATGCACTCGATCAGTCCCACACTCTCCCGCAGTTCCTGACCGGTATTGGTGATGCTGCCGGGGCGTAGGGCGTTCAGTCGGCGCAAGGCCAGCGGGTCGAGGCCCAATTCGGCGGCCAACATATCCATCATGCCCTCCACCGCAAAAGCGGATTGAAGGACACCGAAACCGCGAAAAGCGCCCGCAGGAGGGTTGTTGGTGTACATGGCATAGCAATCCGCGCGCACATGCGCAGCTTCGTAGGGGCCTGCCGAGTGGGTGGTGGCTCGCGTCATCACGTGCTCGCCGAGCGAGGCGTAAGCGCCAGTATCGCCGTACAATTCGGTTTCGATGGCCGTCAGCCGGCCATCGTTCTTTGCGCCCACCTTGACCCGAATTTGCGTCGCATGGCGCTTGGGGTGAACCAACAGGCTCTCACGCCGGTCGAAGAGCAATTTGACCGGCCGCCCGCTTACATTTGCCAGCAAGGCGGCGTGAATTTGCCCGGCGATGTCCTCCTTGCCGCCGAAACCTCCCCCCATCCACTGACCGACGACGCGCACTCGTTCCTCCGGCCATTCCAGCGCCCTGGCGACCTGCTCACGGTCGGCGTAAGGAATCTGCGATCCGACGTATATCTCCATCCTGTCTGATGTGACAGTCACTTCAGAAGTGACTGTCACATCGGTCTTGACCGGCACAGCAATGCTGCACTCCGGTTCGAGAAAGGCGTGATCCATGAGTGGCGTATTAAAAGTATGCTCCAAGATCACGTCGGCTTCGGCGAATCCCTGGGCGATATCCCCCTTGCGCACCTTGATGTGCTTGAGCAAATTGCCCTTCTCGTGCAGCCTTGGCGCATCCGCCCGGCGCGCCTGGACGGGATCGCTGACGACGGGAAGCATCTCAAACTCCGCTTCGATGAGACCGACGGCCTCATCCGCAATCTCCTGGCTTTCCGCGGCAACGAGTGCAAGTGCATCGCCTACATACCGCACGCGTTCGCCCAGTCCGACCAGGATGGGCCAATCGGCGACAACCAGACCGTGATTCTTCGCGCCGGGCAGGTCGTCAGCCGTCAGTACCGCCGCCACACCCGGCAGGGCGCGCGCCTTCTCGACGTTCAATCGCCGCAAGAAAGCATGGGGAACGCCCGCCCGTTTGACGCGGGCATACAACATGGCCTCGAATGCCAAGTCATCGGTGAACCTGGCCCTGCCGGTGACCTTATCCGCCGCATCTGGCCGGACCTGTGTCCGGCCGACGACCTTGAATTCGGCCGCGGACTCCTGAACACTGGCAGGCGGCATCGGTTCGCCGGTTCTCAGGGCATGGGCTGCTTCCCGGATAGCGTTTTCAATGGAGGGGTACGCTCCGCAACGACAGAGCGTGTCCTTGAGCGCGGCGCGGATCTCATCTTGCGTCGGGTTTGGGTTGCACTGCAAAAGTGCGTAGGCGACCATGATCTGGCCGGGGATGCAAAAGCCGCATTGCACAGCCCCATATTTGACAAAGGCTTCCTGAAGGGCGTGGAGTCTGATGCCCCCCTCCTGCGTCTCAGCCAGACCCTCGATTGTCAGTATTTGCCTGCCATGTGCCCGTTCGGCGGGGTAGATGCAGGCTAGCACCGCTTCACCATCCACAAGAACAGTGCAGGCGCCGCATTCGGCCTCATTGCAGCCAATCTTCGTACCGGTCAGGCGCAGGCGCTTGCGCAGCAGGTCGGCCAACGTCTCGCCGGGGACGGGTTCGAGCTGAATATTTCTGCCATTAACCGTAAAAGAAATTTGCTTTTCCATAGATATTTTCACCACGGAGACACGGGATCACAGAGTTTATTGTTTACCGTTTTCCACGCAGAAGGGTTCTCAAGTTCGCAAGAAGATTTTTCTTTGTGTCTCCATGTCTCAATGGTTTGATTTTTCCCCTACCCACGCAGCTTCGAGCGTATCTTCGAACAACCCCCTCGCCAAATGCCGGCGATAATCCGCGCTGGCGCGGTGGGATTTATTGATTCGCACGCAACACTTCTAAAAATGGAATGGCTTTGACGATTTTGACTCCGCAATATTCGCCTTGCAAGGAGTCAAAATGCGGGTCATACGTGACGAGGTAATTTGCTCCGCCTTCCACCGCGCAGGCGACAATTACATTGTCGTCAGGATCAGAGAGGAGGGGTTCGATTTCTTCAGGCGGGATTTCCACCCATTCAGCCAGACTCGCCAGTGTTTCAACCAATGCGCTAACCTTATCTATGTCAATGCTGTGATCCAACAGTTTTTCGGCAATCTCTTCTGCCAATGGAATGCAGATCAACAACGCGAATTCGCCGCGCTTCCATCGGTCTATCACCTCGCGGGTTGGGCTGGACTGATTCTTGCTCAACGCGGCAGAGACAAATACATTGGTATCCAATACGGCGCGGATCAGTTTAGTCACTTTCCCACTCCCCCTCAAGAGCTGTCCCTTTTGCGACAGATTCGGCGCGGATCGAGTCAAGAGTATCGCTGAATTTTTTCATCAACTCTTCCCGCGAAAGGTGACTTGTTTCAGCGGCGCGGGCTTTGGCGCAGGTTAGAATTTCCTCCGCCGATGCGCGGTTGGGACGAACGCGCTGTTTTTTGAGTGTGTCAACCATTTCAATGACAACCAGAAGTTCATTCTCATGCAGTTGCGCGACTTCAATCACCGCTTTGCGGATTAAATCCTGTGAGGCAAGTGTGTGTGTGTCCATCTTGGGTTCCTTTCTACCAATCTTACTTAATTTTATCACCTATCGGACACAGCTCTTGTCCACGCGGTTTCGAGTGTGTCTTTGAAAAGACCACCGACAATGTGCTTGCGATACTCTGCGCTGGCGCGCTGGGGGCTGGTGCGGAACCTGGCTTCTTGCAACAAAACATCCAGCGCCGCAGATACCGCCTCAGCAGTAAGGGGTTTTCCATTCAAAGCTTTCTCTGTTGCAGATGCTCGAAATGGTACTGGTCCGCCTGGCCCTACAGCTATGCGGATATTGGCTATCCTGCCGGCGCGCCGTTCCAACCAGACGACCAGGTTGAGAATCGGCAGGGCGATCCCCTGGGCGCGCATGATGCGTTTGAACGCCGAAGCCTGATACGCAGCACACAAGGGAATGTAGAATCCCACCAACAGTTCCCGCCCGGCATTTAGGACGGATTCTCCCGGCCCGACGAAAAGATCCGCAAGGGGCACCCGGCGGCGGTCATGCAAATCGGCGACCTCGGCCTGAGCGTCCAACGCTAGCAAAGCGATGGTGCCATCCGCTGCCGGAAGGGCGTGGGCGACATTACCTCCCAGGGTAGCGACGCTGCGCACCTGCGGCCCGGCGATCAGGCTGCAGGCCTCGACCAAAGCCTGGGCGTGCTGCCCGGCCAAAGTCGAGGCGGCGATGCGGCTGAGGGGCGCCGCCGCGCCGATGAACAATTCATCCGCGCGCACCTCGATCACAGTCATTTCCGGGATGGAGGTCAAATCCACCAGGGTGTGGACGGGGGCGTGGCGGCCCTGCTGCAAGTCGAGCATAAGATCCGTCCCACCTGCGAGCGGGCACGCCGGGCCGGGGGCTGAGGTCAGGGCCTGTAAGGCTTCAGTCACACTACTGGGACGGATATATTGTTGCCAAAGGTTCATAGTTAATGGCTATCACGACTGACACCATGGAGAATATAGAGCGTGGGCGGGATTACGCCCGCCCACGCCTTTAAAGTCCTCGCTCGCCACGGATGTAAGGATTGCCTAATGCGGCGGGCGCGCCCAGGCGTTTACGCACGGCCTCACGTGAACCGATTACCAGCACGATGATGGTAAAAGCATACGGCAACATCTGAAGGAAGAATCCCCAGTACGGATTGTAGTAAAAGGGATTGCGCATCCCTAACAACATCGTCGGCCCTTGAATATCGAGAATGAGGCGGCGCAGCGCGCCAAAAGCGTAAGAGCCGACCGCAGCACGGAACGGGTCCCACTGGGCGAAGATGACCAGACCGACCGCGATCCAGCCCTGGCCACCGGTGGTCATTTCGCTGAACCAGCCGGGGGAGACAGCCAAACTGATGGTTGCTCCGGCCAGCCCAGCCAGCACACCACCGATAAAAACGTACAAATAGCGCAAGCGATAGACATTGATGCCCAGGGCATCTGCCGCAGCCGGGTATTCACCCACTGCCCGCAGGTGCATTCCCGGGCGGGTGCGGTTAATGTAATACCATGCCATCGGGACAAACAGGTAACCAATGTATACCAGGTAACTTTGTTCTTTGAAAAAGATCGACCCCAAAAAGGGAATTTGCGAAAGTAGCGGAATCGAGGCGGACGGTAACAACGAAACTGTGCCTGCCTTGCTCAATCCCTCACCCAAGACCAGGCTGATACCGGCGCCTAAGAACGTGAGCGCCAAGCCGCTGACCACCTGATCCGCTTGCAGCGTGATGGCAATGAAGGCGTGGATCTGGCTGAGCAATCCGGCCGCGAGCATAGCTACCAGCACTCCCAGCCAGGGGTTGCCCGTTGCCAGCGCAACGCTGTAACCGCTCATCGCGCCGATCAACATCATCCCCTCCACGCCCAGGTTAAGCACTCCAGAGCGTTCGGCGAAGAGTTCACCGACTGTTGCGAACAGGAGTACCGTACCTGAGGCTACACCCGCTTGCAGGATATTGATGATCGCTTGCATGTCTCAGGCCTCTTCTCCGGCGCGCACAATGCGGACACGGTAACGCATCAAAAAGTCACTGGCAATCAAGCATACCAGGATGATACCCTGGATCATCTTGGGTACACCTGAAGGCTGGATTTCGCGGCCGGCCAGGAGCAGCGCGCCAAATAAGATCGAAACCAGGATGGCGACGAGCGGATTCAACTTAGCCAGCCAGGCTACAATGATGCCGGTAAAACCGTAGCCGGCCGCCAGCGGGGTAGTCTGGAGGCGATGAACCATGCCGGTGATCTCCGACATGCCTCCCAAACCGGCCAGCGCACCCGAGAGCATCATCACCAGCACGGTGTTGCGGGTAATGTTGATACCGGCATACTGCGCCGCGCGTGGGTTGTCGCCGATCAGGCGAATCTCGTAACCCCAGCGGCTGCGATAGATGACTATCCACAAGACGATGGCAGCCACTATCCCGATCAACAGGCCCAGATGTGTGGTCAGGCCGCTGAAGATCGGAATGGTTTTTGCATAATCGAGCAGGCGCGGCAGCCAGGCATTCTCAGGGAACTTGGGGCTCATCTGGAATCCCCCCTCGGTCCAGACTGCAAAAATGAAGAAATTGACCCAGGAAATGGCGATGTAGTTCATCATCAACGTGCCGATGATCTCGTTGACGTTGAAGCGCGCCTTCAAGAAGCCGGGGAAGAAACCCCAAATTGCCCCCATGAGAATACCCGCCAGCATCATGACCGGGATGAAGATCCAGGGAGAGGTATCGGCCGGCAGGATCGGGGTTAGCACGATGGCGCCGGCGCCGAATGCGCCCATGATAAATTGTCCCTCCGCGCCAATGTTCCACAGTTTCATTCTAAAGGCAATCGAACATGCCAGGCTCGTCAAGAGGATCGGCGTGGCCTTGACAATCGTGTCGGAAAGAACGCCGAGGTTCCCAAAGGAGGCTTTGGCAATATGGGCATAGGAGCGGAATGGATCTCCGCCCGCAAAGGCGATCAGGATTCCGCCGAGCACCAGCGCCACCATAATTGCCCCCAGGGAAACCGCAGCCGGATACCAACGCGGCGGCTCTTTCATGCGTGGTTCCAGGCGCAGACTAAAAGGGAAACGTCGGTTACGTGTGGCCGGGTGAGAAGATGCGGTTTCAGACATTTCTTTCTGCCTCTCCTTTGCGGATCTGTTCGAGCGGTGTACCGGTCATCATCAAGCCAACCGTATCAATCATCTCAGGTGACGATCCTCCAGCACCGATTTTCACTTCGCCCATAATACGGCCTTCATAAATGACATACACCCGATCAGAGAGCGAGAGCAATTCCTCGAGCTCTTCCGAGATCAACAAGATGGCTGCGCCCGATTCACGTTGCGAAAGGAGCAGACGGTGAACCCCCTCAATTGCACCCACGTCCAGCCCGCGCGTGGGTTGTACGGCCACCATCAACGACGGCTGACCGGAGATCTCACGCGCCAGGATGACGCGCTGCAAGTTGCCGCCCGAAAGCAATCGCACCGGCGTCTCGACATTCGGCACGATAATATCGTAAGATTCTTTGAGTTCGTTGGCAAACTTCGTAGCAACCTGCATGTTCAACATGCCGTGCTGGGCGATGGGTGGACGGCGATATTGCTTCATAATTACATTATCGGTGACGCTCAGGTCAGGCGCAGTGCCAACACCGGTACGGTCTTCGGGGATGTGCGACACCCCGCGCTGAATGCCGACCAAAGCGGAGCGGTTACAAATGACTTCACCGTTCAGGATCACACACCCATCCGTACACCTGCGCAGCCCGGTGATGACCTGGGCCAGCTCGCGCTGACCGTTGCCGGCTACGCCTGCCAGGCCGACGATCTCACCTGCGCGCACATCCAACGATAAGCCGTTCAAGGCCTGCAAGCCTTTGTCGTTTTCAGCGCACACATCTTCGACCTCAAGCACGATCTCGCCGGGCGTGTTGAGCTTTTTATCCAGATGAAAAATGACTTCACGCCCCACCATCTGCCTTGCCAATTCCTGAAGGGTCGTCTTTCTGGCATCCAGGCCCGCAGCAGTGACCTTGCCTTTGCGCAGCACGGTGACGCGGTCGGCGATCGCCATGACCTCGTGCAATTTGTGACTGATAAAGATGATTGACTTCCCTTCGGCCACCATAGCCCGCAAGGTCTTGAACAAATCCTCGATCTCCTGCGGGGCCAACACGGCGGTGGGCTCATCCATGATCAGGATGTCGGTGCCGCGATAAAGCATTTTGAGGATCTCGACGCGCTGCTGTTCGCCGACGGATAACTGCCATACCTTGGCCCTCGGCTCCACTTTCAATCCAAAGCGCTCGCTTAAATCTGCCACAATGTGATCGTACTCGTTCAATTGTAGGCGAAAGCGCGGCTTGTCTAACCCAAGTAGAATGTTCTCGGTGACCGTCTGAGATGGCACCAGCATGAAGTGTTGGTGGATCATCCCAATGCCGGCCTTGATCGCATCCCGCGGGGATGAAAAATTGACTACTTTTCCTTTGACCAGGATCGTGCCGGATTCAGGCCGGTACAGACCGGCCAAGACGTTCATGAGCGTGCTCTTCCCAGCCCCATTTTCCCCCAGCAAGGCATGGATCTCACCATGCCGTAGCACAAAATCCACATGATCGTTTGCCAGCACGCCCGGAAAGCGCTTCACGATCCCGTTCATCTCCACAAAAAGCGTGGCCCCTTCTGCAACAGATGGATTTGTGGTTTTACGTTCCAGGGTGTCCAATGGTCGCTCCTGCGGTGAGCCAATACCCGGCCGGTGGGCGTCGCATCCGCCCGTAATTTCGTGTTCAGAAATGCGACAATGTCAAATAAAAGGGGGGCCAGAATCCCAAGGGGATTCCGGCCCCTTGTTGCGTGGGATACTTACGGGGTCAGCGAGGGCAGTTCAGCGGTGATGCCGTCAGCCCACCAGTACATGCAGTACGTGCACTCCAGTCCGGGCGCGCCGGGCGGGAACTGGTCAATGTCAGGCTGCGAGAACTTCTCGCCAGCCGGGACAACGGTGTTGCCCTTGTTGTCCACGATCGGGCCAGAGAAGACATCGAAGCGGTTGAAGTTGCCAGCCAGCATCTGAGCTAAGGTATCCCGCACCATCTGGAGGACTTCAGCCGGCAGGCCAGCCTCACCAGTGGTCAGGGTTTGACCTTCCATGAAGCCGTACAATCCCAGACCACCGCTGTCAGCATCGAAGTAGTCCCAGCCGACCTTGTAGGTACCGGCAATGAGACCATCCGTAATCGAGGTATAGACCGGGCCCCAATTCCAATACGGAGCGGTCAGGCAGCGCTCGACCTTGCAGGAACCAGACCAGTCATAGGTGATGCCCCACTTGCCCTTTTCCTGAGCCACATCGGCCACAGCCGGGGTATCGGCGCCGGTGAAGACAACCTGCGCACCCGCATCGAAGAGCGAGGCAGCCGCGTCCTTTTCAGCCACCGGGTCGTGCCAGGTGTTGATCCAGCGCACGTCTATGGTGCACTCGGGGCAGGTCTTTTTCATGCCCAGTGCGATGGCATTGCCCAGGCGGATCTCCTCGGGGATGGGGAAGGTAGCCATGTAACCCAGTTTCGGGTTGCCATCGGCTTTGGCGCGAGCACCCGCGATCATGCCGGCCAGGTACTTCATATCCTCCATAGCGCCGAACAGGTTGCCAAAGTTCGTCATGTTGGACTTATAGCCGCTGATGTGGATGAAGGTGATATCCGGGAACTCACCGGCCACAGTTTCCATCGGATCCATGTAGCCGAAGGATGTGCCAAGGATCAGGTCGAAGCCCTTGCGAGCCAGGCTGCGGAAGATCTGCTCGGAGTCGGCGCCTTCCGGCACGTTCTCGATATAAGCCACGTGCACGTTGGGCACGTTCTGCTCGACATAGACCAGCCCCTCATAGTGGGCCTGGGACCAACCGCCGTCATCGTGCGGGCCGATCAACACCGCGGCGACATTGAATTTGCCCTTCTGTATCTCGGGGATCTGGAAACCACCAACGGTTTCAGGTTTCGGCGCGCAAGACGCCGCCACCATCACAAAGATCACCGAGAGTATGGTGAAACGTAAAGCGATTTTGCGTAACATCAGGTAATCCTCCTTACAGAATAGTGGAACAAAAGATGTGTTGAAACAAACTACGTGCCAACAGTACCCGTCAGAAGCTCACCTCCTTTCCTCTTATTTCGTTGAGTCAAATTTCACTAAACGATTCTAACACATTCGCTGGACACGCTCACGGCACAATCCAGGTGCCAGTCTCACCTTTGATGGCGCGCCCGATGTTCTCTGGGTTGGTGATGAGGGCTTGCTTGCCACCTGCTTCCAGGTACCAGATAATGGCCTGGATCTTGGGCGCCATGGAGCCTTTGGCAAAATGCGCGCCTTCAGCAAGATATTTTTTGGCCTCGGCCAGGGTCATGCGGTCGAGCCACTTTTGGTCGGGCTTGCCAAAATTGATGGCTACTTTTTCAACCGCAGTGGAAATAAGGAGCAGGTCGGCCTTGATCAAGCGGGCCAGCAAGCTCGAGGCGAAATCTTTGTCAATGACGGCCGCTACGCCCTGAAAAATGCCTTTGCCCGCATCAATCACCGGGATCCCGCCGCCGCCCACCGTGATGACCACCACGCCAGCGCTCAACAGGGTCTTGACCGACTCAAGCTCCACCACCTCTTTCGGGATCGGCGAGGCGACCACGCGCCGCCAGCCGCGCCCGGCGTCTTCGACCACGTTCCAGCCCATGTCTGTCTGGCGCCGTTTCGCCTCGGGTTCATCCATGAAACTGCCGATGGGCTTGGTCGGGTTTTTGAAAGCCGGATCGTTCTTGTCAACCAGCACCTGCGTGATCACGGTGGCGACATTCTTCGTAATACCACGCCGGTACAACTCGTTCTGCAACGTTTGTTGGAGTGCATAGCCGATGGCGCCCTGGCTATCCGCGCCGCACACGTCCAGCGGGACCTCGTGCATGCCCTCCACCTTCGCGGCGATCTCCGACCGGCGCAGGATGAACCCGACCTGCGGGCCGTTTCCGTGACCGATGGCCACGTCCCAGCCGGCCTCGATCATGTCCGCGATGTGGAAGGTGGTCTCTTTGGCGGCCTGGTACTGGTCTTCGACAGTCTTGTGCTTTTCGTCCTTGATGAGCGAGTTGCCGCCGATGGCGACTACTGCTAACTTTCTGGGTTTGTCTTTCATGGTGCTCCTATGGTGTGAGGGGGGAAGTAGACAAGTAGAAAGTAGACAAGTAGCAAGTAGACAAGTAGACAAGTACTTTGTTTACTCCATCCTTGTTTACTTGTTTACTTGTTTACTTGTTTCCTTGGTCCTTGTCTACTTGTCTACTTCGTCCTTGTCTACTTCATCCTTGCCTACTTCATCATTATCATCAACATTACTCTCGTCATCCAACAAATACT
>Ga0100382_1002370_pt1 | contig 11330 bp, 8 predicted proteins | sample CryGeymeta201506_FD_81566 | JGI IMG/M metagenome (GOLD analysis project Ga0100382, IMG submission 81566) | Groundwater microbial communities from Crystal Geyser aquifers in Utah, USA - Crystal Geyser metaG 2015-06 | ecosystem: Environmental > Aquatic > Deep subsurface > Groundwater | place: USA...
CTCGCACGCGATGCGATCCTCGACGGCAACGTCACGAATCTGGAGGTCGTCGCGGAAGCGGTGCGGCGCGCATGGAAGCGGATGGGCACCTCGACCCGGTTCTGTGCGATGGCACTGCCCTCGGCGGCGGTGATCACCAAGAAGATCATCGTGCCCGCGGGGCTCCGCGACCAGGAACTCGAGATGCAGGTCGAATCGGAAGCGAACCAGTACATCCCGTTCGCGCTCGACGAAGTCAACCTGGATTTTCAGGTCATCGGCCCGTCTCCGAACAATCCGGACGAGGCGGAAGTGCTGATCGCCGCCTCGCGCAAGGAGAAAGTGGAGGACCGGGTCGCGGTGGCGGAAGCCGCCGGGCTCAAGGCGGTGGTGATGGACGTCGAATCCTACGCCAGTCAGGGCGCGTTCGAACTCGTCGAGCGCCAATTGCCGCAGGGCGGACGTGACCAGGTCATCGCCCTGGTGGATGTCGGGGCCCACGTGATGAACGTGACCGCACTGCGCAACGACCAGCCGGTGTACCTGCGCGAGCAGGCCTTCGGCGGCACTCAGCTCACCCAGGAAATCATGCGCCAGTACGGCATGGGCGCCGAGGAGGCCGAGGCCGCCAAGCGTGGCGGAACGCTACCCGACAACTACGAATCCGAGCTGCTGCGTCCTTTCCTGGACAGTCTGGCGCTCGAGGTTTCGCGCTCGCTCCAGTTCTTCTTCACCTCCACCCAGTACAATCAGGTCGATCACATCGTGCTCGCCGGCGGTTGCGCGGTCATCCCGGGGGTGGACGAAGTGGTGCGCGGGCGCACCCAGGTGAACACGATCGTCGCCAATCCGTTCGCCGACATGGCGCTCTCCCAGCGGGTCAAGCCGAAGAGCCTTTCGATGGACGCGCCCTCGCTGCTGGTCGCTTGCGGGCTCGCGCTGCGGAGGTTCGATTCGTGATCCGCATCAACCTTCTTCCCCACCGCGAGGAAAAGCGCAAGGCGCGCCGCCAGCAGTTCTTTGCGCTCGCAGGAATGATCGTGGTGCTGGCCGGGGTCATCGCGCTTCTCGTGCATTCCCTGATCACTGGGCGCATCGAGGACCAGCAGTCGAAGAACGATTATCTCAAGCATGAGGTCGCGGCTCTCGACAAGAGAATCGACGAGATCAAGCGCCTCAAGGAGCAGACCGATGCCCTGCTCTCGCGCAAGCAGGTCATCGAGTCCTTGCAGGCCAACCGCAGCGAGATCGTGCAGATGTTCAACGAGCTCGCTCGCCAGGTGCCCGAGGGCGTGTATCTGGGTAACGTCAAGCAGACCGGCGCCAAGGTCCATATCGTCGGATTCGCCCAGTCCAACGCACGGGTGTCGACCCTGATGCGCAATCTGGGCAGCTCGCCGCTCTTCGGCCAGCCGGTGCTGATCGAGGTGCGCGCCGTCACCCAGAACAAGCGTCCGGTGAGCCAGTTCATCGTCGATGTCGGCATCGCCCGTGTGGCTCCCGACCAGGCAAAGGCGGGCAAGGCGGCGGGGGACCGGAAATCATGAAGCCGCTCAAGCTCTCTGCGCTGCGCGACTTCGACTTCAAGGCATTCGCGGGGGATTTCCGCAGTCTCGATCCGAAGGATGTCGGGCAGTGGCCGCTGGCGCCGCGCGTGACGGTGCTGGTGGCGATGCTGTTCGTGTTGCTGGGGCTGGCCTGGTGGCTGGATTGGCGCGGCCAGTCCGTGGAGCTCGACCTGAAGCGCCAGGACGAAACCAAGCTGAAGGAGGAGTACGTCGCCAAGATGAAGCAGGCCGTCAACCTCGACGAGTACCGACGCCAGCTCACAGAGATCGACCGTTCCTTCGGCGCCGTGCTCAAGCAGTTGCCCAACAAGTCGGAGATGGAAGGCCTGCTGATCGACATCAACCAGGCCGGACTGGGCCAGGGCCTGCAATTCGAGCTGTTCCGGCCCGGGGCCGAGGCCATGAAGGATTTCTACGCGGAGCTGCCGATCACGATCAGGGTGACCGGGAACTATCACGACCTCGGTGCGTTCGTGGGCGATGTCGCGAAGCTGCCGCGGATCGTCCTGCTCGGCGAGCTCGCGCTGGCGCCGAACAAGGACGGGCGCCTGATCATGGATGCGGTCGCCACCACCTACCGCTATCTCGATGAAGAGGAACTGGCGCGCCAGAAGCGCGAGAAGACGGCAAAGAAGGCCAAGTGAGCGGGCGATGAAGAAGACCGCGATCCTGTTGATGTCCGGCCTGCTCGCAGCCTGCGGTGGCGGGCAGCACGAGGACATCAAGGCCTGGATGAAGGCATCGACGCAGGGGCTGAAGGGGAAGGTGGCGCCGCTGCCCGAAGTCAAGCCCTTTGCCATGATCGCCTACGAGGCCGCCGCGCTCGCGAGTCCGTTCGAGGCCCGCCGGCTCGAACCGGCGAAGAAGGCGGGCGGCGGCGGCTCGCAGCCCGATCTCGATCGCAGGCGTGAGCCGCTCGAGGCCTTCCCGCTCGAATCCCTCAAGATGATCGGCTCGATCGCGCGGGGCAAGGTCGTCATCGCGATCGTCCAGGCCGATCGCAACGTCTATCACGTTCGGCCGGGCAACTATGTCGGCCAGAATTTCGGTCTCGTCACCGATGTCGGCGAGACCCAGCTCAAGCTCAAGGAACTCGTCCAGGATTCCAGCGGGGACTGGGTCGAGCGTGTGAGTTCCTTGCAGCTTCAGGAGAAGTAAGCGGAGGCGACCCGATGACCCGAATGACCAGAATGCTTCAGGCAGTGGCGATCGCCGTCTGCACGATCCTCGTCTCACCGGTCCGTGCCCAGGCCCCGGCCGCGAACAGCATCGACGCTCTGCAGGTCGGCAGGCACGCCGGCAGCGTCGTGCTCACGGTCACCTTCAAGCAGCCGCTTTCCGCACCTCCCGGCTCCTTCACCGTGGCCAATCCGCCGCGCATCGCGTTCGATTTCCCGGATACGGCGAATGCGCTCGGGCGCAATGCGCAGACCGTCAATGAGGGCGAACTGCGCAGCCTGAACATCGTCCAGGCGGGCAACCGCACGCGCCTCGTGCTCAACCTCGGGCGGATGCTCGCCTTCGAGAGCCACGCCGACGGCAAGGTGCTGTCGGTGACTCTCTCCGAGGCGCCGGCAGTCGCCGCCGGAGCTCCGGTGACCCGCTTCGCGGAGGCCACGCCGGGCGAGGTGCGCCACAGCATCCGCGGGATCAATTTCCGCCGCGGCAAGGCCGGGGAAGGGCGGGTCGTGGTCGATCTGGCCGACTCCGGCACGGGGATCGACATCCGGCAGCAGGGCCCGAACCTGGTGGTCGAGTTCATCGGTACCGAGGTTCCCGAAAACCTCCGGCGCAAGCTCGACGTGACCGACTTCGCCACGCCGGTGACCAGCGTCACTACCGTGGAGCACGGACAGAACGTGCGCATGACCATCACCCCGACCGGTCTGTGGGAACACAACGCCTATCAGAGCGAGAACGAGTTTGTGGTGGAGGTCAAGCGCATCGTCGAGGATCCCAACAAGCTGGTACAGGGCACGCGCGGGCGCTATCAGGGCGAGAAGCTGTCGCTCAACTTCCAGAACATCGACGTGCGGGCCGTGCTGCAGGTGATCGCCGACTTCACCAATTTCAACATCATTACCTCCGACACGGTGAGCGGCAACCTGACGCTGCGACTCAAGGACGTGCCGTGGGATCAGGCCCTCGACATCATCCTCCAGGCCAAGGGCCTGGACATGCGCAAGAACGGCAATGTCATCTGGATCGCACCGCGCGACGAGATCGCCGGGCGCGAGAAGCTCGAGCTCGAGTCCCGTGCCCAGATCACCGATCTGGAGGCGCTGCGCACCGAGAGTTTCCAGCTCAACTACCACCATGCCAAGGAGGTGTCCGCATTCCTGATGTCCAAGGGGCAGACGGTCCTTTCCAAGCGCGGCAGCGCGCTGTTCGACGACCGCAGCAACAAGCTGTTCGTGACCGATGTGGGGAGCCGGCTCGACGATGTGCGTCGCCTGATTCAGGAAATCGACATCGCGAAGCGCCAGGTCCTGATCGAGGCGCGGATCGTCCAGGCATCCGACACGTTCAGCAAGAATCTGGGCGTGCGCTTCGGCCTGAACGACATCACGCCGGGTGGCCATCGGTTGCTGGGCACCGACACGCGTTTCCTGGCGGGGGTCGCGCAACTGGGCGGGACGCTGGGTACGCTGGGCACGCAGCCGGGCGTGAGCCTGCCGTCCACCGCTGCCAGCCCGGGCCAGTTTTCCTTCACTCTGTTCAACAGTGCGGCGACCAAGTTCCTCAGCCTGGAAATCAGCGCTCTCGAATCCGACGGAAAAGGCAAGATCGTCGCCAGCCCGCGGGTGTTGACGGCCGACCAGGTCGAGGCGCTGATCGAGCAGGGCGAGGAGATCCCCTACCTGCAGGCGTCGAGCTCCGGCGCGACCAATGTCGCGTTCAAGAAAGTCGTCCTGTCGCTCAAGGTCAAGCCCTCGATCACGCCGGACGGACGGATCCTGATGGCAGTGGATGTCAACAAGGATCAGCCGAATACGCGCAATACCGGCGGCTTCGGGGTGGCGATCGATACGCGCCACGTCAAGACCGAGGTGCTGGTCGAGAACGGCGGTACGGTGGTGATCGGCGGAATCTTCGAGGAGACCGTCCAGAACGCCGTTGCCAAGGTGCCGCTGCTCGGCGATCTTCCGGTGCTGGGAGCGCTGTTCCGCAGGAAGGACGACACCGACAACAAGAGCGAGCTGCTGGTGTTCCTGACTCCGCGCATCGTCAGCGAGGCCGCGACGTTGCGATAAGGCGCGGCACCCTCGGAAAGGCCGGCCCTGCGCCGGCCTGTTGCGCTGCGGCGCCGAACGCCGGAAGGTTAGAATGCGTGCGTGAACGCATGCGGCAACATCTACCTGGTCGGCATGATGGGCGCGGGCAAGACCACCATCGGCAAGCGGCTTGCGCGCATGCTCGCCAGGGATTTCGTCGACCTCGATCAGGAGCTGGAGCGGCGCACCGGCGTGCGCATTCCGGTGATCTTCGAGATCGAGGGTGAGGGCGGCTTCCGCGGCCGCGAAGCGCGCCTGCTGCACGAGCTTGCCGGCGAGCGCGATCTGGTGGTGGCGACCGGTGGCGGAGTCGTGCTCGATCCGGCGAATCGCACCTGCCTCGTGCGCAGCGGGATCGTCGTCTATCTGTCGGTCGCCCCGGACGTGCTTTGCGAGCGCACCCGCCGCGACCGGAACCGGCCTCTGCTCCAGGTCGCCGACCCGAAGCGGCGAATCGAGGAGCTGCATCGGTCCGCGATCCGCTCTACCGTGAGGTCGCCGACATCGTCGTGGCGGGCACCCGCGCCGGGCCCGCGACGGTGGTGAGCCAGATCGAGAAGGAGATCAGGAGCCGATGCGAAGTGTGACGGTCGAGCTCGGCAGCCGGTCCTACCCGATCCACATCGGGCGCGGACTGCTCTCGCGCGCGGAGCTGCTCCTCGCGCGCATGTCCGTGCCGCGTGCGGTGGTGGTCAGCAACGAGGTGGTCGCGCCCCTATACCTGGATCGCCTGGTCACTGCGTTGCGGGGCGCAGGCGTCGACGTGAGCACGCTGGTGCTTCCCGACGGCGAAATCCACAAGGACCGGGCGAGCCTCGATGCGATCCATGACGCCCTGCTGGCCGGGTGCGCCGAACGCTCGACCACGCTGATCGCATTGGGAGGGGGAGTGACCGGGGATGTCGCCGGCTTCGCCGCGGCCACCTACCAGCGCGGCATGCCCTTCATCCAGGTGCCGACCACGCTGCTCGCGCAGGTCGACTCCTCGGTGGGCGGAAAGACCGGCATCAATCACCCGCTCGGCAAGAACATGATCGGTGCATTCCACCAGCCCCGGTTGGTGCTCGCCGACCTCGATACGCTCGATACCCTGCCCGAGCGCGAGCTGAAGGCGGGGCTGGCGGAGGTGATCAAGTACGGGCTGATCCGCGACCGGGAGTTCCTCGCCTGGCTGGAAGAAAACGTCGAGCGGCTCACTGCGCGCGAGGCCGAGGCACTCGCCTTCGCCATCGAGCGCTCGTGCATCGACAAGGCGCAAGTGGTGGCAGCCGACGAGACCGAGTCGGGCCTGCGCGCGATCCTCAATTTCGGCCACAGCTTCGGCCACGCGATCGAAGCCGGCGCGGGCTATGGGGTCTGGCTGCACGGCGAGGCGGTGGCCGCGGGGACGATGATGGCGGCGGAACTCTCGCACCGGATCGGCTGGCTGGATGCGGCGGATGTCGCGCGGATCGAGTCGCTGCTGGGGCGCGCCGGGCTTCCGGTGCGCGGTCCCGCGCTCGGTGTCGATCGCTACCTCGATCTGATGAGCCATGACAAGAAGATGGAGGCCGGACGGCTGCGGCTGGTTCTGCTGGCCCGGATCGGCGAAGCGCTCGTCCATGCCGGCGCGCCGGAGGCCGAAATCCGCGCGGCGATCGCCGCGCGCAGCGCCGACCATTCCCGTCAATGAAGGTTACGAGTTTCAAGTTCCAGGTTTCAAGTTCCGGGAACTCTACCCAAACCGCGGTACCTGAAACCTGAAACCGGCTTCTTGAGGATGAACGCACTTCAACCCTATGCGGCGAGCGAGGAGAACTCGCGTGGCCGCATCCATGCCGAGGAAGCCCCGGCCGAGCGCGGGCAGTTCCAGCGCGATCGCGACCGCATCGTCCATTGCACCGCTTTCCGGCGCCTCGAATACAAGACCCAGGTCTTCGTCAACCACGAGGGCGACCTGTTCCGAACGCGGTTGACCCACAGTCTGGAGGTCGCCCAGATCTCGCGCGGCGTCGCCCGCGCGCTCGGACTGAACGAGGATCTGGCCGAGGCGATCGCGCTCGCCCACGATCTCGGCCACACGCCTTTCGGCCACGCCGGGCAGGACGCGCTCGACGCGTGCATGCGCGCGCATGGCGGCTTCGAGCACAACCTCCAGTCGCTGCGCATCGTCGATGTGCTGGAGGAACGCTACGGTGCGTTCGACGGACTGAACCTGTGCTACGAGACGCGGGAAGGGATCCTCAAGCACTGCTCGGCGGCCAACGCGCGCGCACTCGGCGAGCTCGGGCGCCGTTTCCTGGAGAAGCGCCAGCCTTCCCTCGAAGCCCAGGTGTGCAACCTGGCCGACGAGATCGCCTACAACAACCACGACGTCGACGACGGCCTGCGGGCCGGGCTGATCACGGTCGAGGAACTGGAGACCGTGCCGGTCTTCGCACGCCATGTCGCCACCGTGCGCGCCGCCTTTCCCTCGATCGGGCAGAGGCGGCTGATCCACGAGACCGTCCGGCGCATGATCAATACCCTGGTGCTGGATCTCGTCGGGGAGACGCGGCGGCGCATCGGCCTCGCGCAACCCGACTCGCTCGAAGCGGTGCGCGGCTGCGCGCCGCTCGCAGCCTTCGGCGCGCAATTACGCGCGGAGCAGAACGTGCTGAAGGCATTCCTGAACGAGCACCTCTACCACCACTACCGCGTGCGCCGGATGACGGCCAAGGCCCGGCGCATCGTCGCCGAGCTGTTCGAGGCCTTCGCCGGCGATCCCCGCATGCTGCCGCGACAGTACCAGGAGCGCGCGCGTGAGGATTGCTTCCGCACCGTCGCCGACTACATCGCCGGCATGACGGACCGCTACGCGATCGCCGAACACCGCCGCCTGTTCGCGGTGGGCGAGATCTGACCGGTGGTCGATCGGCAGGCTCGTCCGAGCGAGGGCGCCGGGACGCCCGCGAGGCTCGCCTGGGCGCTCGCCGCGACCGCGGCGTTCGGCGTGGTGGAGCTGGCGGCGGGCTGGTGGGCGGGCTCGCTCGCACTGATGGGCGATGCCGGCCACATGGCCACCGACGCGGTGGCCCTGGGCATCGCCCTGCTCGCCGCGCGCATGGCCACCGCGCCGCCCTCCCGGCGGCACACCTACGGACTGGCCCGCGCGGAGTTCGTCGCCGCCTTCGTCAATGGGCTGACGATGCTCGCGTTGGTCGCCGGGCTCGCCGCCGCCGCGGTGCGGCGCCTGCACGATCCCACGCCGGTCGAGGGCGGTGCGGTCGCGGTGGTGGCCTTCATCGGCCTGCTGGTGAATCTCGCGGTGGCGGGTCTGCTGCATCAGCACGGGGAGGAAGGCGCCGATCTCAACCGCAAGGCGGCCCTGCTTCACGTGCTGGGGGATGCGCTGGGCTCGGTGGCTGCGCTCGCGGCCGGCGTGATCGTCGCCGTGACCGGCTGGCTGTGGGCCGACCCGGCGCTCTCGCTGGCGATCGGGGTGCTGATCCTGGTGTCGAGCCTGCGCCTGCTGCGCCAGGCCCTCCACGCCCTCATGGAGGGCGCGCCGCTGTCGCTGGACGTCGGCGAACTGGGACGCGCGCTGGCCGCGGTGCCGAACGTGCGCGGCGTCCATGACCTGCATGTCTGGTCGATCGCGAGCGCCCGCGTCGTGCTCACAGCGCACGTGGTCGTGGCCGAGCTCGGCCGCTGGGAGGACACCCGCGTGGCGCTGGAGGGCCTGTGCCGCGACCGCTTCGGCATCGGCCACACGACCTTCCAGCCCGAGACCGGTGTGCGCGCGATGACCTACGCGCCGCGTGCCCCGAACCCGGCGCAGCGCCCGGACGCTTGATGCTCCCGCCGGTTGCGGGTAAATTACGTCGCGCGCCCCGAGGGGTTGCCGGACAGGCCGGCGGGAGGTCTTGCCCCGCCGGCCTTTTTCCGCCGCCGCGCCAGGCGGCTCGCTTCGAGATTTCAGAGATGGCCGAATACGATTGCGTCCCCCGCGGACCCGGACTCTACGATCGCGCCGGCGAGCACGATGCCTGCGGGGTGGGGTTCGTCGCCCACATCAAGGGCGCGAAGAGCCACGGCATCATCGAGAACGGGCTGCTCATCCTGAAGAACCTCGACCATCGCGGCGCGGTCGGGGCCGACCGGCTGATGGGCGACGGCGCCGGCATCCTGATCCAGATTCCGGACGCCTGCTACCGGGAGGAGATGGCTGCGCTCGGCGTCCAGCTCCCGCCCGCGGGGGAGTATGGCGTGGGCATGGTGTTCCTGCCCAAGGAGCCGGCCTCCCGGCTCGCCTGCCAGGAAGAGATCGAGCGCGCGGTGCGCGCGCAGGGTCAGGTGCTGCTGGGCTGGCGCGACGTTCCGGTCGACGCGACGATGGAGATGTCGCCGGCGGTCAAGGCGCGCGAGCCCCTGATCCGGCAGGTGTTCATCGGCCGCGGCCGCGACATCATGACCACCGATGCGCTCGAGCGGCAGCTCTATATCATCCGCAAGCGCTCGGGCCACGCCATCCAGCGCCTGCACCTGAAGCACGGGCGCGAGTTCTACGTGCCCTCGATGTCGGCGCGCACCGTGGTCTACAAGGGCATGCTGCTCGCCCCCCAGGTCGGCGTGTATTACAAGGACCTGCAGGATGCGCGCTGCGTGTCCGCGCTCGCGCTCGTGCATCAGCGCTTTTCCACCAACACCTTCCCGACCTGGGATCTGGCGCACCCGTTCCGCTTCATCGCCCACAACGGCGAGATCAACACCCTGCGCGGCAACGTCAACTGGATCCGGGCGCGCCAGCAGGCGATCTCCACGCCGGTGCTGGGGCGCGACCTCGACCGGGTGTGGCCGCTGATCTACCCCGGCCAGTCGGATTCGGCCTCGTTCGACAACGCACTGGAACTGCTGTACATGGCCGGCTATCCGCTCGCGCATGCCGTGATGCTGATGATCCCGGAAGCGTGGGAGAAGCACACGCTGATGGACGAGAACCGGCGTGCCTTCTACGAATACCACGCGGCGATGATGGAGCCGTGGGACGGTCCCGCCGCGGTCGCCTTCACCGACGGGCGCCAGATCGGCGCGACGCTGGACCGCAACGGCCTGCGCCCGGCGCGCTACATCGTCACCGACGACGACCTCGTGATCATGGCCTCCGAAGTGGGCGTGCTGCCGGTGCCCGAGTCCAGGATCATCCGGAAGTGGCGGCTGCAGCCGGGACGCATGTTCCTGATCGACACCGAGCAGGGACGCATCATCGACGACAAGGAGCTGAAGGACGCGCTCGCCAACGCCAAGCCCTACCGCGAGTGGATCGATCGCATCCGCATCCGGCTCGACGATCTGCCTGCGCCCTGCGAGTGCGCCGAGTCGCCGAGGGAGTCGCTGCTCGACCGCCAGCAGGCGTTCGGCTACACGCAGGAGGACCTCAGGTTCCTGATGACGCCGATGGCTGCGAATGGCGAGGAGCCGGTCGGTTCGATGGGCAACGACTCGCCGCTCACGGTGCTCTGCGCGCGCCCGAAGCCCTTCTACAGCTACTTCCGCCAGCTCTTCGCGCAGGTGACCAACCCGGCGATCGACCCGATCCGCGAGGACCTGGTGATGTCGCTGGTGTCCTTCATCGGGCCGAAACCGAACCTGCTCGACGTCTCCAACATCAATCCGCCGATGCGGCTCGAAGTCACCCAGCCGGTGCTCTCGTGCGAGGAGATGGAGAAAATCCGGCACATCGAGAAATATACCGACGGCAAGTTCCGTTCGCACGAACTGGACATCTGCTACCCGGCGGCCTGGGCGAAGCAGGGCGTCGAGGCGAGGCTTGCTTCGCTGTGCGCCGAGGCGGAGGACGCGGTCAATTCGGGCGACAGCATCCTGGTGATCTCCGACCGGCGCATGGATCGCGACCGGGTGGCCATTCCGGCGCTGCTCGCGCTCTCGGCCATTCACCAGCACCTGGTCGACAAGGGCCTGCGCACCTCGGTCGGCCTGGTCGTCGAGACCGGGTCGGTGCGCGAGGTCCATCACTTCGCCCTGCTCGGCGGCTACGGCGCGGAAGCGGTGCATCCCTACCTCGCGCTCGAAACGGTGGCCGAGCTGGCGAGCTCGCTGCCGGTTCCGATCGACGCGAAGACCGCGGCCAAGAACTTCATCAAGGCCATCGACAAGGGCCTGATGAAGGTGATGTCCAAGATGGGCATCTCGACCTACATGTCCTATACGGGCGCGCAGATCTTCGAGGCGGTTGGACTGCAGCAGGCGTTCATCGACAAGTACTTCGCGGGCACCGCCAGCCAGATCGAGGGCATCGGCGTGTTCGAGGTCGCCGAGGAGGCGATGCGCGTGCACGCCCAGGCGTTCGGTGCCGATCCGGTGCTGGCCGGGATGCTCGATGCCGGCGGCGAATATGCGTGGCGGGTGCGCGGCGAGGAACACATGTGGACGCCGGATGCGATCGCCAGACTCCAGCACGCGACCCGCCTGAACAACGCGCAGACCTACCGCGAATATGCGAAGATCATCAACGATCAGAGCGCGCGGC
>Ga0100382_1002372_pt1 | contig 11324 bp, 10 predicted proteins | sample CryGeymeta201506_FD_81566 | JGI IMG/M metagenome (GOLD analysis project Ga0100382, IMG submission 81566) | Groundwater microbial communities from Crystal Geyser aquifers in Utah, USA - Crystal Geyser metaG 2015-06 | ecosystem: Environmental > Aquatic > Deep subsurface > Groundwater | place: USA...
CCCCTCTTTGAAAACTTGTCCTCGAATGATTTTATCGGGGAAGAGGGGCGAGGGGAGATTTTACAATCCATGTCAATTCTATTACGAGACCCTTGATACTCCCGATCGGAGGGTTGTATCCATGTCCTACAAGGTCAAGCTGAACGTTTTTGAAGGCCCGTTGGACCTTCTGCTCTACCTGATACAGAAGCACGAAATCGATATCTACGATATCCCTATCGCGCTGATTACACGGGAATACCTGGAATATCTCGACCTGATGAAGACATTGAACCTGGATGTCGCGGGGGAGTTTCTTGTCATGGCCGCCACACTGACACAAATCAAGTCCAGGATGCTCCTTCCTCCTGAAGAGACCGATGAGGAGGAGGAGGGAGGGGTAGATCCGCGCCAGGAACTGATCGAGCGCCTCCTGGAATATAAGAAATACAAGGAGGCGGCCCATTCGCTGAAAGACCAGGAGAATCTCTGGATCGATTCCTATGCATTCGGTTCGGCGGATCATGCCAAAGAGGAGCGGGAAGTGGTCCTGATCAACCTGAACCTCATGGACCTGATCGAGGCATTCCGGAACGTTCTGAATAAGGCCTCGACCGACGACGTACACGAGATCACGGTTGATGCCATGACCATCAAGGAGAAGATCTCATGGATCATGGAGACCCTGGAGTATCGTGAAAGCATCCGTTTCGAGGACCTGTTCCATGAAACCCCCACCCGGCATGAGATCATCCTCACCTTTCTCGCCCTCCTTGAGATCATCCGCCTGCGCCTGGTCCGGATCGAACAGACCGACCGGTTCGGGCCCATCCGGATCCAGAAGGCCGTGAACGAGCAGGAGAAACCGCCGAAAGACGGGCCCCCTTCTTTTGCAGAAGAATCTGAATCCCTATCGGAGGAAACATGAACGAGACTGAATTGATCCGGGTCATTGAAGGGCTGATCTTCGCCTCGGAAACGCCCATCTCCCTGGAACAACTTCATGAGATCCTTGAACCCGAAGGCCTGGACAAACAGGCGGTCAGGAAGGCCGTCGCCGATCTCGCAAGATCCCTGGAAGAAGGGAACAGGGCCGTTCAAGTGATCGAGGCCGCGGGCGGATACCGCCTGCTCACACGCAAAGACCTCGTGGTCTGGATCAAGAAGCTCCGCCGTCCGAAAAAGGTCCGGCTTTCTCCGGCTTCGCTTGAAGTCCTGGCGATCATCGCCTACAAGCAGCCGGTCACAACCCCGGAGATCGAGTCGATCCGAGGGGTCAATTCATCCGGAGTCATCAAGACCCTGCTCGACAGGAATCTGATCAAAATTACAGGACGGATGGATGCGGTCGGCAATCCCATCATGTATGCCACGACCAGGGAGTTCCTGGAATACTTCGGGCTCCGATCCCTCAAGGACCTCCCGACCCTCAAGGAGTTTCAGGAGATCCTCGAGGAGCACGAGGAAAACATGCCTCCGGAACCGGAAGATGCAAGCGCCGTCTCTCCCTCTCCGGACGGAACCTCGGCTGAGGGGGGTCCGGGAGGTCAAGACGTGTCGGAAGATCAGGAAATTCCGGAGGATAACGGCATCACTTACGAGCAGAACATCAAGGATGCAGAGGACTTTGCGGAAGATCATCAGGAAGATATTTTATAGCAGGATCTTTTTAACCTTGCATTGGTGCTTGAGCACAACCAGACTGTTGTTCAGGCGCTGCAACCGCATGTTGCGCTGCCGCACGGCATGATGATCCCTGGGGTCAGGGCTTTCGGCCCGTACCAGCTTCTGCACCTTGATGAGATTGTGGTAGAGTTCTTTGTAGTCCGATTCCACAAATTTTTTGAGGAAGATCGGCGTGACGAAAACATATCCTTCTGCGACATCTTTTGCCACAGCCAGTGGATTGCCCTGAATGAAGGCCATGTTGATGCTTTCTGCAATAACGTTATAGGATCCTATTTATCATAACACCAAATGAATACTGAAGTCAAAAAAGAGATGACCAAAAACATGATCCGTCTCCAGAAAGCCATTGCCGATGCCGGAGTTGCATCCAGAAGGGAGGCTGAAGAGATGATCAGGCAAGGCCTGGTCACGGTCAACGGTCAGGTGATCACCCATCTCGGGACACAGGTCGACCCGGAACACTGTCATATCAAGGTTCGCGGCAAGCTCATCCAATCACAGCAGAAAAAAGTCTACCTGGCCCTGAACAAACCGATCGGATATGTCACCACCCTCAAGGATCCGCAAAACCGCTCCACGATCATGGAATTGATCCGAGGGGGGATCAAAGCGCGCCTCTTCCCGGTGGGCCGTCTCGACTGCAACTCTGAAGGATTGATCATCCTCACCAATGACGGTGAACTCGCCAATGAGATCATGCACCCCAGGCGCCGCATGCCCAAGACCTACCTGGTCAAGGTGAAAGGAAAGCTGACCCCCTCAAAACTCGATAAACTGAAACGGGGGGTCCATCTCCCCGACGGGCTTACCGCTCCGGCCGTGATACGGAACGTCCGGCCTCTTCCTGTCAATACCTTCCTGGAGATCACCATCCATGAAGGGAGAAAGAGGGAGATCCGACGCATGTTTGATAAAATCGGGCATTCAGTCCTCAAACTCAAAAGGATCCGCATCGGCCCGGTCTCCCTGGGCGGCCTTCCCCTCGGGAAATTCAGAAAACTCAATTCCGATGAGATCAAACGACTGACCACATGGGGCGTCAAAGAGAAGAAAAACTGAAAAATCAGCTTTTCTTTACAATTTATCCTTGATTTTGTTCCTCTTAATATATACATTTTAATATTTAAATTTATTGATGACTCGTCTTAAGAATAGAGCGTTTCAATATAAATCTGAGGGGGGCTTTTTATGAATTCTGCAGGCCGCATCGATCGAAGACTTCTTGTCCTGACTATCTTTCTTTCACTCTTGATGATCATGGGATGCTCTAAAGGGAAGAAACAGGCCGAAGGTGAAGCCGGACGAAACATCCGGGGGACATGGTCCGGCACCGCCCAGCAGACCGGCAGCCCCAACCCGACCTTTTCGTTGAAACTGAACACCAAAGAGGGCGGCGAAGTCTGGGGGACGATCACCTCCATGGATGGGACTTTCGAAGAAGCGATCATTTCAGGAGGAAAGTTCGTCGACAACAATGTGACCTTCTCCGCCACGTCCAACGGAAGCAATTTCAGGAACGGCCATATTTTTTCCTTCGAAGCAAAAGTACAGGGAGACCGGATGGAAGGCGTCTGGACAGACATTCTGGAGAGAAGCAGAGGCCCCTTCACGGTGATTCGGGAAAAGGCCCCGGTGAAAGCAGAAGAGGGAAAGGGTTCTTCCTCTGACAAACCTCAGAAGCGATAATCCTGCTGGAGGATACAAGAGTCCAAGGAGTTAAGGGGTTAAGGGGTCAAGGGGTCAAGGGGTCAAGGGCTCAAGGGCTCAAGGGGTCAAGTGAAGTGCAAAAGACATAAGGGGCCGAGGGTCCTAGGGTTCAAGGGTTCCAGTGTTTTTCTCTGGGGATTTTGCTTGCGTTTCAGTATTTCACTTGACCCCTTGAACCCTGGAATCCTCGAACCCTTTTTACCCGCTATATGGGAGAAGAACCAAAGATGTTCACGGTGTAAGCCGCTCCATCATCCTCGGGAAGGGGATGGTTTCCCGCACATGCTTCAAGCCGCAGATCCATGCCACGGCCCGCTCAATCCCCATCCCGAAGCCGGCGTGGGGCACAGAACCGTACCTGCGTAGATCCAGATACCAGCCGAAAACCTCCGGAGAGAGACCGTGATGCAGGATCTTCTCTTTGAGCGTCTCGTAGTCATCCTCACGCTGGCCGCCTCCGATGATCTCCCCGTAACCTTCCGGGGCCAGCATGTCCACACAGAGCGCCGCCTCCGGATGGCCCGGATCGGTCTTCATGTAAAAGGCCTTGCACTTCACCGGATACCGGTGGATCATGACCGGCCGGTCGAACTCATCCGAGATCAGCGTCTCCTCGTCTCCCCCCAGGTCCTCCCCCCATGGCGTGTTGTTCCCTTTCCGACGAAGGATTTCGATGGCCTCCGAATAGGTGATCCTCGGGAAAGGCCGCTTGGCTCTCTTCAGAGGTTCGATGTCCCGCTCGATGATTTTCAACTCAGGGAGTCTGTTTTCCAGCACCCGCTGAATCACGAACTCCACGAACTCCTCGGCCAGATCCATATCCTGGTTCAGGTCGCAATAGGCCATCTCAGGCTCCACCATCCAGAACTCGGTCAGGTGGCGCCGGGTCTTGGACTTCTCCGCCCGGAACGTGGGACCGAAACAGTAGACCTTGCCGAAAGCCATGGCCCCGGCTTCGTTGTAGAGCTGCCCGCTCTGCGTCAGGTAGGCCTGGGTCTCAAAATATTCGGTGCTGAAAAGGGTCGTGGTCCCCTCACAGGCGTTGGGGGTAAAAATCGGAGCGTCCAGAAGGGTGAATCCCTTGCCGTCAAAGAAATCGCGTACCGCCCGGATCACTTCATGACGGATCCGGAGGATGGCGTGCTGGCGGGAGGAGCGGAGCCAGAGGTGCCGGTGATCCATGAGAAAGGCGACGCCGTGCTCCTTGGGCGTGATCGGGTAGTCAAGGGCCTCATGCACCAGCGACAGATCAGTAACGCCCAGCTCATACCCGAGGGGTGATCTCTCATCCCTCTTGACCCTGCCGCGGACTTCTATGGCTGATTCCTGAGAAATCCTATCGGCCAGATCAAAAAGCTCCGGAGAGACGTCCCCCTTGAAAACCACGCATTGAATGATCCCTGTTCCGTCCCGGACCTGAAGAAAATGGAGTTTGCCGCTGGAGCGCCTGTTGTAGAGCCATCCCTGGAGCAGAACTTCTTTGCCTTCATATTTGGAGATATCTTCAATCCACACGCGGTCAGTCATGCACCCTCCTTGATAAGCTTTGATCCGCTGACCATCCTTGCAGATTTTCCGGAGAATGTCAATACGGGGTATGGGAGATTGTCAACCTCACTGCCGACGCCCACCCGATACATCTGCACCTCGGTCAGGATAAGCATGTCAAAGTCTTCCGACCGTCTGGAATCCATCCCGCATCGAGAAGGCCCCCGACCTTCCGGGCACTCCAGAGGGGCCCGTGGTGCAGTCCGACGATAACCACATCGATGGTGAATAGCTGGTTCGGGCATTTCCTATTGACGCTGTCATCCTTGGTGGTATATCTTGAGTGGCAATTTTACCTGAAGAAAAGAAACCACCAGATCTCACAAAGAAAGGAAAAGTCATCAACCTCCGGCAAAACCGGAGGCTTGACGTTTGCCGGCCCCTCAAAGGGGCCTATTCGCAAACGGTTAAAAACACCCTCCCCGGAGTCCCCTCCCATCAAGGGCTGGGAGGCCGCTGGCAGTTCCCTCGCCCCTTGTGGGAGAGGGCAAGGGTGAGGGGTAAAGCATTTTCGGTTAACTGCATACTCCCGGAATTGTCAAACTCTTGGAGTCCCCCGGCACAGCCGGGGGTTTGCCCTTATTTAATCAGACAAGATGCCTTCAGAATTGTCCCGCAGGAGGAGAAATCCGTTTCATGCCCAACACAGCCGGCGGCGTTTTAAAAATGACCAGCAAGGGAGGCGGCGTGCTGCGCGACCCCTTGTTTTCCTTTCGGAAAAGGCCCAATGATGTCGCTGTTCCGTCCAGACTCATTCGGGAGTATGGCCTCGTTGAGGGGGCTGCCGTCACCGGCTCCATCAGGAAGGGACCGAACGGGCCTGAACTCTCCTCGGTAGAGTCGGTCTGCGGCCTCACGCCCGATGCCTTTTGCGGCCGAAGGCCTTTTAAAATCCTTACAGCCATCGACCCTTGTGAACGGTTCCACCTGGCCGCATCGGGTGAGACGAGCATGCGTATTGTCGATCTTGTAGCGCCGATCGGCAAGGGCACACGGGGCCTGATTGTCTCTCCGCCCAAGGCCGGCAAGACCATGCTCCTGAAGCAGATGGCCAATGCCATCCATGCGGACGACCCCGGGACCCGGATCATCTTTCTGTTGCTCGATGAACGGCCTGAAGAAGTCACCGACTTTCAACGTTCCGTGGAAGCGGAGGTCCTCTCAAGCAGCAGCGATCAGAGCATGCAGGAGCACGTGGATCTGGCCGAATTGACACTCGCACATATCCGTACCGATCTTGAGTGCGGCCGTAATGTGGTGGTCCTGGTCGACAGCCTCACACGCATGGGGAGGGCTTTTAACGTTAAAGGTTCCAACTCGGGACGGACCCTTTCAGGCGGCCTGGGGGCAGGGGCGCTGGAGATTCCGCGCCGCTTTTTTGGCCTTGCGAGAAACATCGAGGGCGGCGGCTCCGTGACCATTATCGCCACGGCCCTGGTTGATACCGGCTCCCTCATGGACCAGTTGATCTTCGAAGAGTTCAAGGGGACCGGCAACAGCGAGATCGTCCTGGAGCGCTCCCTAGCTGAAGCCCATATCTTTCCGGCCATCAACATTCGCTCCAGCAGCACCCGGAAGGAAGAGCGGCTGTACAGTGAGGATGAGAGCCGGCGCATCTCAACGCTCCGCCGGGCACTGGCGGACCTGAAACCCGACGAAGCCATGGAAACGCTTCTGAGGCTGATCGATAAGCATCCAACCAACGAGGATCTCCTGATGAGCATTCCCATGGGCCGCTGAGGGAACAGGTATCTTAAACATCCGGGCAGGCCTGACTCTCATGGTGTACACGGTTCAGTACCGGTTATATGATTCTGCTTGACCTTTTGAGGTTTTATCATTAAATTGTATCATTGAATGACAGGCTATTTTATAAACTATTTTTGAAGGAGGACAACAGTATGAAGAAGCTCATGGTCGTATGGATGGTTCTTCTCAGCTTCGTGCTCATGGCAGGAACGGCTTTTGCCGGGCAGGCACACAACAATTGCGGCTGCGGCCTCGGCACTGTGCTCTGGGCGGGCAATTCGGACAATTCCGTAGTTTCCCAAACTCTTCAGGCTACAACCAACGGAACGTTTGCCAATCAGCTTTTCGGCATTACCTCAGGCACACTGGAGTGCGAGCAGCCATCCAAGATTGCCGCCAGTGAGCGCCTCATGGAGTTCGCTTCAAGGAACACGGATAACCTGGCCAAGGACATCGCCAAAGGACAAGGCGAGTCTTTGGATACCCTGGCGGAGCTGATGGAGATCCCGGAGTCCGCCCGGCCCGAGTTTGCCTCTAAGCTTCAGAGTCATTTCGGAAACATCTTTGTAACGGGCGCCGAAAATGCAGCGACGATCCTGGATAGAATTGCCGTCGCAATTAATTAATGATCCTCGTTCATTCACAATCTTTAAATCTAAACCGAAAGGCGGGGCACAGAAGGTTATACCTTCAGTGTCCCGCCTTTTTCATGTTTCTGCTCATGACTCTGATCGCTCCCTGCCTTGCCGATGCTGCTCCGGAAGACCCATATCTTTCTAAACTGATTGCCGGAGCAGAGCAAAGAGAACTTTACCGTCAGCGGAACTGGCATATCCTCCTCCATTACAAGCCCTCACTCCATGGTGTCACCAGCTTGATCGACGACCCCAAATTTTTTCTGGCTGAAGATGGGAAGCACAATCCGGAGGCCGAACTCATCGCGACACTTCGAGCCCTTTTTCAGCCCGGACCGGAGAATGATGAACATCCCCGCTGCCGCTTTGTCGCACGCTTTGATTGGCTCAAACAAGAGCTTGAAATCGACGAGAACAGGCTTCCGGCCATATCCTGCAATGAATTTCAGCGCGCCCTGAACAAGGTTCAGCCCAGATCCGCTGTTCTGATTTTTCCGACGACTCACGTCAACAGCCCCGCCTCGATGTTCGGCCATACCCTGATCAGCATTCAGGGCCCCTATGAAAGCAAACTCCTCTCTTACGCTGTGAATTACTCGGCCGTTACCGATGAGACCAACGGCTTCGCTTACGCTATCAAGGGGATCCTGGGGGTTTACCGAGGGTATTTTTCCATACTCCCCTATTACGAAAAGCTGAAGGAGTACAGTGACCTGAAACGCCGGGATGTCTGGGAGTATGACCTGAATCTGAGCGAAGAAGAAACCATGCGGATGTTCCTGCACATCTGGGAATTGCGGGACATCTATTCCGACTACTTCTTCTTTGATGAAAACTGCTCCTATAACCTGTTGTTTCTCCTGGAGGCGGCCCGTCCCGAGCTGAACCTGACCGATCCGTGCCGGCCCTGGGTCATTCCCATTGACACGGTCCGGATGATCCGGGACAGCGGACTGTTCAAAGAGGCTTTTTATCGCCCATCCAAGGCCACACGGATCAGCCATATCGCATCGCAGATGAACGATGCTGAACAGAAAGCCGCTGTAGAGGTCATCAGGGGTGAAAGAGCGCCGGAAGATCTGACGCAGAAGAATCTCACCAGAGACGGAGAGATTCGGATTCTCGATCTTTCCGCGGAAACCATTGAGTTCCGGTATTTTGAAAAGGAATTGACCCAGGAGGAATACCGGCGCCGGTATCTGGCCCTGCTCAACGCCCGCAGCCGGCTCGGACAACCCGGCAAGGCAAGTCCGGAAATTCCGACGCCCATCCGCCCCGACCTGGGGCACGGCTCCAACCGCCTTGGCGTGGGAGCGGGGTTTTGGAAAAAAAACTTCTTCCAGCAGGTAAGTATCCGCCCGGCTTATCATAATCTTCTGGACGCCGATCAGGGATACCTGGCCGGTTCTCAGATCGACTTCGGCAATCTGGTTTTGCGTTACTATCCGAACGCGGGGAAGTCCGAACTTCATGCCCTGGACCTGATCAATATCTTCTCCATTTCACCGCGTGACCGCTTCTTCAAGCCGAAATCCTGGAAGGTGGATACCGGGTTTTTTCAAACGACCTTCGGCGACGGCAGCGATCACCTCGCCTACCGGCTCAACTCGGGAAGAGGTTTTGCCTATAAACGAATGGACGGGCTCTTCTATTCCATGCTTGAAGCAGACTTACTGGTCAGCGGGCGTTTCCGGCATCATTACGCCCTGGGACTTGGGGGATCGGCAGGCTGGCTCAAGAACATGACCGAATCGTGGAAGGTTTATCTCCGGGCAAGCAAGTTCTATTACGAACTGGGCGATGACCATCAAGGCCTTGAAGGATCTCTCGGGCAGAGTTTCAGGATCACCGCCGATAACTCCATCACCCTCGAGCTGTCACGGCACAAAGAATTCGGAAACTACTATTCCGAGGCCGTGCTCAACTGGAATTATTATTGGTAAAAAACCGGAAAGTGTCCGAACGGCACATTCCTGTTCACTATCTTTTATTTCTTCAGCGAAAAAATTCCCTTGAGGATCAGGAGGATCCACGGCGCTCCGTGCATGAACAAGTCGAACCAGCCCAGGGGACGGACCATGAGAAAACAAATCCCCTTTATCTCCCTGCAGACTGGGCGTCCACTTCCCGCCAGTAATGCCGGATCTCCTTGTCATTTCAACAGATCTTCGATCTGATGGTCCAGTACTTCCAGTACGGCACTGCCTGGATCGTGACCTTGTCTTTCTTGAGAGCTGTTTCCGTGCCGAGGGTGATGAGTACCGCATTCCGGAGATTGTTTCTTTCCAGGAATTTGAACAGGGTCTTGACGTCGTCTTTGTCTATCTTCTCCTTTATCTTTACCTCAACGGGGATGACAGGACCGTTCCCGGCATAGATGATATCAATCTCTTCTTTCTGCGGGGTTTTCAGGAAAAACTTTGCATCAAGGCTGTTTACAAAAAACTGCTCGAGGACAGCCGGCAAACCTGCCTGGGGGTTCAGGGCCAGGGTGAAGGCCGTGCTGCAGAGATAGAGTTTCTTGACCTTCTTTTCACTCGTGAGAAGATTTCTGGAATAATTGTAGAGCCTTTGCAGGAAGAGGGCATATTCAAGATAGGCTATGTAGTTGGAAATAGTTCTCTGGTCGACCTTCAGGTCATTGCTCAAGTTTTTGTAGTCGAGGTAAAATCCCGGCCGTGAAGCGGTAATGCTCAACAGCTTCATAAGAAGCTCAGGCAGATCGAGCTTGAAGACCTGCGGTATGTCCACAAAGACAACGCGCTCAAGCAGGCTCTCTTTAAAATATTTTCTGAGCATGGGGCCGTCCAAGTCCATGGCCTCGATAAAACCTCCTGTCTTAAGATACTCGGCCGTGTGCTTCTTTAAATCCTGCTCAAAAATCTTTTCCCTGTCCGGGTCTATCTTAATGCCTTTGAAAGCGAGATACTCTTCAAAGTCCAGAGGCTTGATGGTGAAGTCGAAGAACCTCCCTGCAAGGCTTTCCCGCGTCCCCCGCCACATGGTGATCTGTGCGGAGCCTGTCAGAAAGATTTTGAGTTTCGGGTTCGCGTCATAGAGGAGCTTCACCTTTGACGGCCAGCCCTGCAATTTCTGTATTTCATCGAGGAACAGGAAGACCTTCTTTTTGGAAACAGCCTCACGGAGGACGTCTGTCTCGTACTGTTTGATCAGCTCGTCCAGATCATACTTCATTTCGTCGAAGGAGAAATAGAAGACGGTATACGGATCCACCCCTTTGCCGAGGAGTTCATCAATTATCTGATACATCAGGGTTGTCTTTCCAACCCTTCTTAATCCGGTAAACAGCACAATCTGGCGCTTGCCCACATACTTCACAATCTCATCAAATATTTTTCTTTTTCTCCCGGTAAGCTCCGGAGATACCTTTCCGTCCTTCCACCAGGGGTTAAAGACCTGCAATTCCATTATCTCTCCAATGTAATTAGAATTTAATTTGAGTTACATTATAGTGATCTTATCCGTGAATAGCAAGCATGAACTTTATGACTACATGAAATCAGGGAAGCGTAGTGGCTGATCTTCCTGCGGCATCATTGGTTGGGTCTGGGCGTTCACGGAGATATAGTAGTGGGCGACTTGGGTTACCTCATGCCAATCCAGTCGGGCGGGGTCCTGGATTGGTTCCTGGGGTTAGGGTCCGGTTGCCTCACCGATACCCTTCACTTCTATGAGTCGCAGTTCACTGGAATCCAGGTCACACTCGTAAAACCAGCCTGCCCCCCTTTTCCCTCCTCAGTATTTCAAAAAGGAATTTACCCAGGAGGAATACCAGCACCGGTACATCGCTCTGCTCAATAGCCGGAGCCTCCTCGGTCAACCCGGCGAGGCAGATCCGGAAATACCGACGCCCATCCGTCCCGACCTGGGGCATGGCTCCAACCGCCTTGCTGTGGGAGCAGGGTTTTGGAAAAAAAACTTCTTCCAGCAGGTAAGTATCCGCCCGGCTTATCATAATCTTCTGGACGCCGATCAGGGATACCTGGCCGGTTCTCA
>Ga0100382_1002387_pt1 | contig 11276 bp, 11 predicted proteins | sample CryGeymeta201506_FD_81566 | JGI IMG/M metagenome (GOLD analysis project Ga0100382, IMG submission 81566) | Groundwater microbial communities from Crystal Geyser aquifers in Utah, USA - Crystal Geyser metaG 2015-06 | ecosystem: Environmental > Aquatic > Deep subsurface > Groundwater | place: USA...
GCCCTGCGAGCAAACCACGCGCTGAAAGCGCGCGCCGGCCCTCAGCCGGCGGTGAGGGGGAGGCCGAGCTGTGCGAGGCCGATGCGGGGGAGCTTTCGCTCCCCCGCCAGCAAGAACAGCCCGGTGCGGGGGAGCTTTCGCTCGCCCGCGAGCAAGAACTGCGACGACGGCAACCCCTGCACCTCGGACTCATGCTCCGCCAGCGGCACGTGCTCGCACACGGCCTTCACCGGGTCGTGTCCCGGCGGCACGTGCTACTCGGGTGCCTGCTGCACGGGTTGCTGGGGCGCCCGGATCTGCTTGGCCGGAACCGCTCGCTTCGCCGACGGAACGGACGGCGAAAGCTGCGTCAGCTCCGGAAGCGGCAACGTGTTCGGCCTGGGGGTCTGCACCGCCGACTGCACGCCCGCCTGCCTCTGATCAGAAGCCGAAGTCGTCGGCCAGGGGCACGGCCACGGTGACCTGCATGGTCGTGGCCTGCATGGTCGTGGCCTGCATGGTCGTGGCCTGCATGGTCGTGGCCTGCATGGTCGACGAGTGCATGGTCGACGACTGCATCGTGCTCGTGTGCATGGTCGTGGCCTGCATGGTCGGCGCTTCCGTCGCGGTGGCCACGGTGGCGTGATGCGTGGGGCTCGCGTTCGGACGATGCTCGGGCGTCGGGCCCGGTCGCGCCGTCTGCGCGGGGAGGTCGCGGCGACACGCCCCCCCGCCCGCGAGCACGTGATCGGCGGCAAGCGCCCCCGGAGTGCTCGGGACTACGGCCGTGGCCGGCGGGGTAGCTGCGCGCGGCCGTGGCGTTGGTGAGCTCGCCACCGGATCCAGCGGGACGTTCCGCGGAGCCAGGGGTACGGCCACGCTGCTCGACGATGGATTCGAAGGACTCATGGCGAAGTACCCGCCCACGCCAACCAGCAGCAGCGCGGCCAGCGCCGCCACGATCAGGAGTGGCCTGCCGCTGCTCGCGTTCGCGGCCACGATGGACCCGGTCTGGGGCGTGGTGTTCGGGTTGGCGCCAGTCCCAGACCCAGACGCATCGGCGGCGTCGACGGCGCTCGGGGTGAGGCCCGCCGAGTCGTCCGATCCCTCGAGGTACTCGAAGACCTGCGAGGCGCTGATCGTCATGGTGCGCAGAGGCTCGGGCTCCACATCGTCGGCGGTGGGAATCCGCGAGGGCAGGTGCATGCTCGAGGGCAAGTTCGCCCGCGCTCTGTCCAGCTCCTGCGTGCACGCCGCCCGGATCAGATCCGAGAGGTGCGAGGCGTCAACGGCCAGAGCCTGGGGCATGGCACCGGCCAAGGCGCGACGGAAGTCCTGCGCCGACGCGTAGCGCTTGTCGACGTCCAGCTCGAGGGCTCGCATCACCACGGCGTCCAGCTCCGGCCCGATGGCGGGGTTGAGCTGGCTCGGCGCGATCGGCTCGGGGTTGCGCACCAGATCGAGCAAGGCGAAGTCGTTCGGCGCGTTGAAGCGCTTACGCATCGTGAGCATCTCCCACAGCACGATGCCGAGGGCGTACACGTCGGTGCGACGATCGACCTCGGCGCCGCGGGCCTGCTCCGGCGCCATGTAGCGGATCTTGCCCTTGAGCGAGGCGCCCGTGGTCTGCTGCATGCGGCTGCGCGCCTTGGCCACGCCGAAGTCGATCAGCTTCACGTGGCCTTCCCAGGCCAGGAGCACGTTCTGCGGGCTGACGTCCCGATGCACCACGCCCTCGAGCTTGCCCGTCTCGTCCTTCAGCTCGTGCGCGGCGTGCAATCCGTCGGCGACTTGAATTGCCACGTGGGCGGCCAGCTCCGGGGTCAGACGGCGGCCCATGCGACTCAGGCGCCGCATCAGCGTGACCAGCGCCACGCCGCTGACGTACTCCATGACCAGGAAGTGCTGGCCGTCGAGCTCACGCAGCTCCTCGATGTGCACCACGTTCGGGTGGTGGATGCGCGCCGAGAGCAGCGCCTCGTCCAGGAACATGCGGACGAAGATCCGATCTTCGGCCAGATGCTCGTGCACCACCTTGATCGCGACGTGCTGGCGGAAGCCCGCGGCTCCCCCGCGCCTCCCGAGGTAGAGCGTGGCCATGCCGCCCGCGCTCAGCTTCGACAGGATCTCGTACCCACCGACGGTGTCTCCGACCCGAATCACGGAGCCCATGCTAGCAGCAAACCCGCGCACGAGGGCGAGAGCGTTCCCTGGGGGCTGTCCCGTACGCCCGTCGTGCCTGGGTTTGAGTCCCTGTCGCTGCGTCCGCGACTTGGGGTATGATGCGCATGTCTGCGCTGCCGAGAAGCGAGGACGGAGGACCATGACGAGACGGGATCAGACGCTCGAGGTCATGCTTGGCCAGCCTCATCGCGAAGCGCCGGACGCGTCGCGTACGCCCACGATTCACGGCATGTCCGACATCGGCTGCCTGCGCTCCAACAATCAGGATCAGTTCCTGGTGGCGCGCCTGGAACGATCCGTCGTGCTCGAGCAGTCGGGCTTCCCGGTCGAGGACGGCACGCGCCTCTCCCAGACCTCGCCCCATATGTTCATGGTGGCGGACGGAATGGGCGGCCACGAGGGCGGCGACGTAGCGAGCGCCGTGACCATCGACGCCATGGCCCACTACGCCTTCACCACCATGCCGTGGCTCGACGCGGACGACGAGCAGGCCGCGCAGGATCTGGTGGACGGACTCGCCGCCGCCGTGGGTCAGGCCCAGGAGCGCATGCTGCGCATCGCCGCGCGCAAGCACATCGACGAGCGCCTCGGCAGCACCCTGACCATGGCCTACGCCGTCTGGCCGCGCCTCTTCCTCTTCCACGTCGGCGACAGCAGGGCCTACCTCTACCGCGACGGCGAGCTGACGCGGCTGACGCGGGATCACAACCTCGCCGAGGAGATGGTCGAGCGGCAAGTGATGACCGCCGAGGAGGCCCGAGGCTCACGCTTCAGCAGCATGTTGACCAACGCGCTGGGTGGCGGGACGGGCAGCGTCCACGTCGAGCTGCATCGCGTGGATCTGCGCGCGCAAGATCTCATCCTCCTGTGCAGCGACGGCCTCCACGGTGAGGTCACGGACGGCGACATCGCCAAGAAGCTCTGCTTCGTCACCAACACGCAGCTGGTGCGACCCTGCGTCCAGAGCCTGGTCGACGCCGCGCGCCGCGCCGGGGGCCGAGACAACATCACGGCCGTGCTCGCCCGCTTTTAGCTGTCGCGGGGGCGCTGTTGGGGTGTGAGGCAAGGGCGGGCGTCCGCGCTCACTTCTGACTACACTCTGCCCCATGCTTTTTGGAACCAGACTCGACGAACGGGCGCAGCGCATCGTGGACACGGCGGTCACCTTGGCCGAACGTGACGGATTCGCCGCCGTGCGCCTGCGCGACGTGGCGGCCCAGGCGCAGGTGGCCCTCGGGACCGTGTACAAACGCTTCAGCAGCAAGGAGGAGATCCTGCTCGCGGCGCTGGGGGGTGAGGCCGAGCGACTCGGGCAGCGCCTGAGCGCGCGCGCGGGAGAGGGCGCGACTCCGGCCGAGCGGGTGCAGATCTTCTTCCGCACGGCCACGGACGTGCTGCTCGAGCGGCCCAAGCTCACCCGCGCGCTGGTTCGCGCCATGGTCACCGCGGGCCGTGAGGTGCACTCGCGGGTCATCTCCTTCCACGCCCTGACCACGATGATGATCGTCGCCGCCATCCGCGGCACCCGGCCGGACGAGCCCCAGGAGTGGGGCGGAGACTCCGACGCCGAGGAGCGCATGCTCGCGCGCCTGCTCCAGCACGTCTGGTTCGCGTCCTTGGTCGGCTGGTCCAGCCACATCCACGAGGCCGACCAGGTCTACATGGACATCGAGGCCGCCGTGACGCGTCTGCTCCGTTGAGCTCGCGCAGGTGAGTCCACGCATGCCGTGAAACTCCCTTTTTGGGGGCTCTCGTGTAGGCTCCGCGCATGGTGGTGGTCAGGACTTCGTCGGGATCACGGCTCGTTCGAGCTGTCGCTGGTAGCTTGGTAATCGCAACGCTCCTCTTCGGCGTTGCACGACCGGCACGCGCCAACCCCGAGCCCCCGGCCACCTACGACGCCCGCGTCGTGGGCATGGGCGGCACGGCCGTGTCCTACTTCCAGGGTCCCGCCTCGCTCTATCACAACCCCGCGGGCATGGACGGCATCGAGGGCTTCGAGATCACGGCCTCGCTGACCAACCTGATGGTGCGCTTCCGGGCGCCCTTCGCCGGTGCGGGCAGCGAGACCACCAGCGACATGAACTACGCGCCGCTCTTCTTCCTGGGCGGTGGCGCCCGCGTCTCACGCCGGGTCACGGTCGGCCTCGGCGCCTACATCTCCACCGGCTTCGGCGGCGGCTTCCAGCGCCTGACCCGCATCGGCACCGGCACGGGGACCTGCATCGATGATCCGGTCACGGGCGTGCACGACGACAACGGCACGGACTACTGCCCGGCGACGCCCACCGACCAGACGGTGTTTCTGGTCGTGGGCGAGCTCGCCGTGCCCGTCTCCGTGCGCATCTACGACAACCTGCGGCTCGGCGTCGCGCTGCGCCTGCCCTACGCCCAGGAGTCCGTGCGGGCGATCCAGGAGGTGCAGAACCTCGTGTACAAGCCCGTGGAGCAGGACGTCTCCGGCTTGGGCATCCCCGGCGTCCTGCTCGGCGTGCAGTGGGACGCGACCTCCTGGCTGAGCCTGGGCTTCTCGTATCGCTCCAAGGTCTGGATCGACATGAGCGGCGAGACACGCGTGGATCTCTTCGACACCGGCACGCCCACGACGATCCCCACCACGACGCGCTGGAACGTGCCCCATGCCTTCCGCTTCGGCGCCGCCTTCCACGCCCTGAATCGTCGCCTGCTCTTGACCACGGAGCTGAAGATCCAGCTCCACCACGAGGCCAACGAGGAGCAGGTCTTCCACCTCGACGGCCCCGCGCCACCCGACGACGTCATCCGGGCGGACTTCAACTGGCGCAACGTCTACCTGCTCTCGGCCGGCGCAGAATTCATGGCGCTGCCGTGGTTCGCCATTCGACTCGGCGCCAGTGGCAGCCGCAGCGCTACGCCGCCCAGCACCATGACGCCCTTCACGCCCCCCGCCGGCATCTTGCTCGCCGCCTACGGAGGCTTCGGTCTGCGCAGCGACAACCTCGACGTGGACCTCGGCTTCGCCTGGGGTGGCGGCGCCGCCGTGCACATCGCGGAAAACGGCCCCCGTTGTGAGCCGGGTGATCGCGTCAAGGCGGGCTGCTCCGGCAGCTACGACGTGAACTCCTACTTCCTCTCCGTCTCCGCCGTCTGGCGCCGCTGAGCGCGAGGCGCGCTCACGCCGCCGCCATGCTCGGGGGAGTCATCGCCCTCGCCGGGTTGCTCCCCTTCGTCTGGGGCTGCTCCATGTACGCCAAGGGCAAGGGCTACAGTCCCTGGTTCGGTGCGCTCGGGCTCATGAGCTGCCTCGGCCTGCTCGTGCTGGTCTTGATGCCAGACAGGCACAAATGACATCTCGCAGCGCGCTGTGACACGTGCCGAGATAGAGGCGGTGTCTCTAGCGCCCGGGCCTCACGGCCGGCAGATGGCGGGCGCGCCGCTCACGGCCACCCGTTCACAGCGCCAGCTCGTGGGGCAGATGCCGTCTTCACAGATGCGCGTGCAGCGGCCGCTGGTGTCGTCGCATAGGCCGCTGTCACAGTCGCGTCCGCTGCTGCACGAGTCGCCGATGGCGCGGTTGCCGGCGCGTGAGCAGACCAGGACGAAGCTCGCGCCGTTGGCCAGGGGGAAGCAGCCCAGGCTGGGCGCGCAGCCGCCCATGGGATCGCAGATCTGCGTGCACATCGGTCCCGTGGGGGCGTCGGTGTCGCACAGGCCGCTGCGGCACGTGCTCGAGCCCGACAGCGGGCACGACGCGCCGATGGCGTCCGGGCCCAGGATGTCGCTGGGTGGTACGCAGATGGGCCCGCTCGAGCCGAAGGCCACGTTGCAGGTGTAGGGCGGGACGCCGAGGGAGGTCGCGCGGTTCGGGCAGTCCGCCGCCGAGTCGCAGCTCGCCGTGCAGCCCTGCGCGCTCAGGCACAGGCCGGTCGCGCACTCCGTGCCGCCCACCGTGCACGGCTTCTCGATGTCCACGCACACCTTCGGGTCTCCGGGGCTCGGGCGCGTGCAGGCGAAGCCGGAGGGACAATCGGTCGCGCTGCTGCAGTCGCGCGTGCACGTCCCCGAGCCGCCCGCGGGACCGAGGCAGAGCCCCAAGGCGCAGCTCGCGGGCGTCGACACCGCGCAGCCCACGCCCGTGTCGTCGTGGACGCAACGGCCTCCGGCGCACACATGCTCATTGGCGCATTGGCTGTGCACCGTGCATGTGCGGCTGCACAGGCGCGCTCCGCCCACGTCGGCGACGCATAGGCCGCTCGCGCAGTCGGGGTCGATCGTGCAGCGATCCAGGTAGTGGCCCGTCCCGGGGGGCGTTCCGGAGTCGACCGGCGGTGTGCCTGAATCGACGGGCGGCGTGCCCGAGTCCACGGGCGGCGTGCCCGAGTCGACGGGGTGGCCGGAATCCACGGGCGGCGTGCCCGAGTCCACGGGCGGGACGGAGCCGTCGTCCATCGACATGCCCGAATCCGTGGCGACCACGCATTGGCCGATGTCCGAGCACACCAGATCCCCCGCGCAGTCGCGATCCGCCCTGCAGTCCTGTCGGCAGCTTCCGGCGTTGCAGTACATGCTTCGGCCGCATTGGGAGTTGAAGTTGCACTCGTTGCCCGCGCAACCAGCCACCATCAACGCGAAGACCGTCCCCCAGAGGAGCGCGGCGGCCAGGGCAGAGTGTCGATGCACCGACGCATCGTAGCAGACCTCGTGCGCCGCGAGGCGTCCCCGCAGACAGTAAGAGACGCCAGCGGCAGGCGGGCGCAGTGGAACGCGCACCTGGGGGCCAGCGCTGGAGCGGCCCGCGCGCGTCGCCCGCGTCTGCCCCCACATTGCCGCGACCCTTCGCCTAGGTTAAGCCCCTCGCATGAGTGAAGCTTCGATCCAGGGCAAGGTGCTGATCACGGGCGCGAGCGGGTTCATCGGGAGCCGCCTGAGGGATCGCCTGCTCGAGCAGGGCGTCGATGTGCTGGCCCTGCGTCGACCCGGTTCGCCGCCGGCCAAGCGCGGTCGCAGCGTGGAGCTGAGCTACGAGGACGGAGCCGGCCTCGAGGCCATGATGAAGGCCGAACGACCCGACTACGTCTTCCACGTCGCGGGCGTCACCAAGGGGGTCAGCTACGCGGACTTCCAGCGCGGCAACGTGATGCCGACCAGGAACCTGGCCCAGGCCGCGGCGCGCTCGGACGCCGATTTGAAGCGCTTCGTGCTCGTGTCCTCGTTGGCGGCCTATGGTCCCGCGGAGCGCACGCAGCCCGTGGCCGAGACGCACAGGCGTCGGCCCGTGGAGCACTACGGTCGCAGCAAGCTCGAGGCCGAGGAGGCGCTCGAAGCGGTCGCAGGCTTGCCCATCACCATCGTGCGCCCGAGCGGCGTCTACGGCCCCGGGGACGTCGACTACTTCCAGCTCTTCCTCTCCGCCCACCGCGGCTGGAACGTCTACTTCGGCAACGAGACGCGCCGCTTCTCGGCCGTCTACGTCGACGACTGCGTGCGCGCGACGCTGATGGCCGCCGCCAGCCCCGGCAGCCTCGGCCGCGGCTACTTCCTCACCGACGGCGTGCCCACGACCTGGGGCGAATTCCAGGAGCGCGTCGTGCGCCACACTCCGCGTCGTGTGCGCACCCTGCGCCTGCCCGAAGCCCTGGTCACGCTGGCCGCCCACGGAGGCGAGCTATTGACCCGCATCGACGGCAAGGCCCGCCTGCTCAACCGCCAGAAGGCCATCATGAGCGCGCAGGAGTGCTGGACCTGCAGCGGAGACGCCGCGCGCGAGGACTTCGGCTTCGAGGCCGAGGTGCACCAGGAAGAGGGCGTGCAGCGCACGGCCGCCTGGTATCGCGAGCAGGGCTGGCTCTGACCACTCCCTCGGCCCGAGCCCTCCCGAGTGCTCGTCGACTCGTCACTTTTTTGCCCCGCCCGATCCGGGCGAGGTACTCGAACCTCAAGAGCGATACCCGGCGGGCGAGCCGGTTCCGTCTCGGGAGGTTTTGCGAATGAAAAAGACGACTCTGCTTCGACTCGTGCTCTGCGCGACCACGATGGGCTGCGCTTCGACCTCCGAGGTCTCGAGCCCCACGCCTGAGCTCACGGCCCAGGCCACCACGGGCGCCGAGGCGACCGACACCACCCTCCTGGCCGACGCGACCGCGCTCAACGCGCTCGACGACGCGACCGGGGCCAGCACCGATACCTCCCTGGCCTCGCTGCCACAGGCGCCTTGGTCCGGCCAGCCCCTCGAGGCCGACGGCGACAACGCCTCGGTCGTGCATGCCTGGAGCCTGGCCGAGAACAGCACCTTCTGCGCGCCCCTCAGCCTCAGCAGCGACGCCATCGGCGACGCCCACGCGCGCACCTCCTCCCTGGCCGGCGGTTGGGCCATCGAATTCGATCAGCACGGCGCCCCCGGCGTGCGTGAGAACGGCACCACCTGCGCCCACTGTGGACGCGGCACCTTCGGCATCGCCGGTACCGGCATGAGCCCCGACGAGGTCTTCGACATCGACGACGACGCGCCCGTCACGCCCACCTTCAGCGACGGCAGCGTCGTGCAGGTCGCCGACGTCGAAGAGGGCGTCGCCAGCGCCACCCTCACCGTCCAGGGTCAAGGCTGCGTCTACCAGGTCTGGTCCTTCCTCGGACAGGACCACCTCGACGCCCTGCTCTCACACCTTCGCTTCGTCAGCGTCGACGCTCCGCACGGCGACACCGCCGTCGCGTCCATCCAGCACTGAGGCTCGGCCAGGTCCGCCGATCCCCGGTCGCGCTCCGCGGCTGGGGATCGCACGCGTTGGGGGTACGAGCACCACGTCAGTGCCGGCAACATCACGTGCGGGTATGATGGCCGTGTGATGAGGGAGTGGAACGACGACGCTGTCTTCGGACACCTCGAGTGCCTCGTGCAGCAAGCGCCGGTCGGCCGGGTCCAGTGCATCCCAGCCCTCGCTCGCGGCGATGCGTCCATCGGGCAGAAGCGTGGCCCACAGGATCTGTTCATGGGCCGGTGCCGGCAGCAGCACGCGAAGGCCCTCCGGCCGCGCGCCGTGACTCGCTGCACCTCGAGCCTCGACGCGGCTGCACAGCCAGAGCGCGAACAGCGCGCACAGCGGACACATCCTCGTCGCTGGCGGAATCATCTCAGCCCTACGACGCTCGGCGCGCGCCTTCGGTCTGACCTCAGAGCACCAGGCGCACGCCGCCCAGCTCCTCGATGCGGTGCGGGAAGTGGTCGCCGGGCGTGCCGATGAACATGTAGTTCTTGGGCACGTCCAAGCGCTCGGCCAAGAGTTCAATCAGCGCGGGTGTGAACTCGCCCTTCACGGCCACGAAGTCCATGCGCAGGTTCGGGTAGAGCCTGTCGATCTCCCGCAGGTGGTCGGCCAGCTGGGGCGGCGGCTCTTCGCCCTCCCGGTACACGTGCACGATTTTCATGTGCGACGTCTGCTCGTTCTCCATCACGTAGAGCGCGGCGCGGTTGACCTCGGCGGGGTCGTCGCCCTTGGCGAAGTAGACCACGACCCGGCTGTTGATCTGATCGATCTTGCGCCGGATCGCGCCGTACACCGCGTCGCTCAGGCGGTCGAGGCGCTCGGCGATGGCGCGCGAGACGAAGAGCGCGGCCTTCATGATCTGGATGCGCAGGAACATCGCGCCCACGACGGCGACGGAGGCCAGGAAGTACTTCAGGAAGAGCACGAGGTTGCCGAAGTCGAGCATCACGTTGCCCGCGAGGCCGAGGAGCACGGCGGCCAGGGCGACGACCACGGCGGGCCAGCTCGCCTTCACGGCGCGTGGGAGCCGACCGCGTTTGACCTTGAGCAGCATGTTGCCGATGGCGAAGAGCGCCATCACCGACAGGAAGGAGATGGTGTAGACGCCCGCCAGCTTCCCCACTTCGCCCGCCGTCGCGTACAGGATGGACACGCTGATCAGGAAGAAGGCGATGATGATGTAGTGGTTGGTCTTGCGCGACTTGTTCTCGCGCAGCAGCACCTGCGGCAGGCAGCGGTCGAGGCTCATGCGGCGCATCAAGCCCGTCACGCCGACGAAGGACGTGAGCACGGCGCCCGAGAGCACGAGCACGGCGTCGATGCTGATCCACATGCCCAGCCAGGGTCCGACCGCGGTCGTGCCCATCTCTGCGAGCAGATCCGGCGGCACGCTCTGGATGTGCGCGAGGGGCAGGAGCCCCAGCGCGAGCAGGCTGATCCACGGGTTGAAGATGGCCACGGCCATCCACATGTTGCGGAGCGTCTTGGGGAAGACGCCTTCCTTCTGCTCCTCGATGAAGTTCGCCGAGCTCTCGAAGCCGCTGATGCCCAGCATGGCCGCGGCGAAGCCGAAGAAGAGCGCGTGCATCAGCCCCTCGGGTGACGGCGTCTGCCAGTTCGCGCTCAGCAGCGCGGGGCTCTTGATCACGGCGTAGCTGCCGACGACCACCAGCACGCTCAGGGTCAGCATGTGGAAGAGGAAGATCACGACCGCGACCGCCGCGGACTCGCTGATGCCCACCAGGTTCAGGATGGCGAAGAAGCCGAGCAGGCCGATGGTCGCCCAGAAGATGTTCAGGCCAGCGTAGAGGTTGTGCGCGTAGTGCATCGCTTCGCCCGCGCTGATCACGGCCGTGGCCACGTAGCTGAGCAAGGTCAGGCAGGCCGCCGCCGCCGCGAGCTTCTTGTTCGTGGTGTTTAGCAGCACCGTGTAGGTGCCGCCGTTGAGCGGAAGCGCGCTGCCGACCTCGGCGTAGACCTTGCGGAAGAGGTAGAGCACGGCGACCACGATGCCGAGCACGATGGGCGCGTAGGCGCCGGCCTGCGCCGCGCACAGGGCCGAGACGTAGAGGCAGCTGCTCGTGATGTCGTTGCCGCAGATGGCCGTCGACGGAAGCGTGCCGAGCGTGTGCTTGTGGGCCTGGTCGAGCCTCGAGATCTCCACGTTGGAGGTGTCGAGGTCGTCGATGCGGCAGGACTGTCCCCAGCCCGCGAATTCCCACGCTGCGTCCGCTGCGGCCGCGCTCTTGATTTGGGACATGGCGGCGAAGGTTCCCGTTCGCATGCGCCACGTCAAGCGCCACGCGCATCCTCGTCCGCGGGCGTGTGCTCAGTTCAGCAGCGGCAGCAGGAAGAGCGCCAGCGTCGCGGCCC
>Ga0100382_1002394_pt1 | contig 11262 bp, 9 predicted proteins | sample CryGeymeta201506_FD_81566 | JGI IMG/M metagenome (GOLD analysis project Ga0100382, IMG submission 81566) | Groundwater microbial communities from Crystal Geyser aquifers in Utah, USA - Crystal Geyser metaG 2015-06 | ecosystem: Environmental > Aquatic > Deep subsurface > Groundwater | place: USA...
ATTCCATATCTATCATTTAAAATTTTTACAATTAAATTGTAGTGAATTCCATCCACATAAAAAGAAATTGCTCCAAGCCGGTGATTTATATTTTCAGCGAGAAGATGAAGTTTCGGAAGTTTTTTCAGTTCGGTAAAAACCATTTTTACAAGTTCTTCTTCCCTTCTTAAAATATTCTCAACTCCCATTTCTTCTTTTAATTTTATTGCAAGCGCGGCGCGAATAGTTTGGAGAAATGGAGGAGTTCCACCGTCTTCTCGTAACTCGATGCTTGAAACAAACTTATGCGCTCCCCAGGGATTTGTCCAATCAACTGTTCCGCCGCCCGGGTCATCGGGAATTTTATTCTTATAAAGTTTAGAATTAAAAATTAAAATTCCGGCTGTGCCGGGTCCGCCGAGAAATTTGTGAGGCGAAAAGAAAATCGCATCGAGTTTTTCCTCTTCATTCTCCGGGTGCATGTTAATGTTAACATAAGGTGCTGCGCATGCGAAATCGACAAAGCAAAAACCGCCGTAAGCATGCATCAGCTTTGCAAGTTGATGATACGGCGTTTGAACTCCCGTTACGTTTGAAGCTGCCGTAAATGAACCGATAATCAATTTTCTGTTTTTATGTATCTCAAGCAAATCTTCCAGATTCTCCAAATCAACTAATCCTTCTTCATTCGGTGGAAGAATGACAACATCAGCAATGGTTTCAAGCCAGGAAGTCTGGTTTGAATGATGTTCCATGTGGGTGATAAAAACTACCGGTTTTAATTCTTCGGGGAGAGTGAAAAAATCTTTTAACTGCTCTGAAACACGCAAACCAAGAATTCGCTGAAATTTATTCACCACTCCCGTCATTCCGGAACCTGCGCAAAGAATGATATCGTCCTTATTCGCATTGACATGCTGCTTAATAATTTCTTTTGCGTGATGATAAGCCGCAGTCATCGCAGTTCCGGTTTCACTCGCTTCGGAATGAGTATTGCCAACAAGCGGTCCAAATTGATTTGTAATTTTATCTTCAATCGGTTTGTACAATCTACCGCTGGCAATCCAATCCGCGTAAAGTAATTTCTGTTCGCCGAAAGGAGAAAGAAATGTTTGATCGTACCCGATAGTTTGTTCGCGAAAAGGGGCGAAATATTTCTCTAAATCCATGAAACCTTTATGTATCTTTTATTGTTTAAAACTTTAGAAGTAAAATATCAGAATTCTACTGGAAGAAAAAATCCTTTTTACTTCTCAACGGACATACCAACCCTATTATTTGTGATATAGTTGGCAATTAGAATCAGAACAATAAGCTATTTTACATACAGAAAATTAAGAAAGAAAAATGAACAACTATCATAAATGGACTATTAAAGACGGCGATTACATCCGGGATGAAGCAAATATCTCCATTGCGCGTCCCGAAAACTTAGTAAAACGATTTAAAGGATTTGCTTTCAGCATACTTTGGAAAGTTGCGCTAATTACTTTAGCCACTATTATCTTCATAAAAATGATTTAATTCACCTCCCCCTTTTCGTTCCCACCAACTTTTTTCCTATTTTCGCTTATCAAAAAATTTTAACTGCTTATGAGCTTTTTAATAGGAATTGACGGCGGCGGCACAAAAACACACGCCGTTCTAACTGATCTTCAGGGGGAAAAACTATTCGAGTGTTTTGCCGGACCATCTAATTTTTTAATTCTGGGCACGGCAAAAGTCTCTGAAACCATTTTGGAATTAATTGATTCATGCAGCAATTATCTTAACTTTTCGTACGGAGATATTTCGGCAGTTCTCCTTGGAACTACCGGAGCCGGAAGAAGAAGTGATGCCGGACTGCTCGAAAATGATTTCCAATCTTTTCTTCAAAAAAAAAATATTTCCATTAAAAATTTCCGCGTAGAAAGTGATGCTAGAATTGCTCTCGAAGGTGCCTTTAGCGGAAAGCCCGGCAGCATTTTAATTGCCGGCACCGGATCAATTATGTTCGGAAAAGATAAAGCAGGGAACGTTCATCGAGTCGGCGGATTCGGAAGATTTATCGGAGATGAGGGTAGCGGGTATTCAATTGGGAAGAAAGCGCTTACTGCAATTGCTAAAAGTTTTGACGGGAGAGGTGAGAAAACAATTCTCTCGGAATTGATCAGCGAAAATTTCGGCATCTCTTCATCCGAAAAATTAATAACTGAAGTTTATAAAAATAATTTTGATATTGCATCGCCGACACCACTTGTATTGTTGGCTGCGGAAATTGGAGATAAAACCGCCGTTGAAATTATTGACTCGGAGACGGATGAATTGATCCTCCACATCATCGCCATGAATAAAATGATATGTGAAGAAGTGATGTCAATTGCTTTTATTGGTGGGATCCTGAGCAGTAAAAACTTTTATTCAGACTTATTCACAAAAAAAATAAAAGAACAGATTCCTAATTGCCGGGTTAAACCTCCCGATTATCCCCCGGAATACGGAGCAGTTTTAATGGCACAAGAATATTTAAAAACTAACTAAGGTCAGTATGGCATTCTCAAAAGTTGAATCACGAAACCCCTGGTCATGGATTCCCACGCTCTATTTTGCTGAAGGCGTTCCCTATATTTTAGTTAACACGGTCTCAGTAATTCTTTACAAACGAATGGGTGTGGATAATGCTCAAATCGCTTTTTGGACCAGCCTGCTTTATCTTCCGTGGGTTTTGAAAATGCTTTGGGGACCGTTGGTTGATCTTTATTCCACAAAAAGGAATTGGATACTTCTCACGCAAATTACTCTGGCGGGATGTTTTGGATTTACCGCTTTTGCTCTCCACTTGCCAAATTATTTTATCGTGTCACTCTTTGCTTTTATTATCGCCGCCTTTGTTTCTGCAACGCATGATATTTCGGCTGACGGTTTTTATATGCTGGCGCTCTCCAAGGAAGATCAAGCGCTCTTTGTAGGCATTCGCTCGGTGTTCTATCGTGTTGCCATGATCTTCGGCTCCGGATTTTTAGTTTATTTTGCGGGTCAATTGGAAAATTCTTTAGGTGATATTCCGCTTAGTTGGACTATCGTCTTTGCTTTCTCAGGTGCAATTTTTTTATTAATCTTCTTATTCCACAAGTTCATTCTTCCCTATCCTTCGGTAGATAATAAAAGAACCCCGAAAGAGATTTCCGAAGGCGCTCCATTTATCAAAATTTTCAAAGAATATTTTAAACAAAAAGGCATTTACGGTATTATCTTTTTTATTTTATTCTACCGTTTCGGTGAGGCGATGCTCGTAAAATTAGCTTCACCGTTTCTCCTCGATAACCATGCAGCCGGTGGGCTTGGTCTTTCAACTTCGGAAGTTGGTATTGTGTATGGAACAGTAGGAGTATTAAGTTTAATTTTCGGCGGAATTCTCGGCGGCTGGATAATTTCCAAATACGGACTGAAAAGATGTATCTGGCCAATGGCTATTATTTTAAATGTTCCTCACGCAGCTTATCTCTACATGGCGATAGCACAGCCACCGGTCTATCTCGCTTACCCGTTAGTTGCAATTGAACAATTTGGATACGGCTTAGGTTTTACCGCTTTCATGGTTTACTTGATGTATATTTCTCGCGGGATTTACAAAACTTCTCATTACGCAATATCAACCGGTATTATGGCGCTCGGGATGATGATTCCCGGTCTGGTAAGCGGATACATTCAGCAAGCTGTTGGATATAAAATATTTTTTGTCATCGTGATACTTATGGCTGTTCCGGGACTTCTTTCGCTTCTCTTTATCCCTACAATCGAAGAAGAAAAAAATGAAACTATCGCGTAAGAAAAACAGATTTATTCGAGTTGTTTTGCTTGTACTAACCCTTGCGATTTTTTTTGCCGGAACCTCCTTCACTTTTAAGACACATCTTTTTTCAAAAGGCATTTCTCTCGATTCACTCTACAAAATTAGTGATGTTTCTCTTTTTTCTTTAAAAGATGATTGGGTCGAAAAAACTCTTTCTGGAATGACGATTGAAGAAAAAGCCGGGCAGATTATTTTCCCGGCAATAAGCAGCAGATTTTATACTGAAGAAGATACTATTTTTCAGAAAATTCTTCATTATGTAAATGATGTGAAAGTCGGCGGGTTTATTGTTTATCAAAATGAAGTTTACGCACAAGCCGTCCTTCTAAATGAACTGCAAAAAATTTCAAAACATCCTTTGTTGATTAGCGCCGACTATGAAAACGGGGTTTCTTTTCGTGCCAAAGGCGGAACGATTTTCCCTTCGAACATGGCGCTCGGAGCCGCTAATAATGAGGCTCTCACGCACCAGATGGGGGAAATCATTGCACGGGAAAGCCGCGAATCGGGTGTCTTCTATAATTTTGCCCCGGTAATTGATTTGAACAATAATCCAGAAAATCCGATAATTAATGTTCGTTCATTTAGTGAAAATACTTCTACTGTTATTAAACTTGGAAACGCGATGGTTTCCGGGATGCAGGAAAATCACCTGCTTGCAACCGGAAAGCATTTCCCGGGACATGGAAATACCTCGGTTGATTCGCATAGAGATTTGCCAATTATTTCGGGAAGCAGGAAAGAACTTTTTCAGGTTGAGTTAAAACCTTTCATCAAAGAAATTGAAAACGGAATCATGTCAATTATGGTCGGGCATCTGGCTGTTCCGGCATTTGATTCCGATTCACTCCCCGCAACCTTATCAAAAAAGATTGTAACGGGTCTGCTTAAAAATGAATTAGGGTTCAAAGGACTGATCGTTACCGACGCATTAAATATGCGGGCGATAACGAATTCTTTTACTACCGCTGATGCTTCTGTTGCTGCGTTTAATGCCGGATGCGACATCCTTCTTTATCCCAAAGATGTGGATGAAGCCGCGACAGCTATTATTGAAGCTGTCCATTCGGGAATTATTTCGGAAGAGAGACTCAATGAATCCGTTAGAAAAATCTTTCTTGCAAAAAGATGGGCGGGATTATCGGAAGTGAAAACTGTCTCGATTGATAAACTCTCTTCTACGTTAAATAGCAGCGAACATCAATCAGTTGCAAGAACATTGGCAGAGGAAGCTATTACACTGGTTAAAGATGATGAACATCTCCTCCCCCTTTCTTCTAATGTTAAGAAAAAAATTCTTCATGTAACCATAATTGAAGAGAGACGCGCAGCTTCCGGCGATGAGTTTAATTCGATGATAGAACATCAATTAAAAAATATATCGTCGGTGGTCTTAACAAACAGATCAACTAAAAAAGAGTTCAATGTGGGGATAAAGGCAGTTCAAAAATCAGATGTTATTCTTCTCTCAACATACACACGCATCCGGTTAAATTCCGGGAAGATAGGATTGACGGACGCACAGAAAAAATTTGTTTCTCAGGTAATAAAATTAAAAAGACCTATGGTCTGGTTGTCTCACGGAAGTCCTTACGTATTAACCTCATTCCCGGAGATTAAAACTTTTCTCTGTAATTATGGCGATTCGGAAGTAGTAGAAGAAGCATTAGCTAAAGCCGTTTGCGGTAAAATTACCATTCAAGGGAAATTACCGGTTGCAATTCCGAACACGAATTTTAAAGCGGGAGACGGGCTGTCGGTATCCCAATCATCTTTGGTCGAAAACAATTATCGCCACATTAATTTTTCATCGGTTGATACCCTAATTGAAAAAGCGATTAGAGATTCGGCTTTTCCAGGCGCGGTAATGCTGATTGCTCAAAACGGAAGAGTATTACACAAAAAAGCATTCGGTCATTTGATCTATGATCCTCTATCCGCTCCGATGCAAACCAATACTATTTTTGATTTAGCCTCGGTTACTAAAGTAATAGCAACCACAACCGCTACAATGCTTTGTTACGATAGAGGTTTATTTAAGCTTGATGATAAAGTAGTAAAATACTTACCGAAATTCGGTAAACAGGGAAAGCAGAACATCACAATCAGAAATTTACTTTTACACAACAGCGGCTTTCCTCCATTTAAAAGATTTTTTCTAAAGTACAAAACAAGCAGCGAGGTGCTTGCGGATATCTATAACACCAAACTTGATTATAAAACGGGATTAAAAATGGTTTATTCCGATTTGGGAATAATCACCCTTGGAAAAATAATTGAAAAGGTAACTAAAAAAACTTTAGATAAATTTTGTGCTGATGAAATATTTCTTCCGCTTGGGATGACTGAAACATTTTTCAATCCGCCAAAAGAATTTAAAGATAGATGCGCCCCTACTGAAAATGATACATATTGGCGGCATCGCTTATTAATTGGCGAAGTCCATGATGAAGCTTCTTCAATGCTTGGCGGCGTTTCCGGGCACGCGGGACTTTTTTCTACCGCTGATGATCTCTCAAAACTGTTACAGATGCTTTTGCAGAAGGGATCGTATCAAGGAAAACAATTTATCATATCTTCTACCGTTGACATGTTCATCAAAAAACAATCGCAGCAAAGTTCCCGAGGGATCGGGTGGGATACTAAAGATGGCGTTGGTTTTTCCTCTGCCGGAAGCTTGTTCTCTGAATTTTCGTATGGACATACCGGTTACACCGGTACCTCCGTTTGGACCGACCCGACGAAAAAACTTTTCGTTATTTTGTTAACAAACAGGGTTTACCCAACACGAGATAACACAAAGTTGATACGGCTGCGTCCGGTTATCCACGATGCAATTATGAAGTCATTAAACAAATAAAATTCATTTTGCCCCAGGGATCAGCACAAACGAAACACTTTTTTATTCTTATAACTTACTGAAGTTACGCAAAAGTCATAATGTTTAATTTCCAATTGAGAGTCTTAAGGACGACACAATCAAGTAACACAATCCGAGCCTTATAGATTATGCCGATTTTCTAAATAATTCTAACTGACAGAAAGCCATTAAAACAACATAAATATGATTCAGCTGTGCCAGCGATTCTCGGGAAGAGCATCCTTTTAATCTCAGTTCTGATTTTAGAATTTTATGGAACTCTTCAATAATCTGTCAATTTCCGTAATAATGCATTACCTCGGAAGATTGTATAGACAAATCATAATCACGTTACACAAGACTTCTAATTAAAAATGATGAGCAAGCTCAAGTATTACAATTATTCGAATTAGATTTTGGGTGTCCCAGTGTGTAAGACAGGGAGAATTTGCTTCTAAAGTAGAAAGATATTTAAATGTTAGATTATTGACCGGTTGGTAAAACGATCATCAAAATGGCAAACATCTTTAAAATAAAAAAGTGCGAATCCGGTTGAATTCCGCACTAATTGAGCCACCTAAGCGACTCGAACGCTCGACCTGCTCATTACGAGTGAGCTGCTCTACCAGCTGAGCTAAGGTGGCAGAAAATGTATATGGAACATGAATGATTTGCTCCTCATCCATTATACATTAAAATCTATCTTGCTCTTTTTTTATGACGATTCTTTCTTAGTCTTTTCTTTCTCTTATGTGTGGACATCTTATGTCCTTTTCTTTTTTTACCGCAAGGCATTGATCAGCTCCTATTTAATTTAATGTGATGTTAATAATTCTTTTGCTTTTCTTCCAATTTCCGAATTTGGATCGAGATCTACGGCTTTTTGAAGCCATTCTTTCGATTTTTCAATATTTCCTTTTGCTAAGTTAACAATTCCTAAATTCATATGTGCAATCTGGTGCCTGGGATTTATCTTTATTGCATTTTCCATCGCCGGGATTGCTTTATCGTAGTTTTGAAGCTCAAAATAACAGACTCCCATATCAACTAATACGTCCGGGCTTTGTGGAAATTTTTCTAAATATTTAGTATACAGTTTTATTGCTTCTTCTTTAAAACCGGAGTCATTTCTTAAATGTGCTAACTGGATGACCAAATTAAAATTTTCGGGCTCTGCTTTAAGCTGAGCGTCTAACTGATTAATTTTAGCGATACTTGCTAAATCAATTCCGGAATTTTGCTGAAGATTACCACCAGGTAAATTCTCTGAAGATATTTTTGGTTCATCAAAGACACCGGAAAAAAATAAAATAACAAGAGCAAAGATCAGTATTCCCGAAAAAACTAATGCAATTTTCTTTGTGTCAAAATCTTGAGAATTTTTCGGTTTGCTGTTTTTCTGAGAATATTCTTGCTTTACTTTTTTACTATTTATCGGATGTTTTCTCGTTTGATAATCTCCACGTTTCTGAGTCTTAATTTGAGGAGTTGCGCTGGAGGTTGGCTCAGAAATTACTCTAACCGTCTTACGAACCTCTGTTTTTTCATTCCCAAGATTTACACCACATGAAACACAAAAACTCGCATCCCGTTCATTCTCTTCACCACAAGCACTACATATAATTTGCTCCGAAGTGGATTCCACCTTTTCATCCGTCTTTAGAATTTCAAAAGGAGTACCACAATTCGGACAAAATTTAAATTTTTCCTCAATGTTTGCATGACAACTTGGACAGTTCAACACTTTAGATTACTTCCCTTTCTTCCATTCCCCTGCTAACAGCTGTCTTGAAATCTTTAGAAAATTTGAAAACAGGCACATGATGTTCCGGAACATTTACTTTCGCACCGGTTTTAGGATTTCTCGCTAAGCGCGCCGATTTTTTTCTCACTTTAAAAGTGCCGAACCCTCTAATTTCTATACCTTTGCCAACTTTCAGAGATTCAATGACGCTGTTAAAAAATCCTTCAATCACTGCTTCCGTCTCTAATTTTGTTAATCCGGTACCGGTCGCTACAATATCAACTAAGTCCGCTTTTGTCATATCATTTCCCTTTTAGAAAATAATCTTTCTAAGTATTTATAAATGAACGAGTTAAATTAATGAATTCGGGAAAGAAAAACAAAAACTTTCAATAGAGCAAATGACTCAAGCAAATAAATTCAAGTTGTCTCGAATTGAGATGGCTTCTCAATAAATCCTCCGTTTACTTCCCACAAACGCTAAATCCGTCAGAATTTAGCCTGGCACATCCTTTGTATATGTAAGTAAAGAATAAAATTAGAGGATATCATGGAACTTATACCAATTATTAAATTAGCAGTCATCATTTTTGCAACAGTTGTTTTCTTTATCATACTCATTTCGTATATGATTTACAAAGCCAAAGAGAAAACACAGATTCCACCATGGAACAAAAAGAGTAACGGAGGAAATATGCGTAAAAACCATCTGACTCTCGTTAAGCGTGAAAAAGTTGATTACAAGAACCATTCCATGGATCAAGCAGATAAAGATCAACTCTATTTTGTTCCACAGAGAGAGGTTACGCGTGTACCCGCTTTAGCGCATGCTCAACCAAGATCGCGAGAAAGATTTAAAATTGTAAACGAGCAACCGATGAATTATAAAATTTATGAAACAAGAGTAGAAAAACCGAGAGCCTTTTATCATCCAAATGAATTAGCCGTTAAACCGTTCTCTTTGCGAAATCCGGTAGTGAGCATCTTAGACAGCTACTCACTCCCTAATGAGCCGTTACGTAAACTTGCATTAAAATAATTGACTTCAAAGTTCGTAACTTTAAACCACGCAAATGCGTGGTTTTTTTTATCCATATTGAGTAACAAAATGAATCCATACGAATTACAACTAACACCATTCATCGTCCCAACCACAGACGGGAAAATAATTAAAGAACATTTTGGGAAGGCAAGCATTTTTTGTGGAGATTTTAGTTTCGCACACATGATTGCTCCTCCCGGTTGGAGTGAGCCATTTCAAAGACCGGAATTTGATGAAGTAACCTTTGTTTTCGCCGGAAAGAAAAAAATTGAAGTTGATACCGAAACAATAATTTTAGAAGCAGGACAATCAATTTGCGTAAGAAAAGGTTCAAATGTTAGATACTCAAACCCATTTCACGATTCATGTGAATATGTTTCCGTCTGTATTCCCGCTTTCACAATAGATAGAGTAAAACGCGAAGCATAATAAACGGCACTTTGCCCGGAAATATTAATTTTGATCTTGCTCGTAATCGTGATGATATTCTTTTTTGTTTGAATAACCGGGCGATTGAATAGACTTCTAAGCTCTTGGCAAACGCTCCAGGAAAGAACTATTACTCAATACAGTGAAGGTTTCTGTTTTGCGCAATTCTTCAAGAGATAAACAATTCATATAGCTCATGGCGCTTCTAAGTCCGTCGGAAATACTATTAATAACATTTCTTACGGTTCCTTTATAAGCAACCATGGTTTCTTCTCCTTCGATAAATTCATTCTTCATCTTTACTCCGAATGAAGCAGAACCACGGTATTTTTTCCATAACTGACCGTTGTATTTTATAACTTCACCGGGAGTTTCTCTTGTACCGGCTAACATTCTTCCAAGCATCGCAACATCAGCGCCTAGCGATAAGGCTTTAGCGACATCACCTGCGCTTTTAATACCGCCATCAGCAATAATTTTTATTTTCAGATTCTCTTGAGCACGGGTAAAAAGGACATCTAAAATTGATGATACTTGTCCAATCCCGATCCCCGTCTGAATTGAGGTTGAACAAACACTGCCGCTTCCAATTCCAACCCGGACTGCATCGGCTCCGGCATCTTCCAATTGTTTCAACGTGGCGCCGTTTGCAATATTCCCGACGATCAACTTTACCTCAAAGTGGTGCTTGACTTCTTTCGTTTTATTGATAACTTCTTTATTACTCGCATTTGCAGTATCCAGGCAAATAATCATTTTACGAGCTGCCAATCTTTCAACCACTCCTAATTCGGTATTTAAGCCGATTGACACACACCTAATTTTTTCCGTTTCACCTTTCGAGGCAAGAATATTTTCCAGAGAAGAATCAAACCGATTAAGAATACCAAGGCAGCCGGAATTTGTTAACTCAACAGCCATTTCCACTCCCGTTACCGTATCCATTGGACTAGATAAAACCGGAAGACTAAGTCTCTCACCCAAAAAATCACACGCAGTTAATGGTTCATTGCGAGATTTTACACGTGAAATTTCGGTTGGGACAAGACTGATATCATCATAGGTTAATGACTGGTAAAATTCATTCAGATCTTTTTTAGAATATATTTTCATGATTTCCTCATTTAATTATAAAGTTTTTCTATCTCGTTAAGAATTAGTGTCATTTTATTGATTGTAGCAATTATCGGTTCTGAAGTGGACATGTCAACACCCGCATCTCTTAGAATGTCAAGCGGATATTTTGAACTTCCACTACAAAGAAATTGCAAGTATTTTTTAACCCCGGACGCTCCTTCGCTTTTAATTTTTTGGACAAGCAGTTCAGAAGCTGCAAATCCCGTGGCATATTGATAAACGTAAAAATTATAATAAAA